>Ga0182011_10002491_pt1 | contig 15474 bp, 13 predicted proteins | sample 711E1DmetaG_FD_120481 | JGI IMG/M metagenome (GOLD analysis project Ga0182011, IMG submission 120481) | Permafrost microbial communities from Stordalen Mire, Sweden - 711E1D metaG | ecosystem: Environmental > Terrestrial > Soil > Wetlands > Permafrost | place: Sweden: Stordalen | collected... | reverse complement strand
TGCACAACATGAGCTCAATCTAGCGTTCTGAATCATTAATTCGCAGCACAAATTGCGGGTGCCCCATCCTTGCGACGTACTTGTTGCGCTCAAATTCCAAGTGCAACAACTTTTTTGAATTAATTCATATAGATAGCCGTAGTCGTGCCGTGGAAAAGTGGGAAACGTCCTTTGTTTTCCATCTTTTCCATGGCTTTCTTATGCCATCTCATAGCCAGTCTTGATGATGTACTGTTGCACTTGGACCTTGAATCCGCCACAGGCCCTAGCGTCTTGGGTCATCAATTCGGAACGGGAGCCGCGGGTGAGCTACGCGTCAGTTGGGGCGTTTGGGGGCTGCTGAAACTCCCAGGCCACTGAGCTTGCTGCGTGCTTGCGCGGCTTCGGGGGCGTGGGGAAAGCGGGCAATGAGTGTGCGCAACTCCGCGATGCCAGCGTCGCGTTTGCCAATCTCGAACAGAGCCTGCCCCTTGTGCAGGTGGGAGACGGGAACCTTAGGGTTGTCGGGGAACTGGTCGAGGACGTGGTCATAGTCCTTGATGGCGTTGGAGTATTTGCCGTTGCGGTACTCGATCTCGCCCAGATAGTAGAAGGAATTTCCGGCCATGGGGTCGGCGGGATAGGTGCGGACGATCTCGTTGAATTCGGTAGTGGCAAGCGGGTACTGGGCGGCCATCCAGTCGCTGAGGGCGGTCTTATAGAGAGCGGCGACGGCGGGCGCGGAGGTCTTCAATGAAGGCGCGGGAGCCGTGACGGACGGCGAGGTCGGTAGGTTTGCATTTGCAGCGGGCGCGGAGGAGTTGCTCGGGGGCGGTGTTGTCGCACCGGGGGTGCCGGGCGCGATGTTTTGCAGCGCCGCGTCGATCGACTGCTGCTGGTTCTGTAGCGACTGCAGCGTCTTCTCCACATTGTTGAGGCGCGCCTTGACCTCGTCGAGCGAGTCATTGAGCGCCTGCACCTGACCGGAGACCTGATCGGTCTTGGCGATGGTGGAGTCGTGTTGAGCGCGCATCTGAAGCTGGAGCGAGTCGACGACGACCGACATCTTGTTGACGGAGTCGGCGCTCTGCTGCACCAGATCCCGAAGTACGCCCATGCGCTCGTCGTTGGACTGCTGGAGACGAGCTACGGAGCTCTGCAGCTCCTGAATCTGGGTCTGGAGCTGCACCATGTCCTTGTTGACAGCGTGAGCCGGAGGTGCGGCCAGAGAGAGAAGAATTGCCAGACCAAGATACTTTATAGAGAGATGTTTCGTCATGGGCGTCGTCTTTGCTGCTTTCGATGAAAGTTTTGTGGGCATAGAAAGTTTCCCTCGGCGGCAAAATCCGTTCTCCTGCTGGTGTACTGCGATGCCTCTGCGAACGAAATGCGGGGATTCTTCGCTGCGCTCAGAATGACAATCCATTCCGCATTACAGTAACAAAGGAAGAGTTCTAAATCCGCAATCGAATACCAGAGGCACGCGGCACGACTAAAGCCGCGCCCTTTCAAAAAAGCGCATTAGCGGTCGAGCGAGAACTGGGCTCGACGATTCTGTTGCCAGCAGGCGTCGGACTCTTCGGTGCAAAACTGCTTCTCTTTGCCGAAGCTGACAACGCGAATGCGAGCCGGCGCGACTCCGGCGTTGACCAGCGCGGCCTTGGCGGAGTTGGCGCGATTCTCGCCCAGAGCCAAGTTGTACTCGGCCGAACCGCGGTCGTCACAGTAGCCGCCGACGATAACGCGAATGTCGGGGTGGGCAACCAAATACGCGGCTGCCTTGGCGGCTGAGGACTGCGCTACGGCGTCCAAAGTATAGCTATCGTAGCCGAAGTAGACGTCCTGCACGTTGTCGTGGAAGACAGCCTCCGAGCCCATGTCGGCGGTGCCTGAGGTTGCCGAGGCGTCGGCTGGAGGCAACGGTGCGATGGGCACGCGTACGGTAACGCGGATGCTGGCTTCCGTGGTGCCGCCAACGCCCTTGGCCGTGATGTGGAAGTTGGTCGAAGCGGCAGGCGAGACGGTTTGCGTACCGTTGGGCGATACCGCGCCAATGCCGTCGATGGTGACGTTAGTCGCGTCCGTGGTGCGCCAGTTCAGCACCACCGACTGTCCGAGGTCGATCGCCAGTGGCTCAGCGACAAGGCTGGCCGTGGGCACGGGCGGAATCGGTTCGGGCGAGGGTGCCAGACTGCTAGAATCGGTGCTGCTGAGGGCGGTCTTGTGGCAGCCGGAAAGCGTGGTTAGCGCAATCGCCAGAAACAGCGCGGTGCGAAGCCATTGGGTGGGTAGAGCTTTCGGCTGAAAAGATCGTGAGTCATTCATCGGGTTCTCCTGCGGTACCAATCTCTTGTCCAACTGTGCGCCTGTCCAACGGTGCACCAAGGTTCTGTTGCGTTGCGCTGAAACTGTCTGCTTCAGGTTCGCGTCCAATCTTTCACTCATTCCATGTTACTGAAAAAATACAAACTCCGTCACAGAAGTTTTATGTGATTGAGCGAGATGCGAGGATTGAAGCGCTATTTCCAGCTCCAATTGGGCATATCGCCTCCCGGTCCGGTTAGCGGACGACGGTCCGTGCCGTCGGAAAGCATGGTCCAGACGCGCATGTGATTCGCGCGTCCGTCGGCTGAATTTGCATAGACGATGTGGCGTCCGTCGGGCGACCAACTGGGGAAGTCGCAGCGTCCTCCGTCGTGCGTCAGCTGCCACCACTTTTTGCTGGCGATGTCCATAACGTAGATGTCCTGCCCGCCAGGCGCGCCTGGGCCGTACTTGCGATTCCAAGCGAAGGCGACCAGTTGTCCGTTGGGCGACCAAGAGGGTGACGAGGCGTAGCCGCCGTCGGTCAACTGCTGCACGCTGGAGCCGTCCGAGTTCATCACATAGAGCTGAGGCAGGCCAGTGCGGTCGCTGACGAAGGCAATCTGTGCGCCGGTCTTGGGGTTGTAGCTGGGGCTGACATTGCCTCCGCGAAAGCTGGTGATGCGTCGGCCCAGATTGCCGTTGGAGTCGGCGATCCAAATCTCGAAGGAGCCGTTGGGAGCAGCGGCGTAGGCGATCTCATTGCCGCTAGGCGCCCAGGCGGGCGATTCAGCACTGCCCTCACCGCTGGGAAACGTGATGTAGCGACCTAGCAACAGCGAGTACATCTTGAGCTGAAAGCCGTAGCGACCCAGCGATGCAAAGGCCAGACGCGTATTGTCCGGCGAGACGCGTGGCGACATTGAGATGGTACCAAGATGGGTAATGGGATGCTGGTTGGCTCCGTCGTAATCCATCTCCCAGATCTCTTTGCTGACGTCGCGCGTCTGGTCGCCGGTCATCTTGACGAAGAAGATCTTGGTCTCGGCGATGCCGGGAGTTCCTCCGCCCAGCCGGAGGATGATCTCGTCGGCAAAGCGGTGAGCAATCTGGCGCGCGGAGTCCTCCGTCGGCGCCTCGCTGTACTGCTTGGCAATGACCTGAGGATACTGTAGGTTCTTAGTGTCGAACAGGTATCCGTTGACCAGTAGCTTGCCTCTGGCCACGCCGACCGCTCCGAAGGCCAGCATCGCCGCGCTGACCGGCGCATCGGAGTAGCTCTGTAGATGAACCTCCGCAGGCGCGCCGGGTGTGCCGGCTGGCATCAGGCTCTTCGAGACGATGTCGAAGATTCCGGCTGAAGCCAGATCCGCGTACAGGGTCGCGTCAAAGGTCTGCTTGCAGCGTCCGGTGTCGGCGTCGGCGGCCAGCGGCTTGAAGTCGGCCACGGCGATGCGGATGGACGTCGCACCGGAGCTGGTTCCGGTGAAGATATTGTCCTGCGCGCACGCGGCAACGGTCGTGGCTAGCGCCAGAAGCAGAACGGCGAAGAGGGATCGGGAGGAGGCGGTACGCTGACGGAGTGTGTGGGGCGCGCTGTCCATGTTCTCTATGGTAGACGTTTGTGATGAATCTTTGGTTGTCATTGCAGATTCGGAACCCTTTCAGCGGTTGGGCAAGGCGGCGGAGTCTGGGGGCTACGGCGTGTGATCGACGACGATCTTCCATCCTAGATTGGTCTTCTCCAGCACCAGCGAGAAGAATCCCTCGGTAAATCCGCCCAGCTTCTTGCCTCGGGCGAGGTGGTAATTACCGGCGCAGATCGCAAACCTCTCGTTTAGTGTATGCACCTCAAGATCGGAGAACGTCAGCGTCCCCATAGAATCCGAGGTCGGGTAGATGCGCTTATAGTCGGCCAGAATCTGCGCGTATCCGTGAGAGATCTGCTTGCCGATGAAGATCGTATCGGGCGAGTCCTTGTAGCCACGCACATAGGCGGCAAGATCGCCGTCGTTCCACGCCTTCTCCTGATCGAGAACCACCCTGACGACATCCAGCTCCTGCCGCGTCGCCGTGTGCTGGGGATTCTCCACCAGTTGCGCCTGAGTTCGACCGCAGACCACAAGCGCGAGCGCAAGTGCCAACGTCCAGCCGCACCATCCGTTCCGAACTGCCTTCCTTCTACCACTCAACTGATTGCCGCTCATGCCGAAACCTCGTGTGCGAATGAGTGTAAATGAAGCTCGGTCGAGAACGCACCGGAATCGCGATTAGGCCAGACCGGTGGACTCGGCCTGTTGCTGGGCGTGGTAGCTGCTGCGCACCAGCGGGCCGCTCTCGACGTGGCTGAAGCCCATCGCCAGCGCTTCGTGCTTAAGGAAGGCGAACTCGTCGGGCGTGTAGAAGCGCTGCATGACGAGGTGGTCGCGCGAGGGGCGCAGATACTGGCCGATGGTGAGGATGTCGACCTTGCGCTCGGCCAGATCGCGGAAGACGGCCAGCAACTCGTGCGTCTCCTCGCCCAGACCGACGATGATGCCGGTCTTGGTGACTTGCCGATAGCCACTTGCGACGGCAATTTCTTTCGCCCGACGCAGGAATTCTAGCGAGCGCTGGTACTTTCCGCCGGACTTGGCGATGCGGTAGAGGCGCGGGACGGTCTCGATGTTGTGGTTGAGAATCTCCGGGCGGGCGGCGACAACGATGCCGAGCGACTCGTCGTTGCCCTGAAAGTCCGGCGTGAGCACCTCGACGCGGCAGCCCGCAGTCTGAGCGCGAATCTCGCGGATCACATCGGCGAAGGCGCGCGCGGCGCCGAGGTTGTCGTCGTCGCGGTTGACGCTGGTGATGACCGCGTGTTTCAGGCCAAGCTGCGCGACGGCGTAGGCAACGCGTCGCGGCTCGTCGTGGTCAATGGGATCGGGCTTGCCGGAGTGGACGGCACAAAAGCCGCAGCGACGGGTGCAGGTGTTGCCCAGCATCATGAAGGTGGCTGACTTCTGGTTCCAGCACTCACCCAGATTTGGACAGTTGGCGCTCTCGCAGACGGTGTGCAGATGCAGGTCGCGCGCCATCTTCTTCAGGTCGTGGTAGGTCTCGCCGTGCGGTGCCTGCGCCTTCAGCCACTCGGGCTTGCGCTCGGCACGGCGGGGCGCTAGGTTGATCTGGATCAGCTCCGGATTATTTGCTTCGGCGGTGTTGTGCGCTTCTGCGGTCGGCGGCGTCATGTCTAAATTGTATCGTCTGCGCCTCACTCGGCGGCGGCGATGGCGGCGACGATCTTGTCCATGGCGTCGCGGTCGGCGTGCGAGGTGGGCAGGTGGTTGCCGACAAGGATCGAGAAGATGACCGTCTGGCCGCTGGCGCAGTCGAGGTAGCCAGCGAGGGCGCGGGTCTCGCCGAGGGTACCCGTCTTGGCGAAGACGTGGCCCTTGAGCGGCGGCTGGGTGAAGCGGTCGGCGAGCGTGCCGTCTACGCCACCGATGGGCAGCGAGGACTTCCACGCGGTAAACCAAGGCTGCGGCTGGCCGGTCTTGGGGTCGCGCGCGGCGTAGGAGAGTAGGCGGGCCGTCGCGCGCGGCGTAACCAGATCGTGGCTGCTGAGGCCCGAGCCGTCATAGAAAATGAAATCGTCCTTGTCGATGCCCGCGTTGATGAGGAACTGGCGAACGACACGCGCGCCATCCGCGAACGTTCCGGGGAACGGATAATCGTTGAAGCCGAAGCGGTAGCCGAGGCGGCGCAGGAGGAGCTCCGCGTGGAGATTCAGGCTGGCTTTATTGGTGAGGATGACGTCTTCGAGCAGGGTAGGAGAGGTATGTCCAGACAGGAAGACACTGCGCGGGACCTTGGCCGGATCGCAAGGGCTGTCGCAGATGGAACTTCCGCTCTCAAACCTGCCGGTATTTTTCAGGGCTGCAAGATCGAGCGGTTCGTGGGAGACTTGGCGAAAGCTACGAGCGTCGTCGGACGTCGCGTGTTCCGCGATTCCGCGACCCGTCACCGTGACACCATGCTGCTCGAGAAGCTGTTTGAGCGCGATGGCCGCGAACTCCGGGGGATCATCGATCGAGATGTGTTCCACCTCTGGATTCGCCCCGACCGCAATGCGCCCATAGACGCGCAATTGCTTCGATCCCGGCAGCCGTTCCACCGCGATTTGGGTCGGAGACTTCGCCTCTACCGTCAATACTTGGTTGATTACCGTGTAGTACGGAACCACAGGCGTGATGTCGACCTCTCCAAGACTACTGACCTCGCTGGAGGGCCGGATCGTCATCCTCAATTGGTTGTCATTCACGGACAACGACGACACCGGAGCTCCGTATCCCCACGGCAGATCGTCTACGCTCCAACCCTCCGGGTAGGGCTGATCTGGAAGATGGCCGGCAATACCTACCACGTCGCCATCCACTGTTTTTAGGCCGGTGCTGGCGATCTCGACTGCCATTGCGTCTAGGTAGCGCAATGGCGGGAAGGCTTCGTCTGTGTTGGGCGCGTAGGGTACAGCGCGGCCCGAAAGGTTGGCGTCACCATCCCCAATGAGATAGACGCTGCCCTTGACGTACTCCTTGCCGGTGAAGATCCCGTGCACCACGACCGTGGTCTCTACAGTGGCCTTTGGCCCCAGCAGAGCCAGCGCCGCGGCGGTGGTGAAGAGCTTGGCGTTGGAGGCGGGCTGGAAGAGTTGGGCTTCGTTCAGCGCGTAGATGGGCTTTCCGTCGAGTGTGGTGACCATGATGCCCCAGTGGTCGCGGGCGACGGCAGGCGCGGAGACCAGCGCGGCAATATGGTCCGCCAGCGGCAGCGGTTGCGGCAACGACGCTGAGGTCGAGTTTGTGTCGGAGCTTGTGGGTGTGGTCGTTGTGCGGGCTGCGGGCGCGGCTGTTGTCTGGGCTATGGCAAGGGAGCAGGCGGTGGCCATCGTCAGCAGGTAGGCTGCGTTGCGAATTGTTTGCGGCATTTTGTTCATGGAGGGCTTTCTGTCTGGCGCGTTTTCCCCAATGGGGTAGAGTGTCGTGGCGCGAACAAAATGCGGGGATTCTTCGCTGCGTTCAGAATGACAATCCTTTATACAACGGACTTCTGAGACGGTGCGAGGGAACGATCCTGCGGGGAGTGTAGCAGCTTGCGGGGGTGGGCTGGTAGACTTATAGGGTTGCGCTGTGGCATCGCGCGACGGACGCTCGCGGCAATAGAGCAGGCCCAGAGTTTCTCCCGCAACCGGAGATTCCCAGCTAGACATCGGCCAACAGAATTTGCCCGAGCACAAAGGAAGATCAGAGACCGTGGATCAGCAGACAAAGGCAGCCCTGAAGCAAGACAAATTCGTTTCCACCACAACCGAAGGCATCGAGTGGGCCGGCGAGCATCGGCGATCGATGATTGTCAACGGCGCGATTGCGCTGGGAGTGATTCTGGTTGTTGTCATCGCCGGGGCAATCTACAACCACCGCTCGGAGAAGGCCTCGGCGGCCTTTGGCGAGGCGATGCAGGTTTACGAGACGCCGCTGGCACCAGAGAGCCAGAGCGATTCGTCGAGCGGGAAGACGTACGCGACCGCTGAGGAACGGGCCAAGGCCGCGGGTGCGTTGTTTCAGGCAATTGCCGATCAGTACGGATGCACGTCGGCGGGACGGAACGCGCGCTACTTTGCTGGGATCACGTACATCGAGGCTGGCGAAAAACAGCAGGCCGAAGACACCCTGAAGAAGGTTGCCAGCGGGTGGGACAGTGACCTGTCGGGGTTGGCGAAGTTTGCGCTGGCGCAGATCTATCACAACGGTGGGCGCGACGCCGAGGCCATTGAGATCTACACCAAGTTGACCAAGAAGCCGTCGGCAACGGTTCCCGCCGGACTGGCGCAGCTTCAGCTTGCGGATCTGTATCAGTCGGAGGGTAAGACGGATCAGGCCAAGGCCATCTACGCGACGTTGAAGCAGGACGATCCGAAGAGCGTGGCGGGCCAGATGGCCGCCGAGAAGCTGAACCCGGAAGCCACAAGCCCGACGGGGCAGGGCCAGTAGGAGACCGTGCTCAATAAACTGATCTTTGCCAATCTTACCCACCGACCGGTGCGGACTCTGTTGAGCGTGCTGGCGATCGCCGTCGAGGTGACGATGATTCTGACGCTGGTCGGCGTCAGTCATGGGACGCTGGACTCAACGGCGCAGCGGGCGCGCGGCGTGGGTGCCGATATTATTGTGCGACCGCCAAACTCGCAGGTAATGTCTTCGCTCAGCTCGGCGCCGATCTCGGACAAGCTGCCCGCCGTGCTGATGCAGGAGCCGCACGTTGTACAGGCCACCGGCACAGTGATTCAGAGCTTGACCTTTCCCGACTCGATCACCGGACTCGACTTTTCTGCCTTCAACAAGATGAGCGGCGGCTTTACGTATCTCTCCGGCGGCGATCCAGCGGGCGAGAGCGACATGATCGTGGATCAGTACTACGCGCAACAGAAGCATCTGCGCGTGGGCAGCTCGATTCGGCTGGTCAACCACGACTGGACGATTGCGGGCATCTTCGACGGTGGCAAGCTGGCACGCATCTGCGTGAAGCTGACCTCGCTACAGGAGATACAGGGAAGCCAGGGACACCTGAGCCAGGTCTACCTGAAACTGGACGACCCGATGAAGGCCGATGCGGTGGTGGCGTCGCTGAAGGACAAGATGCCGGGCTATCCCATCTACACGATGCAGGAGCTGACGTCGATGCTGTCGATCAGCAATGTAGGAATGCTGAAGGACTTCATCTGGGTGGTGATTGCGGTGGCCGTGACGGTCGGCTTCATCGTGGTGTTTATGGCGATGTACACGGCGGTGCTGGAGCGGACGCGTGAGATCGGAATTCTGAAAGCGGTGGGCGGCTCGTCGAAACTGGTGTTGGGACTGCTGCTGCGCGAGACGCTGCTGCTAGCGATTCTGGGCACCGGCGTCGGGATCCTGTTCACCTACGGAACGCAGTGGTTGATGAAGCATCTGGTGCCAGCCAGCTTGGTGCAGGAGACGGTCTACTACTGGTGGCCGATTGCGGGCGGAATCGCAATCGCCGGGTCGCTGCTGGGCGTGGTCGTTCCGGTAATGAAGGCTGTGAAGCAGGATGTGACCGAGGCGCTTTCGTATGAGTGAGGCAGTTGCGAAGAAGGAAACAGTGCAGGCTTCAAACAAGGCAGAGCCGATCATTCAGGTGCGCGGACTAACGAAGATCTACCACGTCGGGGACGTGGAGGTGGCGGCGTTGCGCGGGGTGGATCTGGAGATTGCGCGTGGGGAATTTGTGGCGATTGTGGGCGCGTCGGGTTCGGGCAAGTCGACGCTGTTTCACATTCTGGGCGGACTGACTCCGCCGACCACTGGGACCGTTGTGATCGACGGCAAAGATCTGGCGCGGATGTCGAACGCCGAGCGGACGAATCTGCGCAAGACCACCGTAGGATTCGTTTTTCAGAAGTACAATTTGCTGCCGACTTTGTCGGCCGAGGACAATATCAAGATTGTCGAGTACATCGGGGGGCGGTCGACCGAGTTCACCCCGGAGTTTCAAGAAGTGCTGCATTTGCTGGGAATTGAAGACCGGATGAAGCACAAGCCTCGGGCACTCTCTGGCGGACAACAGCAGCGAGTGGCGATTGCGCGCGGGATTGTGAATAAACCAGCAATTTTGCTAGCCGACGAGCCAACCGGAAATCTGGACAGCCAGAATTCAGCCGCCGTGCTGGAGGTGCTAAAGGATCTGAACCAGCGCACCGGACAGACGATATTAATGATTACGCATGATGTGGAGGCCGCATCGTATGCCAGCAGAACGGTTCACATTCGCGATGGACGAATTGTGTAAATCGGCTGTGACGTGATGGATAAAACGTTTTAGTAACCAATGAAATACCTGGAAGTTTTATGGCTGCGTTACGGATCTACGAATGGACCGCAGCAGAGGATATACCACAGTAAGTTATTTATTTAGAAGGTTTAAATCCGTTCTGAACGGGAGATTTTTGAGCGTTACAGGTGGCATGGAGCAAGGCCCAGCGAGAGAGCGTGATTTTCGTCACTGGTCAGGAGTGGGTTTTTCCCGTTACAATCATTGGGACAAGAAATACCTTAGTCGCGTTTTCCGCATCAAACTACGCGCTTCATCGAAGGAGACTCACCGCGCCATGAAATTGACAGCAAAAATTCCGGTATTGATTGCACTGGCGGCACTGCTTGGAGCATCAACCGGCTGCAACCAGCTGAAGTCGCGCGACCAGATAAACAAAGGCGTCGCGGCATTCAAAAACGCCCAGTACGAAGAGGCGGTGAGCCACTTTCAGACTGCGGTCGCGTTGGATCCGAAGTCCGCAAACGCCAAGCTGTATCTGGCCACATCGTACTCCTACCAAGTGGTGCCGAACCTGAAGACACCGGAGAATCTGGCCGTCGCCCAGAAGGCTCTGGATGGTTTCAACGAGGTGCTGGCAAAGAATGCGAACGACCTGACGGCGCTCAAGCAGGTTGCCACCATCTATCGCAATATTGGCAAGCTGGATCTGTCCAAGCAGTACGAGCAGAGGGTCGTCGACCTGTCGCCAAACGATTCCGAAGCCTTCTATACCATCGGAACTCTCGACTGGATGACCGAGCACTATAACAATACGGTTCCCATCCTTGCGGCCGACGGACTGACCGACAATGGCGAAGGCAACGTCAAGATGACCAAGGGGGCCTGCGCCAAGATTCAGGTGGCAAACAAAGCTCTGGTGGATGATGCCATCAAGAGCCTGAGCAGGGCCGTCGAGTTGAATCCGACCTACGACGATGCCATGCAGTACCTGCAACTGAGCTACCGCAGCAAGGCCAATGTGGACTGTGGCAACGAAGCGGCGCGCAGGGTTGATATGACGTCGGCCGATGAGTGGGTGCAGAAGGCGATTGGAGCCCGCAAGGTCAACGAGCAGAAGAAGGAAGCAAAAGTTGGCGGCGGAGTCACCATGTAACGCAGCTTTGCCATCCGCTTCAGAAAAGCCTCCTGGCACAATGCGGGAGGCTTTTTTGTTGCAACGCTCGCATCTAAAGATGAGACAAAGTTGAACAGGAGAGTATTGCCATGAGTGAGCCATCGTCGCAAGGAACAGGTCAATCGTCAGAGAGCGTGGAGCAGACGCGGAAGAGCGCAGGCGGTAAGACGCGCAAGGTCTCGCTTGCTGGATTCGACCTGATCAATTCTCCGCGCCTCAATAAGGGGACGGCGTTTACCAACTCGGAGCGCGATGCGTTCGGGCTGCACGGGTTGTTACCGCCGAATGTGGGCAGCCTCGATGAGCAGGTGGAGCGGCGGTTGCAGGCGCTGCGCGCGCTGCCGGATCGCTTCCAGCAGTACAGCTTTCTGCGCGACCTACAGGACTCCGACGAGACGCTCTTTTACGCGCTGATGCTGCACAACGTGGAGGAGATGTTGCCTCTGGTCTACACGCCGACGGTGGGCGAAGGCTGCCAGCGATTCAGCGAGATATGGAAGAAGCCGCGTGGGCTGTTTCTGAGCTATCCCAACCGCGAGCGCATCGAGCAGATCCTGAATCATCCGCGCTACGACGAGGTGCGGTGCATCGTGGTGAGCGATGGCGAACGGATTCTTGGGCTGGGCGATCAGGGCGCGGGGGGCATGGGGATTCCCATCGGAAAGATGGCGCTGTATACCGCGCTGGGCGGGATTCATCCAGAGCACTGCCTGCCGATTCTGCTCGATCTGGGTACGGACAATGAAGAGCGGCTGACCAGCCCGCTGTACATGGGCTGGCGGCACCGCCGGGTACGCGATGAAGAGTACGACGCATTCGTCGAGCGATTTGTGAACGCAGTGAAGAAGCGCTGGCCCCATGTATTGCTCCAGTGGGAAGACTTTGCGCGGACCAACGCGACGCGGCTGTTGGAACGCTATCGCGACCAGCTCTGTACCTTCAACGACGACATCCAGGGCACGGCGGCGATTGCGGCGGCGACCTTGCTGTCGGCGATCAACGTGACCGGCGTGCCGCTGGAGCAGCAGCGGATCGTCGTGGTGGGATTCGGCACGGCGGGCATCGGCATTGTGAACCTGCTGCTGAATCTGATGAAGGACAACGGCGTCGCGGAGGCCGACGCACGGCGATGCATCTACGCGATCGGGCGCTACGGGTTGATCGTCGAGGGAGGAATGGGGGTGCGCAGCGAGCAATTGCCCTACGCGCGCTCGTCCGATGAGGTGAAGGATTGGAGCCGCACTAACGACGAGTTCGAGTTGCTGGACGTGGTGCGCCACGCCAAGCCGACCGTGATGATTGGCGTCTCTGGGCAGGCGGGCGCGTTCACCGAGGAGGCCGTGCGCGAGATGGCGCGGCACTGCGAGCGGCCCATTCTGTTTCCGCTGTCGAACCCCATCTCCTGCTGCGAGGCGACGCCGCAGGATCTGATGGATTGGACCGACGGACGCGCTCTGGTGGGCACGGGAAGCCCCTTCGGGCAGGTCAAGGTGGCGGGCAAGCCGGTCGACATTGCGCAGACCAACAACTCGTACATCTTCCCCGGGCTGGCGTTGGGGATCATCGCAACCAAAGCGCGGCGCGTCACCGATGCGATGATTCTGGCCTCGGCGAAGGAGCTGGCCCGGCTGGTGCCGACGGCGACCGACAAGACAGCCAACCTGCTGCCTCCGATTGCCGAGGCACGCACGTTGAGCCGCTCGATTGCGCTGGCCGTGGGACGTCAGGCGATACGCGACGGGCAGTCTGATGTGGCCGACGAGGCGACGCTGGCGCGGGAGATCGATGCCAACATTTGGGAGCCGGTATACGTTCCTTATGAGCGGGCCTAGCTTAGCCAATAACCACAGAAACGTTTTGTTCGAAGCCACTTACCGTTGGTGAGTTTATAAATAATTGTTGCACCATTACCGCAGAGATTTCCGCAATGAAAGCTATAGCTGAATGCAGCATAGTGGCCTGTTCTGTCAAAGGTTATCTCGGAGAGAATTAGTAATCCCGCAGAGATCGCAGAATCAACCGCTGTATCCAATGTCTGCCCTTGTTCCATCCACTTCCCCATGTCCTTCACCTTGTAGGTATCTATATCGACGAGATTCGCGTTGGGGTCTTGTCCGAGTGCTTGCGTCAGGTTGTGGACTTTCAGAGATTTGCTGGAACGAGAAAAATCTTTCATGCAGCCAGTGAAATTGTCTTTGTCGGGCTGAAATGAATCCGTGGTGTCGGCGAGATTGAGCTTTCCCTTTGAACCTTTGTTGTAGTCCGCGAGAAATGCTTTATAGACGGCTATCTGTGCCGAGGTAAGCGGCACAGGCGAGAGTTCAGGCTTGGGAGCGTCCTGCGCTGGCAGTGTAGAGCAACAGAGAAAAGCGACAACAGCACACGCCGATAGAAATCTCATAAGTTGAAACGATAATCCTAAAGAAGAAATATTGTCATATATTTCTGGCTCTAGTTGCCGGAGTAGTAGCCGTCGCGGGTCTGGATGTAGATGTCCTTGGGGTTGACCTTGGCGAGGGTGACGATGATGCGGTGGTAGCCGTCAGAGGCGGTGTCCTTGTCGGGCGTGTAGCCTAGGCGGTACTCAGCACGCAACTCTTCGGCGATCTGCGCGTAGATGTCTGCGAAGGTCTGATTCTTGCCGACCTCGAAGAGCCGTCCGCCGGTCTCCTCAACCATGCGCGTGAGAATCTTTTTGCCGTCGATCAGACTGGGAAGGCTGTCGGGTTGACGACCTCCTTGCCCGCCACTGCCGCCGGGATAACCACCGCCGCTGCCGGGGAAGCTGATGCCGCCGCGCTGGCCTCCACCGCCCTGACGTCCGTGATCGCGAGATCCTTCGCTGGCCTCGCGGCCCTTGAAATAGATGGCGTAGACGGCGGTGTTGGCGCGCTGGGCCGCTTCGATGGCCGAAGCAAGCGACTCCTTGCTGCCGCTGTCGACGCCGTCGGAGAGAATGACAAGGGCTTTGCGCCCGGTCTGCTTGCTCATTAGCTCGTCGGAGGAGAGGAAGACTGCGTCGTAGAGGGTGGTTCCGGCGCGGTGCGGGCGTCCATTGCCTCCGCTTCCACTGTCACTGTCACGACCGTTGTTGGGTTTGGAGTTGTCGGCGTCGCCGCCGGAGGCCGGGGTTTCGAGCTGCTTCAGGGCAGACTGTAGCTTGGGCTTGGAGTTGGTAGTGTCTTGCAGTAGGTCGGTTTGGCGAGCGAACTGGACGACGAAGGCCTTGACGAGGTTGGCTTTGTCGTGGCCAGTCTTGTCGCTACCAGCGGAGCCGTTGAGCAGGTCGTCGAGGAAGGCGAGGCTGGCCGTGCGCTCGTCGTCGAGGGCGTCGCGCTGGCTCTGGTTGACATCGACCAGAATGCCGAAAGTTAGCGGCAAGTCATTGTAGTGATTGAAGTAATTAATCGGCTGCGGATGGCCGTCGATCTGGAGAACGAAGCTGTCCTTCGTCAGGTTCTGGATCAACGCGCCCTTCTTGTCGTAGACGACGACGGGGATGTTGACCAAGCGCGCGTCGACGTTGAGGGTGGACGCGGAGGTGGTCTGATCGGCGGCGGGCGTCTGAGCAGACATGGGAACAGCGCTGACGGCGGCCAGAGGCAGCAGCGCGACAAAGAGGACGGGGCGAAGAACTTGCGTGAGACTCATGTCTATCACGATAGACGGAGACGGCAGCAAATGGTTGCGGCGGAAGAAAAAATTTCAGGGTGCGTCATCCTTCTGAGCGGAGCCTCCTGTAGTCGTATCGCGGGATGCGCAGTCGAAGGACCCCGAAGCCGTTCGTAGTGCCGCGATCTTCGGCCAATTTTCAGCCAAAAACGTCATCCTACGCCGCCTATATACCGTGACGGCCTAGGAGGCCTGTGCCGTCTCAACCGCCAGCGCAACGCGCAACATGGTCTCTTCGTCAAAGTGGCGGCCCATGATCTGTACGCCGATGGGCAACCCCGCCTTCGTTTCGCCGCACGGCACACTGATGCCGCAGATGCCCGCCAGACTCGCCGCCACCGTGCAGATGTCTTCCAGATACATCTGCACCGGGTCGTCGGTCTTCTCTCCCAGTTTGAAGGCAGGCGTCGGCGTCACCGGTGCAACAATCGCGTCGACCTCTGCAAACGCGGTCAGAAAGTCCCTGGTCAGCAGCGTTCTCACCTGCTGCGCCTTGCGATAGTACGCATCGTAGTAGCCCG
>Ga0182011_10002490_pt1 | contig 15474 bp, 13 predicted proteins | sample 711E1DmetaG_FD_120481 | JGI IMG/M metagenome (GOLD analysis project Ga0182011, IMG submission 120481) | Permafrost microbial communities from Stordalen Mire, Sweden - 711E1D metaG | ecosystem: Environmental > Terrestrial > Soil > Wetlands > Permafrost | place: Sweden: Stordalen | collected... | reverse complement strand
GCTGTTTCGCAGATCCGGCTGCGCTCTCTCGCCGCCGGCCCGCAAAGAGAACCATCGTGGCCTTGCCGCACACCTCGTCACCGCTCGCGATTTTTCAGTAGTTCTGCCACGGGCTGCTAGGGAAGTGATAGAAAGCCTAGTTACTTCCGAAGGCTGGACATGTGCAAATCAAAATGTGTTTCATCCGTCATTCTTTTCTTGGGAGTGATCTGCCTCGTTCAGAATGTTGTGACGCAGGTGCAGTCATCAGCTAGTAACTCGTTGTCACCCGTAGAGATCAATCAGCTCCAAGCCAAGGCCCAAGCAGGTGATCCGACCGCCCAGCTCAATCTCGGTAAGGCCTACGAAGACGGCAACGGCGTAGCACAGAACGACAATCACGCACTGAAATGGTACCGGGCAGCAGCAGAACAAGGAAATGCAGGGGCGCAGAACAATCTCGGACTAATGTTCAGGCTCGGGCGTGGTGTGGAGCAAGACAAGCCCGAAGCGGTCAAGTGGTATCGAAAGGCAGCAAAGCAAGCCAACCCGAGCGCCATGTTCAATCTGGGCGCAGCTTACTATAACGGGGATGGAGTCACCACGGATGACGTCGCGGCTAGTGCGTGGTTCCTACTGGCTCAGAGCTTCGGCAGTCGGCCTGCTGGCGATGCGGCGAAGCGCATGAGTAACGAGGTAAGCCTATCTGAAACCTTTGAAAAGATCGGCGACATGTATCAGAAGGGTGATGATCTGCCGCAGAGTTCAAATGAAGCAGTAACTTGGTACCGCAAGGCGACGGAAAACGGCGGAGCAGCCGTGCAGATGAAACTGGCGAGCCTGCTTCTTGAGGACCCGAACGCGGTCTCTAACTATGGGGAGATACATCGGCTCTGCGAGAAAGCCGCAAACCTGCGCTTTTCTCCAGGAGCCTTCTGCATGGGCCGCATGTACGAGGAAGGGCTCGGAGAGCGGGATCTTTCGAAGGCGGCGCAGTGGTTCGCTAAGGCTGTAGTTCTGGGTCATGCAGTTGCCGCATTGAGGCTAGGAGAGATGTACTGGAAAGGAGAGGGTGTCAAGCAAGATAAGATTTCCGCTTACGTGTTCATCGATTTAGCCTCTACCTCCGACTTGCCGGAAGCCAGACAGGAAAAGGGGCGCCTGGAAAAAGAGCTGACTCCCAAAGAGATACAGAAGGGAAAGGCCAAGGTGATCGAATGGAACCTTCAGCACCGTCCACTTGTACTGAAGCAGCAGCCGCTTTCAGTGAATTGATGCGGAACGATTTTGGTGTGTCCAAAACCGCTATTAGGGCGTGATCATCCCCTGGTACTGGCGAAAAGTTCGCCGCTCGCCGTTGGTCTCCGCCGCGGGTCCTCGTGTCTCCGTGATAGGCTCTCCGCGTCCACCTCCCTGTGACCACGATCACAAACCCCTGTGACAGCCTCCGTTTCCTGCCCGCCCCTCCGCCCGGCACACTATAATCACCCAGGCGGGGGTGGGGGAGTATCATACCGGCCTGCGGAAGATCCACTAACAAAGAATAAAGAATGATGACCTTGATCTGGCTGCGCGTTGCGCTGGTTTGTTACGCTGCGGGATTGCTTTATGCGCTGGTTGCGCTTACGCGCACCTCCGAAGTCCTGGGCAAAGTTGCGCTCCATGCCTCGTACCTGGGCATGGTGTTTCATCTCGTGTCGCTGACCGAAGCCGTCGTCGAAAACGGACAGCTTGCTTCGGCGTCGGTGCACAACTCGGAATCGCTGCTGGCCTTCCTGATCATGGTTGGCTTCATGCTCGCCTATCTGGTGTACAAGACGACGACGACGGGTATCGTGGTTTTCCCCCTGGTTTTTCTGCTGACTTTCATCGCCGCCACCGGTCAGCAACCGCTCGTCTTCGCCTCGGTTGCAGTGAAGCACGGATGGCTGGCGGTGCATATCCTGATGATTTTTACCGGATACGCGGCGCTGTTCCTCAGTTTCGGCGCCAGCATCCTGTACCTCATGCAAGAGCGTGCGCTGAAGTCCAAGAGTTCGAGTGGAATGTTCTCGCGGCTGCCCGCTCTGCAGGTGATCGACGACATCGGCTATCGCTCGCTCATGCTTGGATTTCCGTTCATGACGCTGGGCCTCATTGCCGGCTCCGTGGTCGCCGAAGCGACTTACGGACGCATTGACTTTCTCGATCCCAAGATTCTGCTTTCCGTTTTGATGTGGGCCGTGTATCTGCTGATGGTGTTCATGCGCCTGAATGCAGGCTGGCGTGGGCGCCGCGCGGCCATGCTGGCCAGTGCGGCCTTCGTCGCGGCCATCGTGGCCTGGATCGCCAACTACTTCAGCGGAATGCACAGGTTTGTCGCGTCATGAAATTTCAGCTCATCGGCGTCAATCACAACACCGCGCCGGTCGAGGTGCGCGAGCGCCTGGCCATTCCTGAATCGCGTTTGCCGGAGGCCTGCAAGCGGCTTTCCGAGCATCCTGCCGTGACCGAGGGCATGATTGTTTCGACCTGCAACCGCGTCGAATTTATCGCGAACATGAAGAACGGCAACGGCGACTTGCGCGAATTTCTGCGCGAGTATTTCGAAACCGATCTCAGCCCGTTTGAGAGCCATCTCTACGAATTTCGCGAGGATGAAGCTGTCCGCCATATTTTTCGCGTGGCCGCCAGCCTCGACTCGATGGTTGTCGGCGAACCCCAGATACTGGGACAGGTCAAAGAAGCCTACGCCACCGCCCGCGCCGTGGGAGCGGTGCGCGCGCAGCTCGACCAGTTGCTCACGCGGGCGTTTGCCGTGGCCAAGCGAGTACGTACCGAAACCGCCGTCGGATCTTCGTCGGTTTCAATTGCTTCGGTGGCCGTTGAGTTGGCGGAGAAAATTTTCGGGAGCCTGAAGGGCAAGAGCGTTTACCTGGTGGGTGCGGGGAAGATGAGCGAGCTGGCGGCCCGTCATCTGCTCGCGCATGGCGCCGCGTCTCTGTTTGTCGCCAACCGCACTTACGACCGGGCCATACGGATGGCGCGGCAATTCGACGGGCAGGCGATCGAGTTCAGCCGGCTTTATGACACCTGCGATCGCGCCGACATCGTGATTACCTCGACCGGCTCGCCCTGCTTCATCTTTAAGCCGGAACACGGCGAAAAGCTCATGGCGCTGCGCAAAAACAAGCCCATGTTCTTCATCGATATCGCTGTTCCACGCGACGTCGATCCGGAGATGAACAAGATCGATGGCATTTTCGTTTATGACATCGACGATCTGCAGCAGGCGGTTAGTTCGCACGTCGCCGATCGCAAGAAGGAGGCGGAAAAGGCGGAGGCGATCGTCAATGGCGAGGTGGAGAAATTCCACGCGCGCTTGCAGACTCTCGATGTGGTTCCGACCATCGTCAACTTGCAGGAGCATCTCGAAACCATTCGCCAGGCCGAGATTGATCGCGTGCGCGGACGACTGGGCTCGATGACTACCGACCAGGAAATGGCCGTCGAAGCGCTGACGCGCGGCATCGTCAACAAGATCATGCATACCCCGATCAGCACTCTGAAAACGGCGGCGCGCGATCTCGAATCCACTACTGTCATCGAACTGGTGCGCCGGCTTTTTAATCTGCACGACAATCTGCACGGTAATCCGCGCGACAACCTGAATAACGAAGACGCAGAAAAAGACGCCGCCGCTTCGAAGTCCGCGCCGCGCCCGAGTTCAGGGAAAGGAACACAAAACTGATGGCCCGACTGCGCATAGGCTCGCGCGGCTCGCAACTCGCGCTCTGGCAGGCGCATCACATTTCCGATCTGCTGCGCGCGCAGGGCCACACCGTGGAACTGGAGATCATCAAGACTACCGGCGACAAAATCACCGACGTTGCGCTCGCAAAGGTTGGCACCAAGGGCATGTTCACCAAGGAAATCGAAGAAGCCCTGGTCGAAAACCGGATTGACCTCGCGGTGCACAGTTTGAAAGATTTGCCCACGGAGCTGACCTCCGATTTCGAAATAGCCGCCATTACCACCCGCGAAAACCCACGCGACGTTTTTTGTTCGGTGAAGTTCGCCAGCATCGAAGCGCTGCCGCAGCAGGCGAATGTGGGCACCAGCAGCCTGCGTCGTCAAGCGCAATTGAAGGCGCTACGTTCCGATCTTCAGATTCACCCGCTCCGCGGCAATGTGGATACGCGCCTGCGCAAGCTGGAATCCGGCGACTACGATGCCATCATTCTGGCCGCCGCCGGTCTGAACCGTCTGGGGAAAACGCAGCTAGTCCGCCAGGTGATCCTCGCCGAGGTGATGACGCCCGCTGCTGGACAAGGCGCTTTGGGAATCGAAATTCGCAGGGGCGACACGGCAACGCGGGCGCTCCTCGGATTTCTCGATGACGCAGCCGCCCGCGCCGCCACCACCTGCGAGCGCGCTCTGCTCAACAAACTCGGCGGCGGCTGTCAGGTCCCCATCGGCGCGTTTGCCGAAGTGAGCGGCGGCCGAATTCGCCTGAATGCGCTCGTGGCCCATCCCGATGGAAGCAAAGTTCTGCGCGAAACCCGCGACGGCGACGATCCTGTGCGCCTGGGCGAAGAAGTTGGCGAGACGCTTCTCCGTCGAGGCGGCGATGTTATTCTCGAAGAAGTCTATGGAGAGGGTTTCGCACTACCGCAGCAACCGTGAAACATCCTCTCTTCAAACTCTGTCATCCTGAGCGAAGCGAAGGACCTGCGGTTTGTATGCAGCGCTTGAGCCGTAGCATTGAAGAACAATCCGAGCACTGAGGACTGAGATCTGGCAACTGCCTCCATGCGCAAGCCCAACGAAAAACATCCCCTCGCCGGAACCCGAATTCTTGTCGGACGCGCCCGGCACCAGGCTGGCAGTCTTTCCGCCAGCTTGCGCAGCCTGGGCGCGTCGGTGATCGAAATCCCGTTTATTGAGATCCGCAAACCGCAATCGTATCGCCCACTCGACGACGCCCTAAAGAACATCAAGAGCTACGACTGGCTCATTCTCACCAGCGCCAACGGCGTGGAAGCTATGTGGGAGCGCGTCCGGAGACTTCGCATCACGCGGCGGAAGCTGAAGCATCTCCAGATCGCCGCCATCGGGCCTGCGACCAAGCAAGCGATCGTGAAGCATGGTCTCAAAGTGAAGATGGTACCTGAGGAGTACGTCGCTGAGTCGGTGGTAAAGGGGCTGCGCGATAAGGTCAGCGGCAAGCGTGTCGTGCTCATACGAGCGAAAGTCGCTCGCGACGTGATTCCGGAGGAACTGCGCGCGGCTGGAGCCGAAGTCGATGTGGTGGAAGCTTACGAAACCGTGGCGCCGGAGAAATCGCGCGTGCGTCTGCACGCGCTGATGAAAAATGCGGCGCGACGTCCGCACGTTGTCACCTTCACCAGTTCGTCCACCGCGAAGAACTTTGCCGAACTGCTCGGCGACGCCAGAGCAGGCTTACTCAAAGGTGTTCAGTTTGCGTCGATTGGCCCGGTGACTTCGGCGACGCTCGGCGAATTGCAACTGCCAGCCGCCATCCAGGCCCGTGAATTCACCATGGGCGGGCTCATTCGCGCGATTGTGCTTGCCCGCTACGCATTGAGCCATTGAATCATTGAATCATTCAGTCATTGAATCATTGAAAACCTAGCGATTTTTCAAATGAATCAATGACTCAATGACTGGTTGATTCAATAATTCTACTTCGGCTTCGTAGGCGAGATTCCCATGGGCGGGTCAACCGCGTCCAGGTAGGCCTGCATGCGCGTCTTCATCTCGGGGGCCATACCGGTGAACTCGATGCCATTGCCCACTCCGGGATCGCACGTCCGCACCACCGCCGTGATATTGACGTGTTCCGAGTCGAGCCAGAAATCCACCCGCAGCACGGTTCCGAGCGGCAAAGGCAGCATGCTTTCGACGTAGCATCCATTGCCGCTCACGTCGGTGGCATTGATGCGGAGCGGCGCATTGACGCGCTCGTCGCGCAGTTCCAGGGGAAGCGAAATTTTGTGCCGGTGCCAGCGCCGGCGGTTGGCGGCCCCAATCGAGACCGTGGCGCCGTCGAGGGGTAAATAGTTTTTCCACGGGCACTCCTGTGCGGCGACGAGCTTCACTCCCACCTGATTCTTCTTGACCGGGCCGGTGTTCATAACCCAGACCACCGTGCAGCGTGATTTTTTCTCCTCGCACTGCACTCCGATCATGTCACCGACTTGCAGTTCGTTGTCGACACCCGAGATCAGCGCCCCATCCGAACTGATGTTATGAGCGCGAGCCGACTGGGAAAAGGGGCGTCCGTCGGCGCTCATTCCCCATATTCGCACGGGCAGGTCCACACTCAGGCGAGGTTCGGATTGATGGTCGGCCATTGCCTTATCCTCGGGTCTGCTCATGCGATGATATTGCCCTCTGACGTGGCCACGATATCACAAAAGCCTGTCGGCACGGTACCAAGGAAACACCACTCCCGATACTGCCGACCATCATTCAAAGGCGGTTTCCTGCGCCCTTTTCTGCAAACTTTTCCACGAACTCGCGATAGCCGATCACGCGAATCTTTTGTGCTTCAAGAAACTGCCGCAGTTCCGCCGAGAGCAGCAGGCGCCGCTCCTGTTCGCGAGAATCCAGCAGCCGCGTGCGGGCCGCAAGCAAGTCGGCGTCGTTGTAGCCGGGATGGCAGACTAACTCCCAGGTTCCTTCCGGCAGCTTCGCGAGCGTCTGGCGCAGCAGGGAACTATACCCGGAACTTTCGCCAGGACGATCGACCGACCCGGTCTCAATCACACCCACCACACCGTCGGGCGTAAGCAGTCCGGCGCGTCGGGTCCGCTGGAGGAATTGCCCGGAGAAAGTGTGCAGCATGCGCACCTGGCCATAACGCTTCCAAAGATCGCGCTTGCCTTTGAAGAGCCGTGCCGGCATCGCTTTCACCGGAACGAAGGGATTGCGGATGGCGCGCACGCCGCAAATGCGCGCGGCCCGCAGCAGCGCCACCAGAATTTCCGGGAAAATATGGGCGTGCTTGTGCGTATCCAGGTGGGTCACGTGGATGCCGGCGGATTGAATTTTCCGTATTTGCGCAGTGATTTCCGCCACCAGTTGATCGCGATCGAAACCTCCCAGCATGGCGCGCGCGGCGAAGGCCGAGAGGCTGGAGTAAAACTTTCCCGGATCTGCCGAACGAATGGCCAGCAGCGTATCTACTGCATCGGGCGGCGACACCGGCGTTCCGTCCACCAGCACAACGTGGCATCCGACGGAGAGACTCGGAACCGAGCGCGAGGCCGCCACTGCGTCCGCGAAAGCGGCGCCGTTGGCCATCAGGGTGGCCGACGACACGACACCGCCGATGTGGGTTTCCACGATGGCGCGATCGACTCCAGCGGTCAGACCAAGATCATCGGCGTTGACAATCAACTTCCGCACCCAGAAAGTGTAGCAGCGAAAGCATAGCCGACGCGCCCAGTGTCCAGTACCGTTTGGATGCCGGGCAGAGTTCGGGCAAAGTTCGCCCCAACCGATGCGGCAAAACGCTTGCCGCGTGCGCGGTTTGACCGGCAAGGGAAGGGTCCAGTATCCTCAGCATAAGTCCTGAAATAATTTTCGCGAGTGGCGTAGATGATACAGGCCGTGATCGCGTCCGCGCGAAGCGGGCGGTTAGCTCAGTTGGTTAGAGCGCCTGCCTTACAAGCAGGAGGTCGCAGGTTCGAGTCCTGCACTGCCCACCAATCCTTGCAAGCCTGCCAAATGGAAGGACGGGGAACGCCAAAATGGCGGGATACACTTTGGTAGCGCCGCAGGGGGTGCTAACCATCTCGATCCGGCTCGATGAGTGCAACCCGCGATTGAGATCGCTGAGTTCTAAACTAACGCTGGTGTGGCGTGGGGCATGCCATCGGCAGCGGTGCTAAGCCGCACCTGTTGGTCTTCCAGAAGGCGAAGTATTTCTTCAAAAATCGCCCCCAGTTTTTCTTGGTCGTGTTCATTGGAGGCGAGTTCGCAGAGTCCCATCCACTGCTCTTGATTTGTCAGATCGGCCAGATTTCCTGTGGTATTAGCAGTTGTACCATCGCTCGTATCCTTCTCATGCTGGGATTAGGACGACCTACGCCGCTGCTGGCTGCCCCGCGACACCAATGTAGCCCTCCATCGCCTGTGTCAACTGCGAATCCACTTCATCCGCGATCGTCATGACATCAGGCAACAGCAGGCTGAAGTCCAGCGCACCCAGATTCTTCTGCAACGTCCCAAAGAGCGTTACTTGGAGTATTCGTGAGTCCTGCACCAGCATGGCAGAGGTGTAGCCTTGCGACCTTCGCAATTTGCCATGGGCAACGGCAGCAGGGGAACTGATGAAACCACCTTCCTGTATGGTGATGTGGGGCGATCTCAGCCGCACAATCAAATCGTCAATCAGCTTGGGAAGATATCCCGTGCGCTCTTGATCGCTAAGAACAACGCGGCTAAGTTCCGTGCTCTTTTTGACCCTCGCCAGCCAGTCTTCGACGATGAGGCCCGTGCAACGCTGCAATATTCCCGCCACTCTTTCCTTTGGCGTCGGGGCAGCAAGTTTGCGAGTGAGCAGCTTATCGTGGACGAGATCAGCGAGATTCTTGGTCTCGAATGGTTTCAAGATGATTTCGTCTGCTTCCAGAAGGATAGCGTCCATAGCACTCTTCACGTCGGGGTAGCCGCTGACCAGCAGCGTAAGTGCCTTCGGTTGGATGTGGCGCATCGCGGTAATTACCGCAAAACCGTCGCTGGGGTTTGGCATGTGGAGATCAGTCATTAAAACATCGAAACTCTCTGTTGTGATCAGTTTCAACGCCTCTGTCACGTTCGCGGCAGCGACAACATCAAAACCCTTCTGTTCAAGAGTCGCAGTCATCATCTCGCGAACGGCGGCGTCGTCATCCACAAGCAGAACCTTGTGGGAAATAGGGGGTTCGGTCAGGCTCATAGCAGCACCACCTCTCGTCACGAACTAATCCCAGTGGGCTCAGGTGTATCTTGGAACATGTTCAAAAGTGAACAGCTATAGATATGGTCAACAGAGTTCAATCCTCCCGACCACTACACTTCACTGTTCTGAGAAGCAACGTCTTCAGACCAACTCAATCCCTTCGGCTTCACAAGTTGCGGCTTCGCCGATTTGGGTGCTCCATTGCCAAAGCTCTCCATTGTTTGGGTTAACTGCGCGTCCACTTCGTCAGCAATGATCATGACATCGGGCAACAACAGGTTGAAATCCAGCGAGCTCAGATTATCGTGCAAGGTTCCGAAGATGGTCACTTGAAGGATTCGTGATTCATGGATCAGCATGCCCGAAGAATAGCCTTGTTTCCGTCGCAGCATGCCATGTTGGACGGCAGCCGGGGACGCGATGGCATCGCTGTCCTTATCGGGCAAGCGGGGTGTGGACAGACGTTTGACTAGGTCGTCAACTAACTTAGGGAGATGTCCAGTGCGCTGCTCATCGGTGAGATGAAGGTGGTTGAGTTCGGGTGTCTTCTTCGTTCGTGCCAACCAATTTGCGATTAGAGAGCTCTTACAGCGCGCGAGTATCGCAGGCACGCTCTCCTTGCTGGTAGGCCGTGATTTTTCATGCAAACGCAGAGCCGTTTGGGCGATTGGTACTGTAAGTGGCGCAGCCATCTTAAACACTCCTGTCTTTGTAATGACTAAACACCACAATAGTCCCTGAAGCACTCCCGAACTGATCAATTATGATCACGTTCGCGGATTTGTAGGAAGGAAGGCTCTCTGCGCTATGGCTGTTGATACGAGGCCGTTACTTTTACCGCCGGGATTGCTCCTGTTCATTAGTTTGAGCAAGCGCGCTCATCGCCGGAAGACAGAGACTTCGTTGATAGCTTCTGATGCCTCCGCGGATTGCTACGGAAGATGAGTGAGATAGCATTGTCCGCCCGTCGGTTGAACGGGTGGCACGGGCGGCGTCTTCCAGGGGACATTCGTGAAATCAAAGAACTCGGTCATATCCATTTGGGCAGCGTCCCGCAGGGTGAGACTGGGAAGGTTAAATCTTGTTTCAACCAGCTTGAGCCATGCCGAGTAATCCGCGAAAGTGTGCGAGACATAGTTCTTTTTCGAAAATGGAGATATCACCAGCAACGGCACCCGATATCCGGAGTAAACAAAGTCGCAATTAGGCCCGGTCTTTAGTACCCCGTTGTTTATTACGCAGATGTCGGGGCCATTCGGAGGCGGCCCCTGCAACAGATCCATAGGCTTTATTCCGTCGGGGCTCACTTCCGGCTGGGGTGGAACGTGATCGTAGAATCCGCCCATCTCGTCAAAGGTTAGTATGAACACCGAGTCGTGCCAGGAAGTGCTTTGCATCAGCCCATTGATTAAGGTAGACACGTATTGCGATCCCACCTGCACGCTTCCCCCCGGAGCGCCGTCGTCCAGGCCAGGATGTTCATCGAGTCCGGTGTTAAGTCCCGCATCGATCCACGATACGGCAGGCAACGTCCCGTTTTTCGAGTCGGACAGGAACTGCGAAACCGGCACGAAGTTCTGTGGGTGCTTAGCGGCGATCGCGAATTCGTTGACGTAGCCGTCGTTAAGTGGAGGCACAGCGTAAGTAAGATCGGTGACGTAGACTCTCCAGGTAACTCCAGCACTCTGGAGCAAATCGAAAATGGTGGGACTTGTCAGCCCGCTCGCGCCATACGCATGCCCCATCGACGTGCCGGCCAGCGCATACATGTGGTTCGGTGGGCTATTCGCCATGGCCGGCGAAAACCACCGGTCTGAAGTGCCGAAACTGGAAGCCATGAAGTAATAAAACGGCAGGTCTTCGCCATCGTAGTATGCCATCGCGCGAATACCGTTGGTGTCGCTGAATGGCGGCTGCTGGTTCCGCGCATCGTGGCCCGCCGTAAACACGAACCCGTTCAGCGCGGCCGTGGCGGAAACTGGATTGGTCAGGTTCCAATCCACATGATCTTCATTCCACGACGGACTCGGGTTCTCGATGCACATTGAAGTCATGTGAAAAGGAGCGATCGGTGGGCTGTTGCTGGTTACGGTGCAGTCATTGCCAGGGAAAGGAAAGGCCGGGTCGCAGCCGGGGATTGTGGGGGCGGGACCTCGCAGGGGCGCATCACCCGTCGGGGGATTGAATTGCGCGAGTCCATCGAACGACTGGTCTGGAATGCCGTTGTTAGCCCAATACTGGCGCATCGCACCAAAATAGTGGTCGAAGCTCCGGTTCTCCTGGATCAGAATGATGATGTGATTGAGAGCGGTGATGTTTTGGGAAGAGTCAAATGTCGCCACCACTTGCTGGCTCTTGTTTATCGTCAGCTCGCAAGTGGGGCTGTTACCGCTGCAGCCGCCCCCTGCCCAACCCCCGAAAGATGAGTTCGTGCCGGCAGTCTCCGTGAGAGTTACCTGTGATCCGGAGGTGAAGCTAGCGCTGCATGTCGGTCCGCAATTGATGCCCGCCGGGTTACTGCTGATCGTCCCCCCGCCAGCACCGGCGGCCTGGATGCTGAGTTGAAAGGAACTAGGCGGAGGAGTGGAACTGCTGCTTCCCCCACAACCGGCAAGGACAAGGGCTATCGAACTCAAACAGCAAACGAGGGCACAGTAGAGGGCACAGTATCTGAACCTGGACATAGGTGGCACATGCTTCCTTGTTGTAATAGGGCAAGGTTTCGATGGCGGCAGTGGAGTCTAGGTTGCTTGCTCAGTGTGGATTTTCGGGGACAAGCCATTTTCCAGGGGTGGCTCTCGATTCATCAACATGCCAGGGTTTGGACATCGGAGGGCGGCGAGACGAGCGCACCTGGATTCACACGCTCATGGAGCGGAGCGCGGCAACCTGCATGCAGCGGATGTACAAAGCGCGGATGCAGACGAGCATTGAATCCACGATCGCGCCCTGAGGTCTTCCGTTTTTCGAACCGATCGGCGCGCTGGTGTTACGGCAATTCTCTGCCGGGTTTCGACTCAAGCCGGATACGGCGGTTCTTGCTGTCGAGCGTCACCACGAACCGTTGCAGAATTTCACACCCAATGTTGCCGAAAGCCATTTCGTCGATAAACCTGATTTGCGGGTGATTGATCGTGAACTGACCGAGTTTGGCCACGCCGTTCAAGGTCGCCACGGTAATATTCGAGTCACCGTCCCCGGTGTTTGTTTTATTTCTGGGGATCGCCACGGGTTCGCTCGTAAGCCGCAACAGGTCGTCGTACCTCTCGGGAAGGTCGATACCAGAAGCCAACCCCAAATTCAGGGCAACCACCAGTTTCACGTTGTTCAAGGCCAGTGGCGTGGACGGCAGGGTGCCCTCTGCATTCCATTCAAATATGGTCCGGCCATCCACGGCAGGAAGCTCCCCACGCCGTAGTTCGATTCGCTTCGCAGGATAATCGAGAGTGACGAGCAGACCGGGGAACGAAGCGGCGTTCAGGACACCCTGAGGCAGATGATCTCCTATCCACACGGTGGACACGTCCGCCGACACCACGAAAAGACCAGAGATCTCGGCCTCTCCTAACTCGAGTTTGTCGATTCGAGTCACGGTTGCTCGGGTGGGCGCAGCCTCTCCGGGCCGCCCGGCAATCGCCTGGCCCATGTCCGGGAGCCCGAGTTCGTGTGCTAGTTCCGTGCTGACCATGGTCCCGGTGACGCCTGTTTCGAGCGCAAACTGGAAAGGTCCCTTGCCATTGACCCGCACACTCACGACGGGCCGGCCGGCGAACAGCTCCATGGGGACGACGGTCTTCGGCACGCGAAGTTCGATCTGCGGAGGTGGCGGAGGGGCATGGCGAACGACCTCTTGAGCACTGCCCGCCGAGGCTTGCAGGAGAATCAATGCCAAAACGCCGCCGACGCATGCGGGAAGTCCCTTCATTGGTTGCCTCGCGATATCTTTAGGTGCTCGACGAGTTGCTCCACCACGCCGATCGTCTCCGCGTGGCGAATCCATGATGGGTGCCGAGACACAAGCATGAGCGCGCCATTTGGCGTCCAAAACTGCCGGCACAACATCCGAGAAGTCTCTGCTTCGTTCTGCACACTCAGTGGACAGCCTCGCCCGAATAGTACCCACTCCGAGTGCGTACCGTTAGTTTGCGATGGCCCGGCGCCTGCGCTCTTACCTCAATCACTCGGTAGGCGCCATTTTGACTGTGGTTGGTTGGCTTGTACCCGATTGTGTACTGACTGCGAATGTCACGGGCAACAGTCCGAGTGATGTCATCAACTTCGTCGAGGCCTTTTGGGAAAAAAGCGACTCCGCCCGTGCTGTCGGCCAGACTCCGCAGGGCTCCGCTGTCCGACGGCTGAAGTCGGTCTCCGAGCAACCCGATTGCATAGAGCGTCGGTCCGTTTTTCTGCTGCAAGCGGCGCATCGCCTCCTGTAATGTTTCCCGACTGGCATTGTCCCGGCCATCGGTGATCACCAGCAGTACCTTCCGGTCCAAGCGGGTATTGTTCTTCAAATGGACTGCGGAAGCGACGATGGCGTCATAGAGCGCGGTACTACCCTGCGTGGAAGCCTTCTGCAAAGCTTGTTGGAGCAGGTCGATATCAGACGTGAAGTCCTGGTCGAGATAGGAATCCTGGCCGAAATTGACCACGAAAGTTTCATCTTTGGGATTGCTGGCTCGAATCAGATTGAACACCGCCTGATTCACCTTGTCTCGTTTTTCACGCATGGAGCCGGAGTTGTCGATTACGATGCCCATCGCCACCGGAACATCGTCCCGGTGAAAGGAGGTAGTCGCCTGCGGCACTCCGTCCTCGAATGCCGTGAACGCCGGTCGGTCGAGACTAGTGACGAGGCGTCGCTGCTCATCTACGACCGTAGCGTGCAAGATCACTTCCCGCACTTCCGTCTTGAACACGAAGACAGTGCCCTGATCGTCCGCGGGCTGCTGACTGTCCGGTTCCGCTGGCATCGTTGTGCCATCGCTAGGAGGCGCAGGCGCAGCATTGGGTACTGGGAGCGTTTGCTGGACGCCGGTTGCGCTTGGAGGAGTTGGACCCGAAGGGGAGGTTTGACCCTCTACTCCAACGGTTGCCAGAGCGAGCAAGAAGCACACGCCGCCAAGCATCATGCTGACGCGCCACCGCTGGAACGCAGTTGCGGACATGGGGAGTTGCTCTCCGCCGCTGTTATCGTTCGTATTAAAGCTGGCCTTAAGGCTCATAGGTGCTGACTCGTGGTGCTAACTCGTGCTACTAACTCATTGTTGCCAATCTTAATCAACCGCATGATGCCCCCATCGATCATGGCCCCATGTTATCCGCAGTGCATGTTGCTTGAGCTTGTGACGGCGGATAGGGCTGGGGCACACCGGTCGGCGGAGTTAGCCAGGGAACGTCGATGAAGTCGAAGAAGTCCAGCAGATTGGGCTGGGCGGCATCTCTCAACGTGAGAGCCGCACTGCTTCCTATAAACCTGGCTTCCACGAGCTTGATCACGGCCGTGTGGTCCATGGGAGTGTGCGAAACATAGTGCTTGCGAGTGAAGGGGGAGAGAACAATGTTTGGCAGGCGGAAACCGAGTTGAGCGGCAAATCCTTGCTCTGCCGCCGCATCGGTGGGATGTGTGCCCGGATCTCGATTTGCCACCGGAGGAGTAGTTCGCAGATCGCAGTGCAACGTCGGAGTGTCTGTGTCATTCGCGGGGATACACGGATTGTAGGAATCCGGATTCACGGCAATGCTTGAAATGTCGGTAGGATAGTCAACCAAGAACTGGGAATCGGTCTTGTCGTTGGTGTGCCCTGGAACCGGCGGCACGTGATCGTAGGGACCGCCGCCTTCGTCATAGCTCAAGAAGAAGATCGAATCCTTCCACGACGGGCTTGCCATGAACGCATTAAACAGGCTGGCGACCTGAGCTTGCCCTAACAGAATCGACTGCCCCGATCCCGGGTGTTCGTCGTTGTTGCTATAGCCAGCTTCGATCCAGGTGAAGGCGGGGAGAGCGCTATTCGCCAGGTCGGTAATGAACTGTCCTACAGGAGCGATGTGAGTAACGTCTATGCAAAAGGCGTTGTTTGGATCTCCAACCGCGGGTCCCGAATCTTCAGTGGGCGCTACGCAGGTGGGACGTTGCTCGTCCTTCATATATAGGTAATTGACCGAGTAGGTGAAATAAGAAAACGTAGTTGCAGGATACTTATTAACGGGCTGTCCGTTCCCGCAATCCCCGTCGTTGCTGGCCGAACATTGGTCTTCGGTCGTTGAGTAGTAAAGCCTCCACGACACTTTATTTGTGTCCAGCTCCTGGAATATGTTTGGAATCGCTAGTTGCACCCCAAGGTTATCTTCGTTCGATCCGGGATCATGTACCAGACCCTGCGTGGTCCCGCCCGTCATGGTTGCAACGCGGTTGGGAATGCTCTCGGCGGCGACGGGAGAAAACCAGCGATCCGAAAGGGCGAATTGCGACGCCATATAGTAGTAGTAATTCAGATACCCCTCATCGTAATAGCCCATGGCACGCTGCCCGACTAAGTCGG
>Ga0182011_10002488_pt1 | contig 15477 bp, 20 predicted proteins | sample 711E1DmetaG_FD_120481 | JGI IMG/M metagenome (GOLD analysis project Ga0182011, IMG submission 120481) | Permafrost microbial communities from Stordalen Mire, Sweden - 711E1D metaG | ecosystem: Environmental > Terrestrial > Soil > Wetlands > Permafrost | place: Sweden: Stordalen | collected... | reverse complement strand
GGCTTGTCTTCGACAAAATTCTTTATCGAATCCTCGCTCACTCCTAGCATATGCCTTAGGAATGATATTCCTATTATTTCCCTCTGCTCATCACTGAGTAAACTGTCCATTAAATTATGTATAAGAGTTGTGATTTTATTAATTGTTTCTGTAAAGATTTATGTATCAGTGTTGTATTTGAGAAAATTTATAAATATTCTTATATCCAATGATATTGATTAGCTATGCTCGATTCCAAGACAATAAAAAAAATATCTGATTTTGTCTATGTAAAGCCTAGGAGCATACAAGAAGTCGCTCATCATATTCAGAAGAATTGGAGGACTGCAGACTCTTATATAGAAAGGATCATGAAAGAGCAGGGCATACTCCAGGTCAGGACATTCCGCGAAGGAACAAGAGGAGCATTGAAGATAGTGTTCTGGAACAATGTCGAGAACATACATAGCTCGGATTTCCAGGAAAGGCTGTTCAAAAAAATAGAGTCGTCGAAGAACAAAGAGGATTTCAGCCCATTTGACATCTACCAATATGTCGACGAGGACAAGAGGTATGCATTCTCTGAAGTGCAATCAGAATACAAGGTCACAGCAAAACAGAACCTTGTGAGTGCATTGAAAGGGGCAGAAAAGCAATTGCTGATATTCTCAGGAAACCTCTCGTGGGTGAATGCCGTGCAGGAAAACAAGAAGATAATAAATGTATTCGAGGAATTGGCAGAGCATAATGTCACAATAAAAATACTCTGTGAAGTCACTCCTGAATCCATAAAAAATGTCGAGAAATGCCTTGAGATAAACAATAAGATAAAAAAGCAGATGATTGAGATAAGGCATTGCCAGCAGCCGTTCAGGGCATTTGTTGTCGATGATAAGTTCGCCAGGTTCAAGGAGATAAGGCATTTGGAAAAGCAGAGATCAAAATATAGCTCATACATATTTTATGAGATACGAGATGAGGAATGGGTAGAATGGATACAGAAGATATTCTGGAATCTGTTCAGGACTTCTATATTGGCTGAAAAACGCATCAAAGATATAGAGACGATAGAGAAGATGAAATAAAACCTATTAAATTTGAATCTATTCTTCGAGTCCTATAAATTCTATGTTGAACAACAAAATCAAGAATCTAATACTGTTGTAACTTATTAGTGATTATCGAACGAAAAGTTTTTAAATGTCTTATCATCTCCCTTGTGTGTGGACCTTGACACGATCATCAATAACATAACGGCATTTGACTTGGGCATCGACACCTATGTCGACCACAGGTGCAGGGCAGACCTTCTCTATAAGAGCGGGAAGAGGATGGATGTATTGATAAGCCCGCACGGCTCTCACCTAAGGTCAAAGAATGATGTGAAGATCTATCTAAGATTCCTGCCTGATGGCAGCTCAGAATATACATCATTTAAGGATGTGACTACAGAGCATATAATAAAATCTGACGGCAAAGGCTATCTTCTGCTGAAAGAAAAATATACAGATAGAGTGTTGCCGTATCAGGCAAAGGGACAATTCCCATTCAGGATACTTCCAGGAGAGTTCGCTCACAAGATAGGAGAGAAGAATGAGGATATACTGAATGCATTCATAAAATTTCTAGAATGGGATTATGACACCACAAATAAGATTGTCAAGGTCAAATCATTCCAAGATTTTATTGACATTAAGAAATCGATAGAGACTTCAATAGTCCATGCTTATGATGACCTAAGGTCTCCATTGACAGAGGCATTTCAAGATGAGAATGGACACGGATTGGAATTGATGCCGAGGACAAGAAGGCAATTTAGGCATTGGACTGCAAAAAGTGCTGAATCTTCATTGATGAATGCCGATAGGATCTCAAGAACAGTCATCAAAAGCATATTGCAGGAAGTAGTATCTAATCCAGCCAAACATATATTTTTTTCTACTGAGGACAATAAATCATTCGGAATGAAGCATGACAGGCAATCTGTGGAAGAATACAAGATGCTTACGAGCATGCTAAAGGCAGAGCATCCGAAAGCACATTCTGCGTGGCGCCACACATTCGAAAGAAGCCAGAAGTTTTCCTCACAAATATTTCATGGATATCTGATGCTTGGCTCAGCGGCAGCTTTTTTGACAGGGAATCCTATCCTTGGCGTAGGACTGCTAGGCTATGAAATGGTTGAATTCAGGGTCGCAAGGCATAATGCAAAGAGATCTGGATCATATACGAGCATCATAGGTACGTTGAGAGACAAGACAGGGTTGTACAGGACAGTTCCCAATCCTCTTGATATGATCAGCACAGACTATAATTTGGGTATGTGGAGAAAATCTGATCTTGAATAAGGCTTGTTCGCATTTCTGAAATTAAATATTATTTGTGAATTTAGGGATTACCATCTGCTACCATAAAACATATAAATGACCTGTTTTTTCTTTTATGATTATTGACGACCAAGGAATCGGATATAGATTTATATAATAGAACAGACAGCTTCTATTTACAAGGGTGGAATTATGGCGAAAGGTATGATGAAAAAGAATGTAAAATCGAGTGCAAAAGCTGATGCAAAAGATTCTGGAAAGAAAATGGATGGATTGAAGATGAATGATTTGAAGATGGTATATTTCTTTGATGAAGGCAATAAGGACATGAAAGAATTATTGGGCGGCAAGGGCGCGAATCTTGCTGAGATGACAAATCTTAAGATTCCAGTGCCGCAAGGCTTTACTATCACGACAGAAGCATGCTACATGTATTATGAGCAAGGCAAAATATTTCCAAAAGGATTGAAAGCGCAGGTCGATTCATATGTTGAAAGGCTTGAAAAATCTATGGGAGCAAAGTTCAATGACAAGAGCAATCCTCTTCTGGTGTCAGTGAGGAGCGGGGCAGCAAGCAGCATGCCTGGCATGATGGATACAATACTTAATCTTGGGATAAATGATTCTGTAGTGCAGACATTGATAAAAAAAACAGGCAATGAAAGGTTTGCATGGGATACATACAGGAGATTCATACAGATGTTCGGAAATGTTGTGATGGGTGTTGAGCATAGCATGTTTGAGGAAGAACTGCATAATGTGAAATCAAAAAAAAGAGTGCAGCTCGATACTGACTTGAGCGCTGCCGACCTGAAAGATCTTGTCTCTCGATATAAAGCTATAATAAACAAAGCCACAGGCAAATCTTTCCCAGAAGATCCACGAGTTCAATTGGACATGTCTATAGAGGCTGTGTTCGGCTCATGGAACAATAACAGAGCGATAGCATACAGGAGATTGAATGATATAAAAGGATTGAAAGGCACTGCTGTAAATATTCAAGCAATGGTCTTTGGAAATATGGGCGAATCATCAGGCACAGGAGTATGCTTCTCAAGAAACCCGAGCACAGGAGAGAACAAGTTCTATGGAGAATATTTGATGAATGCGCAAGGTGAAGATGTTGTTGCAGGCATCAGGACTCCGAAAAGCATGGATGAATTGGCAAAACAGAATCCTATTGTCTATAAGCAGCTCGTAGCTGTCAGGGATAAATTAGAAAAGCATTTTGCTGACATGCAGGATATGGAATTCACAATCCAAGAAGGCAAATTATTCATTTTGCAGACCAGGAATGGCAAGAGGACTGCGCATGCAGCAGTGAGGATCGCTGTCGAGATGGTTGCTGAGAAGCTTATTGATAAGAAGACAGCGGTATTGCGTGTCGATCCAAATCATCTTGATCAGATATTGCATAAGCAGATAGATCCATTTGCAAAGAAAAAGGCTGAGATGATAGCAAAAGGCCTTGCAGCAAGTCCAGGAGCAGCAGTCGGCATGATAGTGTTCACTGCTGAAAGGGCTGAAGAGATGTCAAAGAATGGCAAAGTAATACTTGTTAGGACTGAGACTAGCCCAGAAGATTTGATTGGCATGAATGTCTCGCAAGGCATATTGACAGCACGTGGTGGGATGACAAGTCATGCTGCTGTTGTAGCTAGAGGCATGGGCAAGTGCTGTGTATCAGGCTGTCAGGAAATTACTGTGGATGAAAAATCCAAGACATTGAAGATAGAGAAAAAAAATATTATTTTGAAAGAGCTCGAATATATAACATTGGATGGCAGCACTGGTGAAGTGTTCAAAGGCCAGCTGAATCTTGTCGAGCCTCAACTGTCAGGAGATTTTGCTAGGCTAATGGAATGGGCAGATAGTTTCAGGACTTTGAAGGTTAGGACTAATGCTGATGTTCCAAGGGATGCAAAAGTCGCAAGGTCATATGGTGCTGAAGGCATAGGATTGTGCAGGACTGAGCATATGTTCTTTGAAGGCGACAGGATACTTGCGATGAGGCAGATGATAATTGCGAACAATGAGATAGAAAGAAGGAAAGCACTGGCAAAATTATTGCCTTATCAGAAATCTGACTTCATAGGATTATTCAAAGTGATGGATGGATTGCCAGTCACTATAAGATTGCTTGATCCTCCATTGCATGAATTCTTGCCGAAAGAGAAAAAAGAGATTGTCGAGTTGGCAAAAGTCTTGAAAGTAGCTCCTGAATGGATTGTGAAGATCTCTGAAGGATTGCATGAAGTGAATCCAATGCTAGGGCATAGAGGATGCAGGCTTGGCATAACATATCCTGAAATCACAGAAATGCAGGTGCAGGCGATTATGGAAGCAGCATGCGAATTGGATAAGCAAGGAGTCAAGGTATTGCCAGAGATAATGGTTCCTCTTGTCGGAAATGTCAAGGAACTGAAAGACCAGAAAGATATAATTGTGAAGATAGCAGAAGATGTGAAGAAAAAATACAAAAGCAGCCTGAATTATATGATTGGGACAATGATTGAAGTCCCTCGTGCAGCACTGACTGCAGACCAGATTGCAGCAGAAGCAGAATTCTTCTCATTCGGCACAAATGACCTGACACAGATGACATTAGGATTTTCCCGCGATGATATAGGAAAATTCTTGCCAGATTATCTGAAGAAAAATATTCTTGAGAAAGACCCGTTCGCTGTGCTTGACCAGGTTGGTGTTGGGCAATTGATACAATTTGCTGTGCACAATGGAAAAAGTGTTCGTCCGAACATTAAATTAGGCATATGCGGAGAGCATGGCGGAGAGCCATCATCAATAGAATTCTGCCATCGTGCAGGATTGAATTATGTAAGCTGCTCGCCATATAGAGTGCCAATCGCTAGATTGGCTGCTGCGCATGCAGCGATAAAGAATCGTAGATGAATTATTTTTGAGCCTCTATGAAGCGATACAGAGCAAAAGATGGATTATTTTTTATTGTTTTTTTATATCGGAGATTAATTCATTGATCTTGTTCATTTTTTAATGTTTGATACGCAATCATTCTTTATCGACCTTGAATATTATATTTCTTACAGATATTTTGTCACGACAAAATTCACACGATCTTCAGGTAAAAAAAGACGCACTTGTTCTGATTTTGGTCTCATGCCAAAGACTTCTCTTTTGAAAGTGTATTCGATAACATTTTTGTTCCCGAATATTTTATCCTTTATATTTTCGATAATGTATCCAGGAGAATCACCTACGACCAGGATGTTGTGCTGCCTGGTTGTGGAGATGACGGGATTTGTTATAATCGTGAAGATGTTCTCATGAAAAGTATATCCAGATGACCAAGTCGTAAAAGTGGCCATTGCCTGTACATCGACAGGCAAGTCTTTGGCGAGCATGGTCTTGGATTTTTTCATCTGTTCAAGCAATTTATCTGATAATTCGTATTGTTCAATCATTTTTCTCCTCCTGAAATATCATCCCAGCCCCTTTGCTAGAAATTATTTCTAGTTCGGGAGGGAGCTGGGTTTGAATGTTATCAAGTAATATAATTATGTCCTATAATCTGTTCCCATCACAGGAACTATCGATTTGTGATGCTTTTCCAATATTTTTTCTGCTGTATAGAATCTATCATTGATGATGTCTTTTGCTTTCTCTACATCCTTTATCTTTTGTAATGATGTGATATTCTGAAAATATGCCAGCGCATCTTGATGTTCATTGCCATGCATCGCTCCGCTTTCCTTGCTGAAATTCAAAAATATCATGTTATTACCGACCCGCAATCTTATTCTTTGATAATCATTTGCATTGATTTTTAACACTGTATTCAGAGATGCAGCATCAGAGAATCTTTCATCATTTTCATCTATGCCAAAAGACGCATACAATAATGCAGTATGTGCTTTAGCATATGCTGTGTTGTGATCAAGTTTTTCTGGGCTCCATCTAGCAAGTAGCTGAATAGTCACATCTTCCATTCTATTCCTAACAAGATCTTCTAAGTCTATCATTTTTCCCCCTATAATTCTAAAATCATCCTCAGCACTGCCTTGGCTATCTTGCCTTGCGTCGGATATTCCTGTGAATACCAATCTTTTTTGTTCAGTGGTCCTGGCATTAGGAATGATAGCTGCAATGCCTCTTCCAATGTCTTTGGATCAGATCTTGCAAGGATTTTTGCAAACGCATTCATCCCTTTGTCTATGTTATCAAACAATGCCTTGAAGCTTGGGCTGGTTACTGTCTGATGATACTGTTCTACGCATTTGACAAGATTTTCCAGCTCCTTGACAGTATTGTCATATGCCATGAAACCTCCTGTATGGCACCTGGCATAATAGCCACCATCCCATTTACTGATGTTCATTGAGATAGAAAGATACTCGTTTATCTGTGTCTCGCGCCTTGTCACAGGGATCTTGATGATGCCTGTCCCAGCCCTATGCTTTGTCTTATCTGCTGCCAACTCATCAGCATATGCAATCTTTATTGCTCTCAGGATCTCACTATTGTTGCTCTTATGATAATCCTTCAATACGTCAAGGACGCCGACAATGCGCGGCATGTCTTCAACCATCACCTGCGCGACAAATGGAGTCTTGACCCTTTCCTCTTTATGAGAAGCACCATAAGAGCCATAAAATATCTCTTCATATGTTTTGGTCGATTCAAGTCCTTTTGCATATTCTTTGTCAAAATTCCTTGTCTGGAGATCTGCCAATGTCCTGAACGGAATGCGAAGCAATTCTCTAGGCTTCATGTCATGAGGATAATCTATCCATGTGTTGCAGCAGATTTGGAACAGTTCTTTGTAATATCCCCTATCGACTGCCTGCTCGTGCTTTTCATTATTCTCTTCGTTGATAGATGCGACCATTTTCATTTACTTCTTCTCTTATATTGAGAAGAGTTTTTATGAAATAACTCCAAGGCATTTTCTTCACTCTGCACTCTTCTCTTCACGTCTCTCAGATATCCTTTGACCCTGTCGTAGACAAATAGTGTATAGTCTATTGGTTCTGATAAGACGGCTCCCGGAAGGTTGGGAATTATCTCATCACGTTGTAATTGTTTGTCTAATCTTGTTATTGTTTCAGCCATGGCATATGTGACCCCTAGAAGAACACCATACACATCAAACGCTGCACCACCTAAAATTGGGTATGCAATAAAATTTGTTATTAATGATGTACAATACGCATTGATTGCATTATAATATTTTTCTCCACTAATTTTTTCTACAATATCTTCTATTTTGTGCTGAGTATTTTGCGATAAATTTCCTAGAATCGGATATAAACATTTCCATCCTATTGCATTAGTTAAATAGCATGAAGCATCAATAGTGTCTTTTGTTGCATATCGCATACTGTCAGATATGTCTCTGTTGATCTCTCTAATCATTTTTGTACAAAGATTCATTTTTTCCTCCATTATTGAATGATGTGGATACATTATGTTTGCTTATCTTAAGTTTAATACTGCAATTATGGCTCTATAATCGTTGTTGTTTTCTATTATCGGTATGACTTCTGAATCTGATCTTAGATCTAGATTATCATCTTTAGTCTCAATCGAATATCTATATCTATGAGTGTCTTCAGAGGTTGTTTTTATACCTTGCATTCGCTCTATTAGGCTAGGTATTTTTCGCATGGTGCCATAATCTCTTATTAAGATTAACTTCTCTCGGGAGAGCATGTAGTTATTAGAAAAGGAAGTTTTCCTAGGATTCAATCCAGCATAAGCTATATTTCCTATTCTATAGAGTTCTGTATGTATTGTCAACATATCGTATTCTTTCTCTCCTGTTTCTTTATTAAAACCCTTACTAAGAGTTCCTAATGCATCGAGATTGCCGCTTATATCTCCAAATCTGACTGAAGGAGTTTCTATTAAAGCATCCACGTTCGGATACAATTCAGGATTTTCAAGAGCAAGCTTTGTAAAATCTACTCTCTTATCTAAACATCTGGCAAACTTCTCAAGCTCTTCTAAATAATATTTTGTCTCAGATCTCATTTTAATTTCCCCTCCTTGTCTCACTAAAATCTCTCTTGATAGTGTGCTGATTGAATACTATTTCATACCAGTAGATTGATGGTTGTTTCCCTGAAATGAAATCAATTTCTTCGAACAGGCCTTTCACAGTAATTTCAAGATTGCTCTCTGATGCTGCTCTCAAAAGCTGCTCTTTTGATGTCTGAAACCAATCTTTTGAATTATTATTGTACACATAGACCATATTTTTTCTATCAAGAGAGAATAAACGATTATCTTGGAGATAGAAAGACGTAGAATAATTATGTCCTTCTTCATGGAATTCTCCGCATTCATGAAATTCAACAGCTCTCGGCACTCCTCTTAGTACCACATACTGTGGAGACTCTCGATCATATTTCATCTCTTTAATCTCCCTGAATGAGATGTTTTTATATTCAGCTCCCATTTTAGTTCTCCCTCTCGAATAACCACTAATGAGTAATAATGTATTGCTGATATTTAATACTTTTTCTTGGATTTTCTAACTTTTAAGTAAAATATTTAAATAATAGACATATTTATAATAAAATGGCTATAAAACTTGATGTCAAGGATAAGAAGCTTCTCAAATTATTGGATGAGAATTCCAGATACAGCAACAGCCAGCTGGCAAAGAAAGTCGGCTTGAGCAAGCCTGCGATAGATTACAGGATCAAAAGATTGGAGAAGAACAATGCCATTATGCAGTATTATGCTGTGTTAGATTTCATGAGATTAGGATTTACGCCATACAAGCTGTATCTTAAATTGCAGAATGCAGGAATCGAAGAAGAGGAAGAGATAATACAATACTGGATTAAGGATACGAATGCTGTCTGGGTCGCATCAATACGGGGAAGATGGGATGTTGCAGCCACAGTGTTTGCGAGGTCAAACAATGAATTCGGAAATATTCTAGGAAAGTTCATGAAAAATTATTCAAAATATGTTCTAGAGAAAGATATATTGTTGATTGAGCATTCAGAAATATATGGCGCTTTAGAGTATGGCGCGCCAAAAAATATCATTCAGCTGGATGATGCAGACAAGAAGATACTCAAGGCAATATCAGTCAATGCACGGCTCTCGATTGTCGAGCTGATGGCAAGGACAAAACTTACTCGAGATGTAATGGTCTATAGGCTCAAAAGGCTCATGAAAGAGAATGTGATAACACAGTATAAATGCCAGCTGAATTATGATGTCATAGGAATAAAATATTATAAATTATTGATAAGGACAAAGAACCTTGATGAAAAGTCAGAATTGAAATTAAGGGAATATTCTGCAATAAGCAAATACTCGCCGCAATTCCTCAAGCTCATAGGCTCATGGGATATAGAGATAGAGTTCGAGCTGCATGATGAGGACACACTTTATAATATAATCTCAGACATAAGGAAAGAATTCTCAGAAATCCTGCGCGACTATGACACATTGAGGATAATAAAGACTTACAAGATGGACTTCTACCCTTTTGATGCAGCGATAAAGAATCCTAAATGAATTATTTTTGAGCCTCTATGAAGCGATACAGGGCAAAAGATGAATTATTTTTTATTGTTTTTTCTCAGAAAATTCGCCATTCTTTGTGGTATGAGTATTGGAAATTCTTCGAATTTTATATTCCATTGCACAAAGTATTCTTTCAGATTTTCCAAATTTTCCATCGGACACAATATTATCGATTCAGAGAATTTGATCGCATAATATCTTGCGAGTATCCCTTGCTTATCTCCTCTCCCATTTAGGCTATAATAGAATCGCATCCTATCTGTCTTTGAAAATCCCTTGAGTTCGTATCTAAATAAGGAGAGATTCGTGAATCCTAAACCTCCAGATATGGATTTGTTTTTAATCAGGCTGTATCCTTCAGATAAGAATGCCTCTCTTGCCTGGAAAGACTCTGAGAACAGTTCATGATATGTTTTCTCAGTGATATCTGCTTCATATCCTTTAGCCTTGAGACTTTTTTTAAGAGCATATCCCTTGTCAATGCTTTTTGTATCAGTATATATTATAAGTATATCTATATCATTAGGGTTCTCCTTTCCTTTTAGCGAGGAGCCGAAGACTATTATATCTAGGATGCAGTCGTGGTTAGCCTTGTAGAACGCGTGTATTTCAGATTTGAATCTTGTATCTTTTAATAATATCTTTGACATCTTCCCTCACTTTTTCGCACTTTTGTTTGTCTATTGAGATAGAATAAGTATCTCTGTATGTCTTGAATCTTTTGTCGAGAAATTCATATAGCTCAGGATATTTTTTCTCTAGCATTCGAAACCTTTCTGTATGATCCTTTAGAGTTTTCCCCTCCTTTTCAAGGAGTATATGATCTAAGACAAGAAATGCTGCCTTGAAATAAAGGATGGTCGCCGAAGTATAATCCTTATTTGCATAAACCATTTCGGCAGAGCTCAATATCAGCCTTATGTTTTTCAGGATCTCCTCTTGAGTCATGTTAGCAATAGAAACTTAATTAGAATATTTAAATCTTTTGGTTGGTAAGGTAAACATTGTTGGTAATATAAACAAATAAGCCTGAATAACACCTTTATGTTAGCTATGTCAACATAAGATCCCCTTAACAAAAGGCAGCATGCAGCGATAAAGAACAAGTAAATCATTTTTGTTATTTATACTTTTCTGTTTTATCCAAGCTGTCTTCTATTGACTTGTATCTTGTTGAATCTTTTCCTCTTCTGAGCCATTCGCCGGGAATCGCATGTATCTCTCCATATCTTGGTTTTGTCAGGTCATATTTCCCTGTAAATGGATCACCCTTTCTTTCAAAATCAACAGTATCTCTGAAACAATAAGTTATATCTCTGCTGAAGAAATGCCTATCTCCCAGACTATCGATATCATAGGTTGTTATCATCCTGTCAGGTATGCCGTCATGGTTGAGGTCGATATATTCTTCAATCGAGGGATGTTTTTTTGACCATTCTGTCCGCCTGTTTTCATATTGTTCATATGTATTATATAACGAACTGCATCCTTCATATACTCCCCAGCTTGTCAGAGTAATTACTCCAGCCGATATTAATGCTATCACTCCAGGCATAAAATAACGTATCGCTTCGATAGTGGATTCTTTCATTCTATACCATCATTTGATCTCCTTCACATATTCTATCCTGCTCTCTCCGATCCATCCGTATTGTCTTATACTTAGTTCATAATCTTTTCCAGGCTCAAACGAATTGCTTTCCCACGTATATAATGATCCTGTTGTATCTCCGTTGACATGAGTATAAAACTGTCTCATGCCAAATCCTCCAATCCTTGAAGTATCAACATTGTCTACATGTACCTTACATTGCTTTATGCTTTTTGTAGTTGTATGTATGTAACATAATTCTACCAACATTGGCAAGGACAATATAGCTGCAGCACTGGCACCGATCAATATCTTTGCTGCTTTGTCAATAAGCCAATATCTTGTATCAGGATTCATTTTCATTTTTTATCTCCCATAAGTAGATAATAGCACTAAATATATTAATATTATCATGACTTTTTATGTCTTTTTCGATAATTTTATATATCTATACGAAAATACTTAAATAATGGATTTAGTAGATAAGAAGATTGTCTCTGCCCTCGACAAGGATTCACGCATATCAATAGTCCAGATTGCGAAGCAGGCAAGGACAAATCCTGAGACTGCAAGATTCAGGCTGGCAAGATTATTCTCCTCAGGGAAGATAAAATATTCTGTGGCGATAATAAACGCCGCATTGCTCGGATATTCAAGATATGAGCTCTTGTTGAAACTGCAGAACATCAATGAGGACAAGAAAAAAGAGATAGTAGATTTCCTTAAATCCGACAAGAATGTTGGATGGATAGGGTTGTTTGACAGCAGTTATGACATGGGAATAATCCTGCTTGTGAAAAACCAATTAGAATTGGCAAGCGCAATAGAATCCATAGATAAGAACTACAACAAGTATATCATGAAAAGGACTCTTGCTATAACTTTGCGAGGAGATTTTTTTCCAAGAGATTATCTTATAGGAAAAGATAGGACTATGACAAAAGAAAGTTCTTATGATGTTAGTGTGAAGACGGCAGATCTGGATCCTGATGATGATAGGATATGCAAGTTACTTGCCATAGACAGCAGGATTTCAGCATTGGAGATTTCAAGAAAAGTCAAATGCTCTGTAGATAAAGTTATATCGAGGATGAAAAGATTAAGAAAAGATAATATCATATCTGAATATGCCCTTGTGTTAGACAATGAAAAGATTGATCAGTTGCACTATAAGATACTTATCTATCTTAACAATAAATCTGAAGATGAGATAAGAAAGATGCTATCATTCGTAAAATCAAACAATAGAGTGATAGCTATAATCAAAACACTTGCAGAATGGGATTATGAGATAGACTTAGAGATAGAGAATGTGAAGCAGCTTCAGGATTTTACAATGCAGCTTACAAAGAATTTCTCAGGAATAATTAGAGATTATTTGACCATAAGGGTTATCGAGATGCCGAAATACAATTTCTATCCGTAAGAGTCGGCGCGGATGGGAGTTTGTGCGGCGCAGGCGCAGAGAAATTTCGTGAAATTTCTTGCGCAAATCCTCATACATAGGATTTCTTTGCGAGAGTATCGCAGTAGGCCCAACACTTGATGTTTCGAACTCGCAAGGTGTTTGGACACCACCTAGTCTTGAGCTAGATATTTTTTCTTAAAAAATAATTATTGACAAGCCTTATTATTAAAAATTCGAAGAATATCCGGAAATGCTAAATTAAACCTTTTTTCACAACCAATGTATGACGCCAATAATCGATAATAAATAGTAAACTTTATATTATTGTGGCGTTGATTCGCATCATGCCAGGAAAATCAGATCTGGGTTCTGACGTGAGAAAGATTGAGCAAGCAGGCCCGATTCAGCAGGGTGCAGAGGCACTGGCAAGTTATAATTCTTTGCCAGCAGAGGAAAGGCAATTTTCTGAAGATGAATATATAAGAGTGAAGATGGTTGAAATACATCTGACTTCTCCATTACACTATTCAAAGGATGAGAACCATTTATTTTACAGCAAGGCTATCCCGAAGGCTTTAGATCAATTCAAATATGTTTTTGGAAAAGAATATAAAGGAAAATATCTGGATGAATTGCTCCATCTTGAAGAAAAAGAAGAAAAACATCATCAAGAAATGTTGAAAGGAATGTCCTAGTTTTGATTGTATATCTAAATTATCATAAGGTAATAAAATGCCACTCGACAAAAAAATCCTAAGGATGGAAATGAGGAGATGGAACAATCCTACTGTCGGATGTATACCAAGTGATGTTCCATCATTTCTTTTCTATGGAAGCAGGCAAGAGCAAAGAGATGATCACGTACGACAGCAAAGGGATGATTATGTACGACAGATGATGCAAGCTTCCATGGCCAACAAGCCAAAAGGGATGTCTGAAGCAAAGGCATTGAGATATTTTTCTCGCGAGAGAAGATCAATACAGGAAAGGTTTGAGCGAGCCCATGGAGTTAGTTATCACGGAAAATATTCTTCAGATCTTGAAAACCTTGGTCAGAGTTATATCAAGAGATATTGCCATTGATTCTCAATTAACTTTTTAAATTATGTCAGTATTATGTTCTTTGGGGTGTATGTATGGCAAAATCTAAAGCAAAGACATCAAGCAGCAGGTCCAGGAGTATATCGAATACTGTCAATCCTAAAGAAAGGGAAATCAACTGGGTTCTATGCCTTGTCATGTCCATAATATTCGGGGTGTTTGGCGTCGATAGGTTCATAATGGGCAAAGTCGGTACAGGATTATTGAAACTCATAACACTTGGTGGCCTTGGAATATGGTGGCTTGTAGACATAATATTGATATCGACAAAATATGAATTCAGGAATGTGGTTTGGATAGTATAAGGTGATAATATGAATCTGGTGCAATCATTCAAGGATAAATCTAATCTCTCCAAGCATCTTAAGGAGAATTTTGAAAGATGCAGGAAGATAGCTGGTGACATAGCTAATGCGGAGGATCCTACAGAGCTCAATGAAAAACTAAAAGATCTTAAGAGCTTGACAGCTTCGCAGTTGGCAAAGATAATAGACTCTGGGGTGGTATGATGAAGATAATGAAGGAATTCATGGAATTTCTGAAAGAGTACAAAGTTATAGGGCTTGCAGTGGCATTCATCATGGCTGTTGCTTCGACAGCGCTTGTGACAGCGCTTGTCAATGATGTTATCATGCCATTGATAACCCCATTCATCCCAGGAGGGGAATGGAAGACAGCAAAGCTGCTGTTGGGACCGTTTGCATTTGCATGGGGAGACTTAGTGTCAGCAGTCATCACCTTCATAGCAATAGCATTCGTGGTGTTCATGATAGCAAAGATGGTGCTTAGAGAAGAGAAAGTCAGCAAGAAATAAGAATATATTATTGAAAATTTTATTTTTTTTCTTCTTTTTTTTAAATTTTTATTGTTTATCTTTTTACTTTATAGCTATCGTGCTCGGGCCGTATCTTCCTATAATGGGTCCTGCTGTAACATTAAATCCTGCTGCAACAAGGTTCTCTCTTGTCTTTCTTGCATAGGAATATGTGGAAAGTTTTGAACCATGATTCATCTTATCATAGATTGATTTCATAAAATCCGTTTCCCACATCTCAGGATGATGCGTGGGTGAGAATGGATCGAAGAATACGAAATCTGCATTATCCTTTGCCTCTTTCATCTTCTCTCTTGCATCGCCGAAGAGCATTATGAATCTGACATCATCAAAAGTGTCTTCATAATAATCATTTTTCTGCGAGAGAAAATTATTGATAAATATCCTCATGATGCCATAGCATTTGAAATTTGCATCGATCTCAAGGATCTTTTCCATTATTTCCTTATCATTCTCAAAACAATATACTGTTATCAATGAACGATTGCCATTATCCCTGATCACATCTATTGCTGCTGCTGCATTATATCCAAGGCCGAAACATACATCGTATATTATAGGATTTATCTTCTCCCAGACCTTCAATGGCTTAGCATGCTTTTCGAAAGATTCTTCCAATGCGCCAGATTTTGTATGATACATCTCATCTACAGCGATATTCCGGAAAGACATAGAGCCGTCATCAGTCACATATGGGATGAGGTTTGATTTT
>Ga0182011_10002487_pt1 | contig 15482 bp, 16 predicted proteins | sample 711E1DmetaG_FD_120481 | JGI IMG/M metagenome (GOLD analysis project Ga0182011, IMG submission 120481) | Permafrost microbial communities from Stordalen Mire, Sweden - 711E1D metaG | ecosystem: Environmental > Terrestrial > Soil > Wetlands > Permafrost | place: Sweden: Stordalen | collected... | reverse complement strand
TAAGTATTTTCTATTGTGGTATTGTTTATTGGAGTGTTTCTTACCTTTGTGTTGCTCACCGGAGTGTTTGCCGTCGTTTTGTTGATCATCGGAATGTTTTGAACCGGATGTTGCGGGTGCAGCAACTCCATATGTGGGATCGGTTATTAAACCTGGTGTTGCGGGTGTTACTAACCCGGTTCCTATGGCGGGTCTTGCTCCCACTGGTCTTGCTCCCACTGATCTTGTTACAATTGGGAATTGTTTAATTTGATTTTGTCCACCTTGGTTTTGTCCACCTGAAAATTTTCCGCCTAGGTGTTTACCTGGGTATAGTTCTATATCTGAGAATTGTCCGTCTAGATATTGTTCACCTGGGAATAGTCCACCTGGTAATATTCCATCTGTGAATTTGTCGCCTAGGTATTGTTCGCCTAGGAATAGTTCGCCGGGGAATTGTCCACCTTGGTTTTGTCTGCCTTGGCTTTGTTCTCCTTGGTTTTGTCTGTTTTGGTATAGTTCATCGGAGTGTTTTTCGCTTTTATGTTGCCCAGTTAGCATGGGTTTATTTGTACCCTGTTGAATAAGAGCTTGATCAATAATTTTTTCAAACCTGTTTCTATTTTCAGCGTCTAATCCAACAATCCTGGCTTGTGATCTATCTAGAGTACTATTTCCATCGTCATTTATGTAAATGTATTTTCCGTTTTTTGTACCGACAATCACAAAAGTATCAGGAAGATTGTACCCACCAAAATATTTTGCAAGTTCCGGACTCTGATATATGTCAATAGACGCGATTGTAACTTTTCCTTTGTATTCTGCCGCAAGTTTTTCAAGAATAGGTATCGTTTGTTGGCATGGTTTACAGGACTGAGCTTTCATTTCCACAAAAACAGGTCCTTTATGTAAAAATGTGTTTATCTGCTCAAGCTGGGTTATTTGCACAACATTATCGTGGTCATACCTACCATCGTAGGCATTTACTGCCAGTGATGTTACTGATGTTACTAAAAAGATTATCAGCAAAATGCCTAGTGTTTTTTTGGTTCTGTTAAATGTTAGGTTATCCATATTTACACTTTAAAGTTTTTAGCTTATATACTTTATTGTTTTTTGTATTAAGTATGTGGTCTTTTAGATATGATCTCTATATTGGGCAGAAATGGAACTATCCAGGCACTTTATAGTTATTTGAACTAAAAAATATCAAAAATCTAGATACATATGATAAGTCGCTATACACCCCAACGGGTGACGTTATAAATGATGGAGAAATTGAGATAACAATAGTATTTCTAGTAAAAATCATTCAACTAATGCTCAATTACAATACGACGGAACGTGAGGTACGGGTTTGAGCGTTGCAAAAATTATCTATTATAGAAATCAAAGTGGATTATGAATTGGAGAGGGAGATATTGTTGAAGATGCACACATCAACAGTATCTCTTTTACTGTATAGAGTTTATTTGTCTGTTCTACATAAAAGTAATATACATCTTACTTTATAAACTTTTTTAACACTAGTTGTCTTTAAAGTATAACATTTTCTTTTCGATATACAACTACAAATTGCATTTGTTCAGCATTCAACAGCATTTTTGAGTTTTTAGATTAGTTTATTTTTGCTAATATTCCAATGTATCATTTATGGATTTAATTAGGGGAATATGCAAGCAGAGTAGACAAAATCACGTATTAACTCTGCAACAGAAAAAATAAAATATTCTCTATTTATATAAGAGTTGATTTTCTTTATATTGAGTGAAAAAAATTTTTAGTATAGATTAGATTGGAATTTGAGTGTTGGTTAATTGATAGATCAAGAGAAAATTCACAATCAATGTTTCAGCGATGATCCAAAAGAACGTATGCTAGCGTTAGATCAATTAAAATTTATTTCATCCATGCCAGACAAACAACAAGCATGGAACGACTTACATAGACTGACTACTGATGAAGACCGTGATATAAGATTTTGGGCATCATCTGCTCTTGGTTTTGCACTTTCTCAAATCCCAGATAAACAACAAGCATGGAACGACTTACATAGACTGACCACTGACGAAAACAGTGATGTAAGACCTTGGACAGCTGGTTCTCTTGGTTCTGCATTTTCTCATGTTCCAGATAAATTTAAACAACAGGCATGGAACGACTCATTCGTGCCTAGGACGCTCAGCGCTGAGCGTCCCCAGAGCGATTTACAGTATTAACCGCTCCATTCATTGTTGGTGAATGTGATGGAGCAACAAAGGGTATCATTCTTTACCTCCAGATCCGGTACTCCGTTATAGTAATAGCCGTTCCTACCGTTGAGCCAGAAATTGCTATTACCGATGACTACTGTAGCTGATTTACCAGCTGGAATGTTAATTGGAGGTTCCTTGTCCATAGCGGGGAAATTATTTGTTGCACCGCCGGGTTCGTCAAGAGCTACTTGAACACACAATTCCACCGATTCATCAAGGTTTTCGGTAAACCAGGCGGTGACTACCGCAACTGCATCTTTCGAGACCAATGTTGTAGTCCAGGTATATTTCTTATTAATAAACCCAATATTGACCCAATCTTGGATTTGTGGATATAGAGTATAGTGATGGCTGCCCCAGTCCCATTCACTACAATCCAAAGACGCGTAACCTGTTATCGCAATCTTGCGGATGTAGGGTTGGTTAGGTGGATTCAGCTTGATGTCTGGTACCTCTATTTCCACTTCATCAACATTAACGAGCTTCTGCCCAACGATAACTTTTGGCTCTCCGGTTTTCATTCCATCTACGACAAGACCAGAAGTCCACGGGAACTGTGCCTTGACAAGACATGGTCCATAGGGTACATGATCAAAGCTGTAGCTGCCGTTCTTGTCAGTGCCAGCTTCTTTACCTGTGCCTGGAATCTGGACTGTTACATGCTCTTGGGGTTGGCCATTTAGATATACGTGGCCAGTGAGTTTACCATATTTCGTGACCTGTACCCACTTATAGGCAGGCACTATGGTCTTGATGCTTGGGCAGTAGATCAGTGGCTCACTATAGCCAAGCACGCCGTTGTATGGGCCGGGGCCATTCCAAGCCAACAGATTGTCTGGGCTTATGACATTCGCACTACCAGGGTTTGACCACGGCTGGTTGACACCCGGAATTTCATCTGGCGAGCTGCTGTCATCGGTGACAAAAGTGTTGCATACCTGATCGGCGTATTTATTTGCTGCTTGCGTAAAAAATTCCCAAAACTTACCAGCTATTTGGTATACTTGAGACCAGACCATTTTATGGAGGAACTGTGCGCCGATTAACCGGTGTTTTTCGGAATAGTAGAAGAGTCCGTCTGGTGTTTGGTTATCAGGATCAAGCACCACTTGCAGTTGTTTTGCAATTGTACTAAGTTCATCCGGTGTTGCGTACTTGCTGGGCCCCAGAGCATTGATGCCTCTGGCCTTCATCATCATCCAGATGAATGATGAGCACACAGCCCCACGAGTTCCCGTTGCCCACGCTGAGGACGGCCTCCGGCCCGGTATTCGGCGCTGCCAGTCCATCCCCTACAAAATCAACCGAAGGGTTTGTAAAGTGGTATAAGCGGTAGTGGAAACGACCGGTGTTACCATATGCATCGTCCGCTACATTGGTAAGTAGTGTACGTATGGCGGGTGTCTCTAACATTGGGTCAGGTTTGACAATCAGACCTGGGATGACTAAGAATTGATTTGGTATGGCACTAACCCCAAGAAATTCCTGAAAATTGTATTTTTGGCCTGTGGGGTCGGCAATCTGTTCCCCATTCATCGCGTTGTTAATCGTCTGAGTAAAATAACACCGGGCCAGATGTATTTCAAAGCTTCTGGATCGAAGCCGTCTTCTCCGTGGAATCCACTCATGTACTTTTGAAGGCGCTCTTGGGAAGCAGTGCAGTGGGTGATTTGTTCATAGTTACGGGTCATAATTCCACAGTGCCCATGAAGCTGCGGTGGAATCAACCCCATTAATAAGGAATCGGTCAGTGAGCCAGAGCCGACGCAAGGACACAGCACAACATCACCTTTGCGTGCATTCATGAACCGAGCATTTGTTATGACTGTTTGAGTCTGCTTCGGCATTGTTATCTGGCAAACTATACCTTCCGGAACGTTCTCCGGTAAGTTATCCGGGTCGCATAGATTCCCTACAGCGACTAGTGACCTTACTTCATTTGGTGGAATGGCATCTTGGGCAGGTTTCATATTATTTACATGGGATGGATAAGCAGGAGTAGCGGAAGTTACCGAAGCAGGCTGTACTATCTTGCTGCGGTAGTGTGGGTGAATCAAAAAATGCGCGGTTGCGCGGGTCTTGTGCCCTTCAATTGGATTAACAGACGAGACTGCCGTATTATGAGAGTATTCGGCATTCTTATCGAAGCCGACTGGCTGTTCAGAGTAAACCGCAGAAAATCCAAGAGAGTTGGGTGGCACTTGCGAGAACAGCACGCTGATTTTTATCTTGACGCTACTGTTGGCAGGAACAAAGATTGGAGGTTCCACCGCCTCGATGTTAGTCGGCACCGTCATCTTGTCCATATCTTCAAGACTTGGAATGATGAGTCGGGAAACAAGCCTGATAGGTACCGACTCGTTGTTTTTGATTTCAGCGTCACCTACAAAATTTTTATTTGACTTCGTAGCCCAACCTTCTATAATTACCGGGAGGACAACATAGCCATGGTTTTTGCAGCTAACATAGGTGTTATGCACTGACAGTGTGCGAACCCATGATCCCAGATCGATGACACTGGGAGGGTTTGAGGATGGGGTACTTGTGGGCGATGCGGTGGTATAGAACTTTCTAGTGCCTGTGACTTTGATGTGGAATTGGTGGTACTCCCGAGTGGTGTTGAGTGAAGGCTTAAAATTATGACTGACTGATGGTGAATTGGTCACCGCTGTGGTGCCATCGCCAAAGTCCCATGAATACGTGTCCATGGTTAAGCTATGCGTTTCAATAGGGGCTCTTGAAGCTGGCGGCGCGACAGCAGGAGCAATGTGCGCTCTTTCTGTGATAACTATATCTGTCTTGGCAGAGGGCTTAGTAATCAGGGACGAAGCGATTGGTGTTGATGTAGATAATCGAGGCCGTTCAACAAACTTGCTTAATGGTAATACGCTAAATTTCATATTATATGGTTCATCGTAAGGCTCGCAAGGCGTGACAGTAAGGACGCTGACATCAGCTGTAGCCATATTAGATAGGCAATCTGTTCTTGGGTGAGAGCATTGTTTGCGGGATCGGCTATAATAGCCAAAGTGGGTGGTGAAGGCTTTACAGCAACAACAGTTATTGTGATTGTACTTTGCTCCGGTTTGCCATCGGTGCTCATGGCCGTGACTAAGACCTTCTGGTCCCCCGCAGAAAGAAATTGCAGATATTGCGCCGAGCCAGCGACACCATTGATACCAATGTACTCCAATTGGTTATTGTCATATGGCTTGCCATCCGGACCACATACATCGATTTTCACAGATTGACCGATAGTAGGATTCTGTGGATTCCATATCACTTTCCCTATAACCGACATAATATGACCTCCTTACAATTTTTGTTTCGGCCAGAAATTGGCTTTGATGACCCTGCATTAAATTTTCGCTAATTAACATCTTTTTATCCTTTTTTTAACCGGTTATCTTTGCCAATTACATAACGCCTAAAAAGCATACTGAATCTACCAGTAAGACATTAAAGGGAATTGAAGCTATGAATATGGTTAAAAAAGACAAGTCAATAATCTAAATTACTTTGTTTTTAATGAAGTCAAATATATTAATTAATTGTTTGGTATAGTTTTATAATGTTAGTACATTTTCCTTGAATACTTTGATTTTTATTCATTACTTATAGATTTACATATTTTTTTGAATTTTTTGCAACGGAACCCGCATTACTCTATTATCAGAAGGGAGATTACGAAAAAGCACTTCAATTTTATCAAAGAGCACTGGAAATATATGAAACCGTTCTGGGTCCCCAACATCCAGATGTTGCAACAGCCCTAAACAATCTCGCATTACTCTATCATCAGACGGGAGATTACGAAAAAGTACTTCTACTTCAGCAAAGAATAGAAAATAATTCCAATTACCCAAAACAGTAGAAACCTTTTTCTGCTTTGTTGTTGCACATGTTTTACATTAAAACTTCTACATCAATGGAAAAAAGAGAAACAAAATATTTGTAAGTAATACCATTAGCTTTCAATTGTAGAAGACTCAAAATGAAATAGGGGAATATAGATTACCTTAAAGAATATCATCATTGCCCTAGAAATTAGGTGACCAACCCTTTTAAATTATGCATGGAGAATACATCTATCAACATGAAATTAACAACAATAATAAATTGTTTGTGTAGTTAGTGAGATAATCAAACCGATTCTTTAAAGCCTATTTTTCCCTAACTGTTTAACTCGTTCTGCTAACAGACTAAGAAATCTCTGTTCTTCATTGGGAAAAAAAATACAAAATTAATCATGTTTTACAGAACTTTCGGGACACGGGCGTGTTAGCTTTTAAAAATTTCGTTTTTTAGTAAACTGGTCTTAGCTGCTGGTGTTTAAGCTGGAGCTGAAGCTTGGGTTGAAGCTACTGGAGCAGAAGCTTGAATTGAAGTTGCAGGGGCAGGATATTGGCCCATCATGTAGGGAAGTCCTGTATCTGCGGGGTATGCTTTGTATGGGTAGCCATAATCCCACCAAGGGTAGCCACCGTAAAAGCACCGCCACCATGTGCACTAGCTGTCACAGCTGTCAATGATGCTATAAAAAGGACTGCAAACAAAATAGCAAATACCTTTTTCATTTTACTCGATGATTGTTTCAACATTCATTTCACTCTTTTTCGATTGTTTAACTTAACACTAAATGCAAATAATATACCTAGATATATATTTATATACATCTGTGTATGTGAAACTTATAATTTAGGGTTGATAAGCCAGTTTTGTTATCTTGGTGGCATTAAAACCGAGATATTTTGTAAGTCATCCATATTGATATCCAAAAAACATACCGAGCTTTTAGCACAAAAACTGTGCATCAGTAAAAACGGTAAAGTCCATTTTTGTAGCACAGAAAATTATATCAAATCGGTCAAAATTTACAGAACTTTCAGTACTCTGCCAAGTAATGCTTTGGGAATCCCCCTGGAATCCAAACATGGCGAAAGTTTGTTTTATACAGGAGATGTCAGAAAATTCAATTTTGAGATAAAAAGGTAACAAAAAGGATGCATTTAATACCTTTAAATTGGAAAAAAGAAATTAAGTTATTACTGCTAGAAATTGTCTAACAGCTTCATCAGGACAGGGAGGGAATAATCGGCTAAAAAAATATACTTGTAGTTCTCCCTGCCTAAAGAGTAGATAGCTCCCAATGATTTTATTTTACCACAGCAATGCGGTCTCTGAGCTCGGGAGCCACCGGAGAGTAATCATTGAAATAATTGACGGTGGCATTTAAATCCAGAGATCCTTTAGTCTTCTTAACCCCGGCCTTCAGTATAGAGAAATTATTGCCTCCACAGGCCATGAATTTATCGACTGTTACGCGGTAAAAGCTGCTCGGATCGATAGGAGTGCCGTTGATCTTTATGCTGGAGACATTGACCTTCTTGTCAACTGGGGCGCTTTTGTTCCATGTATAGCTAAATCCTTTTGAGACCTGTAGTACTATGCCTTTATCCCCAAGAGATGTGTTGTCGAACTGTTGCTCCAGTAAGGTGTCTATTTGAGTTCCATTCAAGGTCATTGTGATTAGGTCGTTTCCAAAGGGTTGGACGCTGAAAGCCTCACCATATGTGATATTAGCTGGCAATTTACTTCCACTTAAATTTAGGTTAGAACGAATGCCTTCTGGATTCGTGAAAGCTACAACAGCACCGCCATAACTTTGGTTTGCGGTAGCATAGAGCTGGGCATCGGCTATGAGATCACCCAGAGAGGATTCACCTGAATCATTAGGTTCCGATGTAATATTACCAGTGATGTTGCCGATCACCTTGTTTGCAATGGGTGCAACCAGACAATTGTATTTCTTGACCAACTCAGATACTTCGGAATCTTTAGAAACATTTCTGGCTACTATTATATTTCTGGCATTTTTCGTGATAACAGCATGAGTCTCGCTGCTGATCGTCAGATTGATATCTGTAATTACAGTACCCAGCGCGTAAGCTTGTGTCAGTATGTGACCATCGATAAGAGTGTTGTAGGCTTGATGAGTGTGGCCGGTGATGAATACAGGCACTGCATGATCAGTATGTTTAACTACATCTAAAATGTGGCTGCTCTTAGTTATATTTAGTCGTTCGTTGTATAATGCATCCTTATCTTGAGAGAATCCTCCATTGTGTATGAGCACCACTATGGTTTTTACGCCCATATTCTTTAGCTTCTTGACGTATTTGTTAATGGTCTCAGTTTCATTTAGGAACTTGAGTCCTTTTACTGCGGAAGGACTAACTGTCGTCGGTGTATTCTCCAGGGCTATTCCAATAAATCCTATTGGCACTCCCTGAACATAGGTAATATTATAAGCAGGGAATATTGTGGCGTTAGTGCTCTTATTGACTAAGTTCGCAGCCAGGTACTGGAAGTGTGCTCCTTCAAAGGATGAATTCCCCAGGTAGTCATCTTTTGGGTGGCAACCACCTTTTTGAATGCGTATGAGATTGTCTAGTCCTTTATCGAGCTCGTGGTTACCAACTGCCGAAAATTCGACTCCCATCAAGTTGAGAGCCATTATTGTTGGCTCATCGTTGAAGTGGGCTGAGATTAGGGGTGTAGCACCTATATTGTCACCAGCTGAAACTACGATTGTATTCGGGTTATTGGATTTGAGTTCCTTTATGTAGGTGGCTAGGTACTCAGCACCTCCAGCATCGCCATTGAGTGGCTCAAGCTGGCCATGGAAATCATTAATAGCCAGGATCTGGACTACAATCTCATCCTTTTTGTTAATGGGAGAATAAACACCTGCACGATCATACCTAGTAAGTGAATTCGGCGGACTAATTTCAATTGCTTTGTCATATGCGTTTATTGCTTTATCGAATTTATTAAAATTAGATATATTGTTGCTGCTGGAATTTTGAATATCTTCAAATGGCGCCGTTCCTGCGATATTCACCAGCATTAAAAACACCAGCACAGTGATACCTAAAGCTATTATGTGAGTATGCGCTCTACTTGATTTATCACATGATACTTTTTTCATTTTAAGCCTCTTTATATGGATTTAAATATTAATGGTGGAGAATAATTACAAAATTACAATCAGTAAACAAAAATTCGACCTCGAATTTACAACAAATTTGCGAGTTTGCTTTTTTACATTATTTACTGGACTATGAAGCTGAGTCATCTGGATTGTTCATAAACTTCCGTAATTTTTACTATATAGGTTAAGCTTTGTACAGATAACTACGGAAACCCATATTGTAAATACAGGAATGAAGGTTTTAAAAAATCCTATTAATGCGCATTTGAGGAATGCAAATTGTTGGTAATTGGTTATTCCTGCTGTTGTGCAAAGATAAAGATCCCCCATTTGACAGTGCTTGCAAAAGCAAGTTTCAAGAATGAGCTTGGATACCTCAAATAGCAGAAGTGCGATAAGTGCTCTTGTAGCCCGCTGTTCTGCACTTCCGATGCCATTTGGTATCCCTTTTCGTATAATCAAGAGATATGCAATATTCATGCCAAAGATAGGTCCCACCATGCCAAACAAATCTGCTACCGTACAGGAGTTTAAAGGTTGTGATCTAACCAGAGACAATGCTATGGGTATAATAGGAATAACGAACATAAAACAGTAAAAAATTAAATTCTTGCGTCTGAAAGCTAATTCAAAACTCTCTTTTTTGAAAAAATCATTTTTCAGAGGGCTTTTGATAAAATACGCAAAAACGCCTAGGGAAATTAACCCTACAATAGCCCCACCAAATACATCTCCTATGAAATGTCTTCCGAGATATACTCTTGAAAAAGCCATCAACACCATCGCGAAAGGAGTCAATATTCTGATTAACCGGCTGTTGAAAACAGTGGCAATTCCTCCCCATAGTGCGGTCGTAAGCGATACATGTCCTGAAGGAAAACCAAGAGAACCAAGTTTACAAGCTTCTTGAGCACTAAATGCTTTAAGAATTTGGTTATCAATTCCATTCCCACTGATAATTGATGTATTGATTGATGCATTAATTGATGTATTTTTTATTCCGAATTCCAGGTTAGTGACATTCTTGTTCACAAAATCCGGTCTTGGATATCCAACTAATATCTTTAGAGTATTAGTAACCAGATCTGTCCATAAAAATAGCTGAAACAGCAGAAAACCTTTTTTAAAATCAACACCAAAAATGACTATAACTATTATGGGAATTAAGAACTGAGGATGTCCCATTTGAGTTATTTGCTGCATTAGATGTGTAAAACATTGGTTTCCAAGGTGTTGGAGGCAAATTATAGGTTCAGTCTGGAACATTTGTCTAGCTCCCAAAAAGAATAGTTTTTCTGAATTTGAATCCTGTAAAAAAACACTCTAATATTTTTAGATCATTTAATACTTCTTTTGGGCTAAGGCCAGTAGCCAGTCCTCAATGGCATCCATGCTACCAGCTTGTGGAGGTAGGGAGAAGATCAAAACCAGGAAACGATCCTATCTCCCATTAACTTGTATATTTTTGATTTCGATATATTGGAAAAGGTATTGAGAATGCTTATCACAAAGCCTACCTGTACTTTGATATGAGGCCTTCAATGTACTGCTCGTATTGGCGTGCAATGGCTTCATCATACAGAGCAATTATATTTTCAGCATTGTGAATCGCATTCTGAGAAAAATTAAAGCTCCCAGTTATAACTACATGTTGATCGACTACTAACACCTTATTGTGCATGAAGTCGTGAGGTCCATCTTCATGATATGGCGTGGAATGTTTGGCAACAAGGTTATTCTTTATGACATTCCATTGCGCGATCTTTGCTTGGCCAGTGCCATGCGTACTTCTTTCAAAGTTTTTTATAACCTGGTTCATCTCCGGCCCGTCGTAAACTCCAGATACCTTAACGCTGCGTTCTATTGCATCAACAAGGGCGCCCAAAACTGCTCCGGAAGAGATAACCATCGAAGCAAGCATTATCTCCTTTTTTGCTGTCGAGATCTGGTTGGCGATATCAAGGTCCATCGCTGGACCATCACCAGGAGCAAAATCCACGTCAACATCTACATCGTCGGTTTCAGTATCTCCATAATCATTCTTACCTGTCCCAGCTATCCGTTCTGCCTCCCACAATTCTGCAAAATCAGTTTCATAATTACCTGCGATATCTTGTGATTCCAGAATAACAATGTTGTTATCCTGAATACTCCATGCATCGGTGGTAAAATTTGCTGATCCCGTCCATATAGCCGCGGAAGGAGCGAGTCCATCACGGATAATGTACTTACTGTGCATCAAGTGACCACCGCCTTCGATCGGCAAGGATTTGACATCTGACGGCAGTTCTTCCATTCCAACTATCGCTTTAAACGGGATATCTTTGTGGAACCGCACAAAAAATGCTTTGTCGGGGCCAGGCGCCGGATCGCCTCCATGGAGCGAGAACTCGGATGAGGATACGTGTTTCTTACTTGGTTGAAAATATGCAACTCGCACATCTATTCCGAATTCAGCGGCTTTGTTCAGTGCATCGATTACTATCTGAGCTTCGGGCTCCTCAAGTCGGAAATCATAGATCGCAATATGAATGCTTTGACGGGCTTGGCCCACAAAGTCACTAAAGAGCTGAGCAATTTTTTTAGCCTGCCCCTTTTTGAGATCTGCAGAATCCTTAGCATTATAGGCTGTCAGTAACGTAAGTTGGATCTTATCTGTCATGTTCTGTCTCCTTTTTGAGGTCACTCTCTACATTATACTTAAGTTGCTCAAATATAGATTATACCCTACAACAAGTCTCAGGTAACAAGTTTAAATCCAAATTCAGACACATAATTACACTAAAACATTTTATTTTGGGATCTATGTAATAGTGCATTTTTGGATCCTAATATATTTGCTGAACATAACATAATATATATTTTTTGCACATATACTATATAGTAATTGTTTAGCTAAATATTATCTAATATCGCTAGTCTTGATTCCCTTAACCATAAGAACGCCTTCTTGGGATTTTTCTATTTACGATCGTTGTTTTGGTTAATTCCATGAGCTCCATATGTTCTATGAGTCCCATAAGCTCCAATAGTTCCAGAAACTCCATGAGTCAGATATCAGCAATGTTTTCTTATTACTGGTGGCATTTAGGAAATTCAGAGTTCTTAGCACCAAAGCTTTGTATTCTCTCAATTCCAGTCAAAATTAAATGACAATTTTCTATTCAATTACTTATTGAAAGTTATGTGAAAATGACTGTTCTCTATTCTTTTCTTTCATTACAAAATATGATTTCTTGGCTTTACTAATGCATAGGTTTTATAGCAAAAACTATGCATTCTAAAAATAGCAAATGTGTCTTTATAATGTTAAAATGCATATTTTAATAATCTATTATAACATATTATAATAGATGTCGACAATAGCCCTTGATCCAGATGTAAAGAAATCGCTCAAAGAATTCAAAATAACGGAAAATGAGTCGTACAATTCCATCATTAAACGGCTCATTGTTGAAGTAAAAGAAAAAAAAGAGTATATACCAATGTTCCCAAAAGAAGAGAATACTAGACGGAGAGAATCGCATGTAAAAGATTTTGATGCGTGGTTAGATAGGAAACTCATAGAAGATAAAGAGATCTTAGACGCCCTTGGAAGAAAGTGATATTTTGATCAGCTTAATTGATGTTTTAAAAATCCATCAAAGAGTTATTGAATATGACAAAGAAGAAAATCCAGAAGATTATACACCTGCAATACTTTTTTTGGCTACATTAGAGCTAATGTTTGAATATATGATAAAGGAGTCAAATACTGTTTTTCAAAACGCTACAATTATAGTTTACACTATAGTTACAAGACATCCGTTTTTTAATGGGAATAAAAGAACCGGATACGAAGCAATGAATTTAGTCATTGAAGATGGCGGCTATAAACTCACATCCACTAAAGAAGAAACGATAGACTTCATAGTCAGAATTGCCACTACTGAAAATGGGATGAAGCCTTCTGAGATTGAAGAATGGATCATTAATCACACTACTAAACAATAAAAATTTCTCTGCAAATACAGATGTTTTGAGACAAAAACTGTGCATTCATGAGAGTTGGATCAATTGTGTGATCCGAAAATTGATTGCTTCAGCTGTAGACAAAAGGACAGAAGTGGTACAAGCTTTCCAATTTTACTTAATAATTTCTTTACTTTCAAATTTGGCAAAAAAATTTTAATATTATTTTCCCTAATGTACTTAGCGAGACAATCATATAAATCGTTTCTATTATCGAAATCGTTTCTACTATCGTAACGCGAGATACAATCTCGTATTGCTTCAAATAAATTTCTTAGTTCAGTTTTAATATCTTTTTTTGATAAATTATTATTCAGGCTATATATAAGAACACTTTCATCATTTATGTTTTTGAAAAATACTATACAAGGTATTTCATTTAATTCAATACCAATCGCTCTTGCAGTTCTATAAGCTTCACCGCTTGATGATGTTTCGGATTTTGAACTTTTATCGTGATAAAAAATTAAACAATCCTTCCCAGATAGTTGACTTAATTCTTCACGGTAGTTCTTAACATAATTTGCAATTTCCCCATCTTCCGAAGTATACAAAAGAAAAGCATAAAAAGCGAATTTTTTTTTTTCAGTGCTACTAAAATACCCTACAACATCCCCATAATGTTCCACACGGTTCATGATACCACCAAAATCAGCAATTATTAACTATACTTCTTTTGTAATACTATGGTGCATTATATTTATTATTTATTGGTTCAATATTTTGACAGTATATCGAAAGTTCTGTAAAAATGACTGTTTTCCATCCTTTTCGTTCATTACAAAACAGGATTTCTCGGTTCCGTTGATGGATAAGTTTTCTAACAAAAATATGCATTCACTAAAGCAGGATTTATTCAAAATTATATGGTCATAAAAAGAAGTCGATTTAGTCCTAAAAAAGAAAGAAATTAAAGGTCTCAGACTTATTTTTAGGACCAATTGCTAGTGGACTTTTTTTTGGGTCATTTTGCGCAGGATGTAAAAGCATTTAGACCCTATTTACACTTTACATATAATTTTCTTTTTTTTTCAGTTGTTGTGACCATTTTCTGGGACTAAGGCTGGACAGTGGGCTGAAAATGGTCGTTAACTGTACCGGCAGGTATCTCACCCAAGTAGGGGAAACTTGTTGCTGGGGAAGGACAAGACACAACCCAGGATCCTGCACCATTAAAAACATACTGACAAGGGCCAGACCAGTTCCAGCCCCATCCAAGGCCGTCACCCCAGCTTCCACCCCAGCCCCAATTTCCACCACGGTACCAACCAGTACGTGCACTAGCTGTCATAGCTGTCAACGATGCTACAAAAAGGACTGCAAACAAAATGGACAGTACTTTTTTCATTCTAGTAGATGATTGTTTCAATATTTTATTACGCTCCTTTTATATTGTTCAACTTAACACTAAATGCAAATAATATGTTTAGATATATAAATACACATGTATAATTTATAGTTTATTACTGATAAACCCATTATGACCTAATGATGACGTTTAAGCAAGTAAGTTTTGTAAGTCATCAATATGTGGATGTCCTTAAAGGGGCGAACTCGAAGCAAAAATAGTATTTCTAGTAAACGGATATCTAACAAATGCTCAGTTGCAATACGATGAAATTTTGGGTACGGGTTTGAGCGTTGCAAAAATTAACCATTATGGAAATTAAAATGCTTTATGAATTGGAGAGGGAGTTACTGTTGACGATACACACATCAAAAGTATCTCATTCACTGTGAGATGTTTCTTTATCTGTTCTACAAAGCTGTATTGGTTTTAACTTTACACATTTTTTGTTGCCTTTTTTTCTGGAAATCTGATTTTTATATAAAACCACAAAATGCATTTACTCAGCATCCTACAACGTTTTTGAGTTTATTAGATTCGTTTATTTTTTGACAATACCCTAGTATATCATTCTTGGATAGGATCCCTTGATATGAAATCAGAAGAGACTAAATCATGTGCTGACATTGCAACAACCAAAATAAAATACAATATGTTTATATAAAAGCTATATTATTATATATTCAAAGAAAAAAATTTAGTTGGAAGGATTTAAAAATGAATACAGTTTTTTTATCCCATGCTTTTAATAAGAAAGAAAGCGATTATATAGAGTTGCTAAAAGATGAACTAAAATCAAATGGAGTACAAATATATGAAAACAACCATTTGGAAATCAAAGACTATATTATAAGTGGTATTCATGATTCTATAAACAAATGTGATCTTCTTATAG
>Ga0182011_10002484_pt1 | contig 15486 bp, 13 predicted proteins | sample 711E1DmetaG_FD_120481 | JGI IMG/M metagenome (GOLD analysis project Ga0182011, IMG submission 120481) | Permafrost microbial communities from Stordalen Mire, Sweden - 711E1D metaG | ecosystem: Environmental > Terrestrial > Soil > Wetlands > Permafrost | place: Sweden: Stordalen | collected... | reverse complement strand
CTGACGGGGCTCGTGCCCAGGCTCCCGCGCCGGACTCCCCGGGAGCTTCTCATCGGGAGGATCCTCGACCGGGCGGCCTTCGCCGGAATCGGGGCGTTGCTCGCTTTCGTCTGGCCTCCCTGCGGGGGACCCGTTCTGGGAGCCATCGTAATCGCCTCCAGTTCGACCCAGACGTCCGACATGGGGATCCCGCTTCTTCTGGTGTATGGGCTGGGGTTCGGGATCCCTCTCCTGTTGGCCGGAGCGGCGTTGGGCGGCGTCGTTGTCCGCGCATCGGGCCGCCGCGCGTCCGCATGGATTGGATCGGCCGCCGGCGTATTTCTCGTCGTTGGAGGGTTCATCATCGCCGTCGGCAAGTTTCCCATTCTGGGAGATCGAACCCTCGACTACTTCGACCGATGGGTCCAGGCGCTTATCGAAGGAGGCTGGTGATGGCGAAATCGTCGCGCTTCCTATTTGTTTTGTTGGTTTGCGCCTGGGCTTCGGCGGCCGGGGCGGAGGAGATTTCAACGGCCACGCGGACGGCCGAGGCGCCGCTGTTCGTCGTGACCGTTCCCGTCGCGGATTTGCGCGCCGAACCCAAGCGCGTTGACGGCGCGGCGGCTCTCAAGACCCCGTACGACTCCGACCCCTTGGAAGAATCCCAACTCCTTTTCGGCGAGCGCGTGAAAGTCCTGGAGGAAAAAGGCGGCTGGGCGCGGGTGGAGGCCGTCGAGCAACCTGAATTCACGCACCATGACGCGTGGGAAGGATATCCCGGATGGGTGCGGAAAGAGGATCTGGCGCCGGCGGGCGACGAAGCGAACGCCGTGGTGGCGTCCCGATACGCGAAAATGGCGGATCAGCCCTCTCGTCGGGCGGCAGGAGTCATGCTGCCCTTGGGCGCCCGCGTCCGGGTGACCTTCGAAAAGGGCGAATGGTCCCGCGTGGCCAAACCTTCGGGCGGGGACGGTTGGATGAGCCGGAACGATCTCCGCCCCGACGCCGCAAGGCCGGCGACGGATTCCGCCCGACGGGAGATCGTTTTGTCGGCCGCGAAGCTCTTTTTAGGAGAGCCATACCATTGGGGCGGCCGTTCCGGTCACCTCGAGGGCAACGTTGAATCGCCTTCCGGCGTGGACTGCTCGGGTTTGGTGAACGTCACCTACCGGGCGGCGGGCGTTGACGTCCCCCGGGACGCCCACGAGCAGTACATGAAATCCCAGCCCCTCTCTTCCCCGGCGGATTTGAAGCCGGGCGATCTGATCTTTCTTTCCTGGACAAAAGAACCGGCCAAGATCACTCACGTCATGATTTACGCCGGCGGCGACGACGTCATCGAGGCCGTCCAGGAGCAGAACACCGTCCGCCAGACCACCGTCAAAGCCAAACTTGGAACATTCCTCAAAGACTTGGCCGTCATGACCCCCGTCGGCGGCCGCCTCGCCTATTTCGGCCGCCTCCTGCCGGAACCGGCTGAATAAGGATCCAAGTTACCGGAGACAATCCAAGCTGTGAATCCATAAGGTGAATTGTGAATAACGGAAACACGATTACCCGGGTCCGCACGGTCCCGGTTCGTTGGCGGCTCGTGCGGCCGTTCGTGACGGCGCTGGGGCAAAAATCCTATTCCGACAATGTCTTGGCCCGTGTCCGGTTGGCGAGCGGGGTGGAAGGGTGGGGGGAGGCGTCGTCCTCTCTGGCCAATCCGGGACAGACCGGGCCGAAAATGGCGGCCGCCCTGCGGCGGCTCGGGCGGAGGTTTCTCGGACGCGACGCGAGAGACTTGCAGAAAATCGTTGCCGAGGTTTGGAAGATCGAGTCCGAAACGCCCGCCGCCGTCGGAGCGTTCGAGTGCGCCGTCACGGACGCCCTTTGCCGTCAGGAGGGAATTCCATTTTTCAAATTCTTCGGCGGCGCCCGCCGGGAAATCAAGACGCTCATGAGCGTGTCGGCGGTTTCGCCGGACCGGGTGGATGAGAGGGTGCGCGACGGTCGCCGGCGCGGATTCGACGGTTTCAAGCTGAAGTTGAACGGCCGCGAGCCCTTGGATTTGAACCTCGCGCGCGTCCTCGCCGCACGTCGGGCGGCTCCAAAGGCACGCCTTCTTTTGGACCCCAACCAAAGCTACCGGCCGGAGACTCTGTCGGAATTGTTGTTTTCCCTCGGTCGGGACGGGTTGCGGGTGGATTCGGTTGAGGAGCCGTTCCCGAAAGGAGATTGGAAAACGCTCGCTCGCTATCGGGAATGTATGGGCGCTGGACCCCGGCTGAAATCATACCGGGGAGACGGCAGGAGGCCGGGTTCGGGAAAAGGATCTCTTCCGCCGCTGATCCTGGACGAGTCCATTCAAAACCCCGCAGACGCGCGGCTCGTCGCGCGGCGCGGGTTGGCCGACGGGGTGAACGTAAAGCTCGCCAAGAGCGGCTTGGCCCGCTCCCGCGAAATCGTCGGCGCCTTTAAGCCTTCCGCACTTTTCATGATCGGCTGTATGGCGGAATCCAAAATTGGTTTGGCGGCGGCGGCCCAGTTCGCCATGGGGTTGGGTTGTTTCGACTATGCGGACCTGGACTCGGACCTTCTCTTGAAGCCGCTTAATATTCCCGGGGGTTACATTCGTCGGGGGCCGTGGCTGACGCTTCCCAAGAAACCCGTCCCGGGGTTGGGCGTCTCCTTATGATCCGCTCACCCATCCTGTTGCTGGCGGGACTTGCGCTTTTGGTGCTGGGGTTGAAATCCCTTTCGAAGATCCGCCCGTGGAGCCGATTGCTGGATATCCTGCCGGTTCCCTTTTGGTGCTACATGCTTCCCATGCTGGCCACGACGGCGGGGCTGACGCCACCCGAATCTTCCCTGTATTGGTTCCTATCCAAATGGTGTCTGCCCGTCTGCCTGGCTTGGCTGCTCATGGGCGTGGATGTGCGATCTCTTTTGGCGGTGGGGCGGCCGGTGGCCTTTCTGATGGCGGCGGGATTCATCGGGATCGTCGGAGGGGTCGTCCTGGCGGCGAAGGTCCTTTCTCCCTGGATGCCCCCGGAGTCTTGGAAGGCTCTGGGCGCTCTCGCCGCCACCTGGACGGGGGGCAGCGCCAACATGATCGCCGTCAAGGAGGCGCTGTCGGCCCCGGATGCCGTTTTCGCGCCCATCGTGATGACGGACGGCTTGTTCACCTACGCGTGGATGTCGTTCCTTATCTTCTTGGCGGCGCGTCAAAGCCGGTTCGACGCGTGGGCCGGCGCCCCGGCTTTTGTGGACGGCGGACCGGCGGATTTTTCGGGCGGCGACGGTCGGAAGCGGGACGCCGCGGTCTATTTGGCTGGAGGCGCCGTCGGGGCCGCGGCGGCGGTAGCGGTTTCGCCGTTCTTGCCGTCTTTCAACGGGGCCCTCATGCCGCCGACGTGGTCCGTGATCCTGGCCACGACGGGAGCCTTGGCCGCCGCGGGGATCCTCGTCCGCACGGGGAGGCGGGTTCCGAAAACAGTGGATAAGACGGGTAATGTTCTATTATTGATTTTGGTCGCCTCTTTGGGGGCGCGCGCGACGATCCAGGCGGCGGCTCATTCGCCGGTGTTCCTGATCGCGGGGCTCATCGTGCTGGCGGTTCACGGCGCGATCCTCGTCGGCGCGGCGCGGATTCTCCGGGCGCCCCTGGCTTTGGCCGCGACGGTGTCCCAGGCGTGCGTGGGGGGTGTCGTGTCCACGCCGATGGTGGCCGCCGTGTACCGGCCCGCGCTGGCCGCCGTGGGATTGCTTCTGGCCGTGGGAGCGAACGCCGTCGGAACCTACGTGGGACTTTTAACGGCAATCTTGTGCCGATGGGTGATGAAATGAAACGACTTCTTTTTCCGATGACATTGTTGTTAGCGGCCTGCGCCGCGGCCGAAAACGTGGACACGCTCTTTCCGGAATCCTTTACGGGCGCGGAAGTCTCCTCCGGCACCGCGTCGGCATTTCCGGTCCGGCTCGTGCATCCCGCGGAGGGCGTCAACCTTCCTCTCCTGACTAGATCGTTCGTTTATGGTTGGGCCGAGCCGGGGGGAAAACTCACCGTCAACGGCGAATCCGTTGATCTGTATAAGGACGGCGGCTGGCTGACGATGGTGGACTACGTCCCCGGACCGAACACCCTTCACCTCACCTACGAGAAGACGGGAATGGCGGTTTCCCTGGACCGTTCGGTCACGGTGGGAGCTCCGGCTCCGATGGGCGTGGAAACGATCAAGCCCGATCGGGACGTGGGCGTCATGCCGGGGGAGACCGTGACGGTGTCGTTCCATGGGCCGTCAGGCGGGCGGGCCTTTTTCACGGTCGCGGGCGCGCAGGGCAAGTTTCCGATGGAGTGGGCGGACGGCGTGTACCGTGGTTTCTTCGCGGCCCGAGAGGGGGTCTTCCTCAAGCAGGCCCGAATCCAGATCCATTATAGGGGCCCGTCGCGTCGCGGAGCGACCAAGGATGTCCCGGGGCGCCTCACGGTCTTGGACCCCGCGCGTGTCTGGGTTGTCGAAGTTTCAACCGAAATCGCCATCTTGAAAGCCGGTCCGGGGTTGAGCCCGAAGGACGCGGCCGGCTACGTCATGTTTCCGCCGCCGGGCGTTCGCTTCCGGGCGACCGGATTCCGCGGCGATGAAGTGCGCGTCCGGCTGACGCGCGACCGGGAACTTTGGATCGCGCGTAACCAGGTCCAGGATCTTTCTCCCGCGACCCCGCCTCCCCAGGCCGTGACGGAGTCGGCGTCGGTTCATTCCGACGGAAACGACGGAGACGTTCGTCTGGCGATGTCGCAAAAGGCTCCTTTCGAAGTGGAGGCCGACGAAGACATGCGCCGGATCGAGGTCCGCTTTTTCCAAACTTTTTCGAATACCGATTGGGTCCATTTGAAAGAGGAAGTTCCCTGGATCCGCCGAGTCACGTGGTCGCAGGATACTTCCGATGTTTTCCGATTGATTATTGAGACCGACGAGGTTGGCGCCTGGGGCTACGACGCCCGTTACGAGGGAAACACCTTCGTCCTTCAACTCCGCCGGCCGCCTCCCATGTCCGATCCCCGTCATCCCTTGAAGGGGCTCACGGTGGTCGTGGACGCGGGCCATTCGCCGGACACCGGCGCCGTCAGCGTGATCGGGGTGGCCGAGAGGGACGTCAACATCCTCATCGCCAAGATACTTAAGGAAAAACTGGAGGCGGACCAGGCGACGGTGTATATGATGCGGAAGGGAGACGAACCCGTCCCTCTCTACGAACGGCCGCGGAAGGCCTGGGCGGCCCGGGCGGACATCCTGATTTCAATCCATAACAACGCGTTGGGCGATTTGGAGAACCCGCTGGAGAAGAACGGGTTCGGCGTGTATTATTTTCAACCGCAAGCTTTGCCGCTCGCCCGGGCGATCCACAAGGCCTACCAGGATTTATTCCAGACGGGCAAGAACGAGCTTAAAATATTCATGAAGGACGACGGGCTTCACTGGGGTAATCTGGCCTTGCCGAGGACGCCCCAAATGCCGGCGGTCCTGACCGAGTCGGCCTACATGATTTATCCGCCGGAAGACTGGGCCCTTCGCCAGCCTGAGTTCCAAGCGGATTGCGCGGAGGCGATGCGGCGGGGCTTGATCGATTACGTCAAGACGAAACGCGTGGCCGCCCCCCGGAAAGCCGCCGGGAAATAAGATACAAGGGCACGCCAAGCGCGGCGACGGCGAAGCCCAGGAGCGTCACCGTCGTTTCTTTCCAAATCGAATTGGCCGCCAGGGCCACGTTGAGGAGGACGAACAAGATCGCCGTCGCCGCGCCTCCCCACACGCGATAGGAGGCGGGCGGCGCGTCGGCCCGTCGCCGGAACAAGATCACCGACAACCCCGACATCGCGTAGAACATCAGCACGACCACGCTCGAGTAGGTCACCAGTTGGTCCAAAGTCCCAGTCCACACCAATAAGATCGCCAGCCCGCCCGTCGCCGCCAAGGCCAGGGCCGGCGTGCGGCCCTTTTCCGACAACCGCCCCATCCGCGCGAACAGCTCGTGGTCCCGCCCCAACGCGAAGAGGATCCGACCCCCGGTGAGCAGGTAGCCGTTCAGAGCCCCGAAAGTCGAAGCCATCACCATGGCCGCGACGAGCCGCTCGCCGCCGGACCCGAACAGCTTCTTCATCGTCGCCGCGGCCACGAGGTCGGTCGTCCGCATTTCCGGCAGCGGAATGTAATAAAGATAAACGGCGTTCACGGCCAGGTACAGCGCCGTCGCGCCAAGCAATCCGCCGATGATGGCGCGCGGAAGGTTCCGCCCGGGGTCGCGCACCTCCTCGGCCACGTAGGCGGCTTCCGTCCATCCGCCGAAGGCCCAGAGGACTGGAATGAGGGCCAGTCCCAGTCCCGTCATCGCGGGAAGGAATCCCCCGACCGGCTGGGTCGCGGTGAAGTTGGTCGCCGACCCTTTGCCGAGGAGAAACCCGGCCCCGATGATGAGGAACAGGGCCGCGACTTTGAGGCACGTAAAAACGTTTTGAATCCCCTTCCCGTAGCGAAGGCCCAAGGAGTTCGCCGCGGTTAGGAGGATGATGGCCGCGGTCGCGACGACCCGGACCGCCGAATTGGCATGCAGGCCCAGGACGACTTCCAAGTGTCGCGCGAAAACGACGGACAGGATCGCCACGGTGCCCGTCCTCTCGACGAAGAGTTTCGTCCATCCGAAAAGGAAGCCCCAAAAACGGCCGTAGCATTGGGTGAGGAAGACGTAGTCGCCGCCCGTCTTGGGAAACCGGGTCGCCAGCTCGGCGTAGCAGAGGGCGCCCGACAGGGACACCAAGCCTCCCAAGCCCCAAGCCGCCATGAAAAGCCAGGGGGTCGCGGTCCGTTGGGCCACCGTGTCGGACAGCCGAAATATCCCGGCCCCGATGATGCATCCGACGACGATGGCCGAGGCGTCCCAAACGCCCAAACCGCGCACGAAACCGCTGGTGTTTTTGGGTTCTTCCATGGCGACACCCTATCGGTAGGGGATTTTCACGAAAGAGTGGGTGGATTCGGAAAAGTCCTTTGTATTCCGCGTGACGAGCTGGAGATCGTGTTCCTGCGCGAGGGCCGCCTGAAAGGCGTCCGGAAGCTTCCACCGAAGGTCCCGGCGCAGGGCGGCGGCGGAATCCGCAGTCTTGTCGGTGATCGGAAGGCAAGGGAAATCGTCAAGCAGCGCCATCACCTCCGCCCGGTCTTCTTCCGTCGCGCCAGCCAGAACTTCCGCGCGCGTCACGGGGGACAGGGCGGCTTCATCCTCCTCCAACCTCGAAAGCCACTTCGTCGCCCGGTCGTCCCCGTTCAAGTGATCGATCAGTATGACGCTGTCAACAAGATACTTGTGTTTCACCGGCGATCCCATTCCGTCCTCAATCGCCGCACATAATCCAGAGCGTCCACGCGCCGGTTTTTCCATAAACCGGCGCTGGCCCTGAGAGAGTGCCTCGGGCCCCCACTTTCCACGGTCTGCCGGAAAGACCGCAGCGCCGAACGGATGACGTCGGCCTGGGACCTGCGCCGCCGATGGCTGTAGGCGTCCAGCCACGCTTTGTCCGCTTCAGGAAGTGACACGAGCGTTCTGACCATCAAATCCTCCTGATATCACCAGATAGATATAATTGTAACACCGTTTATTACCCTGTTCAAGAGTAGTTTCCTTACGCCCGAGCTTTCCGTCTGAAAAGATCCGTCTTGACGTCGGCCACCCGATCCAAGAACAGGATTCCGTCCAGGTGGTCGATCTCATGCTGGAGGGCGACGGCTTCGAAACCCTCGGCCTCAACTACGACGGGATGCCCTTGGGCGTCCATCGCTTCCACCTTCACGCGGGCCGACCGCCGTATGTCCGCTAAAAAATCCGGAACGGAGAGGCATCCCTCGCGGAACCTTTGCTCGCCTTCGGCCGCGGCGATCCTGGGATTGACGAGGAGGAGCAGTCCGTGGCCCGGGGCTGGGGGGCGGCCGGAAGGCGGGCGGCGCGTGACGTCCACGGCGGCCACCCGGAGGGACACGCCGATCTGGGGGGCCGCCAGACCGACTCCCGGCGAGGCGTACAGGGTGTCCGTCAGGTCCTGGAACAAGTCCCGAGTCTCCTCGCCGAACTTGGTGACGGAGATGCTTGGGGTTTTAAGTATGGGATGAGGGAACTGATATATGTTTCGAACGGTCAAAGGGGCGAGGACTCCACGGGTTTTACGCTTGCCGTCAGGCCCAGGCCGGACGTTTCCTCTTCGAGGGCGGCGGCGATGGCTTCGTCGGTGACGCTCACGGGCGCCTCGCCCTCGATGTAAAGGATGTAGCCCGCGCCATCTCCCTCGGTGCGGTGGGTGGTCAGGTCGGTGACGTTGAAGTCGAGCCCGGCCAAAGCGCGGGTCACGTGGAACACGATCCCGGGCTGGTCCCCGCCGTAAACGGTGATGAGCCGGATTTTCCCGGCGGAGACGGGCGTCTTCCTCTCCCGGGCGGCCAGGGATTTGAGCGTGACCCGGATACCGCGCTTCTCCAAGGCCTTGAATTTCGCGGCCAGCGCGCGCGGCTTGGCGGCGGGAGGCGCGGAAAAGATGACGAGCATGGCGAACTCCCCCTGGAGCCGAGTCATGGAGGAATCCTCCAAGTTGCACCCCGCGCCGAAGAGGAGCTTCGAAACATCCGCCACCAAGCCCGGCCGGTCCGGCCCGGCGGCGGTCAGGAGATAATGTGCCATACCGCTTTTATACAAAATGAAGAGGTGAGTGGAAAAAGACCTTCAGTTGACCAAAGATCTTTAGTACCAGTTTAAGGCGTAGGAGAAGTATTTGTTAAAATATTCTCTCGAACCAATGGGGGGATCAGCCGCGCCTGTTCACGGGAACGGACATTGGTGGAAGGGGAAAAGGGATTAAAGGGAATCTTCCATGAGAATAAATCTATTAGTAAGCAACGTCCCCTATACCTATACATTGTTGGCCGATATTCTGACAATCCTCGTCATCGGGCTTGGCGTCATTCTTGAAAAGGGTGGAATCAACCCCAAAGATTTTAAAATCATCATTTTCGGGTTTTTGGCCTATCTTGTCATCGGGCCGGTTCTGGCGCTTATTCAACACGGTTGGATGAGCGGACTGATCAGCTTCGGCCTGCGCTTGGCGTTGCCAATTTGCCTTTGCGGACTCGCGGTATTCATCATCAATCGTATTTATGAGTCCCATGGGAACGTAGGAGACATGGGCCCCCCTCTGCTCGCCGCCATTTGTGGGTCAGTTTCCGGTGTGTTACTCGCCATCGTGATTCTCGCATGGACGGGAAGGCGTTAGGCAGAATTCGGGATTCGGATTTGAGGGACACCATTTTTATCTCCACTTATTGAATTTAGTATGGGGTTCCCTGACCCACCCGGAACCCACTCATCTCACCCAGACGCAGTATGGTTCCTTCATTCGTGCGACCGCAACAATTTCACGATAACGGGACTTCATTCTTTCTGCGTGTGCCATTGATTCTCTTCGGACAGCGCAGATCGTAGAGCAACCAAGGATGAACTTGAGTGGTCTGCTTATGTCTGAATATTCACTGTACTCCCACAGGTCCAGCACGCCCCCAATACTGGTAGTTAGCGTTTCGAATACAAGAGCCGTCGCGCCACCATCCAACTTCCCTGTTACGGGACCAATCCCGATAGGCAGTCGTTGCCATATGACCTTATCACGGGAGAATTCCTTGGCAGGTATTACCTCTATTGTTGGACGTGCCCCACCTTCGGTTGACGGCTCGACGAAGATGGTATATCCCGACAATGTGGAGCACATCTTCTGGACATGAGCAGGCCGAGCTTTTGGTGACCGAATAAGCCAGAATGCCATACCTGCAGCTAGAATGTCAGCTTTCTTCCTTTCGAAGATGACATCGGGACCCTCACCAGCGTGCGATCCCATCACGCTGATTATGCAGTGAGGACTTGCTAATGCGTTTTCCAGTTCGTTCATGAGCTTCTCTTTGTCGCTAACGAAAAAGTTCAGGCGCACCCGCCGACCGCGAAGCGGACGGATTCTGGATTCGGGGGACTTCAAGAGCTGTCCCCGGAAATACCGGAACTACGCACGCCCCGACCTCGCCCGGTAAGCTCGATCTTGTTAGACGGCTTCGAGCTCTTTGAGAGTTTTGCCGTGGGAATCTTTCCACGCGGTGAGACCATTAGCGTGGCCGCCATGAATTACGGCAGCTGCCGAACTCGGGCTCGAAAATTCAGCATCCTTTGTGAACACAAGTCTATCGCCGTTTTCAACAAGCATCCCTTCGTCACGAAGTTTTTGTCGCATATTGCGAGACCAAGGCCATTTCTCGGATGAGGGCCGTTCGCTTAGGACAGCCTCTGACTTTTCTAATACAAGAAACCCATCGGCGATACGGTAGCCCTTGGCTTTGAGGCCCTTTATGTCACAGGAAAGGACCTTCTTCTGTTGGCTCTCCGGTGTACCAGATGGAACCGGGACAAGAAGGTCAATGCCCAATACTGGCAAAAGCTGGTTGATTTTTTCAAGAAATACTTCCATTTCACCTCTGTCTGATTCTGGGAGTTTTGCGCCACTGCTTTGGCCATTCGTTACAAGAGCACGATTTGAGCTCTTGGCCAATTCAATTAATTTACCTTCAAGATATCGAATGTGGGCTTTTGTCAGATTTTCATCCTTACTGACGAAATACGTGGCCAGATTCCAAAAATCCTTGTCGACGTGATTTTTGATTCGATCTCTAATACATTCGGCTTCGCCAATATAGATAGCTGGCTTCGCTGATTCTGGGTCTATGCCTGTCAAAAGATAAACTCCGGATTTGTCCGATTCTTCCCGAGCAATCACGCTATCGAACTCTGTCCGTGGGCCGGAAACGGCTTTTCCAGTCCAATTTGACAGTTCCGCAGTGCGGAGCCTCTTCGGGTCTCCGTGAACCAGAAATATCTTGATAGTTGCAGTAGCCATTTATACTCCTTGTGCCGCCTAACAATTGATTGAGTAGGTTTCCATTTTACGAATCCCCGGAGTGCATCTCGGTCAGCCTTGGAGAAATTTCAGCAAATACGGGGTTTATTGCCAAAGTGGTTTCGCCGTTCGTGGGTCCTTTGCCGGGACCATCGTATCCCTTTTCTAAAGGCCCTCCGAGAGTTCTTGAAAGGCCCCCTTAGGCGATTCGAGCGCGATTTTTTGACGATAGCGGGGCCGGACCTGTTCGATCCGGCCCGTAGGATTTTGAGGGGTGCCGTGTGCCGCGTAGGCACACGTTTGGCACGCCCGGTTGAAACCGGGCCGGGCCCGAGGCGCCTCTGGCGACTCGGGAGGAGTTGGTCCGGCCTCCGTCAAAAAATCGCGCGCAGGCCGCCGGGGGACGTCAAGAACTCTCGGAGGGCCGACCCGGGCAGGGGGGTACGATATGTCCGGTAAGGCGTTGGAAAACGGTAAAATAAATAGATGCGGCCGTCTTTCGTCGAGAAACTTAGGAGCGTGATCGGGAAGTCCCACGTCTTGTCGGACGAGGCTTCGCGGTTTCTTTACGCCTATGACGGCGCCGTGGATCGAAGGCTTCCGGGAGCCGTCGCCTTGCCGGCGGACGCGGGCCAAGTGGCGGATTGCGTGCGCTTGGCGCGTGAGGCGGGCGTTCCCTACGTGGCGCGCGGGGCGGGGACTAATTTGTGCGGGGCTTCGGTGCCGGCGGAGGACGGGCTCGTCATCCACCTGTCCCGCTTGAACCGCATCCTGTCCATTGACCCGGGCCGTCGCCGAGCCTGGGTCGAACCCGGCGTCGTCAATTTGTATTTCAACCGCGCTTTGGCGCCACTCGGCCTCCTCTACGCTCCCGATCCGGCCAGTTGGCGGGCCTGCACCCTTGGCGGCAACGTCGGCACCAACGCGGGCGGGCCCCGTTGCCTGAAGTACGGAGTCACCACACATCACATCGCGGGGCTCGATCTGGTTCTGCCCGATGGATCGCTCTTGAGGACTTCCGTGGATGCCGCCGGCTACGATCTGACGGCGCTGTTCGTCGGCTCGGAGGGGACTTTGGGGATAGTCGTCGCCCTGGAGGCTGTCCTGACGCCCATTCCCCAGGAAACGCGAACCCTGTTGGTGTCTTTCCCTTCCTTGGAATCGGCGGCCCAAACAGTGACGGACATCACGACCGCCGGAATCATTCCGGCCACGTTGGAATTCATGGACCGGCTCACATTGCGCACGGTGGAAAAGTTCGTTCACGCCGGTTATCCCACGGACGCCGACGGCGTCCTTTTGGTTGAGACGGACGGGGCTGGTCCCAAAGTCGCCGAGGAGATGGAGCGTTCGCGCGCGCTCTGCCTGAAAAACGGCGGGCGGGATCCCCGCATGGCCGTGGACGAGGCTGATCGGGAACGCTTGTGGGAGGGCCGGCGGGGGGCGTATGCGGCTCTGGCCCAAATCGCGCCGAACGTCCTGGTGGAGGACGGCGTCGTGCCACGGACGAAGTTGCCCGAGGCCGTCCGGAAAATCCGCGCCGTGGCGGAACGGGACAATTTGACGATGGGGTTGATCGCGCACGCCGGGGACGGGAACATGCACCCCAACATCGCTTTTGACGAAAGGGACGGTGCGGCGCGGGACAAGGTCTCGGCGGCGGGCCATGAGATGATGCGGATCTGCGTCGAGTTGGGGGGATCCATCTCGGGCGAGCACGGGATCGGGATGGACAAGCGGGAGGCCATGCGCTGGCTCTTCACGCCCGAGACGTTGCGGCTATTCCGTCGGGTCAAGGCCGTGTTCGACCCCGGCAACCTGTGCAATCCGGATAAGTTGATCCCGTCCGTGGACGAATCGGCCTCCTCGCCGGCGCCTGACGCTTGCGGGGAGACCGCCCCAAGAAACATCTCGGAAGTCCAATCGTTCGTTCGCGCGGTCGCGGCGAAGGGGCGGCCACTTTTCATTCAAGGGTTGGGCACGCGGGGTCTGCGGTCGCCCGATGATGCGGACGTCCTGGAACTTCACGCGCTGAACCAAATCATCGGGCACGACGTCGAGAATTTCACCGTCACCGTCCAGGCGGGGACGCCGGTTCAGACTTTGGAACGTGTTCTGGCCGAGAACGGACGGTTCGCGGCCCTGGCCGGAGGGGGAACAGTGGGAGGTTTAATCTCTTCCGAGGGGATCGCCGGCGTGCGCCTGCGGAACCACCTGATGCAAGTGCGCGCCGTGCTTTCGACGGGGGAGTTGGTGACCGTCGGGGCGCCCGTTTTTAAGAGCGTGGCGGGCTACGACCTGGCCAAGCTTTTCATCGGCGCGTGGGGGACGTTGGGCGCGATGGTGGAGGTGACGCTTCGAACGCTTCCGGCTCCGATCGAGCTCTCGCCGCGTCGCGCCGCCCGCGAAGAGGCGGCCTTCGAGGGGCCTGCGGCTCTCCTGGTGAAGAGAGCCTTCGACCCGGCGGGCCTTTTCGTGCGGGGGCGATCCCGTGAGTGATCGTTCGGACCTCCGGTCCCGCGCGCCCGAGGGGAAGTTAGCCCAGTCGGACCGGTGGCGCTACGAGGATACCTTGCACTGCAACCGGTGCGGCTTCTGCACGTCGGCTTGCCCCACCTATTTGGCGACGGGGGATGAGACCCTGTCCCCACGGGGCCGGAACCAGTCCCTTCGGGCCTACTACGAAGGCTGGCTCAAGGATCCCGCGGACGCGTCCCGGGCCTTCGACACTTGCCTGCAATGCGGAGCCTGCGCGTCGGTCTGCTTCGCCGAGGTGCCGACGGCAAAATTGATGGGGACGGCCCGGAGAAAAGTCGCGGAAGTCCACGGGTGGCCGTTTTTTCAGCGCCTCGTCCTGCGTTTCCTCCTCCCGCGCCCCCGGCTGATGGAATGGGTTATCCGGCCTCTCTTCCTCATGAAGAACTTGGGGGTTGCGCGCTTATTGAATCGGTTGGGTCTGCTCGGGCTGGTGAGTCCGGCCCTGGCGGCCGCGGAAGAGATTGCCGGACGTCTGCCCATCCGGTTCCCGGACCGGACACCGGCCCCGCCGGACGCCAAAGTAGTTCGGTTCGTTTCTTGCGGGACGCATTACCTGGTTCCCGAAGCCGCCCGTTCAACGGCGGCCCTTCTGGACCGCGCGGGAGTCCGGCATGGATGCGCCCGGACAGTTTGTTGTGGTTTGCCGGCTTTGAGCCTGGGCGATTGGGACGCCGCGCGCGAGTTGGCCCGCGCCAACATCTCCGCATTGGAGAAATTTCCCCAGGCGGTCGTTTTGGCGGACGATTCTTCCTGCGCGGCGACGCTGAAGGACTACCCGTTCTTGTTCGAGGACGACCCGGCGTGGCTTCCACGCGCGCGGGCCGTCGCCGCGCGGGTGAAGGACGTGTCGGAATGGCTGGCGGACCTGCCGGCGCCTCAATCGCCCGGCGCGCCGCCCGTCAAGGCGACTTACCACGATCCGTGCAAGGCGCGTTTCGCCCAGAAGCTGATCGCCGCGCCGAGAAAGGTGATGAAGTCCCTGCCGGGGGTGGAATTCGTGGAGTTACCTGAGGCCGACCAATGTTGCGGCGGCGGGGGAACGGCGTGCTTTCGTCAGCCCGATTTGTCGAGGGCCGTCCTGGACCGGAAGACGGCCTGCGTCGTCTCGACGGGGGCCGAGGTCGTCGTCACGTCGGCCGGCTCATGCCTGTTGCAGTTGAGGTTTGGCCTAAAACGGGCGAAGTCTGATGTGAAAGCCCTTCACCTGTCCCACTTCATTGCGCAACGCTATCTGTAAGTCTTCGCCGGCCTACTCGATCGGGCCCAGGTCCTGACGGGTGCAGTACTCGTAGAAGTCGAAGCAGTTCTCCTGCTTTTCCTTGTCCGAGCGCCATTTCATGGCGTCGCGGGGGTGCTGGTTGAGCTGGCCGGAAATTCCGTAAATATCGTTGTATCCCCACTCGATGGATTTGCGTAGCGGCGCGAAGTGCTCCTGGATCACCTTGTAGATGGGGGCCACGTCGAATTTGGGGTTTTTCAGGAATCCCATCAAAAGCTCCGTCGGGCAGTTGCCGGCGCCGCGGCCCATGCCGTTGATCGTGACGTCGAGCAAATTGACGCCTTCGATGATGCATTGCTGGGTGTTCGCGTAAGCCAATTGGATGTTGTTGTGGCCGTGGAACCCGATCTTCTCGATGGGCACGTATTTTTTGTAGAGGTTGAGGTAGTAAGTGATCTGCTCCGAATAAAAAGCGCCGTAGCTGTCCACCAGATAGAGGCTGTCCACCTCGGGAGTCTTCGCCACGCCCTCCAAGGCTTCGTTGATTTCGGATTCGATGGCGGCGGACACGGCCATGATGTTAAGGGACGTCTTGTAACCCTTGTCCTTGGTGCGCTTGACCACGTCGAGGGCCTTGTCGATCTGGGGCACGTAGCAGGCCGTGCGGATCATGTCGATGGGGCTGTCTTTTTTTTGTTTCAGACCGGCCAGGTCGATGCGGCCGATGTCGTACATCACGGCAATTTGAGGTTTGTATTTGCCCTGGTAGGAATCAATGATCTCTTTGAGAAGG
>Ga0182011_10002483_pt1 | contig 15488 bp, 12 predicted proteins | sample 711E1DmetaG_FD_120481 | JGI IMG/M metagenome (GOLD analysis project Ga0182011, IMG submission 120481) | Permafrost microbial communities from Stordalen Mire, Sweden - 711E1D metaG | ecosystem: Environmental > Terrestrial > Soil > Wetlands > Permafrost | place: Sweden: Stordalen | collected... | reverse complement strand
TGTGCCGAGACAACACCTTGGTGATGGCGGCGGTCAGCGTAGTTTTGCCGTGATCGATGTGTCCAATGGTCCCAACGTTGACATGCGGCTTCGACCGATCAAACTTTTCCTTGCCCATTGCGGTTCATCCTCTCTTTATTGACCGGACTTGCCGGTGATTCAAAAACAAAATTCGCTCAGTAGTACGCGTACAGCTTGAAAAACTTGGCTCGCAACTCCGCTGCAACCTGCTCCAGACTGGCGAGATAGAACTCGCGAATCTGGCCCTGATCTCCGCCGCTCAGGCGGTTGTACTCGGCCTCGACGGAGGCACCCAAAACGCCCTTGGCCAGCGCAAGCTCGAAGTCGCGAATGCGCAACCCAACCGACTGCATCGACCGCAGAAAATCCGGAACCTTAGCTGCGGAAAAGGCCAATTCAATGGCCGACCGAACCGCCCCATAGTTTGCAGGATCGGCTACCGGAATCACTCCCTGCTCACGCAATGCGGTCAACATTCAACTCCTGCCAACAACTTTTACCAACTACAAAACAAACCCTGCTTTGAAACGAAACTGGAGCGGGAGACGGGAATTGAACCCGCGACCAACAGCTTGGAAGGCTGAGACTCTACCACTGAGTTACTCCCGCAAATAGCGGCGATTCGGCGAGAGGGAACTTCACTTCCTTGCCGAGTCGCGGCCCTGACGACCCGCTTGCAACAAAATCTGGAGCTGGCAGAGAGGATTGAACTCTCGACCTCTCCCTTACCAAGGGAGTGCTCTACCACTGAGCTATGCCAGCTTTACAACCAACTCATCTATCCTACCGCGAACACATGCCTACCGCGAATGCAAGCGTCCAAGTACAACGCGGAAGGCAAAAAAACCCAGCAGAATCCAAGTGAGGGAGCGAAACTTTCCCGGCTCCATGGTCTGCCACGACAGGACAGCCAACCCACCCAGAACGACCAGCGCAATCGACATTCGTCCGCTGCCGCCCGGGCTTAGATCCACAACGTCTCCAACCGCTACCTACCACTTACCGCGAAAAAATGGTGCACAGGGGAGGATTCGAACCTCCGTAACTCGAAGAGTGGCAGATTTACAGTCTGCTGCCATTAACCACTAGGCCACCTGTGCGTCTTACGCCTGTCGCTTGCCGACTTGCGCCACTCGCCGCAGACTCCATCGCCGGTTCAACCGCGAACCGAACTGAAAACTGCCTTGAAGGAGTGGTGTGAGGTCTGCGTGTAACGCGAACAAGCAGTACGACCAAATCCGTCCAAAACCAAAACCCTTGCTACTCTACTACAGCACTGCTTGACCATGCCAGATGAAAGCTGGCTCGAACGGAAGCCGGGTGATAAATGTCACCGACCACAACCACCGACCACAACCGAAGCCGGACGTAACTGGAGCTGGCGAAGGGATTTGAACCCCCGACCCTCTGATTACAAATCAGATGCTCTACCAACTGAGCTACGCCAGCCCATACAATAGAACGCGCTGCCAAATAGCGCAGCGCAGCTTCTACTCTACCATAGCGGGCGGCACAGTTGCCAACCCGTTTCCTCGTCCGTAGAAAATATCTTTCTTGCGCCCCAAAACGGATAAATTCCAAAGTGCAAATCGCCCTTGTTTCGAAGAATTCTACTCCACGGCCACCATTTCCGCGTTCAGCCTCACGGTTCCACCACCCACCATCATGCTGCGCGACCAATCCTGATACCGTGCCTTTTTCACCACGATCACATGCTTCCCGGCTGCGAGATTCAGCGTAGAGGGCGTGCTTCCCATAAAGTTCCCATCCACTTCAATATCGCAATTCGGCACACTTGCATCCACTGCAATAGAAGCGGTTTGGGCTGTAGGAGCCGCAGGGCCTACAGCAGCGCCACTGTCACCTGAAACGTCTTTCCCCGATCCAGCCGCAGGTTGTTTCAGTTCAATTGCGTGAGTGCTCCAATGTGCCAACACTACCGCACAAGCCTCCTGCACTGCCCCGCCGACAGACAGTGTCGATTTACTAAAGATTGAGTCGCCGGTCTTTTGAACAAAGACAGCAATTTTGTCCTTATGAGCCAACAGACCTTTTCCGCCCTCATGGTCTAGCTCGACAATATAATTGGCCACATCCTGACGGTTATTGACGATCACTTGCGGGCAACGCTCCCCGAAAGTCTTGATAATCTCTGCCGTCTGCGGTCGTGCCCCACCAGTCATCGATGAGCCAAACGTTCCATGAGAACCGCCAGAGGACCCCTGCTGCGACCAGGAGTTGCTATCAGTGACATAAATTCGTGGCTTATCTGAATCGCTGGTCGAAGTGTTCGTCGGAGCGGCCTGTGCGAAGGCAAAATGTCCCATTCCAAATACCAGCACCAACGGACACGCCATAAGGTATTTCATTATCTGCATTCTCCTTAATCTTGAATTCTATTCGAACGGATTCTACAGAAAGCTCAGATTCGACGCAACAATCAATCGCCAATCCATTAAATTCCGCCTTCTCTCTGCAATTCACGGCCTTGCATTCACGCCATAGCGTATAAAAGAAGTCGAGATGCGGAAACGGACGTGGTATTCGTTGCTTCTGGTAGTGGCGCTAATTGTGGCGCTGATTGCTGCTGTCTGGCTGCGCAAACACGCCCCGCCCGAGGCCGCGCGCCTGCTGCCAGAGTCCGACGCCATCGTCTACCTCAACCTGAAGCCTCTGCGCTCGACGACCCACATCGACCGCGCGTCGGTCAATCGTAGTCCAGACTACCAGCAGTTTATCGACGCCACCGGCATCGTGCCGGAGCGCGACCTCGACGCCGCAGCCTTCGCCCTGCATCGCATGGACGACCCCACCGGCCCCAACGGCCCAGTCGCCTACTCGGAGGTCTTCGAGGGACGCTTCGACGGTACGCGTCTCGCCCGCTACCTCGCCAGCATCGCCACCTCGCAGGAGCAGTACGTCGGCCACACCGTCTATACCATTCCGGTCGAGGGCCGCCGCCTGCGCATCGCGCAGCTTGGCTACGACACCATCGCCGCCTCCAACATGCCCACGCCGGAGCAGATCCACGCCATGCTGGATCGCTACCGCGCCTCGGCCTCGCCCTTTGCGGGATCGTCCTTGCTGGCCGCGCGCTACCACGACGTCCCGCTGTTCTCCGGCGCGTGGGCCATCGGCCACGTCGGACTTCCCTTCTCCGAGCGCGGTCGCATCACGGTCTTTGGCCTCCAGCTTCCCTTGCCCGAAGACTCCACCTTCGTCGCCAGCCTTAGCTACGTCCTTGGCGCGCTGCACCTACGCATCGAGCAGATCGCCCCCACCGACATCGACGCCGCCCGCTCCACCGCCGCGCTCAACTCGCTGCTACAGCTCATCCAAGCCATCCAGCCCAAGGTCGAGGCGCAATCCGACGCGCCCGACGCCGAAGCTCTCCGCCAGTTCACCTCGTCGATCAAGATCGAGCAGAACAAGGACCACGCGGTGCTGACCGCCAACCTTCCCGTGCAGTTGCTGAAGAAACTAGCCACGCCAGACAGTACCGCCGCCTCTCCATCCGAAGACGCAGCACCAACCTCTGCGATCAGGCGTTGATCGCCTAGGAAAAGGTCTGAACAAGTCCTCAGCATTCCCTCAGGGGCTAAATCCCCATTGATTTGCGCGACTTGCGCCGGGACTAGAGCAGTTCTGTTATGAGTGTGGCCCAAATTTGTTTGTCATTCTGAGCGCCGCGAAGAATCCCCGCATTTCGTTCGCAGTGACGAGGGGGTACATCAATAGGGGAACCGCTCTAAAGGTCCGCCCTTTCAAAACAATGACTTGTGCAGAAATTTCCTAACGTGTGACGTTGCTGGCATGAGACGTTGATTGTCTGGCAAATTACCTACGCAGGTAAGCCGTAAGCGCCAAGGGCGCGCCCTATACCAGTCTATGGCGAAGCCCTAGGTTCCAGTCAAGCCGGAATCCCAAGGGCTGAAGGCCCGTGCTATAGGTCTTTTTGCGGATAAAACGAAATCAGAGTCTGGCGGTCTCGTTGCTCGATCCAGCCATGGTGGAGCGCAGGTACTTGTACGGATTGACCGGAGAATTATGAATCCGTACCTCGTAGTGCAGGTGCGCGCCCGTGGTTCGTCCGCTCATTCCGACGTAGCCGATTACCTGCCCCCGCACCACGCTTTGACCCGCCATCACGGCGAAGCCCGACATGTGCGCGTAGCAGGTTTCCAGGTTGTGCCCGTGTTCGAGAATCACCTCGCGCCCGTATCCACTCGACATCGCGGCGGACTTCACAATGCCGTCGGCGGTCGCGCGGATCGGAGTTCCAATCGGCGCCGAGATGTCGATACCGGTGTGGAACTCGCCCTCGCCGTTCCCCATCACAGGGTCCTCGCGCTGGCCGAAGCTGGAGCGGATCGGCCCAATCACCGGCCACAGAGTAGGCGAGTTGATGGCAATCTCAGTGCTGCCAACGGATCCGCCCAAAGCCCCATGCGTGCGTAGGCTAGATAGCGAGGCAAGCGTCGCACCGCCGTCGACTGTGTGGGTTGCCTCGCCACTCACCGCTGAATCGCGCAGGCTGTAGAAGGTGTTTAGAGACTTGTAGTAGCTGTCATCGGTAAAGTTCGAAGCCGCATCTGCGTTCAGCGCGCCCTGCGCCGTGTTGATCCCGTCCAGCTTTGTTGCGTCCTTGGCTGCGAACTTCGCCTTCCCACGTCCCATCGGCCCGGAGAGCTTGCTGGCCGTCAGCCCGTAGAGCGCCTCGACCTCACCCGCCAGCGATCCCAGCGACGCCGCCTGCACGTCCTTCTCGTGCGCCTGAACCTCCAGATGCGCATAGTCCTTCTGCAAGGTTGCGTTGTCATTGCGTAGTTGGTTGAAGCGCGACGTCTTGATCAGCATCCGCGAGTAGGAGCCAAACAGCCCCACGCTAGTGAATAGCCCAATGATGACCAACACCCCAAAGGTGTAGGCGTAGTGCAGCGGCACGGGGATCTTGCGCAGACTTCCGCTCTCGTCTCTACTGACGAAGACAACGTAGAAGCGCCTTTTCTGATTGAATCGTTTTAGAGTCAAAACCCCGAGCCTTCCGTCTTGGATTGCCTTCCCTCACTCTATCGGCGAGGTGCGTGATGCGATGAGCGCAAATGTAAATCACTAATCATCATTTGTGATTGACTTCAAGTATCATCGATCCGTTGGACGTTACTTGTGAGCTTAACAGTCTCAGACCGGGAGCGCAATCCCACTGTGTCGAAAGTTTCTGAATAAGTTGTCCGCAATTGGCATTTATTTTCGATTCTCATTTACGCCACACATTCGCCTCGGTCACCTCCATTCGTCCACCGCAGCCACCACGGTTTATCCTTGGCTCACGACGAAGAGGACAAGATGACGAAAGCAATGGGAGAACTGGCCCTGATCGAACGCATCCGCGCGGGTTGGGGCGCGCCTGACCAGCCCGCGAGCGGTCGTACAGCCACGCGCGCCGTCCCGCTCGGCATTGGCGACGACTGCGCCATTCTGCGTCCGCCGCGTGGCCACGAGGTTCTGGTCACCACCGATTTCACCCTCGAAGGCCGCCACTTCCGTCGCGACTGGCACCCAGCCGAGTCGGTCGGCCACCGTGCACTCGCCCGCGGCCTCAGCGACCTTGCCGCCATGGGCGCGCGACCCTTGGCCGCATTCCTCTCGCTCGCCCTGCCCGCCGAGCAACTCACAACCCGCGCCGGTCGCCTCTGGGTCGAGCGATTCTTTACCGGCCTGCGCACCCTCGCCGACGCCCACGCCGTACCTCTCGCCGGCGGCGACACAGCCCAATCCCCCAGCGCCCACATCCTCGCCGACATTGTGCTGGTCGGCTCGGCTCCCGCAGGACGCGCGATCCGCCGCAGCACAGCCTGCCCCGGCGACGCACTCTACGTTACCGGCCATCTAGGCGGAGCCGCCGCCGAGTTGGCCGCAATGCCGTCGCGTGCGACGAAGTCGAGTACCCCATCCGCAACCAAGTCGGGTGCCCCATCCATTCCGCGCTTCATGCGGAATGCGTGGGATCAACGATCCAGAATCGCCACTCATCCGCAGCTCTACCCCCAGCCGCGCCTCGCGGTCGGCCAAGCCATCCTGCGCCGCCGACTCGCGACCGCCGCCATCGACCTCAGCGACGGCCTCTCGACCGACCTCGCGCATCTTTGCCGCGAGTCCAACGTCGGCGCGGATGTGATGCAAGCCGCGCTCCCCATCCACCCACTGGCGGCCCGATTCTCGCCCGATCAAGCCCTTGACTTCGCCCTCAACGGCGGCGAAGACTACGAGCTTCTCTTCGCCGCATCGCCGACGACGCGTCTTCCGCGCTCGATCGCCGGAGTTCGCATCACGCGTATCGGAACCCTCACGCGCCTTGCACACGCGCGCTCCAGCGCCATCTTCTTGCAGAACTCCACGGGCCAGCGAACCCCGCTTGATCCTCGCGGTTGGGAGCACTTCGCAATAACGCGGTAGGATTAAAGCAATCCTATGCATGACTCAACCAAGATCATTCGTTCCACTTTGACTCCAGTTGTAGCCGGTGAGCCTCTTCATCCCGGCCCAGTCTTCGCCGCTCCATACCACACACCGGGCGATCCCGGCGAAGCGCAGTACAGCTACGCGCGCTCGCATAATCCCACCTGGACCGTTCTGGAAAAAGCCATCGGCCAGATGGAGTCGGGCATCTTCGCCCCCTCTCACGCAAAGGCAGGCAAAAGCTACCGAGCCACCTCTCTGGTCTTTGCCTCCGGCATGGCGGCCTGTGCGGCGGTCTTCGGAGCCGTGCTGCGCCCCGGCGACATCGTCGTCCTACCCGCCAACGCCTACTTCGCCGCGCGCACCCTGATGCAGGAGTACTTCGCCAAGATGGGCGTCGTCATCCGCCAAGCTCCCACGGCGAATGACGCGCAGGGCGAGTGCCTGGAAGGCGCGCGTCTGCTCTGGATCGAGTCGCCCAGCAATCCCCTCATGGAGATTTGCGACATCGCCTCTCTCTGCGAGCGCGCGCACAAAGCCGGAGCCCTGGTCGCGGTCGACAACACCACCTCAACCCCGCTCGCCCAGCGCCCGCTCTCGCTCGGCGCGGATTTCTCCGTCGCCAGCGACACCAAGTCCATGACCGGCCACAGCGACATCATTCTCGGCCACGTCAGCGTGCGCGACCTCGAACTCCGCCAGCAGATCGAGCAGTGGCGCACTCTGATGGGCGGCATTCTCGGCCCCATGGAGGCGTGGCTCGCCCTGCGTTCCATCGAGACGCTCCCGCTGCGTCTGGAGAGAAGCAGCTTCAACGCACTGCGTATCGCCGAGTACCTCGCCACGCGCACCGACGTCGTCCACGACGTTCTCTACGCCGGTCTGCCCACGCACCCAGCCCACGCCTTAGCCGCGCGCCAGATGCGCTACTTCGGAGCCATCCTCAGCTTCACGCTTGCCGACAAGACAGCCGCCGAGACCTTTCTCTCGAAGGCGCAGCTCATCACCGAGGCGACCAGCTTCGGCGGCACCTGTACCTGTGCCGAGCGCCGAGCCCGCTGGGGCGGCGACGACGTCCCCGAGGGCTTCATCCGCCTAAGCGCCGGCGTAGAAGACATCGAAGACCTCCTAGCCGACATCACCCAAGCCCTCGACGCCCTCCGCTAGTTAGCATTGAGTCGCGAGTCGGAGCAGCAAGAGCATTCCTGAAATTGCAGTAGACCCATTTTGTTTGTCATCCTGAACGAAGGGAAGGATCCCCGCATTTCGCTCGTGTTGCGACACGCCACACCATTGGGGGAAATGCTCTATTTGGGTTTGAAGACTGGAGAATACTCAACCTCGGTTAGCAATCGGCCTGTCGCCTTGATGACTGGCTCTCCAATTTCGCTCGCTACTTTTTTCTTGATTTCGATCCATTCACTATCTGCAAGAAAGAGTTTCCACTGACGATCCATTGTTGCGACATCAGTCCATTTCAATATGTAGATAAATTCAAAATTCGTCACAGAGGAGCTCTCCCAGAGAGCCACCGCCTCGAACCCGTAGCGTTTCATGATTCTAAGGGCGTGATTTTTAAATCTCGCATGGAATGCCTCTTTCTTATCCAGAGAAACCTCGTATATACGAAGCTGGTACACACTCTGGGACTCGGATTGCTCTTCCGTCATATTGGGCTTCCTTCCTTCAGCCATCGGTGCTCGTACAGACCTTGATGATATTTCATCATCACTGAAGTTACGCGGTAGCCCGAAGTTGTAGGCGTTGGCCGTAGGTTGATCAAGAAACCGGGTGCCCCATCCATCGCAGCTTCATCGCGATGGATGGGATGGTAAGACGCCCGAATCGGAAGCCGTTGCCATTGTTTACTCCCTCTCCCTTGCAAGCTCCATTCTCTGCCACGAACGGAAGGGCACACCTTCAGGCGTGCCGCAAAGCATACATCCCATGATGCTTTTACGGGTTAGAGAGCGAAGCAATCCATTCTACAAAAAAGATTCTGCTAAAACCCCAGCAAAATCGCGTGTCAACCCCATCGGCCCGCCTAAATTGCCTCAACCATCAGAAACCAAACGAGAAAAGTCTTACCAGTAAGCAGCGTAGCAGGTATATACCTAAAAAAATATACTCGCCAACGACTCAAGCAGTTGCTGCGCTTACCCCGACGGCAAGGGCGGTAGCGGTAGGATGAGGAAGTGAGGCTGTGTTTTCAATGATGGATCTTCCGATCAAAGTGGGTTTGGTAACCGAGCGGCTGCGCGCCGAGGTGGCAGGCGACGTGGCGCGCGCGGCGGAGCTGCTGGGCGCAGGCAGGCTCGTGGCGTTTCCCACTGAGACGGTCTACGGGCTGGGTGCCAGTGCGCTCGACCGTGCCGCTGTCGCTAAGATCTTTGCTGCCAAGGGCCGGCCCGGCTGGGACCCGCTGATCGTCCACGTCGATGGGCCAGAGATGCTCAGGCAGGTCGCCGTGCTGCCCACTGGAGCCGAAGGCCGCGTCGTCGCCAAGCTGATCGACGCCTTCTGGCCCGGTCCGCTGACGCTGCTTCTGCGGCGCACCTCCACAGTGCCGGACGCCGTAACGGCGGGCCGCGCGCAGGTGGGTGTGCGAATGCCCGCGCATCCCGTGGCTTTGGAGCTGATCGGCCGCGCGCGCGTGCCGATTGCCGCTCCCAGCGCCAACCGCTTCGGCCACACCAGCCCGACCTCTGCGGCACACGTTCTGGCTGACCTCGACGGGCGGATCGACGCGGTGCTGGACGGCGGACCAACCAGCGTGGGCGTGGAATCGACCGTGCTGGACGTGACCGCCCGGGCGATCTACCGCCCGGGTGCGGTGACAGCGGAGATGATCTCGCAGGTAATTGGCGAAGAGGTTCGCATCGTCCTGGCTGCGTCTTCGTCGAGTGGCGCGGCGGCCAGCTCAACTACGCCGGAGGCTCTCGCCTCGCCGGGGATGGGGATTCGTCACTACGCTCCTCGCGCGCGGCTGGTGCTGGTCGCCGGAGAGCAAGAGCTACTGAGCGAGGTTGCGCACCACACCGCAACTGAGGTCGGCGTGATGCTGCCCGATGGCTGGAACGCTGGCGCAACGAAGAGCGTTTGGCAATGGGGAGCGTGGAACGATGCTGAAACACTGGCGCAGCGTCTCTTCGCCGGTCTGCGCCACCTGGACGAACGCGGCGTGAACGCAATCGTCTGCCCGATGCCAGCGCCCGGGGGGCTACGCGACGCCCTGCGTGACCGACTGGAGAAGGCGGCACGCGTGAAGTAGGTGCGCGGCTGGAGAAGCAGATTCCTTCGCTTCGCTGCGGAATGACAAACAAAAAAGCAGCGGAATGGCAAACGAAACGATGTGGATTGACAAACGAGCAGGCAGAATCGCAAGCGATCTACGGCGTGGCGAGTTGGGCGGCGAAGACGTCCAGTGAGAGCGAGCGCAGCAGGTTGCGGCGCATCCCGGAGTGGACCTGATCGAGCGAGTGGCTGGCGCGTTCGATCCAAGCAAAGGGTAGCGCGTCGGCCAGACGTTCCAACTCGGTTCGCAGATCGACGTTGCGGACGAGCTCCGGTGTTCCGCTGTCCAGCAGCAGCAGGTCTTCCAGCAGCAGGGCAAAGGCTCGCAGCAGCGCGGTGGTCTTCTGCTGGCCGTCGGCTCCGGCGCGGTAGGTCTCGGTCATCTTGAAGAGCGCGGAGTGGTCGAGTTCGGCTGCGGCACCTCTTGCGCCCGCAGCGGCGGCGAAGGCTGCTGCGGCGTAGCGCAGGAAGCCGAGAGCGTCGGCACGGGCCGCAGTGTAGCTGTCGAGGTCGAAGCCCAGCGCGCGCCCAGCCGCCCCCTGAGAGAGGCGCGCGATCAGTGTGCGCTGCTTGACGGGAACCTCCATGCGACGCTCGGCGATCAGCGCCTCGATCTCTTCGACGGGCAGCGCGCCCAGCCGCACGTTGGCACAGCGCGAGCGAATCGTCGGCAACAGCTCGCCGGGATTCTCCGCGAGGATCATGATGTGGACACTGTCGGGCGGCTCTTCGAGAACCTTCAGCAGCGAGTTGGCGGCCTCCTTCATCATGCTGGCTGCGGTAAGGATGAAGATCTTGCGCGGGGCCTCGCTGGGCATGTGGTGCGAACGCTGGATGAGCGTGCGCACCTGCCCCAGCTTGATGAGAAGCTGCGGCGGGTCGGGCGGCAGGATCATCACGTCCGGGTGCGGCTGAATCAGTACGCGCGTCTCTTTCTTGTCCGTCTCGCGCAGCTCCTCGCGGGCGGCAACGGCAGCGGCGACCTGCTCCTCCAGATTGGCTGCGCTGGCGATGCGGGTGCAATTGGAACAGACGCCGCAGAAGCTGGCCAACTGCTGGCCGCTCGCGGCAGCCTCGCGCGGCTGGCGTTCGCACTCGACGGCCATTGCCAGCAGGATCGCCAGTGTGTACTTGCCTGCGCCAGCCGGACCGGACAGCACCAGCGAGTGCGGCAGCCTGCCCGTGGCTATGGCCGCACGCAGGCTCTCGACGGCGGCAGTGTTGCCGAGGAAACGGTCGAAGCGGTCGGGAAGTGTCAGGGTTGTGGGCATGGTTCGCTAGTTCTACCTTAGTAGCTTATACGACGGAGCCATTTGTGGAAGCGGCCAACTTCGCCGCTAGTTGTTGGAGTCAGCGGCGGCGAGGGCGTAGTAGCCTTTGCGGGTCTGAATCTTCAGCTTGCCGCAGTTCAGGTCGATCTTGCGGTAGGTGCCGTCGGCCTTGGCGTTGGTCGGGGTGTAGCTCAACAGGTACTGGGTGCGCAGCTCGTCCTGAATCTGGTTGAAGGCGTCTTCCAGCTTCTTGCCGTTGTGGCCTACGTTGATGACACGTCCGCCGGTGTCGGTGGCGAGCTTCTCCATATCGCCGGAACCGCCGAAGCTGAAAGTGCCGAAGGCTTCGCTGTCGGCGATGAGGATGACGTAGACGATGGCGTTGGCCTTCTGCGCGGCCTCGGTGGCGGTCTTGAGCGTCTCCTGCGAGCCCTGATCGCCGCCGTCAGTGAGCAGGATGAGGATCTTGCGACCAGCCTCCAGATTGAGCTTGTCGTGTGCGGCCAGATACACCGCATCGTAGAGAAGGGTGCCGCGCGGTTCGCCGTTGCCGGTCACCGAGCCGTAGGTCGCACCGGTGTTGATGGTGGCTTTGTTGAGGGCGCGTTGAATCTCGCTGGAGCGGTTGGTGTAGTCGGCCAGCAGGTCGACGTTGATGTCGAAGGAGATGAGGAAGGCCTCGTCCTTGGGGGTGAGGACGTCGCGCAGGAAGGTTGAGGCGGACTGAATTTCCAGCGGGAGGACGTGCTCCTGCGAGCCGGAGGTGTCCAGCAGTATGCCGATCGTCAGCGGCAGATTCTTCTCCCGGGTGAAGTTCTTGATCGTCTGCGGAGCCTTGTCCTCGGTGACCAGACAGTCGCTCTTGGCCAGATTGGTGACGAAGCCGTCCTTATCCCGCGCGCTGAAGTAGAGATTGACCAGATTAACGTTGACGCTCAGAGTCGCGGCGGGGTTGTCGTCGACCGGCTGCGACGGAGCCAGCGAGGGTGGAGGCGGCGCGGCGGGCGAGGGAGCCTCTTGCGCAACAAGAGACGGCGGAAGCAGAATGAGCAAGAGCAGGGCGGAGAGGTGGAAGCGCATACCTTATTAGACGACAGAATCGGTTCGCTGGATGATGTCGTCCGATTTGATTGCTTTGCACACAGGCGTAACGGTGAGCCTGTAGGCGGCGTCTAACAAGGGGAGTGTGTGATTTAGCTCGGGCGTCGAGATGACGGTTTGCGCGCGGCACTGGTAGTCTGGTAAAGATGCACGGGGGTTTTTGAGTTGAGAAATCGCGTATGGACAGGATTGCTGGCGTCGATGGTGATTGGCGCGCAGATGCAGGTCGGATCGGCTCAGGCGGGATCAGCTCAGGACGCGCAGACCCAGCCGGAGATGCTGGCGCAGCAGGCGATTCCCGATGCACCAAAACCACAAGCTGTGCTGCCCGATCTGAACACGATCACGCCGGGTAAGGGAGCGGCGGCGGCTCCCGATGTCAACGCCCCTACGGCGAACCCCGCATTTACGCCGGGAAAAGCCTCTGGCGAAACGACGACGCCCGCAGCCCCCGCAGCGTCGGCCAAGACGAGCGAGCCGACCGGCGCAAGCGATCTGGCTCCCGTGGGCGATAGCGCCAATGCAGCAACCATCGTTACGCGAGTCAACATTGTCCCCGTGCCGTTTACGGTGAAGAACAGCAAGGGCAAGCTGGTTGCTGGGCTGACCGCCAACGACATCCGCGTCTACGAGAACGACCAGCTACAGCGCATCGACCGCTTTACCACGGACGCCGCGCCGCTGTCGGTGGCGCTGGTGGTCGATCAAACGCTGGACCACGACGATATGCAGCGCGTCGACGACGCACTGGGCGCGCTACAGGGCGCCTTCACCAAGTACGACGAGATCGCCGTCTTTACCTATAACAACGGACCCAAGACGCTAACCGACTTCACCGGAGCGCAGAGCGCCCGACTGACGCAGGCGGTGATCGAATCGAAGGGACTGGGACGCGATACGTTGATGGCCGGATCGCTCAGCGGACCGCTCTCGCAAAACACGGTGATCAACAACATGAACTTCGATCCCAATACGACCGCAGTGCGCGGCCAGAACGGGATCCAACTCAGCGCGCCGAAGGAGCAACACACGCTGAACGACGCAATCCTTGCGGCGGCAAAGGCGCTCAGTACGCGGCCTGTCGAACGCAGACGCGTCATCTACATCATCTCCGACGGCAAGGAGTACGGCAGCAAGGCCAAAACGCGCGACGTCATCCGCTATCTACAGACCAACGGAGTCGAGGTGGACGGAACGCTGGTGGGAGACTCTTCGCTGCCTGTGGTCGGCTTCCTCGATCACCTCCATCTGCCGATGACCATGCACGACAACATCCTGCCCCAGTTTGCCAACGCGACCGGCGGAGTTCTGGACGCGGAGTTCCGCACCGGCGAGATCGAGAAGAGCTTCGCGCGCATTGCAAGTGAGGTGCGCAGCCGCTACACGCTGGAGTATCACTCGCACCTGTCGCCGTTGGATAACAAATTCCGCAGCATCAATGTGGTCGTGGTCAATCACGGAAACGACCTAACTATTATGGCTAAGAAGGGCTACTATCCGCTGGCACAGCCGGTTCGCGCACACGCAACCACCAGCGCAAAGTAGGACCACGCGCGATGAGTCAACACAATCAATCGCAGCCTCCGCACACGATGCGTGGGCATGATGAATAGTCTGCCCGGAGGCAACGCCCTGCTGGCTCTGGCCGCCGCAACGCTCTGGGGCGGCAGCGACTTCTCCGGCGGCATGGGAGTCAAGCGCGCGGGCGGAGACCTGCGCGGAGGGCTGCGCGTGGTATTAATGAGCCACGTCAGCAGCCTCTGCGTACTGTTGACGATTGCGCGAATGAGGGGTTTTTCCGCGCCGCACGGCTCGCTGCTCTGGTGGGGGCTGGCCGCAGGTGTGCTGGGCGGACTCTCGCTGACGGCGTTCTACGTGGCGCTCTCACGCGGAGCAATGGGAGCCTCGGCCGCAGTGAGCGGACTGCTGGCTGCGGCGATTCCGGCAGCGGTCTCGCTAGCGATGGACGGATCGCCCGGAGTGCGGCCTCTGATCGGATTCGTTGTGGCGGGTGTGGCGATCTGGCTGATCGCGGCGGGACCAAGCGCAGAGTCGGCTGACGCCACAGGACGCGCCGCAGCTCGTACGACCATGACTCTGGCAACGCTGGCGGGCATGGGATTCGGTTTCTACTTTGTGGCGTTGAAGATGGCAGGACCGGCAGGCGTGGTCTGGTCGATGGCGCTGGCAAGGGTGGGTAGCATCGCCGTCTGCGCGCCGATGCTGCTGTGGGTGGCGCTGCGCGGGGCGAAGGCGAACGCGGGGCAGCGCGTGAGGCTCGGGCTGGCGGCAGTGGCGTGGACGCTCGCAGCCGCGTTGATGGATACCTCGGGCAATATGCTCTTTATCGCGGCAACACGCACGGGCAGGCTCGACATCGCCTCGGTGCTGGCGTCGCTCTACCCGGCAGGAACGATCCTGCTGGCTGCCGTGGCACTGGGCGAACGGCCTACGCGACGGCAGGCGATGGGAATGGCTACGGCGATGATTGCCGTCGGGCTTATTACCTTGTAGCTTCCGCCGGCTTACGAGTGGGAGAGCTCGCCGATTCGGTTTTCGCTTTTATTTTGCTAGCGAAAGATTCGGCCCAAGGCAAGAGCCCGTTTGCCGAGGAACCTTAATACCAAACACTACCCGTGGGGGCGATGGGTAGCCGGCCACTATGGGTGGAGTTTTCCACAGGCGAGGTCGAGAAAAATATTAGAACTCCCAATTTGGGGCTTGCCAAGAATAATTAGTTAGGTCACGATTGCGATGTGGCAAAAAGTGGTCCAAAATAGATCAAAGTGGATGAGAGTGGCGAGTGGCTCTAGCTTCTTGAGTAAGTTTACCCCGCAATGATGGCTTCTCTGGGCTGGCTAGTTTGGTTCCGGGGCGGTTTGAGCAACTGGAACGGCAGAGGTCGAGATGTTTCGTGGCAATCACCCAACTCGCGTGGACGAAAAAGGTCGGCTGAAGCTGCCGGCGGAGTTCAAGCGCCGCGTGGATGAGGTGTACGGGCCGCTGTTCTACATCACGAGCATGGATGGAAAGCGAGCGCAGATTTATCCGCTGAAGGAGTGGGAGGAGATTGAGGCTTCGTTGAAGAAGATGTCTCCGATGGACCCGGTTCGGCGGAAATTTCAGGACGTAACGAATTTTTACGGCCAGACGGCGGAGATGGATTCGCAGGGTCGTTTGTTGATTCCACAGAAGTTGCGGGAGATGGCAAAGGTAACGGGCGACGTCGAGGTGCTGGGGTCGCAGACGCTGCTGGAAGTGGTCAACAGCGAGGTCTTCGCCAGCATGATGACGCAGGCGACCGGATCGGTTGAATTGACGGACGCGGATTTGAGTGCATTT
>Ga0182011_10002481_pt1 | contig 15489 bp, 10 predicted proteins | sample 711E1DmetaG_FD_120481 | JGI IMG/M metagenome (GOLD analysis project Ga0182011, IMG submission 120481) | Permafrost microbial communities from Stordalen Mire, Sweden - 711E1D metaG | ecosystem: Environmental > Terrestrial > Soil > Wetlands > Permafrost | place: Sweden: Stordalen | collected... | reverse complement strand
GCCCGGCTTGTCACCTCAAACGGCGCGGTCCATACGCCGAATGTCAGGCCCTCTCCGGTCAGGTGATGCCCGACAAACCGCAAACCATCGGGAAATTGTGTCGCATTCGGAGTTGTATATTCTCCGCGAGCATACTGATAACCTTCATCAATTTGGAAATACTTATAGCCTAATGACTTCAGATGTCCAGCTTGCCAGTCGGCGTTGGACAGGGTTTCGCCTTCATTGATGGCGCCATAGTAGACAGTCCAACTCCACCAACCGAGGGGAGTCTCGCTGGAGACGCGCGCATGGTGCAGGCGACGAACCGCATCACCGTAGGCAAGCAGTTGATTGTGGTAATCCGGTCCGGCCTCGAACATCAATCGTTCTGAAGTCATGTCTTCCCCGGATTTAAGGGGAAGGCTCAACTCGATCTGGTCGTCCGCGGGAGAATCCTTCAGATCGAATTCCTTCTGGATTTCCGTGGTTCCGGTGGATTCAACCGTATAGGATGCGATCTTGGCCTTTGCCCCCGTGCCCTCAGCTTGCAGATGCATCAGGGTCAGAAACCGGTCTGAGGTGAGTGCGCCAAGAAATAAACTCTGTTTACTCTCCCGGTTGTAGATGAGTTGGCTCCCTGCACCGCGATGCATCCCGCCGGGCGCTCCCCCGAGGTCGTAGAGAGCCAGGTCCGGCCAATCTTCGCTGAAGCTGTCGGAGAGAACCCGGTCGGCGGATGAACCGCCACCCAAATTGAGGATCGGCTCACCCATGGCTTCTACACTCCGAATGGCTTGTACAGCTACTTCTTTTCCCGCGCTGTTTTGCAACTTTACCTGGACGGTGCCGTAAGGGCGCTGCTTGTAGAGCTGTAGCATGTAAACAAGATCGGGTTTGCCGTCGAGTCCGCTGCAAGTGACGGTCACCTGTCGGCCGGAGCCGAGATCATCTTCAAAGGCAGACTCCGAAGCCTGGTGTCGCGGGTAATCGCTCGATCGAAGCCACTGGTGGTCAACCTGCGCTGCCACACGGGACTTAAGCACGGGCTGGCCGCCATGCAAAGACAGTTGGTACGATCCCTCCTGCGCGTTGACCGTCAGGGATAGCTCGTCGTTTGTCAACTGCTGGGCCACGCACGGCAGCGCGACCATCAGCGAGCCAGCAGTAATCGCTAGTCCAACACTGAAAACCAGTTTTCGAGTTCTTTTCGACACGGCAGAAATCTCCTTATATGTGCATATTCGTCGTCGCAGCAGGAACCCATAATCTACCGATGAGATCATGGGGTCAAGTTCGACTTTCCAGTCAAATTGGCCGCTTCCCTGCGGTTTCTCGTTCTCCGCTACTACAAGTTTGGGGTCGTGAAAAGAACTCGGCAGAGTTCTCTTGCTATTCCAAGATGCAAGTTCAACGCTCAACAGAGAGGGCAAGTAACAGAGGAACAAACGATTGGAAGCCCATTCGGGTTTGCCTTGCGGGGCCTAGAGTCCTGACGTCTGGTAACGCAGCACCGCCAACGAGAGACGATATTCGTAGCCGGCTTGCGATTGAGTTATCTCCGCCTGCGTCTGTTGGAGTTGGGCCTGGCTGAGTTCCACGATCGAGCTGAGGCCAAGTTTGTAGCGCGTTTGCGCCAAGTCGAGGGCAAGGTTTGCCTGCTTGAGAAGTTGATTGGTTACGTCGAGACGATCATAGGTGTTATTGGCATTCAGCCAACTGGTACGAACGTCTCTGGCAATCGTGTTGCGCAAGTCAACGAGGCGCTGCTCCACGACTTGCGCCCTCAGTTCGGCTTCTTTCGCGCGCGCGGAGAATAGAAATCCGTTGAACACAGGGATTTCCATATCGACTCCGACGGCGCCGTACCACGGAGAGAGGTGATAGTCCCGCACCGGCGTGCCTCCGACAGCACCCAACGCGGAGATCGTGGGCAAAAGGGAATCCCGTTCCGCGGTCTTCAATTTCTCCGCGGATTGATATTGAAAATTGATCGCCTGCAACTCCGGCCGCGAGTTGACTGCTTGCTGAATCAGTTCGTCAAGATTGGCAGGCGGCCCACCAGTCGTGGCAGGTTCGTCGACTACATCGAACTCCTGCGGGGTTACATAGCCTAGGAGTGCGGCGAGAGCCGCTTGGGCGCCCTTCTCGTTGTTTCGCGCATCCAGCAAGAGCAGCTTCGCTTGCGCCAGATTGACCTGCGCAAAGCTAAGGTCGAGGTCGGATTTCAACGCGCTCTTTGCCAGAGCCTGTACTTGGTCAACGACCACTTGGCGATTGGCGACGGTCTCATCGGCCACATGCAATACAGCTTGCGCCTGGAGCACGCCATAGAAAGCTTGATCGACAGCCAGCAGCACCTGCTCCCGCGTGGCCAGAGCATTCTGATCTTCGGCTTTGGCGGAGAGACTCGCGCTGGCAACCAGGTTTTTCGTACGTCCAAAATCGGTGATCAACTGGCTCACCGATGCCCCTCCAGCCGTACGCTCGAAGATTATCGGGTTATTTAAGGCGCCGGCGGTGATCCGGCTGTTCGTTTGCGAATCGACGGCAGTCAGGTTCGCGGTGGCGGTTGGCCAGTAGCTGGAGCGGGTCTCGCGAACCACTTGCTGGGCGGCAAGAGCCTGCAGACGCGACGCAGTGACTTGCGGGTTGTTCCTCATCACGAGCGCTTTGGCTTCTTGGAGTGTCAGCCGAACCCGCGATCTCGCTGTTGGTCCACTCGAATCTGGAAGATATGGAGGCGGTGGCTGCGACCACCCGGTCGGCGGTTCCGAATGCACTGGTCCCTGAGGATCCGGAGCGGCAGGCAACTCTTTAAGCTCCGCCTCGGATTGACCGGTGCAGAGAGTTGTCAGCGCGGCAAAACACAATAGACCAGCGAGTGTTCGAATCATGCCGCCACCTCGGGAGCGGCGGTGTCCTCTTTGCGGTGAATCCACAAATAAGCTGCCGGTACCAGGTACACGGTGACGACGACAGAAACCAACAGACCTCCGATGATAGAGCGCGCCAGCGGCGCGTAAGCCTCGGCGCCGGTTCCTAATTTCATCGCCATCGGTATCAGACCCAGCAGCGTCGCCAGCGAAGTCATCAACACGGGCCGGAGCCGAAGCCGCGATGCGACCGCCGTTGCTTCCCGCAGGGAGGTACCCTGTGCCCTGAGCTGTCGAGTGAATTCGACAATCAAAATGCTGTTGGAAACGACAATTCCGACCATCATCACAACGCCCATAAGCGACATGACATTTAACGTGGTGCCAGTGACCAGGAGGAAAAGCAGCACCCCAGCTAATCCAGGCGGAACTGCCAGCAGAATGATGAAGGGATCAATGAACGACGCGAACTGTGCCACCAGAACGAGGTAAACAAGGACTACGGCCAGGATCAGTCCCAAGCCGAAGCTCTTGAACGAGGCATTCATACTTTCGACAGAACCGCGCACGTTGACGCGTACACCTTCGGGTAGCTTGTGTTGAGCAACGATCTGGTCGATGCGGCGGCTAATGCGGCCAAGGTCCTCCGTTTTGGGCGATACGTAAACGTCAATCGAGCGGAAGAGTTGATAGTGGTCGACTTCAGTAGGTGTGGGAATGGTTTCAATGTTAACCACGGTATCGAGCGGCGTTGGTTCTTTGCTGTTGGCGCCCCGAAGCGGGATCTGTTTCAGATCATTCAAGCTCTTTACCTCATCTTCTGCATACTGCACGGTCAGCAGATACGGATTGCCGCTCTTCGGATCAATCCAGTAGTTGGGAGCGATCATGCCGTTCGATGTAAGCGCGGTGATCACATTGTCAACCACTTCCTTCTGGGTCAGGCCGACCAGGCTGGCCTTTTCGCGATCGACGTCGAGCCGCAAGGCTGGATAGTCAATATCCTGCGGGATTAGAACGTCGCCGACTCCATCGAGTTTGCGGATGTCGTTCGCCAACTGCTGAGCGCTGGCATAGGTCTGTTTAAGATGGTTGCCGCTTACCTGGACGTCAATCGGCGCGGGCAGTCCCATGTTCAGCACGGAGTCCACGAGACCGCCGGTCTGAAAATAGGCGCTTAACTGTGGCAGTTGCAGGCTCAACTTTCGGCGAACGCGTTCCATATATTCGTAGCTGCCCACTTTGTGGTCCTGTTGCAAACTCACTTGTACGAAAGCCGTGTGCGGGGCGGAGTTGCTGGTGTAAATCGCCGAGAAATCGGGAGTGAGTCCGATGTTGGAGACGATCATGCCGAGTTCATTCGGTGGGACCACGCTCTTGACGATGTCTTCCACCTGCCTCACATACTGTTCCGTATTTTCGATCCGTGTGCCCGACGGCGCTTTCACGTTGATGACAAATTGGCCCGGGTCCGTGCGCGGAAAGAAGGCGACCCCCAGCAGCGGGTAGAATGCGAAGCATAGAAGCGAGGCACCGACTAAGCCAACTGTGGTGACTGCAGGACGCAACAGGCTTCGGCCCAAGGTATCGTCATAGTGTCGCAGCATTTTTTCGAAGTAGCGGTTGAAATTGGAGACAACGCGTCCAAACCAGCCAGTTGGCTCCCCGTGTTCGTGCGTGAGATGTCCAGATCCGAGAAGCTTGGCGCAGAATAGTGGAACCACCGTCATCGCTACTAAGTAGGACGCCAGCAGCGAAAGGATTACGGACATAGCCAACGCCGTAAACAGGAACCGGCTTACACCATAGAGGAAGATGACTGGAAAAAAGACGATTGCGGTGGTAAGAGTCGCGGCCAGGACCGCGAGCGAAACTTCACTCCCACCTTTTTCGGCAGCAACCTCAGCGGGTTCACCCATCTCGAGATGCCGGAAGACGTTTTCGAGCACCACGACCGAGTTATCGATCAAGCGCGAGAAGGCTAATGCCAGTCCGCCTAATACCATCGTGTTGACGGTGCCGCCACCTGCGGCAATCGCGAGAAATGCCGCTAGGGCGGAAAGAGGTATGGAAAGGAACACTGCCGCCGTCGCGCGGAAGCTGCCCAGGAACAACAGAATCATGAGTCCGGTCAAAACTAGTCCGATCGCGCCCTCGTGCAGAAGGTTCTCAATCGCCATCTTGACGAAAATCGATTGATCGAACACCACGCGGGTAATGAGCTGCTTCGGAATGTCGACTAGGTTCGCCGTTGCTTTTCGGATTCCGTCGACCACCGCGAGTGGTGTTGGTGTCCCCGCCCTGCTTCAGGATCGGGAGATAGACAGAACGCTGCCCATCGACGCGAACGATGTTGGTCTGAATCTGGTGCGAATCAACCGCTTTGCCAATGTCGCTTACTAACACCGAATTTTGGCCGACGGATTTCAGAGGTATGGAATTGATGGCATCGGTATTTGGAACCTGGCTGTTGCTGTAGAGGTTGTAGTCGTAAGGTCCGATCGTCACGTCTCCGGCCGGGAGAATCAAATTGCTCTCGTTGACGGTGCGGACCACATCCATCAGCGAAAGTTGGCGGGCATCCAGCTTTAGGGGATCGACGTACACCATGATCTGGCGGTAGCGGCCGCCGAAAGGCTGCGGAACCGACGCGCCCGGGACGCTGGCGATCTGGTTGCGCACGTTGTATTGACCGATGTCATGAAGTTCGGTCTGGTTTAGACCCTGCCCTTTTAGCGTGATCAGGCAAACGGGAAGACTGGAGGCGTCGAACTTTAGCACCACGGGAGGCAGCGTCCCGGGCGGCAGGCGGCGTAAGTCCGCCATCGCGAGATTGGAGATGGAACTAAGGTCGGCGCTGGCGTCGGTGCCCGGTTGAAAGTAGATCTTAATCAAGCTGACGCCGGGCAGCGAGCGCGACTCGATGTGATCAATACCGCTGCCTAAGGTAAAGAAGCGCTCGAAAGGATCGGTGATGTCGTTTTCAATCTGCTCCGGCGGCATGCCCGAATAGAAGGTCGCCACCACGACCACGGGGATATTGATAGGGGGGAACAAATCCACGGGCATTCTTACTAAAGCGACGCCCCCAACAATGGCGACAATTAAACAGGCAACAATAATGAGATACGGATAGCGAATCGCAAAGCCGGACATCAGTTCTGGCCCTCCGCGAATGCCTCATTTTGAGCAACCAGTTTGGCGCGGACGCGCTGCCCGGCTTGTAATGCGTTAACGTTGCCGACAACGACCTGGTCGCCGTCTGTGAGTCCAGTGAGTATTTCGATGCGAGCGTCGCTGTCTACTCCCAGAGTAATTGGACGTTCTGCCACGTTTCCCGACTTATCCACGACAAAGACGCTGGCGCTGGAGCCGTCGCGCTTCACTGCCTGAACTGGTATGGTGAGCGCGTTGTCTTTCTGATGAAGGATCAACTTAGTTTCGGCATACATACCCTCGACTAACGTGTCGTCGGGGTTTTCCACGTCGATCTCGGTATGCATGGTGCGGGTCTCATCGCTGAGCGCATCGGCAAAACGAGCGATTTTTCCCTTGATCGTGCGGCCTAAGGCCGGAACGACCACGTCAATGGCTTGACCAAGGTGGAGATCGGGAACGGCGGACTCGGGCACTGGGACAACCAGACGCAGCCGGGACCACTCCGCCAGTTTTACGACCGGCATGGATTGTGTCTCCGACGAGGTGCCCGCTTGAATCAGTGCGCCAGTATCCGCATAGCGCTTTGTAACTACCCCGCTGAAGGGAGCCGTAATGCGCGAGTACGCTTCCAGCGAGGCATATCGATCTTCAGTAGCCCGGGCCATGGTAAGTTGGCTTTGCGCTTCCGCCAGGGCGGCACGAGCACTGCCGACTTGAGCTTCCGCTTCCTGATCCTTGGCCCGCGAGTCATCGAGTTCCTGTTCGGCAATCAACCCAGGACGAGCCTCTGACGCCTGCTTCAACCGTGTGTAGGCGGAATGGTAGGCTGCGTAGGTTGATTCCGCTCGTTTGAGGTCTTGCTGCGCCCGGCGGATCGCATTCTCGCTGCGCTGAATGTCGGCTTTCGCGCCGGCAACCTGCGCATTCAGTTCGGGAACTTCGAGGATGGCCAGAATTTGTTTCTCTTTGACCTTGTCGCCGACATCGACATAGATGTGCCGGATATAGCCTGCGACCTTAGCGTGAACGTCGACTTCCTGATAGGGCCGGAAAGTGCCTGACAACGTTATGGAACTGCGAATGGGACCGCGCGTGGCCAGCGCCACCGCGACGGTGGGGATAGGCGACGAGTCTTGCCGGCTGGCTTGCGCTTTGTGCCCGGGAAATTCGAAAATGACCCCGCCTACGACCACTGCAACCGCGATCGCGATGACAATGTAACGTCGCTTCATTCGCATTGACCAAGCTCCAATCCAACTAAAAAGCCCTCGCCCCCAATGGGCAAAAGGAGAAATTCAGGGGGCGAGGGTTCCGCACACGCTACGGCAAGTAGTAGCGGAAAGAAGTCATAAACATGTTGTCGATTCCGTGCGGCGCCACCGAGGTGCCCGGCGTCGTCGCCGTGTTCGTGCCCGCCCATGCATTTCGGCTCAGATAGGAATACTGCGGACCGAACTGCAGTCTTCCCTTGGGACCGCTGCGCAGTTTTATCCAGAACCCGAACGTGCCTTCGATCACACTTTGAGTCTGGCCGCTGCATCCACCAACTGCACCGAAACCGTAACCGCTGCCCGCGGAGGGCACGGTTTCGGAGTAGCATCCCTTGTCGACAAAGTTCGGCGCACCGTACCCGACCGGCACCGCGACACCGAAGTTGGCCCCGGGCTGGTTGAAGTCATTCTGCCAGTGTCGTCCCACATACTCCTCACCGCCATTGAGGTAGACATCAATCCTGGGCGTGTGCCATTCCAGCGTGGCCAGACCCTGATAGCTCCGCAGCGGCGCCAGCGTGCCATCGGGGTTCACCGTGGCATCCGGCAAACCCGATGTGCCGTACCGGCCCACACCGTTTCCGTAGAGGGCATGCAGCCCGAAATCCAGTTGCTTGAACAAAGTGAAGCGGGCATTCCCTCCCACTCCGCCACCATTCTTCGAGTCGTTATAGGCGTTCACCGTGGAAGCCGCACTGCCGCACGTAACCGGATCGGACCCATATTCCACGCAGGGATAGACGCGGTCCCGGAAGCGGCTCAAAATGCCGAAGACTTCATAGTGGCCGAAACCGGGTTCAAAAGCCGCCTTGACGATGACGTCCGGCATCGCGTTGAAGGAATAGTTGGCGTTCAAGTTATACAAGCCGCCACCCACGCCGGGACTACCAAAAGCGAAGTTGGAGACATTACCGCTGGCCGCGAAGATCGTCTGAGGATTCTCCAGTGACGCAGCCAGCCACACCTTGTTGTTGAAGTTCTTGGCGACGCGGATACCGTACTGCCGCGCCCAACTGAAACCGACGTGGTATTGGGGATCAATGGTCATGGGCAGCGCTTCGCTTCGGTTGTCGACGCCCTTCTTGGTCTCTGTCACCAGGCTCCACATTTGACCGCCGGTGAAACTCCAGCCATTGTTCAAAGCAGCCTGGCCCCAAACCTGCCTTTGGCGCAGCGTATAGCTGTTGCTCTGGTTGTTGTTGGAGGTCACACCCGCTGAAAGAAAGTCAGCTTCGTAATAGCCGCTGAGTTTGATGTCGCTGAGTTTACCCTCAGCCAGCATCGAGATTCGCGACTGGCGCCCGGAGCCATAGAATTCAGACATCGCGTTCGCACCGCTTCCGGGCATGGAAACGCTGTTGAACGGAGTGTTGATATCCGACCCCAACGCGCGATTGCGATACACGGATTCCGCCGCCAGGAATCCGCCGGGAGTAATCGTGACCCCCTTGTAGTGGATGGCGAGGGGGCTCTCCAGGTCCCCGATTCTTTTCTGCGTTTCCTGCAGGCTCAACGCCGAATTCGTGGCGTTGCTCTGCATGTCCGCGACGTCTTTCTTGACCGCTTCCAACTGATCGGGTTGAACGCTCCTGGCGGCGGCCGCTTGCGCGTTCTGCTCCACCTGGCTCACCGAAGCCTGCGTTTGCGTGAGCTGCTGTTGAAGCTGTACCACCTGAGAGTCGCGATTCTTCAGTTCGTCCTGCAACTGCGTAATCTGCTGTTGTTGGGCCTCGATGGCTTTCTCCATTTGCTCCAGCCGCGAAGTAACGCTGGGCGCTTTCGTGCTTGTGGATGCGTGCGATCCCGTCGCGCTTTGACCTAGAGCCCAGCTCGCGGTCAACAGGAACGCCAGACATAGATTGCCTACTTGCCTCATGTGCGAGTTCTCCTTCGTTGATTTAGTTCATGGTCACGCTCCTTCTAACCGGGAATCAGTCTTGGCAAGACTGGCGGACTGCGGCGGCTGCTCCTGGCAGCGATTCATTTTTCCTGCCGCAGTCCGACCGCAACTAACGCTTGGCGATTTCGCAGGGCCCACGCTCTATATGCTTACTGACGATCGACAACTCCAGTTCTTTCTCGTTCGGGACGTTCACGTACATCACACTTCGGGTCAGCCGAAGTTGGATCTTTCGATCCGCGGCAAACACCGAGGGCACGTAGTCATACCAGGATTGATAGCGTCCTACGTAAGTGCCGCAGTTCACGTGTACGGCAACGTCATAAGCGAACGTTTCGGGATCGGCTAACGGGGCATCGCTTGGGTTTTGTCCTGCGACAACTTGCTGCGGTTCGTACTTATCGACACGGACGACTGTTCCTTCGAAGTACTGCCTGATCTTCGACTCTTTGGCAGACGCGTTGATAACGGCCAACATGGCGGCCAGAACGGCGATCACAATTGAGATCTTTTTCACGGATCTTGGTACAAATTTCTCCGGTCAGGTCACCTCCTTATGGGGTTTCACCCCCGGAATGGGCTTCGAGCTCCACAAGGACTGTCAGCTTACGGAAAAGACTGAAGGAACCTGGTGAGCGAAAAGAAGCTATCGATTGGTTTGATACTTAGCTACAGGAGGGAAATCGAGGGAGGGGGACGATTGTAAAGCGATTCCGTGAATTCGACCGCATGAGCCTGCACTTCGACCGGCGGAGCATGGGGCACCACCACCGAAAGCAGGAGCGTCCCCAAATCGGAGACGGGATTTGTCAGAACAACGGCATCCGCGGCAAGATGCTGTCGCATGGCATGCGACGGATCTGACTGGACGCTGGGATGGTCGAAATCGATACTGTGGAACGTGCGGGTCGCAACGCTGAAGGAAATCGCGAAAATGGCGAGCAATACAACTACACGCCGACCTGAAAACCGGCCTTCTTCGCCATTGCGCAACTTACACCCCACCTAACTTTGGAACTGTATAGCAATGCACGGTAGCAAGTTGCAAGACTGACTCGGCTAACTTGAGTGTCGGGCATGTTGTCCAGGCGAATCTCCTGCTCGACACCATTGTCTTCGATGACATCCAAACTGATCAATCAGTTTGTACATGAACAGGAAATCGTGTCGCGGCCCTGCGAGTGTGACTGTCTAGAAAATGGAACCGGGTTTTTCCAATTGCACTTAACTGAGGCTTCATCAATTGGGTCAACAACTTAGCTGGCACTTGAGTTGGTCGCATACATGCATCTCCAGATGCGGTAGTCCCATGCCCTCGTACGGTCTGCCATTCTGAGGAATCAATGTTCGATCAGTACCCCCCGACCCGTGCTCTTCGCTGCGCCGCGATTTCGCTGTTTCTCGCGCTAGCTCTTGAGGGACTCAGGCAAATTGCCTTTGGCGGTATTTCCGCATCGCCGTCTCATATGGCTGCATCCTCGCTGTACGCTTCCGTGGTTTTCTTGCTGACGTTTGCATCGCTCTGGAAATCGAATTTCCAAGCAGCAGCACTCAGCCCCACGGCAGCGGACATTGCGAAGTCTATAGCCTTTGTCACGCTTGCAGAAGAGCGGTGGGAAACCGACATTCACGCAACCGGAATCGATCTCAGGCAACTCGGGCAAGCGGAGGAAAGACTACGAGAGAGCGAAGAAAAGTATCGGTTATTGGTGGCGACCATCCCTGAAGTTGTGTGGAAGACCGATGCAAAGGGCAACGTAATCTTCGTGAGTCCCCAAGTTGAAGCCCTGCTCGGATACTCTGCTGACGAGTTTCGCCAACAGGGAGATTCCCTCTGGTTTAATTCGGTCCATCCCGATGACAAAGAAAAAGTGGGACAGGCATACGAATCACTAATCAATGCGGGACAGCCCTACGATATCGAATGCCGGGCCCAGAAAAGGAATGGTGAATGGTTCTGGGCGCATGATCGGGCAGTGGCTACTAGTGACTCGAACGGCTTTCGGGTTGCCACGGGTCTCATTTCAGACATTACCGTGCGAAAAGCGGGCGAAGAAAGCGAGAATCGTTATCGCTCGCTGTTTGAAAATATGTTGGAGGGCTTCGCCCACTGCGAAATGCTTTTTGACGACCGTGGGCGTCCAATCGATTTTGTTTATCTCGCCGTCAACGGTGCATTTGGAAAATTGACGGGCTTGGCGAATGTCGTGGGTAAGAAATTCAGCGAGGTTGTCCCGGGGGGCAAGGATTCGCAGCCAGAATTGTTTGAGAGATACGGCCGAGTGGCGCTAACCTCTCGGCCAGAGCGATTTGAGATCGAAATTAAAGCCCTGGGGATGTGGTTCTCCATCTCAGCCTACGGCGCGGGAAATGGGTGCTTTGTTGCTACGTTCGATAACATCACTGAACGCAAGCAGGCCGAAGAATCGCTGTTGTTCAACACTGCGCTGCTGGAGGCGCAAGCGGAGACAACAATTGACGGCATTCTGGTCGTAGATGAGTCTGATCACATCGTTCTGGTCAACAAGCAATTTGGGCTTAACTTTGGAATACCGGATGAAGTGCTGAGCACACGCGACGATCTTATCGTGCGCAGGCACCTGATCGATAGAGTCGAGGACTCCGAGGTCTTCGTCGAGAAGATCAATTATCTCAATAGCCATCGGGATGAAAAGAGCAGGGATGAGCTCACATTCAAGAATGGAAAGATTTTCGACCGATACTCTGCGCCTCTCGCCGACTCAAAAGGTCGATACCGGGGCAGAATTTGGTACTTTCGCGATATCACGGACCGCAAGATTGCCGAGGAACGAGTCCAGTTCTTGGCTTACTATGATGCACTGACGGGACTGCCCAATCGGACTCTTCTGCAGGATCGATTGACCAAGGCGCTCGCCAGCGCACGCCGGCGAAAGGACAAAGTTGCGCTTCTGTTCCTCGACCTCGACAGGTTCAAAGACATCAACGACTCATTGGGGCACTCGGCCGGCGACCTCCTACTGCAAGAAGTCGCCGAACGACTTAAGAAATGGGGGCGTGAACAGGACACCGTGGCCCGTTTGGGTGGTGACGAATTCCTGATCACGCTGACTCACATTAAAGACGTGCCCGACGCAGCAGTTGCCGCAGAGCGGCTCATGGATGCAATGACCGCTGAATTCGTCGCTCAAGGTCATTCCCTTAATGTCAGTTGCAGCATCGGCATCAGCATTTTTCCTGAACACGGTTCGGATTGCGAAACGCTGATCAAGAATGCCGATGCTGCAATGTATAGCGCGAAGGCCGACGGCCGTGACAACTTTCGCTTCTTCCACAAAGACATGAATGCGCAGGCGGTCGAGCGGCTGACCTTGGAAAGCAGCTTGCGTTCGGCACTTGCCAAAGAACAACTTTTTCTGATGTATCAACCGCAGATGGATATTGCCACGGGAAGGATCATCGGACTGGAAGCACTTCTGCGCTGGCAACACCCGGACTTGGGCCTTGTGCCACCCGATAAGTTCATACGAATTGCTGAGAACTGTGGTCTGATCGTACCGATTGGTGAATGGGTGCTGAGGACGGCCTGCGGTCAGGCGAGGAAATGGCAAGACGAAGGACTGCCCGCGGTTTCCATCGCGGTCAATGTTTCGGCGGTCCAGTTTCGCCAAGAGGGCTTCTGCGCACTCATCCGAAAAGTACTGGAGGACACTGGCCTCGCCCCGCAATGTCTGGAACTGGAACTGACAGAAGGTCTTTTGCTGGCGAATGCAGACGTAACGGTCTCCGTTCTTCAGGACTTAAAGGCCATGGGCGTCACGCTGGCAATTGACGATTTCGGAACCGGATATTCCAGTTTCAGCTACTTGCGGCAGTTTCATATCAGCAAGCTTAAAATCGACCGCCTGTTCATCCGGGATGTCGCCGTAAAGCCGGATGACGCCGCCATCACAGCCGCCATCATCAGCATGGCGAAAAGCCTGAATCTCAAGGTGATTGCCGAAGGCGTCGAGAATGAAGCGCAAATGTCGTTTCTGCGAGCCCATCACTGTGACGAAATTCAAGGGTACTATTTCAGCAAACCTCTGACCGTCGATAAAGCCGCCGACAAACTGCGGGGCTGCTAACCCTGGCGCATTGCGTTTGGCGAAGTCAGCGTCATGCGCAGCCTCTGACCCCGGTGGAGGGGAGCGGGGCAATTGTCTTGAACCCGTAATGACTCGCCCCAGCCAGCATATCCTAAGGCAGTTGTCGCAAACTCGCGATTTTGCTCATTGACCCGGTTCTGAATGCTATTGCCTACTTATAACAACTATCGCGATCTCCTGCCCGGCGCGCCAGCAGAGCTTCCAGTTCCCACAACGGGACTTACCCGGCGACACTCTCTGTGCCTTGGCTCGTTCGCGTAATGTGCAATATTGAACAGACAACACATCTGGGAACTTTCTACGATTACTGTAACCACGAAGACCCATCGTGCCGCCACTTCTGCCAACCTTGCGCCTTTGCGATTGAAAGAAAGGCGCTGGTCCACCCCAGACCCTTAAAGGAAGGAAATCCCATGCGGGGCGTAGCTCTCCCGTTTTCGCGCCTTTCTTCGATGCTGTTGGTCAGCTTGTTGGTGCTTTCCACGCACGTCCTGTGGGCGCAGAGAACGTCGACACTTGAGGAGATCGCTGTCCAGCTTCCTGATGCCCCATCACGGGTCGCAATGGTTGCGGAAGCCCAAACACATCTTCGTCCCACCTTTAGAGGATTACTCTTGAGCTTGAAGCAAAATCAGGGCCAGACCGAGTCGTGGATGAGACTTTTCCCCGATCACACAGGCTACGATCGTCTGTCTATCAATACCAACGCCGTGCTGAATCAGGACGCGGGAACGGCTAAATTCTGGGGCAAAAGCAAGTACTTCATCGGCAGCGCCCCGCCCAAGTGGAGGACGTTTGCTCCCACCTTCGGCCACTTCCATTCGGAGACGATCCATGGCGCCAACGACTTGGAGTACTATGGCCACCACATCCCATGGGCTGGCTCCGTCATCCTGCGAATCGGTCAGCAGGCCAAAGCTCACCCGCATGTCACCAGTGTACTCAGCACAGTCCATCCACGATTCTGATTGTTCGCTTATTCGGGACAAAGTCAGCGATGCGACCAGCGATCCCCACTCCGTCTTCGTAAAGCCGCGATTCCCAGAGCAGGCAAGCGGCAGCGGACTTAGTCGATCTGCAGCCGAAGAAACCGCGGCCTGCGCGACCCTTTTACCGGCGAAGACGACTCGCTGCACCCGCAGTGGGTGATGATCGATCTATTGCCAATCAACGCCAATCAACCTGCTCGTTGACACCCCGGGCCCTTGTTGACGCATCTAAATATCCTCTAACCCAATCAATTTCGACGAGGTCCAACTTGCCAAAATCCCAACTCACCATCGCCGTGTGTTCTTTGCTCTTTGTACTCACACCAGCCTTCGCCCAAACCCCGCCGGCTGACACGACCCTGATAGCGAACCCCGTCTTCCAGGCAAACTGCGCGAAGTGTCACGGTAAAACCGCCGAGGGCCGCCACTTTGGTGGGCCATCGCTCATCTCCGACAAAACCGCTGCCACCTCTGCGGCTGACTTGCACAACATCATCGCCAACGGCAAAGGCCGCATGCCCAAGTACGCCGGCAAACTGACATCGGAAGAAATCGACACGCTCGTCCAGCAAATCAAAACCCCGAGCAAGAAAGAATGAGACGATTGCCCGGAGGCTTCTGCGCTTATGGAATCTTCTTTTGGGGTGCGCCCGCAAAGAGAGCTAACGTGGCGCGCCCCATGGACTCGGCCCCAGAGCATGCAGGTCAATATCGACCGTCTTTTCCACGCGAAGGATGAACGTGCTCGGGTCCTTCATGCCCCACTTCACGTAAGGCACCACGAAGTGGACGGTCAAGCTCCAGCGGTCGGGCGCGAGTTCGACCTGCGCTGGTACGGTGATCTCGTGTTCGGCGCCGTGGATGCCGAACACACCGTGGACTTGCACGAGCGAAGTTCCGAGCGCCAGGACTTTTCCCTCCACCCGGTCGGGCCGAAAAGTCACCTCGGAATAGCGAGCGCTCTCTAGAATTTCCTTGTGCATCTTCCGATCGCGGCTCGTGTTTTCAGTATTTCCGCTCGCCGTGTCCACGACGATCTCTCCGCTGATTGCGTTGCTGGCGGGAGCGAAGCGGATCTGGCCGGCTCTTAGCAGCCCGTGGTGCAAGTCTGGATTCGTGAGCAAAAACTTTTGAAGAATGCACAGGGTTTGTTCGTAGAATCGGCGCATGGCAATGGGCACGCGCAGG
>Ga0182011_10002478_pt1 | contig 15502 bp, 12 predicted proteins | sample 711E1DmetaG_FD_120481 | JGI IMG/M metagenome (GOLD analysis project Ga0182011, IMG submission 120481) | Permafrost microbial communities from Stordalen Mire, Sweden - 711E1D metaG | ecosystem: Environmental > Terrestrial > Soil > Wetlands > Permafrost | place: Sweden: Stordalen | collected... | reverse complement strand
GCGACCTGATGCGACTCGCCGGCTGGTCGTCGCGTGACATGCTGCAGCGCTACGGTGCCAGTGCCGCCGTCGAGCGTGCACACGACGCCTACCGCCGTGGTGGCTCGCCGGTAGACCGCCTGTAGGCAGCTGGGGCGCCCCTCACGATCTCGGCGATTCTCCCCTGTTGAAGGACACGCTCCAGGCTGCTCACCTCATGCAGGGCGACCAACCTGGACGATGCATCAGCCGTGAAGGGGTGTCCGTCGACCTTCTCGTCCCTGAGGCATTGGGCGGTACCGGACGTCGTGGAGCAGATCTTGGGCTGCACGGCAGAATGGTGGCGCGGCGCGCCAAAGGGATGGAGGGCGCGCTCGTCGATCGCTCTCGGCACACGATTGCGGCGCTGGACTCCGCAGACACGCGGTCACACGAGATCTGGGTCGCCGGGCCTGCAGCCCTCCTCGTGGCCAAGGTGCACAAGATCGCCAGCTCGGGAGCGCGACAAGGACGCGCTCGATGTTCTCCGGCTGCTCCGCGCCGTCGAGACGACCCGCCTCGCGGCGCAACTTGACGTGCTGGGACACGATCCGCTCTCTGCGGCAGTTACCACGGAGGCACGAAGGCTCTTCAACGATCTCTTCACCCGCCACGACAACCGAAGCTGTCGAAATGTCCGTCCGTGCGGCCAGGAGCGAGGAGAATCGGAGACGCTCGCCGCTTCGATGATGATGCTCGCGTCCGACCTGCTCGACGTCTGGCCTTAAACAGAGCTCACAGAGCGCACTGCCTGCACGCCCGTCGCGGTCATGTCCGCACAAGGCTCTCGCTCAACTCCACTACTGCGGCGACGACACCGCGCTTTCGAGTCGAGGTAGCGGAGAGTGGTGAGGCGGCTCGTCCAAGTAGACGTCCGGCACCGCGGCCCGGAGGCGCCCCCCAGGTGTCCCGACAACAGTCTTTCGCTTAAGGGCCTCAGTAGATCTGCCGTGTGGGCGAGGGTGCGGCCTGAAAACCGCTGACTCGCTCGACGACCTGCTCGGCGAGATTCCGCTAGGACGATGCATACGTCAAGAATCATCAATCGCCCGTCCTCGGCAAGGCACAATGGTTCACGTGTCCGGAGAGATGATCCACCCCGCCCTCGTGGAGACTGCACTTAATCAGGTGGCCGGCACCGCCTTCGAAGACTTCGTCAACTCTTTCTATCCTTCGATAGCGGGAACGAACTACGTCCCTTTGGGAGGCACGGCCGACGGAGGCGCAGACGGCTTCTTGGACCGAGGTCTGTCCGAGGACGGCAGTCGTCCCGGTCACTTTCTCCAAGCATCCGTACAGCGGGAGTTCAAAACCAAGATCCGCGCCACCGTCGAGCGCCTTCGCGAGGTGGGCCGCAAGCCGGTGTCGCTAACTTACGTCACCTCTACCGTCATCCCTCGCCTCGATGCCCAGGAGATAGAGCTCTCCGAAACTCTCGGCGTCGCAATTCGAATTCGCGACGGCAAGTACATCGCGTCGCAAATCAACTCAACGCGTCAGACACGAGCGGCCTTCGACCACCACCTCAAGCACTACACCGACTACCTCCGAGCTTTCGGCAATGCTCAGATACTGGGCCCCTCTAAGCACGTCAAGTCACCGACGGTCTACGTTTTCCTACGTCAGGAAGTAGAACGCAGATCCGGCGATACATCGCTCCCAGACGCCGTCGTCGATAGTCTGGCCCTCTTCTCTCTCGAGGGAACGGACCCCGCGCGTAAGGAATTCCTCGATAGAGATGGGATTCGCGCTCGCATCCACAACGACGTGCCGACCGCTGACCAATTCGTGACTGCCGCTCTCGATCGGCGCCTCGAGTTCTTGGCAAGCAAGGAACGACCTGAGGGACGAGCTATCCGATGGCACAAGAAACCAGATCTTTTCTGCCTTCCGTACGAAACCCGCCGCGTTCTCGAGGACGAGAATCTTGAGGACGAGAGGCTCCGCATAGCAGTCCTCGATTCCCTCCGGGCTCGAATCGCGGCCGCTGATCCGGACATTGACGACTCCATCGAGCTCGCTGCGAATCTGGCGCTTCGAACGGTGCAGATTACCTACGAGCGGTGCGGCCTTGAGTTCTCCTACTTCATTCAATCAGGCGATCAACATCACGAGCCTCGCACGGTCACGGATGCGCTGCTAGAAGCCTTTGATGAGCAAGGAGTGCCAGCCGACGAACGAGCGCGACTCGGGAGCGTGATCTACTCTGCACTTCGCGGTGCCTTTTATGCCAGCGTTGAGGAAGAACGTGTGCTGTTTGGAAGATTGAGCAGCACCTATGCACTCTTGTTCACCCTCAATACAGATCCACACCTCGTCGAGTACTTCGAAGAAATGGCGTCTGACTTTTACTTGTATGTGGGCACAGACGAGCTCGTGCGGGCGATGAGCGAGCGCTATCTACCGGAAGCCGATCAAATGACGCGCAACACGCTACGCATAGCCTCAGAGGCAGGAGCCACTTTAGTTCTCGCAGAGCCCGTACTCGACGAAGTTGTGAACCATCTCCGAAGTACCGACCAGGAATTCCGAAATCTCTACGGTATGTTCGAACCCGCGGTCTCATTGCCAATTGCCCGGAGTGCAAACAAGATCCTTCTACGAGCCTACCTCTATGCCCGGCTCAATGACCAGCTGGGGGCACAGAGACCTGAGAGGTGGGCCGACTACGTAGGCCAGTTCTGCGATTATCTCGATTTGCATAGGCCCGCGGGTGCCGGCCAGATCAAAGACTACCTCGAGGCTCAGTTCGGCTTGGAGTTCGAGGCTCGTTCCGACTTGAACGATCTGGTCGACACGGCCGAAGTGGACGAGATCGCCGTGTCTCTGAGCGCGGACAAGCAGAATTTTGAGTTAGCCAGAAACGACGCGCTCATGGCGTTAGCGGTCTATGGGCGTCGAAAGGCACGCGGCGAGACGCGAGCCTCGACTGAGTTCGGATGGCGTACGTGGTGGCTCACACACGAAACAAGCATCTTGCGGCATAGTAAACCCGCTGTCGCGAAACGTTACGGGGCTCGCTATATGATGCGGCCAGAATTCCTGCTCAACTTCCTTGCTCTCTCGCCAAAAGCCGCGGAGGTCCGCGAAACCTACAAGAAGATCTTCCCAACGATGTTGGGGATCCGGCTCGCCAAGAGAACGGATCCCGACGTGCTCGAGAGCATGCTCAAAGACGTTCAGACAGTGCAAGGATACGAGGAAGGTCGGCGGACAGTAGCGATCGCTAGGCTAGCCGACAGCCTCAAGTCTGACTTCGAGAAGCAGTATTTGGTGCAGTTTCAGCGAAATTAGATGAGTACGATGAGCACGTCCCGCGTGGCCCGTCATGAAGCCCAGCACGGTTCGGATTAAACCGAAGCAGGGTCCGAGAGACGGACTTGAGCGTTGACTGCCAGTCTGTAACTGTACCGTCCGGCTGGTAGTGCCCAGTACCTATAAGTCCAGGTGAATTGGCAATTCCGCTGAAGTCCAATGCTGCCCAACTCCGGATGCCACAGGCCTAACGCGACTCAGCCTGACTAGCGACCTCTCAGCTGATCCACCATAACGTTGAGTTTGGCTGTTACCGCATTGGCGTTCTCAGCCTTGCTGACGTCTGGATGAGTTAGTCTTCGCGCAGCATCGAGTAAGGCAATCATCTCGGCTCTGTCGACGACCGCCATCGCGGGGTCTAGTGCCGAGTCCGCCCTTCTCGCTTGGTGCTGCTCCGCTGACTTACGGCGCCAGACCCAGACATCCGGGTCCGTCGCCGAACGGTCACACTCAAGCTCATTGCCAAACTCAAGTTCGCGCAAGGCCGCCCTAAGGGCGGCGCGGGTTAGCTTGGCCTTTCGGCGGAGCTCGCGAATTTCGGCCCAAGTGATTTCCGCACCTTGGCTTGCGAATAGCCCTCGAAGCCACTCCGTCTCTTCGCTGGTAGAGGTCATAACTCGCCCGGTGTCTCCAGTCTTCTTATTTCAGCCTTGAGCAGACGATTCGGGGGCTGACTCGGTCCAACCCATGTGAGCTAACAACGAATCGACTGCCTCGGGAACGCTCGTGAGATGGTCAAGTTGCACTACACAGTTTCGAAGCTGCGAATTGTCGATTAACGCTCTCCTGACGCGGGCGACGTGGTCGTCATTCCAGGCAGATCTGGGAATGTGCCGCAACAATTCGAACCGGCGCACGGTGGTATCGAAGCTCCGGCTGGTGCAAAAGGCTTCAATCACCGTTTCAGTCATCCGAGGGATGAGCCGATTGGCTCCTTGTCGCTGTCCACCAAAGATCGCCAGTGAAATCGACCGAGACACCGTTGTTGCGATCTCTCGTGGTTCCTGGTCGGGCCGTACTGGCAGAGCCTGATAAGTCCCGAAGAACCCGTACGGGTCCGCACCCACCTTCAGCGGAAGGATCACCAGCTCCCGGCCTAGGGCCCATCCGACCTCCTGGTCGGTCCAGTTACTTGCCGCAAAGTCTGGCGTGACGTACGCAAGCAGCACGTCACAGGATCGCAGTGCACGCTCGATGACATCCTGCCACTCCCGAGACGGCTCGATCTGATCGTGAGCAACAAAACAGGAGAAAGCGAACCGATTCAGCTCCGTAGCAATAGCGCCGACCTCAGTGCGGTGTGCACTCGTGTGGCTTATGAAGATCCGCGTGCGCTCCGGACGCCATAGATTCTCAGTTGCCTCATCGAGCGCGGCCGTTGCTGCTTCCGCTGTGCCAGGAAGGTCTAGCTGGCCGGTGCCTCCGCGGGCAATGCCAGCTCGTCTTAACGCCAGTCTCAACTTCTGACCCGGTGAGTCGCGATTGGCTGGGCCGTCATCTGGGTAGTTCTCCAACACCTCGTCGACCAACCGAAGATACCGTCGCGCCTCCTCCAGGGAAGCAAAGTTGATTCGCGCTTGGTAGCTCTCTGCCGCTGTACGACGTACCCCTCCAGCGTCAGGGACGTCCGGATCATGTTCGACAAACCCGTAGGAGTTAAACAAGTCATCGATCTCGCGTGCAGTGTAAGGTCCCCATCCACCCACGGCATTCCGTAGGGCTATTCGAACATGCACTGGGATGAGATCATCTGGCATGAGATTAAGCCGTGTCCCTCCGGGGCCACCGTCTCCTTTTCAGAATTTCCAACCTTCCGATTCGATCATGTCGGCGAGGGCGATACACGTAACACCAGCCGCGTCGCAGATGTTCGGAATCTTCTCCGGGCCACGGCGGTTCTCCGCAGTGACCACCACGAGCCCCTTCCACTTGGCGAGAGCTATGACGAACCCGTCCGCCCGAAGCCGGCCAAGACGCTGCTTAGCAAGAGCGGGCTGCGTGTTCACGAGCTTTTTGGCGATCAAAGTCTGCTCTTCTTCAAGCGGCACCGAGAACCCGGCCTGACTCTTTGCCCAGACATGGGCGTCATCGTCCTTGCGACTCAGCTCGATCAGTACCTGGTCGCTAGCGAACGCCCTGCCAGCAGCGATCAGCTCTCCAAGCTTGGTCCAGAAACTGCCAAAGCTGGTCGGTCGATAGGTCTCGTTCCAGGCGGTCAAGATCGTGTTCGTATCGATGCTGTAGCCGGTGTTGGTCACTTGAAGGCCTCCCGTTGCAGCCTGTCAAGGTGTTTGACACGGAGACCGACTAGGTCGGTTACGTCAGACAGAGTCAGGTTGCCTTCTCCGTAAGCATCGAAGACAGACCGCACGAAGGGCCGTCCGCGGTCTCGCAACTGCATCCGATGCGGAGGCGGACCACCTTTGCTGTTCTTGTTTCGCTTTCGAAAGAGGTCATACGCGGCGAGATACTTGTCGCGCTTGTGGTCGTACTCTGCTCTTGAGGCGAGCCCGAGCTGGACCAATCGACGAAGAACAGCTTCCTGACTCGCGCCAGCAGCCTCGTTACGAATTGCCAGAAGCTCAGAATCCGTCCAGGGCGTGCCCGGCGGATGCGAAATAACGGTTGGCATGTTAGTGACCAACCTCTTCGGCAGGAGGGTGGCTCCGGCTACAAAGTTGCAATAAGCCTCGACGTCGCTTGATCCCCTATTGAATGAGGTGTGAAGATCGCAGACTCCGGCTTGCCCCAGACAGAGATGGCATAACTCATGCAGTAGCGTGAAGACCTTGCCTCGGGGCTCATCTTGACCGTTGATGACGATTACGAGCGGAACACCATCGCTCAGTGAGAGGCCTCGCATCTCGGAAAGGCGCACGCGCGAGGCCTCTAGGACGAGGACATCAAGCGCCTCCACCCACGATCGCCAGAAAGTGAACGCCTCGTCCTTCTGGCTAAATCTCTTGGGTGTGGCTATTTCGCGACGAGTCGAAAGTGACCGGAGCGACTGGGTTTTGGGGACGAACATGCCCTACAGAAGTGGGCAAACCCCTGGGATATCGCCAAGATAACCTGATATCCCCGGGTTGGGGAGGGTCGCAGGCGCTTCTAGCGAGCTGAGCGGCGGGACTGACGAGGTCGGATCGGACCCAAGTACTGGTGGTCGTCCTTGGCGAGGGTGTACTCACCGGCCTTTCGCGAAAGGTCCCTCATCTCTTCGAGCGCGGACTCGAGGCGGCGGCGGTTGGCGATCCACTCCTGATAGCGAGCTGCGTCGTCGGCTGAGATCAGCTTCGAGACGGTCTTGCCCGACTCCTTCCACGACAGCTGGAAGTACGGGCCGTGGCGATGCTCGGGATCCTGGCAGCGACAGTTCAGCTTGTGACATGACGTGAAGCGCTCCACGAGGCTCCCCTCGCAGATGAAGCCCACCGACAACACACGGGCCTTCGCCGCCTCGTAGTCGGCCTGGCAACGCTTGAGCCGTCGTTCGAGCTCGGTGTGGGAAAGACGCCGCTCGGCCATCGCCCAGTAGCATACTGGACGCCAATGGTCAGGTCGAGCCGCCCGGCCAGCGGGCTCGAGGCGTTCTGGGACCTGGAGCGCTACTTGGGCACTGCGGCCAAGGCCCGGGTTGGTCTCGACACGATCGAGCGCGAGTCCGAGCGCCGTGGCCGAGAGCTGGTCCGCTTGGCTCTCCAGGCCCATCTCGACGCCCGGGGAGACGGGGACGTAGGCCCGGCCCTGATGATTGATGACCCGAGCGGGCCGGTGCGCCTCGGCTGCCGGCGCCATCACACCCGGCATCTGCTCACCGTCTTCGGAGAGGTGTCGGTCACCCGCCTCGGCTACGGCACTCCGGGCCATCAGAGCATCCACCCCCTCGACGCCGAGCTGGGGCTACCCGGGCGCACCTACAGCTACGAGATCTGCCGACGCTTGGTGAGAGCGGCGGTCGTGGGTCCTTTCGACGAGGCGACGGCACTCATCGCCGAGATGACCGGGGTGGTGGTGCCCAAGCGCAGCGCCGAAACGCTCCTGGTCGAAGCAGCAGTGGACTTCGAGGCCTTCTACGCGGCCCGCACCAAGGGGGAGGCCAAGCCAGTGCCACGAGAGATCCTGGTCGGTGCCATCGACTGCAAGGGCATCCCGATGGTCAAGCCCGGGGGTGCGGACAAGACCGTGCGGCCCAAGAAGGGAGAAAAGCCCAACAGGAAGAAGATGGCGACCGTCGCGGCCGTGTTCAGCCAGGCGCCACGGATACGCACGCCCGAAGAGGTGATCGACAGCCTGTTCGCCACCGGGAAGCGCCCCAGCCGCGGTGCCCGCCCGACGCCGACCCATAAGCGGGTCTGGGCCAGCCTGCTCTCGGGCAAAGACGCCTTCATCGCCGACGTCAGGACCGAGATGGTGCGGCGCGACCCACTGCACCGGCGCACCTGGGTGATGGTCACCGACGGTGAGCGGGCACTCCAGCGCCGGGTCTGCACCACATTCAAGGGCGTGACCCTCGTACTCGACCTCCTGCACGTACTCGAGAAGCTCTGGGCCGTCTCCTACGTCTTCCACCCAGAAGGCAGTGCTGAGGCAGAGGCGTTCGTCCGTGAACGGGCGTTGCGGATCTTGCACGGCCAGGTCGGCCAAGTGGTCAAGGGGCTGCGCCAGATGTCGACCAAGCGACGGTTCACCGGAGCAAAGGCCAAGACGGTCGCAGACGTGACGGGGTACTACCAAAGGAACCGTGAGCGCATGCGTTACGACGTCTACTTGAAGAACGGTTGGCCGATAGCCAGTGGATCAGTCGAAGGCGCGTGCAAGCATTTGGTACGAGATCGCTTCGAGCGCTCCGGCATGCGCTGGTCACCCGCCATGGCCGAAGCGATGCTCAAGCTGCGTGCTGTCTACCTCTCAGGCGACTTCGATTCCTACTGGGAGTTCCATGTCCGGCGGGATCAGGGGAGATTGCATCCGAAGGGGTCCTGGCGAGTCGTCCGAAAGTAGCCACACCCAAATCTCTTGTGATCCGCCCCGGTCACGCCAAGGAGATTGCGGATCTCAACTGCAAGCTGTTCAGGATCTCCCTTGTCATGAGGAAGGTCGTGTACTGCGAGAGGACGTTGTAGCGTGGCCGCCAGCTCGGCATAAGTCTCTCTCTCGACAATCGCACGCCACATCTCATCGTGAAGCTCCGGCGTGTAAGCGTTTCTTTCCGTGTCTGGGAGTAGCCGGTAGTCGGTCAGAGCCTGAAATGTTGTAGGCGGCTCGTCCAAGAGAAGGACTATGAGAGGTCGCTTGTACACCTCCGCAAGCTTCTGCAGCTGAGCAAGACTGGGACTAACTTGGCCCTCTTCGATCGCCTCAAGCTTCGTATCTGCCAACCCACTTCGTCGCGCGGCCACCTCGAGGGCCAGACCTCGCTGCTGCCTGGCCCATCTCAGTACCGATCCGGATACAGCTATCTGTGGCGTGCGACCCATAACAAGCCTATTGTCTCACTACTAAGGACTTCGCTTACGTGTTCACCAAAACGGCAGACCGATGGAAGCAGACCGCCGAGCTGGAGGCCTCCGGACACCGTCGCTGGCGACGATCGAACCCGCTGCACCAGCCACAGCCTGCCTTGGGGCTCGATGTGAGGATCCAGCCGCGACAGTCGTGGGTAGTCGGCGCAGATTATCCGCACGCAGCGGAAGCTAGACGTCCACTCCGCCAGCACCGCGGTCTAGCTGACGCGCTGGCCGCACTCGTCGTGAGCGTGGCTGAGCCACGCGGGGCGCGAGATCCAGTCGATGCTGCATTGCAGCCCACAAGTTCGTGTCGGTCACCGATACACCGGCCGTCCACAATATGACCTGTGACTGACTACACGGCCCGCTCCATGAATCAGGCATTGGAACGCGGCAGCGCCAACGCCGAGATCATTGAACTCGCCCGCCGGCACTGCACCAAGATGCGCTTCACTGCCACGGTCGGCGGAGGCATGGCCGAGGCAGTTTCACGGCTTCCCGTGGGCTCACGTGTAGTGCATTGCCCGTACGCCAACGGAGCCGAGTCAGCAAACCTTGAAGGGATAGCAGGAGACTTCTACCAGGAGAATTGCGTTGGATGCGCGTTTCGGACGCCGACTGGCGAGCTACCAAATCTCGCTTCGGTCTTCGACGCAAGGAAGGCTGAGGCCGAGGCAGCTTGGGCAGCCGAGCAGCACACGCGCGAGAAGCAGCATGCCGGTTGGCAGGCTCGCGTCGAGTACCGTCGGGCGCTCAGGGCCTCGCTCGACCTCCTACCAGCCCAGGTGGTTGACGACTTAGGGCTCATCGATCACGATCCGACATCGGAAGTCGACGTAGACCAGCAGGCTGCCGCGCTCAGCCGTCTGACTGCGCTCGCTGAGCGGGCGTCCGAGGCTTTCACGGCCGAGGTCATCGACATGTCGCTGAGCCTGGTTCGGGACGTCGGTTGCTTCCGGCTGCTGACGCCACTCCGTCTCGTGGCCGCTCAAAGGCAGCGCATCGCCCAACTCGTCCTCTCCGAAGCGCTCGCCACCCTGGAAAAGGGTCCGCGCATCGAAGCAGGACGGTGCATAGCGGAGCTGGGTGGTCATCTGCGCTCGGCTGACCTGACTGATGGCGTTCTGCGTTCGCTCGTGCTCCTCGCGGGAATGCCGAACGAGGACGAGTTCGGACGCAGGCGCGGCAATGCGCTCAACGAACCTGCTGCGCTTCGCATCGCATCGAGTGTTTCGCCGAACGCGGTCGTCAGGGTCCTCCAGGACATGCTCCCGCGTCCTCGCACGGCCTCGAGTCTCGTCACGCGGCTCGGCGCGCCGGTCGTGCCGATCGTCAACACCGATCTTGACCGGGCATCAGCAGCGGGAGCGATCATGGCCCTTGCGTCGACGCATCCAGAGGTAGCAAGCCGCGTCGTCACCCGCTTGATCGACAGCCTTGGCGTTGATGACGAAGACTCATACAACACCTACGCCACTGCCGGCATACAGCGAGCCTTGGCAACCATGGTCGTGCTCGAAGTAGGTGACATGCGGCTCCAGATCGAGTCGGCTGGGGCAACCGCTAGCGAAGAACTTCGCAAGCGCCTGTTTGCTGTCTACCAACAGGTCGAGCGCTTCATGGATCTAGGTTCTGCACGGCGACTACCGGGGGACCCTCGACCCGAGGGCGAACGGCACGCGCAGCTACTCGATCTGCTCGTCGAGGTCGCACTGAAGCGAGCGGGCGGAGACTGGGGACATCACACCTCGTACGACGCAGCTCAACTGGTGGAACGGCTTGCTAAGCGCCAGCCGTACTGGGCACTCGAGCATCTCGACCAACTCCTCGGGGCATTCTTGCGCGCAGTTGCCGAGATCGACCACCGACCCTCTTCTCGGCTCACGGTCGTCGACGCGGCGCCTGGGGTAATCACAGCAATGGAGGAGTACGGTCGCCAACAGTCGTACTCCGCGACAGCCCGTGAGCTTCTCGACGCCGTCGAACATGCGGCGGATGCGGATGCTCTCGGCGTTTGCAGGGCGCTCTGCTCGGTCCTGCGAGAAGAGCGCGACAACGAGTGGAGCGCGAACGTCGCGTGGCGCGTCATCCGGGTGCTTGGCCGCATTGGCCGGGAGCATGGCGATCAAACCATGGTGCTGCGCGTCATCCTGCCGACGCTGCACACCTACCTGGTCGACGCCGAAGCCTCACTCCGCGCGATCGCCTTGAACGCGTGGATCGACATAGCCGTCCACCACCCGGTCCCGTCGAGCGTCGCCGACCTCCTCCCAGCACTCAGACAGGACAACGCAGTCGGAGTAGCTGAAGCGCTGCTCCGCGCTGCTCGATCGCTCGCATGGAACGACGAGACTAGGGAGGAATTGACCGAGTACGCGTACCGACTTTCCCTCCTGCTCGATCCACACGACAACCGGGATCTTCTGAAGAGCGCTCTCTCCACCCTGCGCCATCTTTGCGAAGGTCCAAGGCGCCCCGTGGCGGAAAGAGTCGCGTTGCAGCGGGCCCACGATATCGCCGGTCGGCACGACGAGATGGCGATCTACGACCTCCGCGACGTCCTCGGAGGCCAGTGGACCGAAGAGGCGAGTCGAAGCGCGGAGATGGCCCAGCTCCGTCTGCAACTGGCCCGCGATCCGAGGATCAACGATCGGCTCAACCAAAGCGACGACGAGGAAATCTGCGAGCTACTCGAGTGCGGGCCAGGATTGTCGGCACTCACGCTCCAGGACCTGACCGACGCCGCCTGCGAACTCGACCGCCGATGGCCGCTTGCCTCAGCCGAGTTCGTGGAGGTCGCATCCCGCGCGGGTAGACCCGATGACGCTGCTGCAGTGGCGCGCGCGGTACTCAACGCGACCCCTGACGTGCCCGCGTTCGATCCCAACCGCTCCCTCCTTCAGCCGTACCTCGATGGAGCAGAGTTCGATGCGGTGGCGTTGAGCGGTGGCGACACGAGCGTCACGGCTCGACAGCTCCTCGAGCGGCTCGCCGGAGCCGAGGATGAGGACGAGACCGCTCTCTCAGGCCTTCATGAGCAGCTGAGCTCGATCGCCAGGATTCGTCTCCTGCTTGCCGGTGAGGACCCGCAAGACCCCACGGCGGCGCCCGCTGGACGCCACCGATCCCCAGCGGCAGCCTTGTGCGAGCGCGCCGATGCCCTCGAGAAAGCCGCAAGCGAACTCGACCGCCACGCGCAACGCGTGACGCCGACTGCCGAATATGTACGGGAATATGTGTCTCTGTGTCGGATTGCAGAACATCTACTTCGGTACGACGCCGCCGAGCTGGACGCCGACGCGACCACCGGCACCGCCGAACAGACTGCGGCCAAGAGGCAGGCCGAGATCCTAAGGGAGCACTTGGCGCGGAGCTTTGCGTCCGATGACCCGCTCGCCGCTCCCCTGGCCGAAGCTGCCGAGTCCGTCGCCTCGATCACGAGCGGTGAGGTGGTCGAAGGGACCTTCGCATCATGGGTTGCGCTTTCGGTCCCGATCCTCGCCGTACGCGGTCCGCGGCCGCGTCGAGAGTTCCGGTCAGGAGGCGACGACAACGGTGTCGACGCGCCCGAGCGACAGGTGGCCGTCGTACTTGCGTCGATCGACGGCAGGTTGATCACTGGTCCGCTCGTACTCCGGCCCACCTTCGTCTACGAGTTGCGCCTCGAGGTGCGCCCCAGCAAATGGCCGGAGTGGGCGGATCACTTGGACGCGGAGCTGATCGGGCACCTCACGGAGGCAGAGATCGAGTTGCCGACCTTTTCCTGGGATCGCCCCGCAGAGGCCGACATCGATCCGGACGTCTCCGGCGAGGGCACGCTTATCCTCCGCTTCAACCTCGGAGCGGGACAGCCCGCACCGCCGTTCCGCGTCAGTCTGCGGTGGCGAGGCGAGCGAGATGGAGCATTTCTCTCCGAGCACGTCGACGTCGCCGGGCATACGGAGTTGCGATTCAGGCCCTTCGATGCGACTCGCGACTTCCTGACCAAAGATCGGGTCTACGACGAAAAGCTCCTCGCCCTTTACGACCGGCTACGCGCAGCCGGATTCGACGAGGAACAGCTCCAGGCGTTTTGTCGGCTCTTCACCGCGATCTGTCGGGCCGGTATCTCCATCACATGGAGCAAGAAGTACAAGCGAGGCACCAGTGTCAGAGAGCGAGACTTTCACGATGATCTCTTCGAACGCCTAAGCAACGAGCCTGAACTCGGTGGGAGGGTTGAGCGCGGTAGCCCACTAGCCCTCGGCTATCTCGACGTACGCCACGATGGCATAACGGCCGAACTGAAGATTGAGAAGAGAGTCCCTGTCACCAGCGACTCGGCCCGTCACTACATGTCGCAGCCCGCCCAGTATGGCTCCGCCGACGGATCGCGCCTGTCTATCCTCTGCATCCTCGACATGAGCGAGAAGACGTCGCCCCTTGGGTCCCCGGAGAACTATTTCTTCCCGCTCCAACCAGCCATCCACGGCGTCAATGAGCCGACAGCACCCCCGCTTGTCGTGACGATCGTCATCAACGGGAACGTTCCCGTCCCAAGTTGGTACTCGCGCCGAAAGACCAGACTGCAAGCTCCGCCGGGAGAGAAGCCGTAGGCACGCCGCACTGCTCGTACTCGAGCCAGGAAGAGCCGATCTGGATCGGGTGCTCACCAACAGGGTTATGGCAGAGGATGATGCCGCAAAGAAACGGTCCACCGATAAACAAGTCGCAGTGACGATCGTTCCGCGACAACGGGGACGGCGCGAGTTCGCGCTCAACCCAAGAAAAGCATCTGATCGATCCCTTTGACTGTCAGCGTCCCAGGTGCAAGCACCACTTCGAGGGCCTGCCAGAGCAATAACACCCTAATGACATGCTCGTGATAGACGGGATCGGCTCCGTGCGGCAGGGGATGCCGGTTCAATGCAGTTGTGAAATCGGTCGCCGACACGCCGGCGAATGACAACAGGTTCGGGGCGTTGATCCTTACCCTGCGGTCGTAAAGAGGCACGACCTCTTTGTGAAAGTGAAGGAATTTTGAGGCGAATGATCGCGGCCTCTTCCCCTTCTTGCTGGTGGGCAGCACGTTGAGCACCTGGCCATGCGCTTCGACAGCGGCCATCGCCGCTTCAACGTCGAGTTGGCCGTTGAACTGGGACAGAGCCGAGACAGTCGGTTGCAGGTTCGGAGCCGTCGCCAGGAGAGCCGTTGCGCACTTCATGTATGCACCTCTGCCAAGCACTCGAACCAGAGCAGACCGATAGACGCCGTCCACAAAGACGACCTTGGTATGAACGTCCGCCAGAGTGGACCACGAATGCTGGTCCACCAGCTCTCGCAGCGAGAAGTCGATGTGCTGCCAGGTCGCCTGGTAGTCGATGAGAGCCTGCTCGTACCTCTGTTGGAGAGCAAGCTGCTGCGCTGTAAGAGTCACGATTTCCCTACCCTTCGAACACTCGATCAGTAAGTAGCACCGCCGATCCAGCACTTCAGGAGCGTGCTCGGTGACAATCCCGTCACCCGGTCACCCTTTTCGTCCGCGAACTCCCACGCGGACTTCTCCGGGTCGTCGAGATGCTCGAACCGGAGGTCCTCACGAGGGCGGCCGCGGCTCGGTCAACGGCCTCGGACTCGTCGGCGAAGAACGAGCAATACACCTTGGGTGGCTCAGTACCAGGAACATCCACGTTCCGGGTGCCGATCGGCAGTTCGTCTCCCCGCGGATCGTGCTTACGGATCAGACGCTGCACCTCTCGGAGCGCGTTCTCGACCGAGAGCTTCTTCGTTGACGCCATCAAGAAATGCGGGCCGGTTCGTCCTCCTCGGCGATCGGGCCCGAAGCCTCCTTCCTGCCGCTGCCGCACATGCGCATCAGGTTACGGCTCGGGGCGCGAGAACACCTCAAGCTGCGAGGCAACAAGACAGCCGCGCGCGATCCTTGGCCATGACGGAGCTAGACGAGATGGACTACATCCTCGAGGTTGTAGCGGCGCTGTTCTTCCCGAACACTCACGACAGGATCGCCCCATCGATCGCCCATCTCTAACGCCGCCTCCTCGCGACTGCATCGTCAAGTCGCTCCAGTCCGACCGATGTGGATCCACGAGATGGCGTACACCGACGTTCTCGAGAGCGCTCACGATCTTGCTGCGCGCGGGGCACGGCGCCGGCGTCGTTGAGCCGATCGTTCGCTGGATCGGGGACGGTCATAGACTCGCCCATGATTCAAGAGTCTTCTGTATGGCTTTCTGACCGTCACGGGGGTCCATGTACCCAAGTTGCTTCACCATCCTGCCGATTGCGTCAACGGTAAGATCCGCTGCCTCAGCGCGCGACAACGCACCGGTGAGGTTGGCGGCGTACATCATCTGCTGACCAGGGTTCTGCGGTGCCGGATACTTGAATGAGTTCACAAGGGTGAGATTGATGACGTCCGAAAAGGCGTTGTTTCGCATTGTGTTGTCGCTGTTCATGTTGCTGGCTAGGAGCTGAATCTCGCACTTGGTCACCTCGGCATTTCGCGGAAGAATGTCGATCAGCGCTCCCGGCATCTCTGCCGTCACTGCGACGAGTCCCGTGCAGATGAGTTCAGCAACAGTCTCAAGCTGCAGCTTCTGTTCGACCGAGAACCCCATGTCGATGAAGCAGGTGACGCTCGAAGAACTCATGTACTGGCCGGG
>Ga0182011_10002477_pt1 | contig 15503 bp, 10 predicted proteins | sample 711E1DmetaG_FD_120481 | JGI IMG/M metagenome (GOLD analysis project Ga0182011, IMG submission 120481) | Permafrost microbial communities from Stordalen Mire, Sweden - 711E1D metaG | ecosystem: Environmental > Terrestrial > Soil > Wetlands > Permafrost | place: Sweden: Stordalen | collected... | reverse complement strand
GATCTCATTTTTGTTTTAATGAAGGAAGTGATGTTCTTCGGTAAATCGGTGATCTTTATCTCGGTGATGGTTTGTGCAAAGAGAGAACTCACAAACAGGGAAAGGCAGAATACGAGCAGGATCTTTTTCATTTCGTGATTGGTTTTTTAACAGCTTTAGCAGGCACAATATTGGTTTCAGGCTTGATGGCTTCCTTTTTTACCAGCTTCCCTTCTTTATCGAATGAAAGATTGAATTTTTCCAGGCCTTTGGTAATCATGACTTCTGTCGACATGATCCCTTTATTATCGACCTTAAATGCCTTATCAATCGTGTATCCTGAGAAATTCCGGGTGATATATACCGTGATTACATTCGAAATTGCGGAAGATTTGATTTCGGTTTTAGTCTGTGTGAAAGCAAGGGCAAAAGAGAAAATCGCCAGGACTAATATGAAGAATCGTTTCATTCGTTTGAAGTTTAGGTTTAAGGCAAAATGCAACGGTTTTGATTGACAAAAGTCACAAATGAATCTGTTTCAAATCTGAAGTTAAACACCGCGCTCAGGTCCCATGGGGTATTCAGGAAGGGTTGAGGGTAAGGTGGACCCTGTGAACATTTCCTTTCACCTCATAATTGATATTGAACTGGTATAATCCCACGATCTTCCTGACGATGGATAATCCCAGTCCGATGGAATCGGGGGTACGTTCCGATTTGCGGAAACGGCGGAAGAGTTCATCCGGCGAAACCGTGATCTGGTGACCCGTGTTGGATATCTCGAAACCATTTGCATCCATCGTAATGCGGATCTCACCTTCCTCGATGTTATGACGGATGGAATTGGAAATAAGGTTGGAAATCAGGATCTCCGAAAGAACAGGGTTCATCAGCGGGCAGGCGGGAGCCGTAAAATGATTCCGTACACGTATCCTTTTCAGGTTGATGATCTCTTCGAAATGCTCCAGGGTCTTTTCCATGATCTTCTGGAAGTTCACCTGCTCGATTGCATGAAACTGGTTATTATCGATCTTGGAGATCAGCAATAACCCCTGGTTGAGCCTCGACATCCTCGTTGCCGCCTCATATACCGCGTTGATCAGCTCCACCTGTTCGTGATTCAGGCCTTCCTCTTGTATGAGAAGCTCCAGCTTTGACCGTATGATGGCCAGGGGAGTCTGGATCTCATGTGAGGCATTTTCATTAAATTCCCTCAGGTTCAGGTAATCGCGCCGCATCTTTTTCGTCATCCTGTCGAGGGTTTTATTGAGCTGCCTGAATTCGCTGATATTCGTTTCCGTAAGATACAGGGGCGATTCTTTGCTGATATCGAATTGCCGCAGGTTCTCAAGGGTTTTATTAAAGGGGATCCAGACGCTTTTCGAGATGAAGTAGTTCACAAAGATCAACAACCCGATCAGGAAGATGAAGAGCAGGGACAGTGCAATTAATATTGTGGTGATCAGCTGATTGGTGTCGGAAAGCGGCTTTGAGATGCTGATGATGTATCCCTGGTCCTGGATGGAGGTGTTTTCACAGATCAGCTGCCGGACAGGCAATAATTTACCCCGGTTCTTATCATAGATGACGGTGTCCTTTATGAATTCGAATTTTTTCTTGGGACTGTTGAAGACGGTGACTTCGATCATATGCCCGAATACCTGCCTGAAATCGGGAAGGCTGTCGGAAAAATCGATCTGCTCCTCGATCAGGAGTTTTTCGGTACGGATATTCTCATCGATCTGACGGTAAAAAATTGTTTTGATGACCTGGTAAAAAATGACCCCGCCAATGATGAAAGCGATGACGGAGAAGAAGATGTAATTGATCGAGGTACGGGTCAGCAGTTTCATTCTGCAAGAAATTTATAACCCATTCCGTAAATGGTCTGGATATAGTCCTGGCTTGCATTCTCCAGAAGTTTTTTTCGGAGATTTTTGATATGGGTATAGATGAAGTCGTACGAATCGGCCATATCGATCTCTTCTCCCCAGAGATGTTCGGCAATGGCTTCTTTGGTCAGTACGCGGCTTTTGTTGGAGATGAAGAACATCAGGAGATCGAATTCTTTTTTTGTCAGCTGGATCTCGGTATCGTGAACGAATACCTGGATATGCTCGGGCAGGATACGGATCTCGTTAAAGATGATTTCCTTCGTCCCGCCGAAATTCCTGCGCCGGATGATGGATTTGATCCTTGCATTCAGTTCGGAGAGGTGAAAGGGCTTGGTCAGGTAATCATCGGCCCCGATATCCAGCCCGGTTATTCTGTCGTCGAGGGAGTTCTTGGCGGAGATGATGATGATCCCGGTATCGATCTTGTTCTCTTTCAGTTCACGGATGATATTCAAGCCGTTGCCGTCAGGAAGGGTGATATCAACGATCACGCAATCATATTGATAGAGGTTGATCTTCTCAATAGCAGATTCATAGGTCAGCGCCGTCTCACACAAATAATTTCCCTTGGTAAGATATAACTGTATGGTTGCGGATAGCTCTTTTTCGTCTTCGATCAGGAGAATTTTCATCAGGTTACCGGCGTTTTGATCCCGGAACAAATATAAGAAACTATTTATAAATCACCCGGCAGGCAGGCTTCCTGCCAAAATCACCTCATCCCTCGGTCCCCTGCCTACCGGCAGGCTTCTTGCCAAAATCACCTCATCCCTCGGTCCCTTCTCCTGAAAGGAGAAGGGAAGTGAGATGGTCTCCATTCTCCATTCTCCATTCTCCATTCTCCCTGCCTGTCCGGCAGGCAGCATATGGAACTAGTTCTTGATACACCTGACATAGAAAGCATCCGAGCGGTTTGCGGGGTAGTAGGCAGCACTCTGATCCGGGAAATTCATGGCATGGGCCCAGGCCTTGGCGGGTCCATGGGACGTTGAAGACCAGAAGAAAGAGGCGAAGGAATCGAAGTTCCAGTTTGCATTGTTGAACCGGATGCCGCTGAGCAGCGCATTAAAGCCCGAATAGCCGCTGTATTTAAGCGGAGCGCCCGCAAAGCCGTTGCCAAGATAGAAGCCAAAGAGGACGTTCCATTCATTTTCGGAAGGCACATGCCAGGCGGGAGGACACAGGCCCTGGCTCCCCTGGGTAGCATCATACTGCATCAGCTCGTCCCATTGGTACAAACCGCCGGAAGCAGTACAGTTGGCAGCCAGATCGTTCAGGCAATATTTTTCGACCACGCAGTTATCCCGCTGCATGGAACTGCTCAGTATCCTTCCCCCGAAATTAAGATTGACGGCCATCCAGCACTGGGCACCGATACTGATGGTGTTATAGGGCTGGTTGTCCCTCACATCGTTAAAAGTATTGTCGCAGGTGAAAGCAGCAGGACTTTGAACGCTGATGCTCAGGGTGGAAGAATTGTTGCATCCGTAAACATTCCCGCAGGTATAGGTAAGGGTATGTGCCCCTGCTCCTGCGATGGCAGGGGAGAAGTTCCCTGCAGCAACGCCGGCGCCGGTATAGACGCCTCCCAGCGGAAGGCCACCCTTTAATGTAAAGGGCATGGCATCGGTGGTGGTGATAATATCGGTGCAGGCCGTGAAGGATGTTGCCGGTAAAGGATTCACTATAATGGTCACATCCCCCGGGCTCCCGGGACAATTGTTTATGTATGGCGTAACAATATAGGTGACCGTTTCGACCGTATATCCGGAGTTAACCAGGACCTGGTTGATGGTATTGCCCGCCCCCGGCCCGAAGCCGGTAATATTTCCTGAACTCCCGGTGGCGGTCCAGGTAAAGGTGGGACTTGAAACATGTGAATTCAATCCAATGACCGGGGCAGTCCCGGAACAGATGGTTTGTCCGGTGGGGGTAAAGTAAACATCTGCAAACGGGGAGACCGTAACGGTAACATCGGCATTGGGCCCGCTGCATCCATTCAGGGCCGGAATTACGTGGTAAGTAACGGTTTCAATGTTAAATCCGGAATTGACCAGGTTCTGTGAAATGGTTCCCCCGACCCCATTGGCATAACCGCTGACCTGGGGGGAACTTCCGGTGGCCGTCCAGGAAAAGGTTCCGCCGGAGGGATTTGCCTGGAGAACAATGGTGGTTAACCCTCCCGAACAAAGCGGGAATGAGGTTCCGCTTGTCAATACCGGGCTTGGCTTGACCGTAACCTGGATACTTACAGGACTGCCTGGGCATCCGTTAGCTGTGGGGGTAACCGTATAGGTAACGATCTCAGAAGTCGATCCGGAATTAACAAGGGGCTGGGCGATCGAAGTCCCGCTGCTTGCGCTGTACCCCGAAACATTGGGGGAGGGACAGGTAGCGGTCCAGGAGAAAAGGGCCCCTGTTACATGTGAAAACAAATTGAGACTGGTGGGACTTCCGGAACAAATGGATTGGGAAGCCGGAACCGACCAGACGTCCGGCACGGGATAAACGGCTGCTTTTACGTTATAAACACCCCCCGGGCAACCGCTGTTCGCCGGAATGACATGATAGGTCACGGTATCCGTTGTGAATCCCGAATTAAAGAGCGTTTGTGAGATCGTACTCGTGTTACCGTTCAGCGCCCCGCTCAGGTTAGGGGAACCGTAGGTGAAGGTCCAGGAGAAATTCGTGCCGGCCGTATGCGATAAGATGGAGATGGAGATATTTCCACCGTTGCAGACCGACTGGCCTGCCGGCTGAAAATAGGCATCGACAGACGGGATCACGGCAACCTTAAAATCTTTGGGCTGTAGGGAGATACAACCGTTTGCATTAGCAGAAACATGATAGATCACCGTATCGATGGTGGTCCCTGAATTGAACAGGATCTGGTTGATGAACAAGCCGGCGCCTGCGGAATAGCCTGAAATATTCGGATCGCTGCAACTTGCCGTCCAGATATAGGTTGCCCCAAGAAAATTGGACTGCGGAACAATTCCCGCAGGCGAACCATTGCAAGTGGTGGAGATTAACACGGGGTTGGTAACCAGCGGGTGATCGGTAGCATGAACGACTACCGTATCCGTTACACTCGCCGAGCATGCGTCACTGACCGTACAGTAATACACGATATTTCCCAGGGGCGGGGTTACCGTGATCTGCGAAAGGGTGGACCCGTTACTCCATAAATAGGAATAAGGCCCCTGCCCCCCGCTGTGCAATGCATGGAGCGTGACAGATTGTCCCTGGCAGACCGAAGTATCATTACCGACAGAACAGGTAAGTGTGAAGTTGTCCTGGATATAAACCGTATCATAGTAGGTGGATCCGCCGTTACAGTTTAAGATCGAAACTCCGAGGATTACGGTTTCGGTTCCTTCTGCAATATTGTCCATCAACGGGTTAATGACGATGAATGCGCTATCAATCCCGGCAGGAATGATAACCTGGCTCGGGATCAGGGGATAATCCACACCGTTGGTGGCAGTACCCCCGATCGTATAGTTGATCGTGTCGTTCACAAGCATCGCCGCCTGTAACCGGAAGTTAACGGTGGCATTACTGCAGCCTTCCACGGCTACCGGACCTAACTGCGGCAAGGAATAGTCGTGATTAACCGTTACCGCACTTGCGGAAAAACTGTTTTTTTCAAGGAAAACGCCTGAATCAAGCGCAGGGTCTCCCGCATCAGCAATGGCAATTTTGATATGATAGATCTGGCAGGGAGTTACGATGTGCCATGCCGTGAAGATCCAGGAGAATCCGTTATATTGAAGAAAACCGCCATTCCCGTGCGGGTTCTGGCAATTGATAAACGCAGGAGGTTGTTTGGCTGGCAGAGGTTGATTATAGGGGCAGCTGATGGGCGAATTACACCAGTTTGCAGAAGGATCATCACAGATGTTGTTGATCGTAACATAATTTGAACTTCCCGGCATCAGGGCAATGTTTACGCTGTTATTCGAAAAGGGTCCGGTGATCCCGGGTCCGCTCAGGAAAAATCCAAAGGCATCATTGAATTGATGATAATACGTGTAAATTTCTTCCGAGCCGAATTCATACCTGAATTTCAAGGTGTCCGACTGAGGGATAAAATCAAATTCAATCACACAGGCATCGTGTGTTCCTACACCGGCTATGGTGGTTAAGTCAGCATCACCGGGTGTGTTGAGTGCAGTGCTTTGACTACAGGTTATATTTGGGCCGATCGCATTGATGGCGGCCCCGGAGGTTAGTATCATACCTGCACTCAGTCCTAATTCCGTTAAAGCGACATCGGTGGCGGTAAAAGCTCCAAGCTGATCGGAGGTAATTACAGCCGAGGATCCATTGAAAGTTGCATTTGAAATGGTTACTCCCACCCCAACAAGCTGGTTTTGAATAAACTGCTGGGGAGTTTGGCCAATGGCTGAACAGGGGGTCACGACCAATTGTGCCGAGACCTCACCACCGGATATAAGGAATACAATGAAAAAATAAAATAAGTAAACTTTTTTCATCACACTAATAAGACACATTTTTTGGCAGAAGTTGCCTGATAATTGCAAAGTTAATACAAATTTACGGGAAACCGGATGCTGGATGATTTTCGCTGTTCGCTGTTCGCTATTTCGCTTTTCGCTTTTTCGCTTACAGATAGTCTTCCGGATCTCAATCCTCTAATTCACCATAATCCTGTTGGACACATTGTGACAGGAGTTGCAATTGCCCACCGTCGTGGATTCCTGCATATATTTCACTTCACCGGTTAAACCTTTAACTTCAGGATAAAGACCGGTTCCGAAATTCACCGAAGAAGTCGTATAAAAATTAGCTTTTTCATCTGCAGGCAGTGTGAGAACAAGCGATCCCCCGCCATTGACGGCGGTGAACAGGTAAATCGTTGAGTTCGGGCTCAGATCGGTGGAGTCAGGTTTGTAGACCGTTCCTGCAACCACCCACCAATATTGATTTGAACTGCCGGAAGAATGGCAACTCATGCATGACGTCCCAACATTGTGGCTGCTGTTATCGGTATAGGAAGATGTCTTTGTCCCGCTCCCGCCTTTGTCTTTCTTACATGAAAGAAATAAAATAAACGGTAACATCACCAGAAAAAAAAAGCATATCCTGACAATCTTCATCATAATAAATCCAAAAAACAATCAGTCCTGATCTTCCTTAAATAATAATAACTCGCCAACTCGCCAACTCGCCAGCTCATCAGCTCATCAGCTAATCCTGGATGCACCTCACTGCAAAGGCATTTGTCTTGCTGCTTGGATAATCAGAAACGCTGGGGTTGATGTCGTTCATGCCATGTGCCCAGGCTTTGAGGGGGGCATGTTCGGTAGAGGTCCAGAACATGGCGGCAAAATCAAAGAAGCTGGAGCGTACATTATTCAGCCACATGCTGCTGAGGAAGGCATCAAAGCCCGAATAACCCGTATATTTCAGGGGAGCGCCTGCAAAACCGTTTCCGAGATAAAGTGCAAACAGCGTGTTCCATTCATTCCCGGTCGGAACATGCCAGCCCGGAGGGCATAATCCCTGCGCATTTCCTGAATTATCATAGGCCATGAGTTCGTCCCACTGGTAAAGCCCCCCATAAGAAGTACAATTGGCTGCAAGATCCCCGGGGCAGTATTTTTCATTGATACAGTTATCCCTTTGCATAGTGGTCACCGGTATCTTAACGCCATAATTGAGGTTAGCTGCCAGCCAGCAGCGGGTTCCCAGTTTTATCGTGGGATAGGTCTTGCCATCCCTGACATCGGTAAGCGTATTTCCGCAGAGGAAAGGCGCCGGGTTGAGAACGGTTATTGTTTGCGTGGCATTCCTGGAACACCCGAGGTAATTTGAATACTGGTAGGTGAGGGTATGTGTACCGGTCCCTGCATTTGCCGGTGTGAATACGCCTGCATTGACGCCTGCTCCCGAGTATATGCCTCCCAGGGGTATTCCCCCGCGGAGCAGGAAAGGCATAGCGGTGAGGATCGTCACCGGATCGTTGCAGCGGGTAAAGGAAACCACCGGCACGGGATACACCGTTACATCGGCGTCGCCTTGTGCACCGGGACAGCCATTGGCCGTCGGCAGGGCATAATAGGTAACAATTTCTTTATTGATCCATGAGTTGACCAGGGTCTGGGAGATAGGATTGGTAATTCCGGAAGAATACCCGCTGACAAAGCCGGAACTTCCGCTTCCCCACCATGAATAGGTGGCTCCCGGCACATGCGAGGCCAGTGCCAGGTTTGTGTTTAAGCCTGAACAGATCGCCTGGCTGGACGGCGTAAAATAAACATCTGCCACTGGAAAAACAGTAACCAGGATGTCATGACTGTTACCCGTACACCCATTGTTGCTCGCACTCACCGAGTAGGTCACCGTTTCGTTGACTAACCCGGTATTGGTGAGGGGTTGGGAGATCACCGGGCCGGAGGAATTGAAGTAACCGGAAACATTGGCGGAACTCCCGCTTGCCGTCCAGGAATAAGTTGAGCCCCCCATGTCAGAGGCCAGAATGATGCTGGTTAGCGTTCCCGAACAGATCGATGGATTCACCGTATTCGATACGGTGGGGATCGGCTTGACCGTGACCATATAATGATAGACATGCCCGTCGCAGCCATTTGCATGCGGGGTGATGTCGTAGGTAACGGTCCCGCTAACCATGTTTGTGTTGAAAAGTTGCTGGTTCAGAACAGTTACGGGTACTGCATTGTTCGACCAGCCGGTAATTCCTGGGCTGCTGGCGGTGCAGGTCCAGGTATACTGTGTGCCGGTCACATGCGAAGTCAGGGGCAGCGCGGTATTGCTTCCGGAACAGATGCTTTTCGACAGCGGAATATTCGTAAGATCCGGAAGGGGATGTACGGCGACTTTATAGATGAACGTATCCCCGATACATCCGAAGGTCACGGGTACGAGATGATAATAAACGGTATCGTTATTCCACCCGGTATTGATGAGTCGTTGGTTGATAAGGGTATCCGGCGTGGAAGTGTTATTGGAATAGCCTGTCAGATTAACGGAAGAGGCCGTACAGGTCCAGGTGAATTTGGTGCTGTCGGAGTAGGGTGTGACATTAAGGTTGGTCAGGGTTGAGTCGCAGATCGATTGGGTTCGTGAATTGATCAGGGGCGCGGGTAAGGGTCGCACCGCCACACTGAAATCCACAGGAAAACCATCACATCCCCCCTTATGGGGTGTGACCACGTAATGAACGGTGTCGGTATGCTGCCCGGTATTGATAAGAACCTGGCTGAGAGGGTTTCCCGAACTGTTGGAAAAGCCCGTCGTGGTTCCGTTCTTTGAAGAGGCGGTCCATGAAAAAATGGGGTTGGTAACGTTACAGGTAAAGGTAATATTTGTATTGCCCCGGCTGCAGATGGTTTTTGTAAGCTGGTTGTTGGTGATGACCGGCAAAGAGTCGACATGAACGACTTTAATGATCGAATCGGCGCAGCCCTCGGTGGAAAACGATTTGAGACTGACATTATAATCGCCTGAATTCGCGAAGATATGGACCGGATCCTTCACGCCTATCACTTCCGGGGAGCCGTCGTTAAAGTTCCATTTCCAGTTGAATACATGGTTCTGGGTTACCCAGCTCGAATCGTTGAATTGCGTTCCCACCCCGGTGCAGGATACCCCATGGGTAAAGTTGGTATGGATCTCGGTATAGGTGAGCACCTGGGTAATGGTGACCTGGCATCCGTTGAGGGCGGTCAAAACACAGCTTATGGTATCCCCCGTCGTGGGATGAGGAACTACGATGGATTGAGTGGTATCTGTAGTGCTCCAGAGATACCTGAACCCGGGCGGAGCCGTCAGCGTGGCGGAGGTATCCCCCTGGCACATGGAAGTCTGAAGGGTGATATAACTGCAATAAGCGCTGAGATAAGCATATCCGAAATGTCCTCCTTGCCGGCAATCTTTGATGTCAAAAACAATGGTAACTGTTTTTCCAAATTGATTCACAAGACTCATACCAACTGTAGTCCATTCCTTCCAGATAACAGTATTTTGGCCGGTTCCATGCTTATGCCATGTAGCAGGTAACGGATCGTTGGGATTAACCGGACTGAAAATGAAATAATAGCCGCAGGAATCAATCAAAGTTCCAGTTGAATCCAACACCTCTATAGTAAAACTGGGTTCATTAACAGCAGCATGACCTGGATCCTGAAGAACAACAGCATACCGGTAGACAAACAAGTAGGTCGTTGAATCTACATAAACAGAATACTTCAATTGTGCCCTGTGTATTCCTCCCACAGTATGTCCCAGGCGTGCAACATAGGGTTCTCCTGGAAAAACAGTGATCAGGCTGTCTCCTGTATTCGGATCCCAGGTTCCCGGGGCTGCAATGATGGAATGCAAGGAGGGCAATTTACCGGAGCATTACCCTGGTAACATTGTCCATTTGGTGCATGCGGCCATGGAGCAATAGTATTTGTGTCCAGTTCATTTGGGTACCAGACAGGACTGTTTGCAGGCCAGGTTCCCCATCCTCCCCACCAATTGGCGAATGTTCCTGAACTGAAATCAGAATTAGGGCAGGTGGTCACGAGCGTTTGTATGTTGGTATAGGGGAAATTGTAGTTGTAGGGTTGTGAAATGGAATGCTTCAGTTGGTATGCCCTTAAAAGTGCTTTGGCAGAATCGGACAGTTCATAGACCGGTACGAAAGATTGATCAGGCTCCTGTACTTGTCCCATTTCTGTTTCTGTTTCGGTAACAACAACCTGGGAAAAGGCAAACAGTGGTAATAGGGAAAGAAATACCTGCATTAGGCAAGGTATCAGCGCGTGGAAAAATGACTTTTTTTCAGTGTACACTTTTTTCATAGGTTGAATCTGTGTTACACCATAAAAACCGACTGGATTAACTCTGAGTCAACCGCATCTTTAATAAAAGCACATAAAAATATGAAAAAAAATCATAATGCAATTCAAGAAGGAAAAATATGTTGATAAAAAAATGGTAATGATGTTCAGTTGCCTTATAATTCGGGAATATTAGGATTATTATCTTATTATTGAGCTTTCAACAATAATCCCATGTATATTGTTAAGGATTACCTTGAAACTTGGATCTGCAGCATTTAATTAGAAGACTCAATATCGATCTTAAGTGTAAAATTGATCAGAATGAGATTTAATTATCTCTAATGCACCTAATTGACATGCCCCAGGTCTTTGAGTTTGTTGTTTCTAAAGGGAAAAGTGTTGAATATGATTGTGCATCGGGACTGATGGCAGATATATTATTACATTCTGTGCAAGTCCAGAACCATATATTGTTTCTAAGATCAGAAAAAATACCACCAGGAGCGCGACACCCAGCACCTAAAGCTGTATATCCATATAAGTTAAAAGGATCTGCTGGATTAGGAAAATCCCAATGAATAAATTGTGGTTCTTTTAGAAAATACCCTGCATAAGTATCATCACCACATATTGTATTCACAAGGATTCCAAATTCATCTTGTTTAGGAATATGCCACCCATTTGGACATAATCCCTGGAGGACTCCAAGTGGCGGTAAGGTCCATGAAGAAGTATTTGATGCTCCGTTATAGTATTGGACAACCTCTCCCCACTGGTATAAACCTCCATAAATGTCACAGTTATTCGGGTCATCATTATAACAATATTTCTCAGCAACAGGTGGAGTATTGTTGGTTTGATCTATACTGCCATCTATTCTTGTTCCATAATTAAGGTTTTTTGCCATCCAGCATTGTGATCCTATAAGGACAACATTATAAACCATAATATTGTTGGGATCACGGGAATCTGTTATTGGTTGAGTACAAGGGGGGGGGCATGCACTTGTTGATTGGTTCAAAACGGTAGCGACGAGTGAATGTGAACAATCCGTATAAGACCATACATAACTTGTGTACACTGTATTGCAAGATAATCCGGTTTGAGTAAAGGATGTGGATGAACCTACATCCGTAGCGTAATCATAATTATTTGAATTGCTCCATCTATAACCTGTCACATTTTGACCTTGTACAGCATTCCAATTCCAAATTATTTGGAATTGGAATGGAACATGAGTAGCAGCTGCTGGAGCAGACGGAGGGGTGCAATCTTTCATACATCTTACCTGGAGTGCAAATATCTTACCCGTGGATGGATTCATGAAAACTCCAGAAGTTGAATGATCAATTCTTAAACACGCTGCTGATTCAGCTAAATCATACTGATAAGGAGTTATTGACCAAAAAATTTCAGAGTAGGTTAATTCTCCCCACCATCCTCCAATATATCCTCCTCCACCTAATGCAGTAAAATAATAAGGATAATTTGTCCCATTGTTAGGTGAAGCCCAATAATTTGGGCCGGTATCTTTCAGTATAGCTCCGACTACAGTTCCATCAACTTCATCATCCCAGCATGGCGGGACAGTTGGATCTAATAATGTCAGAAGTGTACACCATTCATCATTCCCAGGAAGTTGCCATCCCTCCGGACAAATACCCTTAACGGGTTCAGTAGGCGGGGGACTCCACGTTGTCGTATTAGAAGCACCATGATAATATTGCACCATTTCTCCCCATTGGTAATACCCTCCATAAAGGTCACAATTATTAGGATCATTATTGTAACAGTATTTTTCCAGGGTTTGGTTATCTGTTTGTTGATATTGACTAGGATTTATAAGTGTTCCGACATTCATATTACGTTGCATCCAGCATTGGTTTCCTATTAATATCGTGTTATATGGTTGAGGATCGCGGGGATCACTAACTGATTGGGAACAAGAAAATGCCCCTGTTGTTGTGGATTGATGCAATGTTGTTGCAGGTGAACTCCCGCAATTATCACTGATAGCAGAAACGTATCTTGTATATGAAGTATTTGTACTTAATCCCTGTTCGGTATAAGAAGTATTTGTTCCAATATTTATTGCTGAGGTAAAATCATGATTTGAGCTTAAAAGATAACCTGCGGCACCTATGACTGCATTCCATTGCCAGGTAATTTGGTTTGGCGATGGTATTTGATTACCTTCGACAGGAGCAGATAAAGAGTTATAAGTTGTTGATTGATATAAAACTGTTGCATCAGAATGCCCGCAATATTTATATGCCCATACATATCTTTGGTAACCTGTCATGCATGTTAATCCGGTTTCAGTATACGAAATATTTGTCCCCATATCAGTTGCGTTACTAAAATCATTGGTAGTACTCCATTTGTACCCTTCAGCATCCGGGACTGAAGTCCAATTCCAGATTATCTGAGTTGGGGAGGGAATATGACTCCCAGTTGCAGGAGAAGCAGGTGATGAACAATCTTTCATACATCTAACCGAAAGACCAGTTGCTTTGTTGTCGTAATTTCTATTAATAGCTGCGATATTATATCCCAGACCCCATCCAAACCCAGTATTGGATGAATATTCAGTTGTTGTCCATAAACCACCTTGAGTAAATAATCCGCTAAATGTTCCATTTGAAATCCGCCCACCGGATGGAAGTCCATAAAACAAACTTTGGTTTGTTGCACCGGTATTGGGTGTTTGCCAATGACTCAGTCCTTTTTCCTTTAACTTTCCACCAATATTAGTGCCCGTCGACCCGATAACACTGCAGCTCACAGTGCTGTCCAGGAATGTAGTAAGAGTACACCATTCTACATCAGTAGGGATGTGCCATCCTACCGGACAAATTCCTTGAATATTACCTGTCGGCACAGGATTCCAGGAACTAGAATTAGATGCACCGTTCGTGTATTGGACCATCTCTCCCCACTGGTATAATCCACCATAAGTGTTACAGTATGATTCTAAGTTGTTATAGCAATATTTCTCAGCCGTACCATTATCTGTTTGGTTGGTTGTAGCAATAATCTTTGTTCCAAAATTTAAGTTCTGTTGCATCCAACACTGAGTTCCAATAAGGATGGTGTTATAGGTTTTGCTGTCTCGTGAATCAATAAGTGTTGATCCACAAGTCCATGTCTGAGCATAGATAGTATTAAAAATGCTTAAGTGGAATACAAAAAAAATAATACATAAAGTAATGTAAAGCTTTTTCATAATTTAAAAATTTAACATGAATAATAAAGCGTATGTTTAAATTATATTAAGGTTATCTCTTGAAATGATCATTGATAAATATATATATGACAATATGTTATGAGTATTGTTGAATAAGAACGAAAAAATAAGAAATGAAATACTCATGGTTAAGTTAATCGGAATGTTTATAATAATAACTCTATAATTATTGGTAACAATATTTTTCAAAACATTAGTTCTTAGATAATTAGTATTATGTTGTTCTCAATAAGATAAAATGTTAAAACTTACATATTATGAGAAAATATGGATATTGGAGAAAAATGTAAAAATACAACATTAAAATGAAGATGTCAATAGCGAAAACCCGTAATTATATTATAAAAATAAAATAATATTTAAAAACAAAAACATTTAGCAAGAAATAATAATTTTAGTATTTCGATATAATGATTATTCATTTAATCTTAGTCGTGAAGTTGTAATCTTGTTTGTGATGTGCTATCTATCCGTATTTTAATGAACCTATAATGATTCCAAGTAGGGTACCAGTAAAAATCGATTTATAGAAGCAAGGAAATGGAAAAACAGGAGTTCTTAAAGTGCCTTACGGGTAATAAATTAGGTATAAATGGCTTTATACCCATTGCTGAGACTTAATTGAAAAGCAGCTGGTGAAGCTAAAGAAGAGAGTAAAAAGCAAGTTTGTTAATAGCTTAATGGTAAAGCTTGCTTTGAAAAATTCGAGATATATGAAGCAAGAATCTAAACTATTAGATTCCGTGCAGTGATCAAAGTCAACCAGCCATTAATTTAATCAAATATAATAGATGGTTTCTTTAAGCTTTACCCACCCACAAAACCTAATCTTTTATACATCTCACTGAGAAGGCATTCTCCCTGTTCCCGGGGTAATAGGAAACGCTCGGGTTCCAGAAGTTCATTGCATGTGCCCATGCTTTTACAGGGCCATGTGAATTCGATGACCAGAAGAAGGTGGCGAAGTCAGGAAAACCAAAACTGACCGCGTCGAACCAGATACCGGAAAGCAGGGCATTGTAGCCTGAAAATCCGCCGATGGCTTTTAACGGGCTTGCGGCAAAACCATTACTGATATAGAAGGAGAAGAGGGTGTTCCATTCGTTCTCGTCGGGAACATGCCAGGCCGGTGGACAGAGTCCCTGGTTTGCAGGGGCATCCTCGTACCGCATCAGTTCATCCCACTGGTATAATCCGCCAAGGGAAGTACAATTGGCAGCCGCGTCGTTACGGCAGTATTTTTCGATCACGCAGTTATCCCGCTGAAAAGCAGTAGAGGCGATCTGGGTGCCGTAATTAAGGTTGGCAGCCAGCCAGCATTGCCCGCCCAGCTTTACGGTAGGATATTGTTTGTTATCCCTGAGATCGGTCATCATGTTATCGCAGGTAAAGGCCGGGGCAGCTAACACGGAAATGCTTTGTGTAACATTCGCCCCGCATCCCCAGGTATTGGAATATGCATAGGTCAGGGTTTTCGTTCCGGGGCCTGCCAGGCTGGGATAAAAGATACCTGCATTCACGCCGGGACCCGAATAAACGCCGTTCAGGGGCAAACCTCCCCTGAGT
>Ga0182011_10002475_pt1 | contig 15505 bp, 5 predicted proteins | sample 711E1DmetaG_FD_120481 | JGI IMG/M metagenome (GOLD analysis project Ga0182011, IMG submission 120481) | Permafrost microbial communities from Stordalen Mire, Sweden - 711E1D metaG | ecosystem: Environmental > Terrestrial > Soil > Wetlands > Permafrost | place: Sweden: Stordalen | collected... | reverse complement strand
CGCGCCGAGTCGCTGATGGGGTTGTTTTACCTGCTGACGATCTATTGTTTCATCCGCGGCATCTGCGCGGAGCGCGCCGATGCAAGCGGCCCGCGTGCGGGCCGCGTCCCAGGAGTTTGGTTCGTCTGCGCCGTCGTGACCTGCCTGCTTGGCATGGCCACCAAGGAAGTGACGGTCTCTGCGCCCCTGATCGTGTTGCTCTATGATCGGACATTCGTGGCGGGTTCTTTTCGGGAAGCGTGGCGCCGGCGCCGGGGACTTTACCTCGCGCTGGCAGCAACATGGCTGCCGCTGATCGGTTTGGTGGCAAGCACGGGTGGAAATCGCAGCGGCACTTCCGGCTTCGACGTTGGGATCACGCCATGGGCGTACTGGCTGACCCAGTTCGAGGCGGTCACCCGCTATCTTCGGCTGTCGATGTGGCCGCATCCGCTCGTGTTTCAATACGGCGCGACCTGGGTGAACCGCCCGGCGGAGGTGGTGCCGTACGCGCTGGTGGTAGTGCTGCTGGCGGCGGCCGTCCTGGTCGCGCTCTGGCGGCGGCCGATGCTGGGTTTTCTGGGCGCCTGGTTTTTTGTGATCCTGGCTCCCACCAGTATCATGCCGGGCCGCATCCAGACGATCGTCGAACACCGGATGTACCTGCCACTGGCCGCGGTGACGACGCTAGCCGCGATGGGGATTCACGCGGCGGTGCGGCGGCGAAGCTGGATGGTGTACGGGGCGGTGGCACTCGGACTGAGCCTGCTCACGGTGAGCCGCAACGAGGATTATCGCAGTCAACTGACCATCTGGAGCGACACGGTGGCCAAACGGCCGAACAACGAGCGGGCGCACTACGATCTGGGAGTTGCCTGGTCGCAGGTGCCGGGAAGGCTGAATGACGCCATCGCCCAGTATGAAGCGGCGCTGCACTTGCAGCCGGATTATGCCGAGGCGCACAATAATCTGGGCCTGGCCTGGTCACAGATGCCCGGGCGACTCAAGGACGCGCTCGCCCAGTATGAAGCGGCGCTGCGCCTGCAGCCGGATTATGCCGAGGCGCACAACAACTTGGGTGCAGCCTGGGCGCAGATGCCCGGGCGGCTGGATGACGCGATCATTCAATTCAGACAGGCTCTGCTCTTGCGGCCGGATTATGCCGAGGCGCACAACAATCTGGGCCTCGCCTGGTCACATCTGCCCGGACGGCTGAATGACGCGATCGCCCGGTTTCAGTCGGCACTACGCCTGAAACCGGATTATGCCGAGGCGCATCTCAACCTGGGCGACGCCTGGTCACAGATCCCGGGAAGGCTGGATGACGCGGTCGCCGAGTATGGAGCGGCGCTGCGCCTGAAGCCCGATCTTGCTGAGGCGCATCACAATCTAGGCGTCGCCTGGTCCCGGATACCGGGACGGCTGGATGACGCGGTCGCCGAGTATAAAGAGGCGCTGCGCCTGAAGCCGGGTTTTGCCGAGGCGCACACCAACCTGGGACTGGCCTGGTCCCGGATGCCGGGACGGCGGAATGATGCGGTCGCCGAGTACAAAGAGGCGCTGCGCCTGCGGCCGGATTATGCACCCGCCTGGCACAATCTCGGGACCAGTCTGTTCTATTTGGGCGATCTGCCGGCGGCGGCCGCAGCGTTCCGGGAGGAGCTGGGCCTGTCGCCTAATGATCCCGCGGCCCAGCAAGCGCTGGCTGCGGTGCTCCAGCAAACCGGAGGCCATTGATAAAACCATAGGTATGCCCGCGCAAAGTTCCACCGCAGGAACCCCGACCCTGAAACTCATCTCCGTCCGACGCGCGGATTGGTTGCGGCTCGCGAGTGCGGCCATTCTCGCAGCGGGGGTGATCGCCGTCTATAGCCGGACCTTTTCCGTTCCGTTGCTTTTCGACGATCGGGCGGCCATCGCCGACAACGCGACGATCCGCCACTGGAGCACTGCGTTCTGGCCGCCGCCGGCCACGACCGCGAGCGGTCGGCCGGTCCTGAATCTTTCCCTGGCGCTCAACCATGCCATCAGCGGGACGGCGGTGTGGAGCTATCACGCCCTCAACCTGATGATCCATGTCTTGGCCGGGTTGACCCTGTTTGGGATCGTGCGGCGCACGCTAGGATTGGTAGGGCGGGTTATCCCGAACCCGCCGCTTTCGGTTTCCGATCCATCGGATCGGCGCGTTAAGGATAACGCGCCCTACCTGGCGAACGCCACGCTTCTCGCCTTCTTCGCCGCGCTGCTTTGGACCCTGCACCCCCTGCAGACCGAATCGGTGACGTATATCATCCAGCGCGCCGAGTCGCTGATGGGGTTGTTTTACCTGCTGACGATCTATTGTTTCATCCGCGGCATCTGCGCGGAGCGCGCCGATGCAAGCGGCCCGCGTGCGGGCCACTTCTCAGGGGTTTGGTTCGTCTGCTCCGTCGTGACCTGCCTCCTTGGTATGGGCACCAAGGAAGTGATGGTGACCGCGCCGCTGATCGTGCTCCTCTACGACCGGACCTTTGTGGGGGGCTCGTTTCGGGAAGCCTGGCGCCGGCGCTGGGGACTACATCTGGCGCTGGTGACCACTTGGCTGCCGCTCGCCGGTCTGGTGGCGAGCGCGGGTTGGGATCGCAACGGCGCGTCCGGATTCAACGTTGGGATCTCGCCGTGGACGTACTGGTTGACCCAGTTCGAGGCGGTCGCCCGCTATGTCTGGCTGTCGGTGTGGCCCCATCCGCTGGTGTTTGAATACGGCACCTTCTGGGGGAACCGCCCGACCGAGGTGGCCCCTTATGTGCTGGTGGTCGTGGTTCTAGCGGTGGCGGTACTATTCGCGCTTTGGTGGCGGCCGGCGGTGGGTTTTCTGGGCGCCTGGTTCTTCGTCATCCTGGCGCCCACCAGCGTCATGCCCGGTCGGGTCCAGATGATCGTTGAGCACCGGATGTACCTGCCGCTGGCCGCGATGATGACGCTGGCTGCGCTGGGGGTTCACGCGGTGGTCAGGCGGCGAAGCTGGATGGTGGTCGCTGCATTGGCGCTCGGACTCGGCTTGGTCACGGCGCGGCGCAACGAAGACTACCGGAGTGAACTGACGATCTGGAGCGACACGGTAGCCAAGCGACCGCGTAACGAGACAGCACATTACAACTTGGGCCTCGCTTGGTCACAGGTGCCGGGACGGCTGGATGATGCGATCGCCCAGTATCAGGCAGCGCTGCGCCTGCAGCCGGATTTTGCCGAGGCGCACAACAATCTGGGCCTGGCCTGGTCACAGGTGCCCGGGCGCCTGAATGATGCGGTCGCCGAATATGAGGCAGCGCTGCGCCTGCAACCGGATTCGGCCGAGGCGCACAACAATCTGGGCCTCGCTTGGTCACAGGTGCCGGGACGGCTGAATGACACGATCGCCGAGTATGAAGCAGCGTTACGCCTCCGGCCGGATTCGGCCAAGGCGCATAACAACCTGGGCAGCGCCTGGTCGAAGCTGCCGGGAAGGTTGGGCGACGCGATCGCCGAGTATCAAGCGGCGCTGCGCCTGCAGCCGGGTTTTGCTGAGGCGCACAACAACCTGGGCAACGCGTGGTCGAAGGTGCCGGGGCGGTTGCATGACGCGATCGCTGAGTATGAAGCGGCACTGCGCCTGCAGCCGGGTTTTGCCCGGGCGCACAGCAATCTGGCCGGCGCCTTGTCCCAGATACCAGGACGGCTGACGGACGCGGTCGCCGAGTATAAGGCGGCGGTGGGCCTGCAGCCGGATTATGTTCAAGCGCACATCAACCTCGGAGTCGCCTTGTCACAGATGCCCGGGCGGCTGAATGACGCGGTCGCCGAGTATGAAGCGGCGCTGCGCCTGCAGCCGGATTCGGCCGAGGCGCACAACAATCTGGGCCTCGCCTTGGCCCAGATGCCCGGCCGGCTGAATGATGCGATCGCCGAGCATCAAGCGGCGCTGCGCCTGCAGCCGGATTTTGCCCCGGGATGGCACAATCTCGGGGTGGGCTATTTTCATCAGGGAAATCTGCCGGCAGCGGCTGCAGCCTTCCGGGAGGAACTGCGCCTGTCGCCGAGCGATGCGGCGGCCCAGCAAGCGCTGGCCACGGTGCTTCGGCAAGCCGAAGGCCATTGAAAAAAGGCCTGGGCACGTGATCACCGCGCGACGGGTCGGTTAACCTCGGCGAAGTACGCAGCCAAACCCCGGGCTTGCCCCGGGAAGGAGGTTCACCTAAGCAGCCGGCGCATTCCGTTTGCCATGCCAACGCCCAGTTTTCCCGCCGAAACCTCGACCCGGATGGTCCTCCTGGGTTGGCGCGCGGATTGGCTGCGGTGGATGGGCGGAGCCATCCTCGTGGCTGGGGCGATCGCGGTCTATTGGCGGACCTTTTCGGTTCCGCTGCTCTTTGACGACGCCTGCATCGCCGATGACCCGTCCATCCGGCACTGGAGCACCGCGCTTTGGCCCTCGAATAACTCGGGTGCGGCCGGCCGGCCCATCCTGAACCTGTCGCTGGCGATCAATTATGCGATCAGCGGGACGGCGGTGTGGAGTTATCACGCCTTGAACTTGGCGATCCATATTCTGGCCGGGTTGACTCTGTTCGGAATTGTCCGGCGCACGCTGGCCGCGCGGGCGAGCCCGGCGGCCTCTCTCGTCGCTTTTTCGGCCGCACTGCTTTGGAGCCTGCATCCGCTGCAGACCGAATCGGTGACCTTTACCATCCAGCGCACCGAGTCGCTCATGGGCTTTTTCTACCTGCTCACGCTCTATTGGTTCATTCGCGGGGCCGAAGCGGATCATCGCGCTCAAACCCGTTGGTTTGCCCTCACGGTCGCCACCTGCCTCCTCGGCATGGCGACCAAGGAAGTGATGGTGTCCGCGCCATTGATGGTGCTGCTCTACGATCGGACGTTCGTGGCCGGTTCGTTTCGAGCCGCCTGGCAACGGCGCCGGGCCTTATACCTCGGGCTGGCCTGCACGTGGGTTCTGTTGGCGGCGGTCATGCTGGGTTCGCAGAAACGTGGCGGCACCGTCGGCTTCGGTCTCGGTGTTTCTCCCTGGGAATACTCCCTGACCCAATGCCGGGCCATTGTGCTCTACCTCAAGTTGTCGGTCTGGCCGCATCCTCTGGTTGTCGATTACGGTACCGCCCTGATCAGAAATGCGCTGGCGGTGTGGCCGCAGGCCCTGCTGCTGATTCTGCTGGTCGCCGGCACCCTGCTCAGTCTATGGCGCGGGCCCGCCCTCGGTTTCGTAGGCGCCTGGTTTTTCGCGATCCTCGCGCCGAGTTCCAGCATGGTGCCGCTGGTGACCCAGACCGTGGCCGAGCACCGCATGTACCTGCCCCTGGCAGCGGTGATGACGCTCGTCGTGCTGGGGATTCACGCGGCGGTCGGGCGGAAAAGCGGGGCCGTGTTCGCGTTGTTGGCGCTGGGGTTGGGCCTGCTCACGGCGCGGCGCAACGAGGATTACCGCAGCGAACTGACCATCTGGAAGGACACGGTGGCCAAGCAACCGAACAATGAGCGGGCGCACACCAACCTCGGCGCCATCTTGTCGAGGATGCCGGGGCGGTTGAATGACGCGATCGCCCAGTATGAAGCGGCGCTGCGGCTGCAGCCGGATTACGCCGAGGCGCACAACAACTTAGGCCTGGCCTGGTCACATCTGCCGGGACGGCTCAATGACGCGATCGCCCAGTATCAAGAAGCGCTGCGCCTGAAGCCAGATCTGGCCGAGGCGCACAATAACCTCGGTGTCGCCTGGGCCCATCTGCCCGGGCGGCTGAAGGACGCGATGGCCCGGCTGGAAGAGGCGGTGCGCCTGCAGCCGGATTATGCCGAGGCGCATAACAACCTGGGCCTCGCCTGGTCACAGGTGCCGGGGCGGCTGGATGATGCAGTCGCCCAGTATCAAGAGGCGCTGCGCCTGCAGCCTGATTTTGCGGAGGCCCATTACAACTTAGGTCTGGCGTGGTCACAGATGCCGGGACGGATGAATGATGCGATCGCTCAGTATGAAGAGGCACTGCGCCTGCAGCCGGACTATGCCGAGGCGCACAACAATCTGGGCGCCATCTGGGCGCAAATGCCCGGGCGGCTGCAGGACGCGATCGCCCGGTTTGAAGGGGCGCTGCGCTTGAAACCGGACTATGCCGAGGCGCACAACAATCTGGGCCTGGCTTGGTCGCAACTGTCCGGACGGCTGAAGGACGCGATTGCCCAGTATGAAGAGGCGCTGCGCCTGAAGCCGGATTATGCCGAGGCCCATTACAACCTGGGCGACGTCTGGTCACAGACGCCGGGGCGGCTGGATGACGCGGTCGCCCAATACCAAGAGGTGCTGCGTCTGAAGCCGGATTTTGCCGAGGCCCATCACAATCTGGGCGTCGCCTGGTCCCGGATGCCGGGACGGCTGGATGACGCGGTGGCCGAGTATCAAGCGGCGCTGCGTCTGAAGCCGGATTTCGCCGAGGCGCACACCAACCTGGGACTCGCCTGGTCCCGGATGCCGGGACGGCGGAAAGATGCCGTCGCCGAGTACAAAGAGGCGCTGCGCCTGCGGCCGGACTATGCACCGGCCTGGCACAATCTCGGGACCAGCCTGTTCTATTTGGGCGATCTGCCCGGGGCCGCCGCGGCGTTCCGGGAGGAACTGCGCCTGTCGCCGAACGATCCCGCGGCCCAGCAAGCGCTGGCGGCGGTGCTCCAGCAAACCGGGGGCCGTTGAAAAAGGTCTGGGCCGATGACGAGGCTGCCCAGCCTCGGCGAACGGCACATTCAAACCGCGGGCTTGCCCCGAGCAGGCCGTTCACCTAAGCAGGCGACGCATTCCCCTTGGCATGCCAGCGCAAAGCCCCACCACAGGAACCTCGACCCGGCAACTCATCCCCGTTGGGCGCCCGGATTGGTTGCGGTGGGTGGGGGGAGCCGTCCTCGCCGTTGGGGCGATTGCAGTCTATGGCCGGACTTTTTCGGTGCCGCTGCTTTTCGATGACAAAACGGCCATCGCCGACAACCTGACGATCCGGCATTGGAGTACCGCGTTTTGGGCTCCACCCGGCACGAGCGCGAGTGGCCGGCCCATCCTGAGCCTTTCCTTGGCGGTCAACTATGCCATCAGTGGGACGGCGGTCTGGAGTTATCATGCCCTCAACCTGCTAATCCATGTCTTGGCCGGGGTGACCCTGTTCGGAATCGTCCGGCGAACCCTAGAATTGGTAGGGCGGGTTATCCCTAACCCGCCGCTTTCGGTTTCCGATCCATCGGATCGGCGCGTCAAGGATAACGCGCCCTACCTGGCGAACGCCACGCTTCTCGCCGTCTTCGCCGCGCTTTTCTGGACCCTGCACCCCCTGCAGACCGAAGCGGTGACCTACATCGTTCAGCGCGCGGAGTCGCTGATGGGGCTGTTCTACTTGCTGACGCTCTATTGTTTCATCCGCGGCATCTGCGCGGAGCGCGCAGATGCAAGCGGCCCGCGTGCGGGCCGCGTCTCAGGGGTTTGGTTCGTCTGCGCCGTCGTGACCTGCCTGCTTGGCATGGGCACCAAGGAGGTGATGGTGTCGGCGCCGCTGATCGTGTTGCTGTATGATAGGACTTTCCTGGCGGGCTCGTTTCGGGAAGCCTGGCGCCGGCGCTGGGGACTGCACGTGGCACTGGTGGCAACCTGGCTGCCGTTGATCGGTCTGGTGGCGAGCACCGGCTGGAATCGCAGTGGCGACTCTGGCTTCGACGTTGGCATAACGCCGTGGGCGTACTGGCTGACGCAGTTCGAAGCGGTCGCCCGCTATCTCTGGCTGTCGGTGTGGCCTCACCCGCTCGTGTTTGAATACGGCACGTTTTGGGTGCCTCACTACGGCGAGGTGGCGCCTTACGCGTTTGTTGTCGTTCTGCTGGCGGCGGCGACCCTCGTCGCGCTCTGGCGCTGGCCGGCCTGGGGTTTTGCGGGTGCTTGGTTCTTCGTCATCCTTGCGCCCACGAGCGTCATGCCCGGTGCGGTGCAGATGATCGTCGAACACCGGATGTACCTTTCACTGGCCGCGGTGATGACGCTGGCTGCGCTGGGGATTCACGCGGCGATCCGGCGGCGAAGCTGGGTGGTGCTGGTAGCGTTGGCGCTCGGGCTGGGCCTGCTCGCGGCGCGGCGCAATGCGGACTACCGGAGTGAACTGACCCTCTGGAGCGACACGGTGGTCAAACGGCCGAACAATGAACGGGCACACAATAGCCTCGGCCTCACCTGGTCGCAGATGCCGGGACGGCTGAATGACGCGATCGCCCAGTATCAAGAGGCGCTGCGCCTGCGGCCGGATTATGCCGGAGCGCATAACAACCTGGGCCTTGCCTGGACCCAGATGCCGGGACGGTTGCAGGACGCGATCGCCCAGATGGAAGAGGCGCTGCGCCTGCAGCCGGATTATGCTGATGCGCATGACAACCTGGGCAACGCCTTGTCGCAGATCCCAGGGCGGCTGCAGGACGCGATCGCCCAATATGAAGAGGCGCTGCGCCTGCGACCAGATTCGGCCGAGGCGCACAACAATCTGGGCCTCGCCTGGTCGAAGATGCCGGGACGGCTGAATGACGCGAATGCCCAATATGAAGAGGCGCTGCGCTTGCGCCCGGATTTTGCCGAAGCGCACAACAACCTGGGCGTGGCCTGGGCGAAGATGCCGGGACGGCTGAATGACGCAGCGGCGCAGTATGAAGAGGCGCTGCGCCTGCAGCCGGATTTTGCCGAGGCGCACAACAATCTGGGCCTCGCTTTGGCGAAAATGCCGGGGCGGCTGCAGGACGCGATCGCCCAATATGAAGAGGCGCTACGCCTGCAGCCGGATTATGCCGGGGCGCACAATAACCTGGGCGTCGCCTGGGCGAAGATGCCGGGACGGCTGAATGACGCAGCGGCGCAGTTTGAGGAGGCGGTGCGTCTGCAGCCGGACTATGCCCAGGCGCACTACAATCTGAGCGTCGCCTGGTCGCAGATGCCGGGACGGATGAAAGACGCGATCGCCCAGCATGAAGAGGCGCTGCGCCTGCAGCCGGATCTAGCCCCGTGATGCTCAACCCCGGGGAGCGCCCGCTTCATCGGAGGAAGCCGCCGGCGGCGCCAATCGGCCGTGCCCCGGTCGGTCCGGCTCATGCCACCGGCAGGGGCTGGAGCTTCCAGATGTCATCGGCGTATTCCCGAATCGCACGATCGCTGGAAAACTTGCCCATGCGCGCGGTGTGCAGAATGGCCATCCGCGCCCACCGGCCCGGATCGCGGTAGGCGGCGTCCACCCGCGCCTGGCAGTCGCAATAAGCGCGGAAATCCGCGAGGACCATATAGGGATCGCCGTCGTGCATCAGGCTGCGGTGCGTCCGGGCAAAGGCGCCGGACTCGCCCGGCGCGAAGAAATCGCTGCCGAGCCAGTCGATAACGGCGCGCAGCTCCTCGTCGCGGTGATAAAGATCCCACGGGTTGTAGCCTTGGGCGTGCAACGCCTCGATCTCCTCGACGGTCAGCCCGAAAATGAAAATGTTCTCCTCGCCGACCTCCTCCCTGATTTCGACATTGGCGCCGTCCAACGTGCCGATGGTGAGCGCGCCGTTGAGCGCCAGCTTCATGCTGCCGGTGCCGGAGGCTTCCTTGCCCGCGGTGGAGATCTGTTCCGAGAGGTCCGCCGCGGGAATAATCTTCTCCGCGAGCGACACGCGGTAGTTCGGCAGGAACGCCACCTTGATTCGGCCTCCGAGCCGCGGGTCGGAGTTGATGCGGGCGCCGATGAGATTGATGGCGCGGATGATGTTTTTCGCGACTTCGTAGCCGGGCGCAGCCTTGGCGGCGAAAACGAAAACGCGCGGCACGAGATCCAGGGCCGGCTGTTGCAGCAGCCGGCGGTAAAGCGCGAGGATGTGCAGCAGGTTCAGATGCTGGCGCTTGTATTCATGCAGGCGCTTGATCTGCACGTCGAACAGCGCATCGGGCGAAACGGTGAGGCCGCACTCGGTCTGGATCACGGCCGCGAGGTCTACCTTGTTGGCGCGCTTGATCGCCATGAATTCGCGCTGGAACGCGGCGTCATCAGCGAAGCGTTCGAGTCCGCGAAGTTCGCCGAGTTCGCGCACCCAGCCCGGCCCGAGCTTCTGCGTGATGAGTGCGGCGAGGCGCGGATTGCACTGCAGCAACCAGCGGCGCGGCGTGATGCCGTTGGTCTTGTTCTGGAACCGGCCGGGGAAGAGCGCGTCAAACCCGGGGAAAAGGCGTTTCTTCAGCAACGCGGTGTGGAGGGCGGAGACGCCGTTGACGGTGTGCGAGCCGACGACCGCAAGGTGGGCGACCCGAACCATCTTGGGCTCGTCTTCCTCAAACAGGGAGCACACGCGTTTCTTCTCGTGGTTGCCCGGCCACTGCACCTCGACTGCTTGCATGAGTCGGGCGTTGATGTCGCAAATGAGCTGAAGGTGGCGCGGCAGCACGCGGCCGAAGAGCGGCACGCCCCAGCGTTCGAGCCCCTCGGGGAGCAACGTGTGGTTGGTGTACCCAAACGTCCGGGTGACGATGGCCCAGGCCGTGTCCCACGCGACGTCATGCTCGTCGACGAGGATACGCATGAGTTCGACGATCGCGATTGCCGGATGGGTGTCGTTGAGCTGCACGGCGACCTTGTCGGCAAAGTTGTCCCACGAATTTCCCGGCGTGCGGAAATGCCGGCGCAGGATGTCGCGCAGCGAGCAAGCGACGAAGAAGTATTGCTGCACCAACCGCAGTTCCTTGCCGTTTTCCGTCGTGTCATTCGGGTAAAGCACCTTCGAGACGGTTTCGCCCACCGCCTTTTCCCGCACGGCCTCGACGTAGCCGCCGCTGTTGAAGGCCGCGAGGTCGAAGTCCTCGGTCGCCTTGGAGGTCCAGAGGCGGAAGAGGTTGGCGGTCGTGGTGCCGTAGCCGGCGATCGGAATATCGTGGGGCAGGCCGAGGATGGTCTTGGTGTCGACCCATCGCGGGCGGCAGTTGCCGCGATCGTCGAACACGTTGTCCACCCGGCCGTAGAGGTTGACCTGCTGGGTGTATTCGGGCCGAACAATCTCCCACGGATCGCCGAAGATCATCCAATTGTCCGGATGCTCGATCTGATGGCCGCGGACGAACTGTTGCTTGAAAAGGCCGAACTCGTAGTAGATCCCATACCCGACCGCGGGATAGTCGAGGGTCGCGAGCGAATCGAGAAAGCACGCGGCGAGGCGACCCAGGCCGCCGTTGCCGAGGCCCATGTCGGTCTCGGCCTCGCGGATGGCGACGAAGTCCTGCCCGAGGGTGGCGAGCGCCGCCTTCGCCGCCTCCAACAGGCCGGTGGCCAGCAGGTTGGCTTCAAACAGCCGCCCCATGTGATATTCGAGCGAGAAATAGTAGACGCGGCGGACGTTGTGGGCGTTGTGCACCGCCTGGGTGGCGATCATCCGCCCATGGAGCACGTCGCGCACGGCGAGCGCGGTCGCCACCCACCAGTCGCGCGACGTGGCCGAACCGGTATGGCGCGCGAGCGTCGAGACGAGGTGGCGCTGGATCAAGGTGCGCATCACTTCGATCGAGCGGCCAGGGGAGGCGTTCGGGGAGAGAATGGAGCCGACCACCTCCATCGGTTCGAACGGCGTCGTGCTTGCCGCGAAGGCGGCCGCGGTAGCGGCGATGGGTTTTGGGGTAGGCGCGGAGCTCATGGGGTCAGCCGGCGGCCCGGACCAAGGTACCATTATGGGTAAAGGGGATTTCGTGCCATGGCGAGCGTAGGTTGTTGGTTTTGACGCTTGGCCCCGAACTCTGGGTCCGCGACCGGGCACGATCGGTCTTCTTGACCAGTCCTGGGCCGGACGTCCATGGATTAGGGCGCCGGCAGCGTCTGCGGGGGGGCCGGGTTGGCCTCAGGGTTTGTCGGGTGACGCAGGCGGCGGTAGCTCCTTGGGCAGATACTCACCGGCCCAATCCAAGGATTCAATGAGGGTGCCCAACCGGCGGCCATCGGGTCCCCCCTCGGGTCGGCCTTTGAGTTCCCATACAGGGCTGGGTACATCCGGGCCGGAAACGAGATGCGGCTTCACGTCGAAATTAACCCCAAATTCGCCCGGGCGGATCTCACGGTGGCGCGCGGCGGCGATCAGAGTCTGCGCCGCCTGCTGGCCGAGTTCGGCGTTTTTTGTCACGTAGGCGGCGTAGGCCATGGGATTCCCGTCCGTATGCGCGGCATAATAGTGCCAGGCTTCCCAGTATTTGGGATGGTCGACGATCAGTTCCATCTCCGCCATGATTTCGACGGTTCCAAACAGCAGATCGAAGCCGGTGGCCCCGCCAACCTCGGCACCGCCCCGTGCGCCGCCGCGACCGCGACCTGGCGCCGGGGCGGGACCTGGGGCTCCGGTGCGGGCTGGCGGCACGGCAGCGCCAGGTGCGGCCCCAGCGTCGAAGAACCTCTCTGCCCGGCCCATGAACTTGCCGGTCGTGGGATCATAGGCGCCGGCGCCCAGCAGTTGGCCGGGCGTGCTGGCCAGCGCGAGCTGCGTATCCATGCCCGCCTTGATCTTGTTCAGCCACCGCGGGTCCAGCGTACGCTCATACTCGGTCAGCCAATTGCAGCAATAGCCCGCCCAATCCGTGCCGAAACTGGCGGTGGCGAATTCGCCCCGGTTGTCGGGATGAATCGGATCGGTGCGTTTCACCTCGGCATAGGTTTTGTCCGCGGTGAGTTGCTCCCGCATGAGATCGCCCATGCGTTCGTCGGTGCTCAGGAAATAATAGAACCGTTTGAGGCCCGCTTGGCTGATGCGCGGCTGCTTGGCGCCGTCGCCCCAGTGATTGACGTTGTGGCGCGAGCCGAGGGGCGCAAATCGCCCGAGGTGATGCACGTCCACTTCGCTCGTGTGCCGGGTCATGGCCTCGGCCAGCCGGAACAAGTCCGCCCGGCCGGAGCGCAGGAAGTGGTACCAAAGCCAGTAATCGGGCAGCAGCTCGGTGTTGTTCCAAGCCTGGCCGCCGATGTCGTAGCGCCATTCATGACGAACCTCATCGTACATCCGCCCCGTGTCGCCGTAATCCCAGAAGCCGTACCACGATTGCTGCTCGACCTCGTCGCGGTAGAAGTCGACTGCGGTCTCGAGCTGATCCTCGAGCGATTGACGGATGGCATTGGACCGGTCCGGCAGGCTCCAAAAGCCGAAGGCCCGCTGGTCGTGATAGTACTGCGGCGTGCAGACCAGCAAAGACGGCCCGGCGCCGGCCTTGGCCATCTTCACGAGGTCCGCATTGGCGGGGACGCCGGAGCAGGCCCAGAGCGTGAGTTCGGTCGTGTTGGCCACGCCCAGCGGCGAATCCCAGCCTTCCTTCCAGTCCTCGTAGGCCATGTCTAAACCATGCCCCTTGATGTCGTAATGGCGCATGTCCATCGCCGCGCCCCCGGGTGACCAGAACCAAACGCGCAGTTCGCCCAGGGGCGAGGTCGCGCCGTGTACTTCCAACGCCGATGGGTTCTTCTGCCAGAACTTCTTCACCTCAATGGCAATGCCGCCGCTGACGTCGCCAAGAAATGCCAGGCCCAGCGCGCGCTTCCCTTCGGTGACATGCAGCCACGAGCTCTTCGCCTGCGTGCGCTTTTCGATCACGAAACCGTGGGCGTTGCCTTGCGTGAGCTTGTAATCGTCCCAGTCGGCGATGTCGCGGATGTATTGCTGCTCTCGCGGGCCATATTGATCCGGATTGGGCACCCGCCGGCCGGCCACCTGGCTGGGGAAGACAGAGCGCTCTTTGCCGTAAGGCATCTCGCGGCGGCCGACCAATGGCTTGACCGGCTCGGCCCACATGCCTTCGTCGCCGCCGAAACGGACGTGGCGGTTGATGACTTCTTCGCGCAGGGGCACGGCGAATGAGATCGCCAGGCCCTTGATGAAGTCCTTCTGGCCATCGCTATCGAAAACGAACGAATGGACGATCCGGATCGAGTCCAGGCCGGCGTTGAAATAGAGCCGGACGACAAAAGGCAGCCAGGCGCGATCGGAGGAGGTCGATTTATGATCGCCCTCGATCTTCACGACCGCCCGGATCGGACCCGACTGTTCGAGAGTGACGGTCTTGATCCGGCTGATGAATTCCTCCTCGCGGATGGTTCGGGTGGTCTCGAAAGCCGAACGGTCTTCCAGCCGGCAGACCAGCTTGCCGTCCTGCGCGATCTTACGATCACCGATCGAGATGGACTCGACGAGGCTTGGCCCCTGCCTCGGCAGTCGTACGCGGATTGCACCGGTGTCGATCGCGATAGCTTGGTTGTCTTCCGTGCAGACGATCTTCACGGCTGGATCGGTCGCCGCGCCGACGACGAGTTGCAGCGGGCCGGCCAGGTCCGGGGCGGCCGAGATGGACTGTCCGCTCCACAGGATCGATCCATCTGGCCAAAAGGCCATCGGCCAGGTCTGGACCGGGATGGCCTTGCCGTCGGCGGTTTTGAGCACAAGCGAATCACTTTTCTGCACCTTGCCCTTGGGCCAGGGCACACCCCAACTCACGCCCTGCGGGGTCGCGGGTGGCTGGCTGTCGAGCCAATTGAGCTGGACCGGCGCAACCGGTTGCGCGATGGCCGACCAGGCGAAAACCGCTGCCGATACCAAGGCGCCGCGCACGGCGAATCGAGTGGCGGCGGAAAGGGAGTGCGAGGGAACGAGATGGGGGTGCATGACTTCTCAGGGGAAAGGGGACAGCCCGGACGCGGTGGAGATTATGACTGGCCGCTGGGGCCAAACCAAGGCAGAAGAAAGGTGGCGGTTTTGGGACCCGGCGTGTTCTTTTCCAGAAGCAAGCGGCACGCTCGACGAAACCGGCGAGGAGACCAGGGCCCATCGGGCAACGATTAGGGCGGGGCGAAAACTCAGTTTCTCGGCCGCGCAGCTTCCTGGCCGATTCCCCTCAATCATGGTCGTGACCGTCCGTGAGTTGGGCGCCCAAAGAGAAGCGTCGTGGCCGTGAGCCATTTTGAAGATCGAATGCGCATTCTTGTCTTTCCAGAATTGATTCACTGCGAGATGATAAGGAAATCCCTCCTGTAATGCCTTCGATTCGTTATCTTCCCCCGCTCGTTCTACTCGCCTCTGCGCTCATCGGCGCTCGGTCCACTGTCGCCGCGGCCGACGTACGTCCCGCGCCCGCTTCAGCTGTGCCCGTCCTGACCGCCCCTGCGGTTCTCCCGGGCCAGGGTCTGGCGCAGCATCCGTTCCTCTACGTCGGCGAGTGGGACTACCGCAAGCCCGACCAGACGATGTTCATCGTCCGCGATGGGAAGGTCGTCTGGACCTATTCCATCCCCATCAAGACTGCCGACGGCACGCTGCAGGAATGGGGCGACGCCACGCTGCTGTCGAACGGCAACATCCTGTTTTCCCGAAAAACCGGCGCCGGCATCGTCACCCCGGAGAAGAAGCTCATCTGGAACTATGACGCGCCCAGGGGCACCGAGATTCATATCGCTCAGCCGCTGGGCCTCGAGCGGGTCATGCTCGTACAAAACGGCGACCCGGCGAAGCT
>Ga0182011_10002474_pt1 | contig 15506 bp, 9 predicted proteins | sample 711E1DmetaG_FD_120481 | JGI IMG/M metagenome (GOLD analysis project Ga0182011, IMG submission 120481) | Permafrost microbial communities from Stordalen Mire, Sweden - 711E1D metaG | ecosystem: Environmental > Terrestrial > Soil > Wetlands > Permafrost | place: Sweden: Stordalen | collected... | reverse complement strand
CTCGAAGGTGTCTACAACCCCAAGATCGGCCCCGACGATAGACTCGCCTCCCTGGAGATCCTCGTTCCGGGCCTGAAACATCTCACCATCGTCAATCGCCTTGAGGATGACCCACACTTCCAAACGCCCGTCGTGCCAATCGAAACTTTGCCGCGCCTTCCGGCCGACCGTCTTGTGCACATCGTCGGCCAGGTCAAGGCGCAGGAATCGGGACGATATGTGAGAATCCGTGACGAGAGCGGGCAGGTCGACGTGCAGACTGGACAGACCACGCTTTGCCCCATCAATGCCCAGATTGAGGCTGTGGGGTTTCCGGCCATCATTGGTACGGAGTGGCGACTGCGGAGCGGGCTCTTCCGTCTGGACAAGAACCAGGCCACCGTTCCCGTGGTCCAGCCGAATCGGACCACCTTGCGCCTTGCCCAGCAAGTGCTCGAAATGTCGGCCCCCGAAGCGATGGAAGGATTGCCGGTCTGGCTCACGGGTGTCGTGACGTGGTCCCACGTCAATTCCCCGTTCTTTTTTATCCAGGATTCGAGCGGTGGGATCTGCGTCATGCGGGGGCAGTCGACCTCCGCCCCGAACCTACCCGGCCGGAATGTCGAGGTGCATGGGGTCACCTCCATGGGCCCGTTTGCCCCGGTGGTGATTGCCTCCAGATTCGACAAGGTCAGCAATCTGGTCCTGCCCGAGGCCAAACTGATCTCCTTGGAACACGCGCTGACGGGGGCCGAGGAGGCCACCTGGGTCGAAATGAGCGGCTTTCTCCGCCAGATCCACCGCCGGGAGGCTTGGAACGACCTTGAGATCGGAACGTCGACGGGCGATTTCATCGCGGTGCTGCCCGCTAACGAGGATGTCTCTACCATGGTTGGCGCGGTGATCCGGCTCCATGGGGTTTGCACGGCCAACGCGAACACCCAGCGCAAACTCACCGGTGTCACACTTTACGTGCCGGGGGCGGCCTATGTGCAGATCGAAGAACCGAAACCGGAGAATCCCTTCGCCTTGCCGGCCCGCTCGCTGGGCAGCCTGGGCCAGTTCGACACCCTGCTATCGTTCAACCGCCGACTGAAGGTATCAGGCGTGGTGTTGCACTCCTTACCCGGGCATTTGATTCACATCGCGGACGCCGGACAAACCCTCCTGGTTCTTTCACGCGACAAGACTCCGCTCGCTCCTGGCGACCGGATTGAAGCCGTGGGATTTCCCGGCCGGCAGGGTGGCCGGCTGGTGTTGCGTGAATCAGTATTCCGCCGGACCGGTCGGGATCGGCAGCCGGACCCGAGGCGCATCGTGTCGCAGCAGACCCCGGCCGCCGACCTCGACGGCCAACTGGTCAGCGTCCATGGCACGCTCATCGATACCGCCCCGTTCGGCGAGCAATCCCGCCTGAGCCTGGAGGCGGACAACCATATTTTTGAGGCCCTGATCGAGAATCCGGCTGGCCAGCCACGGCTGTCATTCCCGCCCGTGGGCAGCGTGCTGTCGCTCATCGGAGTCTATGAGTTGAAATACAACGAATACGGGCAACCGGTGGGTTTTCAGCTTCAGATGCGCGAACACGGCGACATCGCTGTATTGCGGCGCCCCTCCTGGCTGACGCACGAACACATTCTCGCCTTCACCGGCACGCTGGCGATCGGCATCCTGCTGTTCATCGCCTGGGTCGTGGCGCTCCGGCGTCGCGTCCAGGCGCAAACTGAACAGATTCGCGACCAGCTGAAACGCGAGGCGCGGCTCCAGGCCGAATTGCTGCGAACCAGCAGGCTCGAGTCGCTCGGCCTGCTGGCCGGCGGCATCGCCCATGATTTCAATAACCTCCTCACTGTCGTCATGGGCAATCTCTCGCTCGCGCGCCTTGACGAAAAGATGGATCCCGAGTCCATCGAATCGTTGCGCGACGCGGAAAAGGCGGTCGTGCGCGCCCGGGATCTCACGCAGCAATTGCTGACGTTCGCCAAGGGCGGCGCTCCCATCCGCGCGGCCGTGGCCCTGCCTGACGTGGTTCGCGAGGTCGCCGAGTTTTCCCTGCGGGGTTCGCACTCGCGCTGCCAGTTCGACGTCCCGGAAGATCTCTGGCCGGCCAACGTGGACAAGGGCCAGATCGGCCAGGTGGTCCAGAACATTGTCGTCAACGCTTCGCAAGCCATGCCGGACGGCGGGATCATCGATATCGCCCTGCAGAATGATCTGCTCGGCGCCGAACTCGGCGCGACGCTCGCGCCCGGCCGCTATGTGAAGCTGACCATCACGGACCACGGCCAAGGCATACCCTTGGAGGATCTGCAACGGATCTTCGATCCCTATTTCACGACGAAGAAGCACGGTAGTGGCCTTGGGCTCGCCACCGTGCATTCCATCGTCAAGAAGCATTTCGGCCATATCTCCGCCGAATCGGTCATGGGCCAGGGCACGACCTTCCGCATCTGGCTGCCCGCCGCAGAAAGTTTTCCGGGTTCGGCGATTGCCCCCGCAGCGGTCGCCTCGCCACCGGCGACGTCTGGTCCGGTGCGCATCCTATTCATGGATGACGAGGAAATGGTCCTGCGGGTCGGAGGCACCATCCTCCGGCGCATGGGCTATGAAGTCACCACCGCCGCCGATGGAGAGACAGCCGTGCGGGAATTCACGCGGGCGCGGCAGGAGGGTCGGCCTTATGCCCTGGTGATTCTGGATCTGACCGTGCCCGGTGGCATGGGCGGGCGTCAGACCCTGGAACAACTCCTGAAACTGGATCCGGCCGTGCGCGCCATCGTTTCCAGCGGCTACTCCAACGACCTGGTCCTTTCCAACTATCCGGTCTACGGGTTTTGGGGCATGGTTTCCAAGCCTTACGAAATCACCGACCTGGCCCATACCATCGAACGCGTGCTCAGGGGCGAACGCGCCTGATTCGTTTTGCCATCTCTCCCGGATGGGCAGAGCTTGATCGCAATCCCGATGAATGACGTTCTCGATTACCTTAAGACCAACCAGCCACGCTTTGTCGAGGAGCTGTGCGAGCTCCTGCGTTTCCCCAGCATCTCCGCCCAGCCGCAGCACAAAAAAGATCTCCGCGCCTGCGCCGCCTGGCTCGTTCAGCATTGCCGCCGGATCGGCCTCAACGCCGAATTGTGTCCCACGCCAGGGCATCCGATCGTGCTCGCGCGCACGCCGCGCCGGGCGGGGGTCCGGCCTCATTATCTCGTCTACGGCCACTACGATGTGCAGCCGCCCGAGCCGTTCGACCTGTGGAACTCACCGCCGTTCGAGCCCACGATTCGCGGCCGTCAGCTGTTCGCCCGCGGCGCCGCCGACAACAAGGGACAGTTCTTCGCGCATCTCAAGGCGGTCGAAGCGTACCTCAAGACCAGCACCTCGCTGCCGTGCGATCTGACGTTCGTGCTCGAAGGCGAGGAAGAGACCGGCAGCGCCAGCCTGACACCGTTCCTGCGCGCTCACCGGCGTGAGCTCCGCTGTGATGGCGTCGTGATCTCCGACACGGGCATCCCGAAAAAGAACCTGCCGGCGCTTACCTATGCGTTGCGCGGCATCGCCGCGCTCGAGGTCACGCTGCGCGGGCCCTCCCGCGATCTGCACTCGGGCCTCTTCGGCGGCTCGGTGGAAAATCCGGCGATGGCCCTCTCCCAACTACTCGCCAAACTGCGGGACGCCAAAGGCCGGGTCACAATCCCGGGCTTTTACGAAGACGTGGTTGCGCTCACTCCGCTCGAGCGGAAACAGCTGCGCCGTCTGCCTGGCACGGAGAAGAGTTACCGGAGGTTCCTCGGAGTGCCGCAGCTTTACGGCGAAAAAGGATTCGCCTCGACCGAACGCACCACCGCCCGGCCGACGTTCGAGATCAATGGTCTGACCAGCGGTTACCAGGGCGAGGGAGGCAAGACCATCGTGCCGGCCTGGGCCCGCGCGAAGATCACGATGCGCCTGGTCGCCAATCAGCAGCCGGAAAAAATCATGAAGGCCACCGTCGCCTGGTTAAGACAGCTCTGCCCGCCCACCGTGCACATCGAAATCAGCGCCGGGCACGGCGCGCCGCCGTATCTGATCGAGCCCACCGGAGCCCAGGTGCAGGCCGCCCTGCGGGCGTTGCGGACCGCGTTCCGCTATGAGCCCGTGTTGATCCGTGAAGGTGGCTCGATCCCCATTGTCTCCGATTTCAAGCGGATCCTGGGCGTCGACACCTTGTTGCTCGGGCTGGCTCTGCCCAATGACAACATCCATTCGCCAAACGAGAAATTTGACCTCGATTGCTTCACCGCGGGCCAACGGATGAGCGCGCTGCTGTGGCCGGAACTGGCAAAGACAGAGTAAGCCAGACCGATGCGGTTGTAATTGTAGCAGGGCGGCGTCAGGCGACCCCCGCCCTACACAATTCGGTTTCCGAATCGCAAGCAGACCGACGGTCAAGCTGTCGGAGGTGAATGAGGAGATCGTCTCCAAAATGACCGAACCGAACGGATCACAGCATGGTCTCGGGCAATGCGGTATCGCCGCATCGATCTTGCTAGACGCGGCACGACGTCCCATCGTACCCGGCATGAAATGGATCCCGATTGCCGCCCTGACCTTGTTGCTCGCCTCGTGCCAGACGGCATCAGTATCGGACGCGCCGAAAGACTATGCAGCGCGCGCCGACGCGGACATCGCAAAGTACACCATTACCGACAACGCCGCCTACGGATTCGAGCCCGAGGGCAAATTTGATGCGAGCAGCGTTACGATTTTGGAGAGCCGCAAAGACCACGACTGGACCATCTACAAGGTTCCCGACAAGAGAGACGAGTTTGACAGCGTGGAGCTGACGGTCGACGGGACCGGCACGATCATCCGCCTCCAGTTCTTCAAGCTGACCCACACAACCGTCGGACGCCGCGAGGCGGTTGAAACGGCTTATAAGGACCTCATGGCAAGATACAAGGTGGTCCAGCGGACCGGAGACCTCGATACGGCCAACCTGACGGTTTATGTGGCAGAAAACGCGGCCGCGTGGAAGGAACGGTATATTCAATACCTCCAGCTGATGGACGAGCCGAACAAAGCGTATCCGAGTGCGAAAGAAGATTACCACCTTGGGGCGCAGCTCTGCTGGATTCTCCAGCCGCACCTCAGCCAGATCCAGGCGGTCGTGCGCCAGGAAGGCCAGGGCGCCTCGCTGGTGATCGATTTCCAGACGAAGGCGTATGCCGCGGCGATCAAGAGCCAGGCCCCGCCGCCGAGCCAGGTTTCGCCGGAGCCCTAAGCTGCGGGATTCCTGGGGCGGGATCATGCCATTGCTGGCAATTCTCCTCGTGCGCTCGCGAACCGACTGGTATGCGGGTGTAGGAAGCCCGCTTGCGGGCGAGCATCGGTCGCAAGCGACCTTCCTACTTCATGATCCCGGCTGAAGGGGCGTGTGCCGCAACCCAAGTTTGCGCAGGTCTGTGACCGACGACTTCGCCAGTCGAAGACACGCGCCACTTGGCGGTGACAGCGCACCGCCCTCCAGCAAGATCGTCGAGCCGGGGACATTGCGGCGCCAAGTCTCGAACGATCCGCAAAAAAAAGGCGCCCCGAAAACCGGAGCGCCTTGAAGTTCTGTGAAGCGGAACTGGCCGCAATCGGACTTAGTAGTCCATGCCACCCATGCCGCCGCCGCCGGGAGCCTGGGGAGTTTCCCTCTTCTCCGGGATCTCCGTGATCATGCACTCGGTCGTCAGCAGCAAGCCGGCAATCGAGGACGCATTTTGCAGCGCGGTGCGGGTGACCTTGGTCGGGTCAACCACGCCGGCTTTGACCAGATCCTCGTATTCACCAGTGGCCACGTTATATCCGAAGTTGCCCTTGCCCTCGAACACCTTCTGGGTCACCACGCCGGGCTCCACGCCAGCGTTGGCGCACAGCATGCGGATGGGATATTCGATGGCGCGACGGACGATCTGCGAACCGATCTTTTCGTCACCTTCCAGCTGGAGGGCTTCGATGACCTTGGCGCAGCGCAGCAGCGCGACGCCGCCGCCGGCGACAATGCCTTCCTCGACCGCGGCGCGCGTCGCATGGAGGGCGTCCTCGACGCGGGCCTTCCGTTCCTTCATCTCGGTCTCGGTCGAAGCGCCAACATTGATGACGGCGACACCACCCGCGAGCTTGGCCAGGCGCTCCTGGAGCTTTTCGCGGTCATAGTCAGAGGTGGTCTCGTCGATCTGCCGACGGATCTGCTTGACGCGACCCTGGATGTCAGACGACTTGCCGCCACCCTCGACGATGGTGGTATTCTCCTTGTCCACGGTGATGCGCTTCGCTTTGCCGAGGTCGCTGATGGTGACATTCTCGAGCTTGATGCCGAGGTCCTCGGTCAGGCAGCGGCCGCCCGTGAGAATCGCGATGTCCTCGAGCATGGACTTGCGGCGATCGCCAAAGCCCGGGGCCTTGACGGCGCAAACATTGAGCGTGCCGCGGATCTTGTTGACCACGAGGGCGGCCAGGGCCTCGCCCTCGACTTCCTCGGCGATGACCAGGAGGGGTTTGCCGCTCTTGGCCACGGTCTGGAGCAACGGGAGCAGGTCTTGCAGGCTCGTGATTTTCTTCTCGTGGATCAACACATAGGCGTCCTCGAGCACGGCCTCCATCGCCTCGACGTTGGTCGTAAAATAGGGCGAGAGATAGCCCTTGTCGAATTGCATGCCCTCGACGACTTCAAGGGTGGTTTCGATGGACTTGGCTTCTTCGACGGTAATGGTGCCGTCCTTGCCCACTTTGTCCATGGCATCGGCGATGATATTGCCGATGGTGTCGTCCCAGTTGGCTGAGACCGTGGCGACCTGGCGGATTTCCTCGCGGTCGTTCACCTTCTTGGAGATTCGGGCGAGCTCGGCGATGGTCGCCTCAACGGCTTTGTCGATGCCGCGCTTCAGATAGATTGGATTCGATCCGGCGGTGACGTTTTTCAGGCCCTCGCGATAGATGCTCTCGGCCAGCAATGTGGCAGTCGTGGTGCCGTCGCCCGCGGCGTCAGAAGTCTTGGAAGCTACTTCCTTCACCATTTGGGCGCCCATGTTCTCGTAGGGATCGGGAAGTTCGATCTCCTTGGCAACGGTTACGCCGTCCTTCGTGACGGTCGGTGAACCGAATTTTTTGTCGATGACGACATTGCGGCCCTTGGGCCCAAGGGTCACCTTGACCGCACGCGAAAGAAGTTCCACGCCGCGCAGGACCTTCTGGCGGGCGGCTTCATCAAAGAGGAGTTGTTTAGCAGGCATAGTGGGAAATTTTGGACTGGGAGTTTTGGTTTAGGGGGATTCCGGCACGACTCAGGTGAGCACGCCGAGAATATCGTCCTCGCGGACAATGGTGTATTTCTTTTCTTCGATCTTCACCTCGGTTCCGCCGTACTTGCTGATCAGCACGCGGTCGCCGACCTTCACTTCGAAGGGAAGGACCTTGCCGTCCTCGCCTTTCTTGCCGGTGCCGACGGCGATGACCTTGGCCTCCTGGGGCTTTTCCTTGGCGCTGTCCGGGATAATGATGCCTCCGCGGACCTGCTCTTTTTCTTCGAGGTGTTCGACGAGAACACGATCACCGATGGGCTTGATTTTGACGTTAGCCATATGGATTGAGTTTGGGTTTGGGTTGAGAGGTTTGCTGGCGGGCGATTGAAATGCGGGCCTCCGCGCCGGGAGGACCGAGGCATGCCGACCCAGAGGTCAAGGCTTCTTGGTGTTTTCGTCGACCACCTCAAAATCGGCGTCGACTACGTCCGATTTCTGGTCGCTTTTCTTTTTCTCGCCCTCGGGGGCCGGTTCGCCGCCGGGCGCGGCACCACCACCGGCGCCGGCCGCGGCCGCCGCCTGTTGGGCCTGAGCGTAAATCTCACCGCCAAGCTTCGTGAGGTTTTCGATGGCTGAGCGCATCCTCGCCACCTCGTTGCTCTCTAGATCCTTCTTGGCGCTGACCACCCCCGCCTCGATCTTCGATTTCACGTCCGCCGAAATTTTGTCGCCGGTATCCTTGATGGTCTTTTCGAGCTGATAAATGACGGAATCGAGCTGGTTGCGGGCCTCGACCTCTTCGCGACGGTTCTTGTCCGCCTCCGCATTGAGTTCAGCCTCCTTGGTCATCTTCTCAACCTCGTCCTTCGACAGGCCCGAAGAGCCCTGGATGGTGATCTTCTGTTCGCGGCCCGTGCCGAGATCCTTGGCGGACACATGGAGAATACCGTTCGCATCGATGTCGAAAGTAACCTCGATCTGCGGCGCGCCGCGCGGGGCGGGCGGGATGCCATCAAGCCGGAACGTCCCCAGCACCTTGTTGTCCCGCGACATTGGGCGCTCCCCTTGGGTGACGACAATCTCGACCGACGGCTGGCTGTCGCTGGCGGTGGAGAATACCTGCGATTTCTTCGTCGGAATCGTGGTGTTGCGCGGAATCATCGGCGTGGCCACGTTGCCAAAGGTCTCGATTGCCAGGGTGAGCGGGGTCACGTCCAGCAGGAGCACGTCGCGCACTTCGCCCTTGAGCACGCCGCCCTGGATCGCCGCGCCGACCGCGACCACTTCGTCCGGGTTGACGCCTTGATGCGGTTGCTTGCCGCCGAGAACCTTGGCAATATCAACGATCTTCGGCATGCGCGTCATGCCGCCGACCAGGACGAGTTCGTCGATCTCCGCGGCCGTCAGCCCAGCATCCTTGAGGCAGTTTTTGAACGGCTGGATGCAGCGCTCGGACAGCGAATCGCAGATCTGCTCCATCTTGGCCCGCGTCAGCGTGACATTAAGATGTTTCGGGCCGGACGCGTCGGCCGTGATGAACGGAAGATTAATATCCACCGACTGCGCCGAGGACAGCGCGATCTTGGCCTTCTCCGCCTCTTCCTTCAGCCGCTGCAGCGCCATCGGATCTTTGCGCAGATCCACGCCGTTGTCCTTCTTGAAATTGTCGACCAGCCACATGATGATGGCGTCGTCCCAGTTGTCGCCGCCGAGATGAGTGTCCCCGTTGGTGGCCTTCACCTCGAACACGCCGTCGCCGATCTCGAGGATCGACACGTCGAAGGTGCCGCCGCCGAGGTCAAAAACGGAGATCTTCTCATCTTTCTTCTTGTCGAGACCATAGGCCAGAGACGCGGCTGTCGGCTCGTTAATAATGCGAAGCACTTCGAGACCGGCAATCTTGCCCGCGTCCTTGGTGGCCTGACGCTGGGCGTCGTTGAAATATGCCGGGACCGTGATGACGGCCTGCGTGATCTTCTCGCCGAGATACGCCTCGGCATCTGCCTTCATCTTGGCCAACACCATCGCGGAGATCTGCTGTGGGGCGAACTGCTCCATTTTGCCATCCGCCAGAACCTCGATGTATGCGTCGCCATTCTTCCCCTCGATGACCTGGAACGGGAAATTCTTCGCTTCCTCACGCACTTCGGAGTGCTTGCGACCGATCAGGCGCTTGGCAGAAAAAACAGTGTTCTTTGGATTGGTGACGGCCTGGCGCTTGGCGGCCTGGCCCACAAGACGTTCACCCGTCTTGGTGAAAGCCACGACCGATGGGGTCGTACGCGCGCCTTCGGCGTTGGGGACAACCACCGGCTCACCGCCTTCCATGACAGCCATGCACGAGTTGGTGGTGCCCAGATCGATACCAAGAATGCGGCTCATACGGAAATCTAAGCAATGCGCATGCCCCAATGGCACATTTTTCTCAACCTGTTATCGATAAGGCATTAAAAAATTAACGCCCCGTTTTTTTCACCAGCGATGCCCGCTCATGCACGCCACCATGTCACACCTGTGTCCCATCGGGAATGGAAGATCTCGCGTTGTGTCACACTCGAAAACAAAGCTTGCCTCGCACGGCCCAAATTCCCGAAATCCCTCCCCTCTCTTGGCCGAGCTAGCTCAGTTGGTTAGAGCGGCTGTTTCGTAAACAGCAGGTCGCTGGTTCGAATCCAGTGCTCGGCTCCATTTTTCGCCTCGGCGAAAAATGTCCTCCGAAGGCCCGGCGAAGGAGGGCCTTGCGCCAAGGCTGCCACCGATCGTCGAAGCCAGTCCGGGAAGTTTCATATTCTACTCCCCAGCAATCCCGCAGACTGTCAGGGATGTCGCCATGAGCCTTCCCACCGCACTTTTTGATTATGCGCTACCCGAGCGCCTCATCGCGCAAACCCCGGCGGTGCGGCGCGATCAATCATGCCTGCTCGTGATCGACCGGCACGCCCACCACGTGACGCACCATGTGTTCGGCGATCTGCCTCGTTTTCTGCGCGGCGGCGACCTCCTCGTCCGTAACAACGCCTCCGTGCTGCCCGCCCGTCTGTTGGCCCAGCGCGAGACCGGTGGTCGGGTGGAGTGTTTTTTGCTTCGCCCCGCGGCGACGGGCGCTTCGACTGCCGGAAGCACAGACGAATGGTGGTGCTTGCTTCGGCCGGCCCGCAAGCTGCCCGCCGGAGCCACTTTTGCGCGCGAGGGGGCGTTCTTGGCCACGGTGCGCGCCCGCGAAGGCGACGGGCTCGCCCGCGTCGCTTTTTCCACGCCGGGAGGCGAGTCCATTGTCGCGGTTGCCAACCGGCTCGGCGAGGTGCCGTTGCCGCCCTATATCCATCGTCGTCACACCAAGGACGAGCGCCGCCAGGACTTGGAGCGTTATCAAACGGTCTATGCCGACCGCGCTCAACAGGTCGCAGTCGCCGCGCCCACGGCTGGTCTGCATTTCACTCCTGAGTTGCTCGCCCGCCTCACCGGCGACGGGGTGCGTTTCGCCGATCTCACCCTCCACGTTGGGCTCGGCACGTTCCGCCCGATCGCCGCCGAGAACGTCGAACAGCATGTCATCCATCGTGAGACTTACGAGATCTCCGCCGCCACCCAGCACGATCTGACGCAACCAACCGGACGCCGCATCGCGGTGGGGACAACCTCCGTCCGGACAATCGAGGATTTTCTTAGTCGGGTCCCCTCCACCGCGGCCGCGAGCTGCAAGGCGGAAGCCGGCTTGTTCATTTATCCCCCGTTCACCTTCCGCGGAGTCGATGCCCTGATCACAAACTTCCACCAGCCGCGCTCCACGCTGCTCTGCCTCGTCGCGGCGTTTCTCAGCCCCGGCGCGACCGACGGCATCGCCTGGATCAAAGAGATCTACGCCGAGGCGATCGCTCACGACTACCGGTTCTTGAGCTACGGTGACGCCATGTTGGTCTTGTAAGGAACGTCGGCGCAGGAGCGAGAACTGCGTCCTCTCGCGTTTCCCGGACGAGTCCCTGATCGCCGCGGAAAAGGCCCGGTAATTTGCGTTCGGGCAATTCCTGCTTACAAAATCCAGCCACTATGAAAGTCATTCCTCGCTTCCTCCTGCTCAGCGTCTGCACTCTCGGACTGCTCGCTTCCGCCCATGCGGCCGTCGAGACCTACCAGATCGACCCGGTCCACTCGTCGGTCGGTTTCACGATCCGCCATTTTTTCACGAACGTTCCCGGAGTCTTCACCAAGTTCTCCGGAGCCATCACCGTCGATCGTGACCACCTTGAAAACAGCTCCGTGACGGCGACGATCGAAGTCCCTAGCGTCGACACGCGCACCGAGAAGCGGGACAACCACCTCCGCTCGCCGGATTTCTTCAACGCCGCGAAGTTTCCGGTCATGACCTTCAAGAGCACGGCCTGGAAGCAGACCGGCGACGGCACCTTTGACGTCACGGGCGATCTCACGATCAAGGACGTGACCAAGCCGGTCGTGCTCAAGGTCAAGCTGCTCGGCTTCGGTCCCGGCATGCAGGGCGCGGTGCTTTCCGGCTGGGAGGCATCGACCACCCTCAACCGCAACGATTTTGGCATCACGACCTTTCCCAAGATGTTGGGCGACGACGTCGGGGTGACCATTTCCGTTGAAGCCGATCTGGCGAAGAGTTGAGCCGCAAACGCCGCCGCGTTCCAAGGAGTTGATCGGACTTTGACCGGCGGGTATTCCATGCCCGAAGACCTGCCGGGCCGGACCTCCCAGGGAACGTCGGGGGGGTTGCCGGTCCGGTTGACACCGCTTCGGCCGGTGCCCTAGCCTGCCCGCATGGCCAAACCCGCCTACACGCTGGAATTCGAGAAACCGCTGCGGGAGCTGGAAAAGCGTCTCGAACAGCTTCATCAGCAGGCGCTCGAAACCCACCTCGATCTCTCCGATGAAATCGCCAAGGCGGAAAAGCGGATCGAAACGACCCGGCAGAAGATCTATTCCAGCCTCACAGCGTGGCAGCGGGTGCAGATAGCGCGCCATCCCCAGCGGCCCTACGCCCTCGATTATATTCACGGCGTCCTGACCGGATTCGAGGAATTCCACGGCGACCGCCACTTTCACGATGACCAGGCGCTGATTGGCGGTCCGGCGTTCTTCGATGGGCAGGCCGTGATGGTCGTCGCCCACCAGAAAGGGCGCGAAACCAAGGAAAAAATCTCGCGCAATTTCGGCATGCCGCAGCCCGAGGGTTACCGGAAGGCGCTCCGTCTGATGAAAATGGCGGAGAAATTCGGGCTGCCCGTAATCGCGTTCATCGACACCCCCGGAGCGTTCCCCGGGATCGGCGCAGAGGAACGCCACGTCGCCGAGGCTATCGCCGTCAATCTCCGCGAGATGTCCATGCTCCGGGTTCCGACGATGGCGGTCGTGATCGGGGAAGGCGGTTCCGGCGGCGCGCTCGGCATAGGCGTGACCGACCGCGTATTGATCCTGGAGAACAGCTACTATTCCGTCATCTCCCCCGAAGGGTGTGCAGCGATCCTTTGGAAGGATGCCTCCGCCGCGGGACGCGCCGCCGAAGCGCTGCGCCTGAACGCCCAAAACCTTGGCGAATCGAAGGTCGTCGAGGAAGTCATCGCCGAACCCCTGGGCGGTGCGCACAACGATCCCGGACAGACTATTGCCGCCGTCGGAACCGCCCTCCGAAAACACCTGGCCGAATTGCAGGCCCTGCCGCTGGAAGAACTGCTTAACCGGCGCTACGAGCGCTACCGGCATCTCGGCGTATACGAGGAAACCGGAGTTTTGAAGAGTTAACGAAGGTCCGCTGCGACGACCGAGCCACGCCTTGCCTTCAGCTCGGATCGCCCTTCCGCACCATCAGCGGTTCGCATCGGACCGCGCGCTTCGCGACGGCATCATACTCGACCACCACGCCCGAAAGACGGACATCGCCTTCGGCCACCGGGAACCGCCGGGGCATGCCATCGAGAAACCGGGCGATCACTGGCTCGATGAGCCGCCCGAGCACGCTGGCATACGGACCCGTCATCCCGGCATCGCACAAGAATGCCGTGCCTTTCGGCAACACGCAGGCATCCGCAGTCGGCACATGGGTATGCGTGCCGATCACGGCGGCCACCCGCCCGTCCAAATACCAGCCGAGCGCCTGCTTCTCCGAGGTGGCCTCCGCGTGGATCTCCACAAACACGGCATCCGCCCGGCCCCCCAAGGCGGACAGCATGCGATCGCACGCCAGGAACGGACACTCGGATTTCATTCCCAAATATTGGCGGCCCAGCACGGTGAAGACCGCGAGCCGGAATCCGTTCTTTTCCAGGATGAGATGGTCGCGCCCCGGGCACGCCGTCGGCAGGTTGGCGGGCCGGCAGATCCGTTCCAGGTTCGCAATCTCCGTCTCGAAGCCCTTCTGGTCCCAGACGTGGTCGCCGAGCGTCACCGCCTCGACCCCGGCGTCGAACAAGGTCTTGGCCACGGCACCAGTCAGGCCGGCGCCGGCGGCCGCGTTCTCCCCGTTGGCGATCACGAAATCGATCCCAAGCTTGTTGCGTAGGCGCAAGAGTCGTTCGCCGACGATCTCCCGCCCCGGCCGGCCCACGACGTCTCCAATGAACAACAGTTTCGGCATGGCCGGATGTTGGCCGTGGTCCACCGCAGGTCGAGTGCCGAAACGCGAAGGAAATGCAAACCGGACTGGCGGTATCACGTACTTGCGCCATGGTAAGTGCTTTGATTGACCGTCACCCGTTCGACCGTTCTCCATTCTTCGTTCTTCCTTTTTTCTTCTTTAACCTCTCGCGTCATGGCCAAACCTGACCTTCTCCGGAAATACTCCTCAATCGTGCACGATGGTTCCGATCGCGCACCTAATCGTTCCATGCTGCGCGCCGTCGGCTTCAAGGATGAAGACTTCAAGAAGACCGTGGTCGGCGTGGCCTCCACCTGGAGCATGCTCACGCCCTGCAATATGCATATCGACGCCCTCGCGCGGGAAGCCGGCGCTGGCACGGATGCCGCGGGAGGGAAATCGATCATTTTCGGCACCATCACCGTGGCGGACGGCATCAGCATGGGCACGCTCGGCATGCGTTATTCGCTCGTGTCCCGCGAAGTCATCGCCGACTCGATCGAGACCGTCTGCGGCGCCGAAGGCTTCGACGGGCTCGTCGCCATTGGCGGCTGCGACAAGAACATGCCCGGCTGCGTGATGGCCATGGCTCGCCTCAACCGGCCGTCGGTGTTCGTCTACGGCGGCACGATCCTGCCGGGCATCCACCCTGAGTCGCAGAAAGACTGCGACATCGTTTCCGTCTTCGAGGCGGTCGGCCAGCACGCGGCCGGCAAGCTGGACGATGAGGGGCTCAAGACGATTGAAGCCTGCTCCATCCCCGGCCCCGGTTCTTGTGGCGGCATGTACACCGCCAATACCATGGCGTCGGCAATCGAGGCGCTCGGCATGAGCCTGCCCAACAGCTCCACCCAGATCGCCATCAGCGAGGAGAAGAAACTCGACTGCCGCCGCGCCGGTGAAGCCGTGCTGGCGCTGGCCAAGGCCGGCATCCGCCCGCGCGACATCATCACCAGAAAGGCCTTCGAGAACGCCATCACCGTCGTGATTGCGCTCGGTGGCTCGACCAACGCCGTCCTCCACCTCCTCGCCTTCGCACACACCGCCGGCGTCAAGCTCACAATCGACGACTTCACGCGCATCGGCAAACGCGCCCCCGTGCTCGCCGACCTCAAGCCGTCTGGCAAATACGGCATGGCCCACCTGTCGCGCATCGGCGGTCTTACGCCGCTCATGAAGATGCTCCTCGACGCCGGCCTGCTGCACGGCGAGTGCCTCACCGTCACCGGCAAAACCGTCGCCGAGAACCTGCGTGACGTGAAACCTTACCCCGTCGACCAAGACGTTGTCCGTCCGCTCTCCCATCCGATCAAGGCCGACAGTCATCTTCGCATTCTGTACGGCAATCTCGCCCCCGAAGGCGCCGTCGCCAAAATCACGGGAAAGGAAGGAACGCGTTTCTCCGGCCGGGCCGTAGTGTTCGAATCCGAGGAAGCCGCGCTCAAGGCCATCCTCGGCGGCCGCGTCAAGTCCGGCCATGTCATCGTCATTCGCAACGAAGGTCCGGTCGGCGGACCCGGCATGCGTGAGATGCTCGCGCCCACCAGCGCCGTCATGGGCAAAGGGCTGGGCAAGGAAGTCGCGCTGATCACCGATGGGCGCTTCTCCGGCGGCAGCCATGGCTTCGTGGTCGGACATATCACACCCGAAGCCGCGAAGGGCGG
>Ga0182011_10002472_pt1 | contig 15509 bp, 7 predicted proteins | sample 711E1DmetaG_FD_120481 | JGI IMG/M metagenome (GOLD analysis project Ga0182011, IMG submission 120481) | Permafrost microbial communities from Stordalen Mire, Sweden - 711E1D metaG | ecosystem: Environmental > Terrestrial > Soil > Wetlands > Permafrost | place: Sweden: Stordalen | collected... | reverse complement strand
GCTAGCGGAGGAAGGGCCGCCCGCGCCGGGGTGGGACTGAGGTGCGGCGGCGCAGCCCCGCGCCCGTTGTTGGTGCGGGGATCGCCGCCGCGCCGACCTCGGGCGCGGTGTGAAGCGACCGACTTGGGAAAAACGGAATTTTATGCGGAGCCGGAAACATCACACCGCGAGGAAAGCCGGCCGCCGACAGGCGGTGGCTGGCCGTGGTGTGGCCAGCCAGCGGCGACAGCCGCCCGGCGCTCGTTCAACCCCCGAACCGGAACGATCGTTCCAGGGAATCCGTCAGAAAGCGCGGAAAATCCGTCCTTCCGCCATCACATCGGCGGTGCCGTCTTCCTCATCCGTCGTCCGTCGTCGTCCGCCGTCCACCGTTTCCGGTTTTTTCGCGGCCCGCCGTCCATCCATCCGCGCGGCGGCGATCTCCATCCATCCCAAGTCGGCGACGGTCCGGGCCATCGTCCCCTCGGTCATGACGGCGGCGTCCGCGATCTCCCCGCCGTCACCGGCAGGCGCCGCCATCCGGCGGCTTCCATCCCGCCGCCGGATCATCCATCCACCGCGACGGCCCCCGCCGTTCCGATCTCCCCAGGGCGAACTTCCGCCGGGATCGTCTTCCCCCCACGAAGACCGGCCGCCGGGGGTTCTCCCCGGCGGCCGTGACGTCCCCCCATGAAATCGGTCTCCATCCATCTCCGGTTTTTTTCACGGCCCACCGTCCATCCATCCTCGCGGCGGCGGCTTCCTTTCCCGTTCCAATCCCGGCAGGGCATACTCCTATCCAGAACGCATCAACCGTCAGGCCCAGGGAATTATCTTCTTCCAAAAACTCGGAATTTCTATTTTCATCATCCGCTCAAAGAATCCGTCCATATCTTCCTCGGTAAAATAGCTGATCGCATACATCCCCACCAATCCCAAAAACGACCCTATCGCAAACGGTCCGGGGATATCGACCAACAAGACACCATCCGATAAGCGCGGAATGAATGGATGACCCAATATCGTCCGACACAAAGCAACGGCAACCGGGAATACCGATACGAACACCCAAGCCGCGCACACATCCATCCCTACCCGTTTCTTGCCTTCCTTCGGGATATTCAATCTCAACAGCTTCATCCCTTTCACCCACGGATCAAAGTAGGTCAACCCCAAATAGACCGGGCAAGCCAAAACCGCGAGGATGCCGCGCGCGACCCTGAAGATGATCCCCATAACAACACCGCAAGCCACCAAGTTCAACAACATCTTGATCACGTTCATGTCCCCTCCTTCACACCGCCGCCGCCGATCCGGTCCATCCGATCCACTTTCGCCGGCGGCATCCGCCGCCGGAAACTGACGGCGGTCCGTCGCCATCATCTCCAACGGTCCGCGTCGTCGCGTTCTTCCTTCTTCCCTCTCTCTCTGTCTCCGGAATAGTTATAGCCTAGTTCTACGCTCCTCGGGCGGATTCCTGATTTCCGTCGGGGTTTCCTGTTCTCCGCCCGCGTAGTCTATAAATAAAAAACCCGCCGGAGGTGGTTCCCGACGGGTTCCCCTGCTTGGTCCGGGCGCTCGGCCCGGTTATGACCAAATTACATTCTTTCGGCGTACCCCTTTTTCAAAAGCTCGTCATTCAAATAAATTCCGTTCGCGTAGACCTTGCCGGGGCGCTCGTCATCGAAGCTGTAGAACACGTGGCCGATGTAGCGGCCGTAGTCGTCAGCCTTCTCCGTCTTCACCACGACGCCGCGCGCCTTCATCAGCCGGTCGCGGACGTAGTCCCGGGCCTCTTTCCCCTTCTTCGTGTAGAGCTCCGGGGCGTTCACCTTCGCCAGGCGGACATACTCGCCATACCGCCGGTTCTTAAAACCCGTGTCGATGTTCAGGACCAGGGTGTCGGCGTCCACGACGTCCATCACCTCGGCCCCATAAACGAATTCCGCTTCCGTCGGACGCTTCAACACCGCCGCGTCCTTGTCCCCCTTCACTTCCCGCTCGTATTCCTTGCCCGCTATCGCGGCCCTCAGACGGTCCCGACTCCATCCTTCCTGGATGGCCTTGTCCTCGTAGAACCGCCGGGCCTCGTCGTCGTGAATCTCGATCAGGAGCCGGTAGTGGCTCCAGGTTAGTTTTTGTACCCCCCGGTACAAGTTCTCCCGGTCGTAGACTCGGCGGAACACGATCGCCCGCCGGATCGTCTGCGGGTCGGTGTCCAGCTCCTCGCCCATCTGCTCAATGACCGATTCGCCGTAGTGATCACGGCCCGTCAAGCCAGCTTCTAAAATCTTGTCGCCGATCTCCCAGTAAATCCGCGCCCGGTTGCTGTCGGCCTTCCGCCCGGCCTTGTCCGCTTCCTTCAGCTTTTCCCCGACGTAAGCCATCAGGGCCTTGTAGGCCCCTTCGCTTAAATTCTTTTTGTCTCCCTCCTTCAAAACGGCCCCCTTTACCGTGATGGACCAGCTTCTAGCCCTTTATCGCTCATACAGCATCCGCGTTTTCTCTTTCGCCACCCTCGCGAACTCCGCCGTCACCCCCGCGAAATCCACCACCTCCACCGTGTGCAGGATCGGCATCCCGTCTAGCTCCCAGCGGATTTCCGCCATCGTCCCAGGAGGCACAGGCCCGCGTCCCTCGATCCCAATATGGAAATCGCTCCGGTTCCTGGCCTTCCCCGTCACTTGGCTCCCGAACAGGAACACCTTGCAATGGTAATTCTCCGGCAGCCTCCGCCGGATGATCTCCGTTGCCCTGGATAGAATCTCCTCCTCCGTCATTTCCCCCAACTCCGTTCCTACAATCAGATTATCAATCAGTAAATCCGTGTTTTATTTTGTCGCCCCGTGACCTGTTCTTTCTGCCAATAACATCTTTGCAACATACATTGCCCGATCTGAATACCCGCCTTTGGTTAAGATGTTTCTTAATTCATCGTCGGACTTCTGTGCGTACTTTGCTTTGAGTTCATCGATCTTTGTTTGGTCCTTAGAGAGGTCGACATCCAATTCTCTTTCAGGACTCTTGCTACACGCCGCAATCAACGCACCTAAAACCGGTGATATTAAGAAGGAAACGAAGAACCCGTAAATAAAGCTCCTTTTCTTAGCCCTGAAAACTTCTCCAACAAGAAATGATCCTCCGACCCAAATAATCACCATTACAGCCCGAGCAATGATTACGTATTTTGTATTTGGTTCCATTGTTTCATCCTCCCGGTCCAACTCGGCCCCGTTTACTTCCCCGTCGCGGCGGCGATTTCCTCCGCGTATTTGTCCCGGAAGACCGGCGGCTTCTTTGTCTGGTCCGTCACGATCCCCACGTCCATCACCGTCCCCTTGAAATTGCCCTCGCTCGTCACCTTCGCGTAAATGTCGACGAACGAAAACTCTATCGTGGACACCCTTTCGACGTGCATAATCTGAAAGGTGGTCCCCGTCGGCAGGACCCCGTACACCGTCGCAGCGAAATACTCGAAGGGGAACACCTTCGGCATGTCCTTGATCTTCGGCGAATCGCCAGTCCCGGGAATGTCCAGAACGAAGGTCTTCCTGTCGTCCTGATGCTTGATGACCGCCAAATCAGTCGTCGTTTTGTAGCTCTTGCCGATCATGGGTTTGAACGTCGGATCGTTGTCCAAGTTGACCACCCTCTTGCAGCCGGACAGCGCCGCCACGCACGCCGCCAACAGCATCGCCGGGACCCATTTCTTCATTGTCCGTCCTCCCGCCTCTTTCCGTTCACATAATCCGCCAAAAAGTCGTGCCCGATCAAATCCTCCGTCGCCTTGTTCCGCTCCAGCTCCACCCAATCCTGCTTCCAGGGCCGCATCCCCACATATTTCAGGACACCGTTCACTTTCGCCACCGGATCAATCGGATATCGGACGTTCGTCGCCGCCTTCAAACCCCGCGCTTCACCGTCGATATACTTTTGCGCCCCATCCCCCTCATACGTCACGCGCGACCGTTCCTCCGGCGTCAGCATGTCCAGCGCGGCGCTGGTGATAGCCGAACCTTGGCTGAAGGCGCGGACCGATACGGAACCGTATTTCTGGATCACATCTTTTATCGCGTCACGCGCCCGGATCACCGTGATGTCCTGCGCGCCCAATTCTTCGCCTAGGATTTGAAAGATGTCTCCGATCACAAAGTGGGTGTTGTTTTCGACGCGCGCCACGGATTGCAGTCCGTATTTGTCTTTCAGCGCAATGGCTTCCTTCTTGGCATATCTATCGTTGGTGAATACCCCATTTATCAACAATATCGGCTCCTTCGGATCAAACTCCAAGTCGGGTTGTCTGTCCCATATATCGAAAGACAAATTGCTCGTCGCAAGACCCATTCCCGTCCGAACCTTGCCGACAAACCCCGGCGCTTCCTTGAACGCCTCGATGGATTTTTCTGTGTTGTTCTTGTAATCCCTCACCGCTTCCTTGGCCGCGCCATAAACGGCCCCGGCTCGATCTTCGACGCTCCTCACGGCCTCCGACGCCCAGACCCGGACTTTCGACGACGTCCCGACTTCCGGCGCCCGGACGGGTTCGGCGGTCGCGGGATTTAACGCGCTTAAATTCTCCGGCTGTCCGGCCGAGGCGGTTATCGGCGCGGCTTGGTTCATTCTTGCTCCGCCGGCCGGGGAGTCGGCCGCCGCCGTCAGGCCCAGCATCAAAGCCAACCCGGTTCCCGCGCCTACGGCTTTACTCCACACTCCCTTCACCGCATCCACCGCTCCATACACGATATCTCCCGCCGCGAAACGGCCGCTCTCCGACGTCAGGTCGGGCATGGATCGGGGCGCTCTCGGTCCTGCGCGGGATCCCGTCGTGTCCGGCCCGATCCCGGCCGCTCTCAGCGCCGCCGCTTCGCTCACGGGGTCCACCGCCCGCAGCGGCAGTTCCACACGCTCCGCCTGCCAGCCGCCGGACTTATTCAGCCATTGCCTCGTCCCATCCGCCATCCCCCGCGACAGTTCGCCCGTCCACCCGGACGCCCTCCCGTGAATCTTCGCGTCATAGTTCGTTCCGACTTTGTCAAATTGGTGGTGATAGGTCCAAAAGTCCCCGTCCATCGGCCCATCCCCGACATCCAACGACCGCTCCGGCACGAACCGCGACATCGCCTTCGAGTCGAACTCCCCGAAACTGATCGTCATCAACGGGTTGTCCAAACCCCCCCGCCCGCAGAAATCCCCATGCTGGCGGCCATGACCGTCCACGTAGAATTCCTTCGCCCCGTATGGCTCCGCCTGCCCGTAGGAATCCTGGACGTCCCTGAAGAACGGCGACACCCGCACCCTTTGCTCCGGCGTCACACCCTCCAACTCGATTACGTCGCCGCCCAGAGCGACGTGCCCGCGGTTGCTCCCGACAATTTCTTCCGCCCAATGACGAACCATAGACCCTAAGTTTGCTTCGCCGGGGTTCAGCTGCGTCGTGATCCGGAAATCCCCCGGCTTCGACGCATCGGATACTTTAGGATCGGCGATCCGACGGCTCAGTTCCGCCAACGCGCCGTCGTATTTCTTTATCCCTTCTCCAAGCGCTCGAGCTCTTGCTCCAGAAGTTTCCGCTCTTGCACGAGCAAGGCTTTCTGCTTCTCGTAATCCGGCGAGGTCTTTGACAAGGACTTCATTTTCTGATCCCACATTTTCAAGCTCTTTATTAAGAGCTCCAACTGCTGATCTCTCTGCTCCAACTGCTGATCTCTCTGCTCCAACTGCTGATCTCTCTGCTCCAACTGCTGATCTCTCTGCTTCAGCTTTCCGGACAAGGCTTTCAATCCCTTGTTCTGTTCCTCCAACCTCCGAATCATGTCCGAGTAGCCGTCGATCCGCTCCTGGGATTCCTTCGCCATCTGGTCGTACATGACTGCCGTTTCGTCCGCCATCTTCCCCGCTTCCGCCAGATTCTTCCGCGACTCGGCGATCGACCTCAACGCTTCCTTGCGCCCGGTCGAAGTCGACGAGGAGTCGTCGTCCTTCTTTCCCCCCAATAATCTCCGAAGCTTGTCGAACAAAGTCACGGCCGACCACCTCCTTTCTTTCATTCTTCGCCAGCAAATCTTCAATCGCGGCCTTTCTCGCCTCTCCCGCCTTCAAATCCGCTTCCAGCGGCGCCTGCCGCTCCCGATACGTCCCCGCCGTCTCCTCGTACGTCGACTTGTCTTCCAAAGCCTTTTGTCGGAAGGCTTCAAGCTGGGCCTTGGTCGCCTCCGTGTTCATCTTGATGTTCTCAAATCCCCGCTTGCTCTGCATCTCCATGAACCAGGATTCCCCACCCTGCTCCTTCAGAGCCTTGACCGCATCTCCGTCCATCACGCCTAGGTCCACGCTCACGCCTTTCTGCCTGGCGCGGTCTTTTATCATCTCCATCACTTCCATGAACACCGGCGACCGCGCTCCCTCCCCGTTCACGAGCAACGTCACCTTGTTCCCGCGAACACCGACGACCTCGAAACCTTTCGCCCCCTCCAACCCCAAATCCTTCGCCGCGCCGGCGTTCACCGCCGCCTCATGCTCCAACGACCTCATCTCCAAATGCTCCCCGAAAGATGCCACGTGAAATCCGGGAAGGGCGTTCTCCACGCCCTGGATCGCCAACGACTTCGTTGCCGATAACGCCGCCTTCATCGTTCGGACCGCACCGCTCAACCTCACGAATCCTTCCGCCGTCGCCGCCGTCGTCTCCGCGAACGCCGCCCGGCCCTTCACGAACGCCCCCGCCGCCGCGCCCAGCACGATCATCCCGCCGGTCCCAACCTCCGTCAGAGTCAACCCCAGTCCCACCGCGTCGCCATATCTGTCCGACGACTCTTTCATCCCGCTCGAAATATATCCATGATCCACCATCATCCGCATCCCCTGCCCGAACGACACGACGCTCTTCCACCCCGGCTTCAACGCGTCCTGCAATAACATCCCTCCCACCGCGCCCAACGACGTCTTCGCCCCCTCATATTTCTCCGTAGCTTGGTTCGTCAGCATGTCCCCACCGCTAAAAATCATCCCCGCCATATCCCCGGAACCACCCAGCGTCGCCGTCGCCGCCACCGTCCGCGATCCATGCTGGCCCAACGCGTCCGCCGTCCCCCAGCCCGCCTTTTGCGCTTCGCTGAAGGAATCCGCCCGCACGGCCACCTTCTCAAACACGCCGGCCAACCCTACCGTCCATTCCGCCAGCTTCGCCCGTGCTTGGCTCTCGTCCCATCGGTCCGACACCACGGCGGTGGCACCGCCGATCACGCAGTCAACCAGATACCCCGCCGCATAGGTTCCGTTCCTCAATACACCGCGAAACACCCCCTTCACGAAAGACGCGCTGAAGCTCGCCGTAGTCTCCGTCGCTCCCCACGCCAACCCGCTCCCCTTCGGCGCGTCCAGGCTGCCGCTGATTAAAATCTCCGCCCCGCGCTGCACCCACTTCGTCACCGTCGTCACGCCCATCTTGCTCTGGTTCCCGCCGAGGGTCTCCCGGCCCAACAGGGTCGTCGTCAACGACTCATTCCCGGCTCCCACGAGGTAAATCCGCCCTTTCCCATCGGCCCCCATCTCCACCCGCGCGTCCAGGCTCGTCCCGTTCCCGGTCCACGCTCCCTTCAACACCCCGTTCTTATCGAACTCCGCCCGCGCCGCCACCGTTCCGCCGACGCCGAAGAAGAACAGATCCCCGCCGTCCTTCCGCGCCACCGTTCCCGCCGCCCCGCGAACGGCTCCATCCTTGTCCACCTCGAACATCCCGGACGCTCCGTTCTGGTAATACGTCATCTCCCCGGCCTTGAAGCCCAACCCCTCGCGCACGTTGAACTTGCTACCGGCCGTCATCGCCTGAATGCCTGAACCCGTCACGGGGATCCCCGCCTGATCCGGCCTCGCCGTCAACTCATAGACCCCGTTTCGCTCCCCCGTCACCATGAACTCTCCCGCCGGGCCGCCCGATCCGACTGCACCACCCTTTCCGCCGGACTCTCCCGGCTGATAGGCCGCCCGGCCTTTCAACAACCCTTCCATCGTCAACCCGTCGGCCCCCGCCTTGACCGTCACTCCGCCGGACGCATTCCCGAATATGCTCCGAATGGTCGCCTGCGCCGTCACTGCGCCGTCCGTCGGTTTCACCGTGCCATCCGTGATCGTCCCCTTAATCATCGCCCCGGACAACGTCATCGCCTGTCCATCGCCAAGCTGCAGCCGATCCACGGTCGCCGAAAACACGCCGTCGTTCACCGTCGCGGGCAGCCCCATCAATCCGCCCCCGAACTTGGTCACGTACGTCGCCGTCTTATCCTTGTCCCCTTGATACAAGCTCCCCGACCCGAAACTCACCTGCCCCTTCGCGCCCACCGTCATCGTCCCGGCGTAAATCGTTCCGAACCCGAACACTTTCACCGTCCCGGTCGCTTCGTATTTCCCCGCCGCCATGCGGCTCCCGTCGATGCCCACCGCGTTCTCCGATCCGTCCGCCCCACCTTGATACACCACAGGCAACGGCCCGCCGCCCGACCGCTTCAGCCCCTCGTAGGAATCCTCCATCGTCGTCCCGAACACCAACCTCAACCCGTCCGCCGTCAGCTCGAACTTCGTGCCGGGCTCCCACACCGTTCCATCTTCATCCGTGTACACGGCGCCCTTCTTGACCTCGAAAAACGCGTTCCCCGTCCCTGCCGCTTTTCCGGACTCAAGCAACCCGTCGAAGCGGGTCCCCAGGGACGCTTCACCTCCCACCACAATATTGCCCAGGGACGCGCTCGCCGCCATAACCAACTGTTCCGTTGGCGAGGCCGCTTCCGTCCTCCCTTCTTCCCCAAAACCTGCCGCGTCCACCACTTGTCCCAACAAACGGCTCGTACCCAGAGATATTCCGCTGTCCAGCGCTTCCGCCACCCTCCACAGCACAGGATCTTTGCCCTCCGGGACTTCCGTATGGAACGGCATCACCGGCAGGTTCGGCATTAGGTTCTTGATCGATGGACCGCCCTTCATCAAATTGTTCAACATCTCCCCGCCGGGAACGTCCCGAATCACGTCGTTGGCTTTCTCCTGCAACGTCGCCGGGGCGTGAGACTTCGGCGACATCGGCGAACCCGCCGGAATGTCCGACGGGGCGGCCGTCGGCGCAACGGCCGGATTGGCCGGGGAGGGATTCACCTCCGCGCCGGGATTCACCGTCTCCATTGATGATGGCGCAACGAGAAGTGGCGAAAAATTGGAAATTTCAGGCGTTGGATTGAAGATGGAACTCCAATCACTGGATCCCATATTCATCAACTCCGTCCCCATGAATCGGGCACCTGTCGCCAGGGCCTCGAACGGGGCCAATATAGCGCCGCCAATATCGCCGTGCATCAGGGGCGGGATTATGATGCCCATTAACGTGCCACCAAGTTCCGACCACGCCGCCACGACGAAACCCTGCTGGAACCGCTGCTCATCCGTCCCACCGATCGCGCTGTTATTCTTCGCGTAAAGATCCAAGGCCAGGGCCTTGGCTCCGCTCGTCGCCCAAGCGTTGTTCGATCCGCCGATTCCCTGAACAGCACTTCCCACAACCATCCACGTCGCCCGCTGCTTCTCCGGCCCGTAATTCATCCCTACCTGCCTCACCAATTCCCCGCCGCCCGCCGCCAATACGCTTCCGCCGCCTCCATACGCGTATCCTTGCATCAACCCATTCGCAACGGAAATCGCCGCCACCGTCCATAACGCCTTCCCTTTCGCCCCGCTCGCCGAAGCAACGCTCACGTTCACTACGATGCTCGTCGCGGCGTAGATCACCCCATGCGTCACTTCCGCCGCCTTTACCGCTTCGTTGGACGCCTTGCACGCCTCCAGGAAACCTTTCCCCGCCGACATGGCATCGTCTCCCGCCTTCGCCCCCGCTGCAGCATCCAGGCCCTTCAAATATCCGCCCAAACCGGCGACGGCCACGCTTCCCAAGCCTTGGTAGAGGACCCCGGCTCGTTGACGCGCCCCTTCCCGGTCATGGTGTTTTTCCAGATCGTGCGTACTTATCCCTTGTCGCTCCACGTTATAGGTAGCTGCCACCGCCGCGACCGCCATTGAACACATCGCCACCGCTAACGGGGTCGCCGCTCCGAAACTCGCAAAAGTCGCCGCCACCGAACCAACCGCCACAACAATGTCCGACGCCGTCAACAGTTCATCGCCCAAATCCTTCCCTTTCACTTTGGTCGAGGACGACAGAGTCTGCGTCTGGGCCTTTGTCTGGGCTTCGTCCACCGTTCCGTCGGCTTTGTAGGCCATCGTTTGGGTCGTCGTGGAATTGCTTTCTATCGCTTTCCCGCCCAGCAAGCTGCCCTTACTGAAAGCCGCCGCGCCCATACTCCCCACACCGACGCCGATTCCGCTACAAAGCAAAGACATCGCTAATATCGGCCCGATGCCGGGGATCAAACAGCTCGCCGCAACCAACAACGCACCCGCCAACAGTCCCGCGCCGGCTCGGGCCATGAAGCTGCCCCGGCTCTTCGGAATGTCCGTGTGGCTCCAGGTGGTCCGATCCACCTTCAGGGCATGGCCGTTCTTGTCGAAGGTTCGCGTCCAGGATTCCACCCGGCTTTGGGTCTTGCCGCCGTGGTCGTAGCTGCTCGCAACGCTGTGGACCTGGCGGCCGAAGTTGTCGTATTGGATGCCGCTCACGTCGCTGTCGGTTGTGTTTGCGCCGACCACGGACGTCGCCGTGATCTTCTTTCTCAGGCCGTGCATGTGTTCACTATAAACCGTGTAGCGCTCCACCTGGGTGACGCTTTGGTGGTAGCCCGTGACCTGGCCTACGGCGTTGTAATGGATGTTGGATTGGGCGTAGGTCAGGTTGATCCCTTGCGCTTGGACCGCGCCGTCCGTGTTTGTGCCGGTGCCGAAGGCGCGGACGGTCTTGCCGGACAGGATGCTGCCCGACCCGTAATAGGTGTTGGTCGTCACGACGCGGGCTTTGCCGTTCATCCATCCGTCATTCAATGAATCTATTCCGCCACCGGCCAACGATCCGTAGTTTTCGCCCGCGGGATGTCCCGCTTTCGCGGCGTTCACGGCCGCCGTCAAACTCGCCACGGAATTGTTTTTCAGCATGAGCCCGCGGAACCCTTTCTCCGAATAACTTTGCGCCGCCGCCAGGGCCGCTTCCGCTTTCGCCACTTCGGCGGGGTCCACCGCGATCTGTTGGCCCCAAAGGCGGTCCGCCGTGGTGGACGCCGACCGTCCTTGGGCGTCGTAATATGTCCGGCCTTTTTGCTCGGTATATTGGAGGACGTAGCCGGCCACATCCCCCGTCAACGTTCCCGCCGCCCCGTCCCGCGTTCCCTGGAACGTCTGCTGGGTGGCGAACCCCGCCGGCCGCCCTAAAGAATCGTAGAGGGCGCCTTCCACCACCGTCTTGGTCACGTCCGTCGAAGCGTTGGACCGATTCGTGTCCGTCCAGGACTGGCGCCTGTTGTCCGGCCCGTAAGTGATCCCGTCCGTCACGGTCTCCGTAACCAGGGCGAGGTTATCGCTGCCGCCGTAGGTGGTGATGTCCTCCTTCGACACGCGGCCCGCCGCGTCGTAGTCGAACGCCTGCGTTTGGTTGTAGGATTTACCGGTCACCACCCCGTTTTGCGCGACGCTGGTTTCAGTCGTGCTCATTCCCACCCAGACCACGTGGTTGTTGGAGTCATACTGCATCGTCTGCTGCGTGACATACTGCGTGGCACCCGTCGACGTCGTGGTGTTTTGAATCACCGGCCGGTTCTGCGCGTCGAAAAGGAGCGTTTTCGTGTCCACCGGCGTGTGGGTGGCGTCGAATTCCTTCGTCACGTTCACCACGTAGCCGTCCACTGTGTGGCTCTTCTCCACCAGGGTTGCGGCGTATCCATCCGCGATCATCGTCGCCATGTTCGCCTGTGCGTCTTGGAGGGACTCTGGGCCGGTCGGAGGGAGGGTGGCATCGTTCTTATGGTCTTTATCCCAACCCACTACATCGTTCTCGCCCTGCACGTCCACCTGCCGGCCCGACAGGTCATACTTCGCGCTCGTCACCATCGTCCCGCTGATCGTTTCCACCCCGATGGATTTCGCCAACGCTCCGCCCACGTCTCCCGACGCGGTCATCGCGCCGCCTTGCACTCCCGAGACCAGCGTTCGGGCTTGGTCCGCCGTCAGCGTCCCGTCCACGCTTCCGTTCTGGAGCCCGCCCACGACCTGCCCCAGACTGTTGAACGCCGTCGTGATGTTCACCGACGTGGTCGTCACCCCGTCCGGACCCGTCACATCCTCCAATATCGCCGTCCCCCGACCGCTCGCGTCATACTCCGCCAAGACGGCCTTGTGCGTCGTCGCCTCGCCGCCCGCCGCCGTGTCCACCTTCAGCCAATCCACTAGATTCCCCAAAGCGTCGTATTTCAGTCCCGTCTGGACCTCGCTCCCCGCGAACGTCCCGTCCGCGTTATAATTCGCCGTCGTCATGCCCAACAGTTGGTTCTTTTCGTTGTAGCTCGCCCCGGTAATGATGCTCTTCTTCCCGTCCGTCCAGGTGTCCCAGGCCAGCATGTTGCCTCGCGCGTCGAAATCTTGAGGCCTCGCCGCCGTCTTCACGACGGACGTCGTGTCCATGACCGAGCCGTCTTCCGCCGTCCCGGACTGCCTGACCGCGTTCAAGGTCTCCAGCTTGTTCCCCGAGCCGTCATATTTCTCGTCTTCGAGGCTCCAAGTTTCCTGCGTCGGCTGGCCGTCCTTCTGGCTCATCGTGTATTCCCGCAGCGGTTGGCCCGTCTTGGGATCAAATTTGGAGATCTTGTCCTCGCTCGAAAAGCCCACCTTGCTTTCTTGCCCGCCCCTCAGGATGTCGTCCGTTCCGGCCACCTTCGTGTCCACCACGCGGCCCGTCAGGTCGTGGGCGTAATCCGTGGTCTCCGTGGTTGTCTTGGTTCCCACGTAAACCTTCGCCCCGGATTTATCGTTCGCCAGCCGCGTGAAGGACGTGACCCCCACCGACAACACCCAGCCGTTCTCGTCGTAGCTCGTGGTTGACTGCGTTTCCGTGGGTTCTTGGATCAAGTTTCCGGACGCGCCGCGTTTTTCTTCCATCACGTCGGCCACCGATTCCCGGCCATAGGCGTCGTAAGTGGGAGGCGCCATCGTCGTGTCCCGCGTCGTTACGCCGTCCGCCGTGGATTCCTGCCACAAGGTCAACGGGTTCCCCTGACTGTCCGTCGCCAGCAGGCCGTCCCCGCCCAAAGCTCCCTGCCAGGTGACCTCCGTAACCTTGCCCGTCACCCCGTCCGTCTCGCTCTGCTCCGTATGGATCAGGTTGCCCGCCGCGTCATAGCTCCGGTCCGCCGTGTCCGACGTCACGTTCGTGATCCCGTCCTTCGTCGTCGCCGTCGTTTCCCTCAACACCCGGCCATACGCGTCATAAGTAAACGTGCTGTCCAACCCGGTCATCAACATTCCACCGGGCGTCGTCTGCCAGCTTGTCCCCACCGTATGCGTCACGTTCCCGGAAGAGTCATACGTGTTGGTCAGGGAATCAATCTTCCACGTCGTTCCATTCCCGGTCCCGGTCGTCCCCGTCGCGGGGGGAATCGTCGCCGACGTCAACTTCAGCACGCTCAACGCGTCCCCTTTCACATCCATGGACAAATTAAAGGTAAACACATCTTTCGCCGCCGCCGTGTCCAGTACCGCGTTCCCGCCCGCCGCCCACTCATCCGCCCCCTCCGACGCCGTGCGCGCCGCCGTAAACGTCGCCTGGCCAAAAGCGTTATACGATCCGCCTTCCAACTCCGTCAGCGTCGCTTGGCCGTCCTTCACCGTCGTCTGCACGCCCCCCACCAAATGTCCGGCGCCGTCGTAGGCACCCCCTTGCAGGTAAACCGTCTTGACGCCTTCGCCCGGCTCGATTACGTCCGTTTCGCTGTCCGTGATCTCTCCATATCCGTTATAGCTTGCCCCTTTCAAAATCTCCGTCGTCGTCTTTCCGTCCTTCGTCGTGTCCCGGCTGTACCCCACCACGTGGCCTTCCGAATCGTAATGGTAACCGCTGGTCGTCAGGGTCGTATCCTCTTTCGATTTGACGCCGTCAATCCGCGTGATGTCCACCAACGACGTTTGTTGATAGCTCGGCTTCCCTCCGCTCCCCATAGTGCTCGACAACGGCTTTGTGATCGTCAGATGTCCGTCAACGGTTAAATCCGCCATCGAAGGATCCTTCATGTAACCCCGCAGCGCATCCGCCGTGACACCGGTTGATCCCTTGGGGCCGGAATAGCTCGCCGTCGTGCCGTCCGGCAGGCTCACGCTGACCCCGTCCGAATCGTTCACCGTTTTCGCCGACGCGCTCATCAACCCCGCGAAGCTCAGGTCCTTCAACCCGCCCGCTTCGATCGTCCCGCCGCTTAAAAGCGTCATGGCTTGATTTGAGGTGAGGTTGAAGGTCTTGCCGCCCAGGAAATACGTCGTGCCCGCCATCCCGGACGCCGCTTGCTGGAAGCCCGCGTCCGCCTTGGCCTTCGCGGCCGCCGCTTGGGACGCTTCGTTGGCCTGTGCCGACGCCGCGTCCGCCGCGGCGTCGGCCTGCGTGGTGTTCAAAGTGGAGACCGCCGTATCCAGCTTCGATTGGGCGTCGGTCACCGCGGACTCCGCCGTCTTCCACTTCCCATACAAATCGCCGTCCGGAGCCACGGCCTTCGTCGCCTCATCCACCGCCGTCTGTTTCAACGGAACTTGCGCGCGGGCACCCAACAACGACAAGCATAGGGAAACGACCTTGTTTATTTCCTGTGGCTTAGAACCGGCCATGAACGCTCTCAGGTTCTGTCTGTTCTCATTATCCGAGGCGTTCACGGAATAAATGACGGTGTGGAACGTCCCGTCCTCCCCGCCGCCATTCAAGGCAACATTCCCCTTTGCATCCATCGAATAAGTCCCGCCGGACTCCGAACCCGTCCAGGTTCCCAGGTTTTCACCCTGGTACTTGGCCAAATCTCCTTCCAACGTAGTCATATCGTTTTGCACGTTTGTCAGATCGGTATTGGCGTTGATGAGCGCCTGCTTGGCATCCTCGTATTCTTTTTCAATCCCGGATTTTCCATCCGTCCCATTCAAGACGGCTTCAAACGAGATCAGTTGACTCTTCTTATCGGTCACATCCCCCTGATCTCCGTCCACGCCCGCCGCATCCCCCGCAAGCTCGTTCGCCACCGTCTGCCGCGCTTTCGCCGCCCCGCCGGCTTCCGCCTGAGCCACTTGGCCGTCCAAGCCTTTCAGACTCGCCAGCGATTCCAGAGTGAATCCCCGTTGGGAAACCTCCTTCGTCTCTCCGCCGTCCGTCGCCTTGATCAGCGTCACCAGGCCCTGCACTTCCACCGCGCCGCTCCGGATGTCCGCCATCGCCTGCGATTTCGCCTCCGCGCCCATCGTCTCCCAGTTTTCCACTTGCTCCACGTTCCCCGACCACACCGCCAATTGGCTCCCGTCAAAGGTCCCTTCGTCCCAGCTCTCCGCCTGCCCATCCGCTCCATACACGAAATTGTCTTTGAAGT
>Ga0182011_10002471_pt1 | contig 15510 bp, 16 predicted proteins | sample 711E1DmetaG_FD_120481 | JGI IMG/M metagenome (GOLD analysis project Ga0182011, IMG submission 120481) | Permafrost microbial communities from Stordalen Mire, Sweden - 711E1D metaG | ecosystem: Environmental > Terrestrial > Soil > Wetlands > Permafrost | place: Sweden: Stordalen | collected... | reverse complement strand
GGCGGCGCAGCTCCGCCTCGGCTGTCCTGCGGAATCGGACCAGCGTCTCCTGGAGGCACTCGATGTCTGTGGCACTGAATTGTTCCCGGTCGGTGGTGCCTTTGGCGATGACCCGCGCGCCCTGGAACCGAAAGTGCGCATGCGGCCGTGGGCGTGTGCGGGCCTGGTAGAGCCAGGTCGCGATCCACCTGGGCACGAGACCGCCCTGGAGGGCGAGGTAGCTGTCGGTGGACACAAACCGCCCGTATCGCTCCAGGTGGAGGCGGTCGGCCAGGGTAATGATTGCCAGAATTCGTCCGGGGGTCGCCCGGCGACCTAGCCGGCGGACGACGTAGCGGAGGACTTCGAGGGCCTTCCTGGGATCCAGCATCCAGGAGGTACGAACCGCGATGGGCTGTATGCGATGGCTCACGACGACTGCCTTTCGTGTGTACGGCGACTTAGTACGGAGTCGCCACCGACTCACGGGTGCGCTCCTGGTGCTCAAACAGGGTGTATTCCTTGAGGTACGCGAGGCGGATCGTGTCGGTGGGGCCGTTGCGCTGCTTGGCGACGATCACTTCGGTGGTGTTGTCATCCGGCTCCTGGGAGAGGTCGCCGTTGCCGTTGCCATTCCCCTTGCCCCGCATCTGCGTGTAATAGCCGGGGCGATAGAGGAAGGTCACCACGTCCGCATCCTGCTCTATCGCGCCCGATTCGCGGAGATCTGATAGCTGCGGCCGCGGCGGCTGCCGCAGTTCCACCGCCCGCGAAAGCTGCGAGAGGGCCAGTACGGGGACGTTGAGTTCCTTGGCCATGGCCTTGAGGCCACGACTGATCTCGGAGATCTCCTGCTGGCGGTTCTCGGTCCGCATGCGACCAGTGATCAGCTGCAAATAATCGACCGCCACCAGGGCCAGGTCGCACTCGGCTTTGAGGCGCCGCGCCTTTGCGCGCATCTCCAGAAGTGTTGTGGTATGGGGATCGTCGACGTAGAGTGGGGCATCGCCGAGCGCCATGGACGCCTGGGTGAGTTTGGGCCAGTCTGCCTCGTACAGGAACCCGGTCCGCATCCGGTGCGAGTTGACCCGGGCGGCAGCGCAGAGCATCCGCTGGATGAGCGATGCATGCGACATCTCGATGCTGAAGAACGCAACCGGGAGTCGCTCCTTGACCGCCACGTGCTGGGCGATGTTCAAGGCGAAGGCGGTCTTGCCCATTCCGGGTCGACTAGCCACGATGATCAGGTCGGACTTCTGGAGCCCCGCGGTCAGCTCGTCGAATTCCGTGAACCCCGTGGAGACCCCGGTGATCCGGGTCTTTTTGTGGTAGAGCTTCTCGATCAGATCCAGGGTCTCTTTGAGGTGGGCCCGCACGGGGAGGAATCGACCGCCGATCCGCTGCTCCCCCACGGCAAAGATCTGTTGCTCGGCCCATTCCACGATCTCGTTGACGTCCTCACTGTCGGCGTAGGCCTTACTGACCACCCCGGTGCCTTTGGTGATCAGGGTCCGGAGGATGGCCTTGGATTTGACGATGTTCGCGTGATGGGTGATGTTGGCCGCGGTGGGCACGGCGTCCACCAGTGAGGCCGGGTAGCCCGCGCCGCCCACCTCTTCGAGGGCCTTGACCCGCTGAGCTCGTTGGCCATGGTGACCAGGTCGATGGCCACCTGTCGCTCGAAGATGGTCTGGCAGGCGGCGTAGATCTTCTGGTGCGCACGCTTGTAGAAGTCCTCCGGCTGGAACATGTCCAGGCAGACGAGCAGCGCATTGCTGTCCTGTAGGATGGCACCGAGGACCGAGATCTCGGCCTCCTCGTTCTGCGGCGGCAATCGATCGAGGAATGCTGAGTCCACGACGTCTCCTTTGATTAGGCGTTGTCCGGGGGGCAGGGGGTGCACGCCAGGGCCAGGGCCCGAGCTACGGTCCGGAGCTGGGCTTGCTCCTCGGGCGTGAAGAGGGGGACCAGATAGGTCCGTACGAACTGGAGGCCGCCAGGGCTGGCGATGTATCGCTCGAACTCCCCGTCCATGCGTAGCATCCCGGCCGTCTCCAGGATGGAGAGACTTTCTTCGAGTATCGAGCAGAAGGGGGTGATCCCGGTCTCGGAGAAGGGCAGGCGATTCTCCAGGAGTGGGACGTGGTTCCGGAACTGGTGGAAAGCGGCGTGGATCTTTGCCGAGTCGCCGTCCAGGCCGCCCGTCTGGTGGCAGGCCTCGAGAACGGTCACCGCGACCATGTCATCGACGCCCACCGGACACTGGAGCAGATGCAGGACCATCAGGACCCTCCGGGGGAAGCGGGGGACTCTATTCCTGTCCTTTATCGGCATTCGGGGGTTCCGCCGCGTCGAAAATCTGCCCGGCGGCAAAATTATCGCTGGGCTGAGGACCTCGTTCTGACCATCAGGCACGTGCTCGGGTATACTCGACCACCCAGACATCTACTCCGTCCTCGTTGATCGCCTCGACTGCGAGCGGAGCGTAGAGCCGGAGGAGGCGGTTAGTGAGATCCGTGATGGCGCCAAGCGAGGGGGTGTCCGGGGGGACCGCCTGGAAGGCGGCGACCGCCGTCGCCAGGGGGCCGCGGGGCTCGGTTCGGATTCGGCAGTACCGCTCGACTTGGGCCACGGCCAGAGCGTAGGCCAAGAAGTCCAGTGGGGGGATCGGCCGCGTCCGGCTGCTGAGTGCTCGCTGCATTACGGCGTGGTCCTCCGCGATCTGCGCTTCGAGCGGGGCTGCCGCTAGCGTATGGAGGGCTTCATCGACGAACCAGTCGGCGGCTGCGACGGATGCCGGGAAGACGAGATCGATCGCCTCCTGCGGGATGTCCGCCGCGAAGTACTGGCTGCTTAACTGGGGGTGCGCCTTTTCGGCCAGCTTGGCGTGGACCAGTTCATGGAGGTAATCGAGCGGCGGAACCGCGTCCAGATGGTTCGGGAGGTAGATCGTGTGCCGCCGAGCGACGGGGTCCGTCTGGATGGAGAGTGCGTTGGCGAGCGGACCTGGGGTGCTGTCCTCACGCTCGTTTTTGACCGGCCAGGTCAGGCTAGCTTTCACCGTCTTGATGGTGTCGTAGAGGGCAAGGGACATCAGACGCTCTCCCGCGCGAAGCGTTCCAGCAGCCGCCGGTCGGCGGGCGGAAATTTGGCGAAGAATTCGGCCGTGCGCATGCGGCCCAAGTGGATGGCAGATTCCGGGTTGGCCCAGGTGATCGCCCCCACGGTCCGGCCGTCGCCCGTCACCTCCATCCGGCTGAAGATGTGAGAATAGTAGTAGAGGGCCCTCTGGAGGGCGGGCGCGGAGACGTCCACGCAGATCCGGTTGTCCCGCGATTCGGCGTGGTCCTTGAACGCCTCGATCTGCGAATAGAGGAGGGGGTTTCGGTGCGGCAGAAGGAGCGCGAGGGCCGCGTCGGCCTCGATGAGGATCATCTTCCGGATCCTTTCAATGCAGGTCCACTTCCTTTCCCTCGATCACCGGATGCCGAGCGGACGAGGACGATGTCCCCGGTCCGCCATCCCCGGTAGTAGGCGTGCCGGTTTGTCCGGCGCAGCGGGGAGCTGTTGATCGTGATCTGTATACAGTTGAAGGCAAGAAGCCATTGCAGGAAGAAGCGGATCCGTCGCTTCACATTGGCCCGGCCTATCGTTTCTACCCGCATTGTCGCCTCCGGCGAATCCTGGTTATACCCCGGCTGGTACAGCTTCGGCACTTTGCTCCAACAGTCGGATGAGGTCATCGATACGCGTGATCGCGGTGCCTTCCTGCTGGGTCGCCTCGGTGCGCTGCTTGAACAGTTCGTCGGCGAGATTCACCGAGACCAAGACGGCGGCCCGGGAGGGGCTCAGCGTCGGGCTGGCCGCCATCAACGTTCGAAATTTGCCGTCGACGTACGCCGCCACCTGCTGCAGGTGCTGCGGGCTGTCGTTTGATCTCAGCGTGAGGCACTGTCCGAAGATCTCGACCTCTGTTTTCTGCGGTTCGCTTGCCATTGGCTTCTCCTTCTGCTTACGGGGTGGGCTGTGTGCTCTATCGGCAGTCGCCGGGGCCGCAAACAGGAGAAGTTGCCGGGCTAGGTGATGGTTCCGAGCGTTTCAACAGCACTGTGGAGCCCCTGGATCAACGGGCCCAGGAACCGCGCTCCGGCTGCGCAGATCAGATCCGGACAGTCCACGAAGGGGCGCATGTCCTCGAGGACATCCTGGCGGACGGTGGTCGTGCCGGGCTCGTAGTCCCGCCGGTACCGGCAGACCATGACCTGGTTCTGGTGGGGGTTCGACAACCAGCCGAGGTGGTGGCGGATTTCCCAGGGGACCCAGGTGTCCGGGCGGAGTCGGCCGTGCACAACCAACAACGGCTCCGGGACGATATAGCCCAGCGGGCCCGATTCCTGGAGTGCAGCCGCAATCGCGCGCGCATCCCGGCGCGCGGCGTTGGCCAGGGCAGCGCAGGCACACACCAATTGATCGAGCGTCTCGAGGGGTGTCCGCGCGGGCGGCGGCGTGTGGTCCGCGACTGGCGGGGCATTCGTCTGGTCCGGTTCCGGGGGACCGGGCGTCGTCACGCAGGTCGGGAGGACCGCTGGCATGTGGGCCTTGAGCAGGGTGGGTGGATCGCTCGACGGCTCAGCGGCGCCCGGATGATGTGCCTGGGGGATTCCCCCCCACGCGAACGACCGCCACCCACCCCAGCCCCGTTCGATGAAGTACCAGAGCATTCCCCATCGCGCCTCTCTGTAGAGCGCATTCTCGCTCGGGGCATCCGCCGCCGCCTTGGCCTCCTGGTACCTGGTCAGCGCCATCCGCCGGTACGCGAGCTGGCAGGCGGCCAGGAGAATGTGCGCTGACACTTCCGGCGGGGCGAGCACCGGTCGTTGGCCGCGCGCGGCATGCTGCTCCAGGTCCCGGAGCGGGGCCATCTGGAGTAAGGACACCTTTCGAACGTAGGACTGTCCCGCGGGGCTCAGGGCTGCAAACCCTGGCAGGTGCTCGGTGCTCATGGGCCAGCTGTGGGTCTTCTCCCCGAACCGGGTGCGCCGTTGCTCCGCGAGCGCGAAGGCCTCCAGGGTCCACATGCTTCCCCAGTACTGCAGGATACTCCGATACAGCCGGGCGCCTTCCGGGCCGCTCCGGGCGAGTGCGCCGGCCCCGCCCAGGCCGTCATGTGCCTGGACGTACGCGGTGTATGCCAGCGCGGTCGCCTCGCGGCCCGCCGTGTGCTCGGCCAGTGCGATCGTGCTCGCGCCGAACGTGGCATTGTCGACCCGGGCTTGCCGGATGGCAGTATCGACGGCGTCCGCCGCGGCAGGCCAGGCGAGTGGTTCGTTGAGGGGAGGCGGCATGGTACTCAATTGGTCTCTCCGGGCGGCGGCGCAATCGCTCGGGGTGCCGAGCGTACGGTTCGGGTACGACGGATCTGTTCCACTTCGGCCCGCGTGAATTGACGCATGAAGCCTCCGTGGTCTCCGGGCCGAACCCGCCGTGGGAATTCCGTATGGCGATAGAGGTACGAGTGGAGAGTGCTGGAGGCTACCCCCAGGCTTGCGGCGGCGTCCGGAAAGTCGATGAGATCCTGGGCGCCGGGCTGGTTCCCGTCGACGGGTGCGAGGGGAGCCACCTCGGTGCGGACATCGGCTGGGATGGGCTGCATGGCAGTGTTCGTTATCCCGCCCAGGGCAGCGACTGCTCGGCCCAGTCCTTCGACCAGCCGGGGGAGGAGCGGTTCGGCGGCGACGCAGGTGACGTCCGAGCTGCCGTCGAGCGTCACGACCGATTCCAGGACCTCGCGAAGCACCCGATTCGTGGCCACGTCGAACTCCCGGCGGTAGCGGCAGACCACCACATGCTGCGCGCCGTCCAGGGGAAGATAGCCCAAGTGCTCCTGGACCTCCCAGGGCACCACGGTCGCGGGCGAGAGCCGCGCCTGGGCGGTGGGGATGGGGTCTGGGAGAACATACCCGAGGGGGAGGTTGTGGCGCGCCAGCATGGCCGTGAGGTCGCGGACCCGGCTGCGGGCGGTGCGCGCCCGCTCGGTCTGGGCCGCAAGGGCGTGGGTCAGCGAGGCCAAGGCGGCGTCGAGGCTGCCGGTCAGGGGGAGGGATGCGGGCTGCAGACGTGGGTCAGACATCACGGTGTCCTCCGAGGAAATGGGTGATGAGACAACTGGCAACGATGGTGGCTCCACCTCAGACGAGTGGCGCAGGGGAAATTCTGGGCCCACCAGGGACGCCGCCGGGTCGCGCCAGATCGGTCCGAGGATCTTGGGGACTTCGCCCTGCCGCGGCCAGAGACGGGTGATGGGGGCTGGCAAAGCCGAGAGGCGAAGGAGGAGTGCGTCCCCCCAGACCTGTCCAGGGGAGACCTCGACGCGCCACAGCGTGCCGGTCATGCCGTTGACATGCTCCTGCAACCAGTTTTGCCAGCGGAAGAGGGCGGCGATCACGGGCGTGGCGCGATGCAGCCCGGACGGCGCCCGCTGGTCATCGTGGGTCGGGCCGAGCGCCAGAGGGCGCGACACCCAGGGGAGGATCTGGCGGCTCAGGGCCATGCGGACCTCCGCCTCCTGAACGACAACCAGATCCCGCCCCACATCGATCAGGTTGTAGATGACGCTCTGTCTCACGACCGGGAGCTGGGGCAGCATCTTTCCCAGGGCGGTGGCGAGCAGGTTCGGATCGATCCCAGACGGCAGCAAGGTGCGGAGCGCGGCGGGCGCGGCGCGGCCCTCGCCCAGGGCCTTGCGCTCGCCAGCCGGCGCGGCCCCGAGGCCCTGCTGGTCGAGGTGCCGGATGAACCGGTCCCACCCGAACCAGTGCTGGGCAATTGTGATGAGCAGCTCGCCGTACTGGGGATCGGCGCTGAGATCGGCGAGCTTCGGCGGTCGCCCGAGGGCGGCCGTCACCTCCGCGTACTGGTGGAGCGCCTGGCGCCGTCGGCCGATGTGGCAGGCGTCGAGGAGGTGGTCCGGGGTGAGGCCCAGCGCGAGCAATTCCCGCTGGAGCGTGCTCCACTGTTGGCCCAGGTGCTCCGCGAGGCGAGTGCCGCTCCCGCAGGCGGCCAGATCCCTTAGCCACTCTCGGGCCCGGTCGGTGAGCCTCGCGTAACCGGGCAGGTCGGCGAGCGTGAGATAGAGCGGCCGGGGTGTAGGAAGGGGTACCACCTTGGCCCGGCGCCCGCGCCGGGCGGGGCGGAGCGCCAGGGGGTGCCCCTCGGCCGCAAGGATCGCCTTGAGCTGCTTCAACCCGCCGAAGACCGCCCGGATCTGGGCGTACAGCAGGTAGCCGCCCTTCGGGCAGAGCAGGTCCCCGGAGCCGGGCAGCCGGTCGAGTTGTGTGGCCAGCGTGAGGTAATGCCGCCGGATCTCCCGACGGGCGTGGTCGCGCATCAGCCCGACCGGATCGGGGAGGGAGACGCCTAACATTTTCATCCGCGAGACGACGCGCGCGGGAGCCACGGTGTACTCGACGGCGACCCCGCCAATGCCTCCATGCGCGATCAGGGCCGCGTGCAGGCTCTCGGCATCGGTGGGAAGTTCCCGTGAAGCAACCAGGATGGTTGACATGTTAGCGCTCCAGATCCTTCTCCTGTGACCGCTGGATCAGCCGGTAGTGGAGCTCCCGCTCCCCGGGCCCGCGGAATTCCTCGATCGTCTCCCCCGCGGCGAACAGCACGTTGAAGACATGGCGGACACCCTGGGCCGGCAGCCCCATGGCCCGCGAGAGTTCCCAGAGTGTCGCCGGGCCGGCTCCGAGGAGTCGGCGCACCTGGGCGACCTGGGCGCGGAGCGGACCGGCGGCGCGGGTGACACGCGGCCCGATGCGCCGCCTGGTCGCGGCAAGGTCCCCGGTCTCCGTCCTGGTGCAGCCCACCAAGACGGCGAAGGTCCGGAGCGTCCCGTACGCGTACACGATGCGCCGGCGGAGGGACCCCAGGGCCGGATCGCGGAGCAGGTCGGCCTGCGTGATCGGCCGCCTGCGTTTCTGCTCGGCACCCCGGTATTCGGCCAGGAGTGCCTGCCGGGCGGCGAGCCGCCGCGCAACCTTGAGCTGGGCAGCCGTTACCCCGGCCCCGAACAGCCGGCGGCGGCACACCTCGATCGTGAGCCCGAGCCGCGCGGCCAGCCGGTTCAGCAGCCCCGCCTGGACCAGGGCCGCCAGCCACTCCCGGCCGGACGGGCTCAGCGTGGCATAGCCGGAGATCTCGGTTCGGGCCAGCCGCTCCGCGTTGCCTCGTTGCTCGGGCGACAGCCCGTCGGTCGGCATCGGCTCCAGCGTGGCCTTGAACCGGCGCAGGGACCCCCAGGTCCGGGTAATCTCGCGTCGCAGGGCCACCAGCGCCGGATCCGCGGTCCAGGCCGCTGGAGTAGCGGTCGCGGCGCCCAGACGACTGTACTCGGCTAGGCACGTGCGACGGAGGGCCTGCTGTGTCAGGTCCCGGATTTCGGCGCTCTCGATCCCGGCCGCCCGCAGCTGCCGGTAGGCGGCTGCCCGGGTGATTCCCAGACGACCAGCCAAGGCGCAGACCCCACCCCCCTGCCGGAGCACCTGGCGGAGCCGGGCGGCATCGGCAGACCGCTCCCGGTTCACGGGCAGCAGGTCGGGGGACCCGCGGACCGGGCCCGGGGCGGGGCGCGGGAGCGGTGCGGACAGGGGCATATGATCCTCAAGCCGCTCTGTTCTTAAATCGGCCGTTTGCAGGGGTCAGACCACAAAAATTTACCAGATAGGACCCGGGGGCGGTCCAGGGTGTGCTACCCCACGACGGACGCGGGCATCGGAGCCGGCGCACTCATGGCCGTGGGCGCTCCCAGGCTCTCCTGCAGCGGGAGCCGGAGCCGGTAGCGGCGGTACAGCTCGGCGATGGCGAAGGCCTCGCCCCGCCGCGCCTTGATCAGCAGGCAGGTGCGGATGCGTTGTTCCCGGCTTTCGTAGGCTTCGACGCGACGGCTCAACTCCTGGTAGGCGCGGAGTCTGGGGGCCATGGGGTCCAATCCTTTCCGTGCGGGTAGAGGGTGATGGATAGAGGTGTGCCTGGCGACCGCAGAACGTGCGGCGGGGTCGCGCCGGCCGGTGGGGATCACGCGGCGGGCTCGCGGTCCCGCCAGGTGCGGGCCCAGGCCGACGAGAGACAGATCCATGCGAGGCCCGGCCGGAACAGGACAACGGTGGTCTCTGGATGCGCGGGGTCGGGCGGCAGGATCCGGTCGAGCAGCGATCCCTGGCGCATGATGCAGAACACCCAGGGCCGTGTCCCGACCGGGGGCTCGGCGACGAGGACGCTGCCGGCGGCGGCGGTGATCAGTATCCCCTGGCCGGCGGGTCCGGAGATCTCTTGCCGGAGCGCCCACGCGCCTTCAACGGTGAGACAGGCAGGGGACCGGCCCAGGATGCGAGTGGTCATGGCGGTGCTCCTTATTCTGCTGACGGCGACGGGGTCTGGGGGGCCTGGAGGGCCTCCTGGTACTGTGCAAGGGCCTTGCCGGCCCGGCCCGGGTGGCCCGCCGCATAGCCGAGGGCTTCCATGGCCTCGGCCAGAGACGTGGCGATTGCTTGCCAGGAAGGGGTGGGTGTGGCGGCCATCGGTCGAATCCTCCCCCGCCCGCGTGGGCGGGACAGAGCTACGGGTGGAGTGGCGTGGGGGCGGCGCTGTGCCAGCGCGCCCGCACGGGGACACCGTCTGCGGGGGCGGCCGCGCGGGCGCCCTCGAAGATCGGCAGCACGAGCATCATCGCGGTGCAGAACCACCACGGTTCCATAATCCGCACGATGATAAAAGTATTGGCTCCGATGCAATGGGTGATCATCGCCACGTAGCCTGCCAGGTAGCCCAGGGCGAGCCCCTCGTAGCGCGTCCCGCGCAGGCGGGTGTAGGTCTTCCAGGCGAGACGGCCGAGCGCAACGAGGAGCCAGCCGAAAGCGAGCAGCCCGACGATCCCGGTCTCCGTAAGTACGCGGAAGTACTGGGCATCCATGAACATATAGCCCCTCACGCCATATCCGAAGACCGGTCGCTCGACCCAGTCCTTGAACCCGGTTCGCCAGGAGGCGAACCGGGCGGTCGTCGAGGTGTCGAGTTGGGTGCCTGCCACCCAGACGTCCCCCCGGTCTTCGGGATCGTAAAAAGTGTAGTTGATCCGTTCGAGGACGGCGTCCGGCGTGATCGCGGCCCCGCCCACGATCGCCAGGAGCACGGCGGCGATCAGGATGTGGCGCCGGGGGCTGAGCAGAATCAAGGTTAGGAGCATGGGAATGGCGGCGAGCCAGGAGGTTCGGGACAAGGTGAAGAGGAGTGGGACCAGGATCAGCCCGGCCAGCGCCAGCCAGCGGAGCCGCTGCTTCGGTTTGGCTAGCGTGAGGCCCTGTCCGAGCGCCAGCGCGAACATCAGGACGAGATACCCTCCGAACGTGTTCGGCTCCCCCTGGGGGCCCTCGAACGGCGCCGACACGCGCTGGCCGGTCGGGATCTGGGCGAGCGCGATCACGCAGGCCACGATACAGGTGCCCCACATGGTGCGGAGCAGGCGCGTCAGCTGTGCCTCGTTGGTCAGGTGTGTTGCCATGACATAGAACAAAATGAAAAACTCAATATATTTGGCCACAAAAAAGAACCCCGGCACGGGCGGCACCTTGCCGGCCCAGAAGCCGAGCAAGGTCGCCAGTACCGCGATCACGGTATAGGCCGCAATCGGCGGGTTGAGCGGGGTCTTGCGGAGGAGCCCCATGACTCGGAACACAAGGAGCCGGGCGAGCCAGGCGGCCGTGATGGCGACCAGGACCAGGTCCTCCATCCGCACCACCAGGGCGTCCCCCTTCATCTCCGGCTTGCCGAGGACGATGCCAGCAGCGCCAACCACGATCTCGGGGGAGAGGAGCATCGAGATCAGGATCAGGTGCAAGCCGAACTCGGTGTGGAGAAAGGAGAGGAGCACCAGTGCGGCGACCAGGACCGTGCCGAGGCCGAGGGCCGGCCCGGTCTGGGTGACCAGGACGATGCCAGCCACGGCCAGGATCACCACCAGGCTGATCAGGCTCCCCCGGCTCTCGCCGGCCACGATGGGCTTAGCCACGCGCGTTCCCCGGAGTGACGGGTGCGGCGGGTGCCGCAGGTGTTGTGGAGGAGACCTCGACCCGGAAGCCGGGGGGGTCGGCCTTGGCGCCCTTCTTGCCAGTGCGCCGGGCGACCGGGACGGAGCGGGTGATCCGCTCCAGCTTGATCTCGACCTCGTCCGAGTAGACCGCCTTCATGGTGTCCTCGGTGGTCTCCAGATCGAAGGGGTATTTCTCGGCCCGCTCGGGCTTGGCGCAGCTCGCGCACTCGATCAGGAACTCGGGCTCCTTCTTGGTGGTGACGATCAGCGGGAGGGGGGCCTCCGGGCCGGCCAGGAAGTGTCCCAGCTCGAAGAAGCCGTCGCCCGCCTCGCCCACCGGGATCAGATCGGCGGTGCCCTCCACGATGGCGCGGATCCGGAACCGGGGGTGCTCGCAGTTCTTGCAGTGCAGGTGCTTGAAGCGGAAGATGCGGTGTTCGTTGGACATGGCAATGACTCCCTTGTTATTAGTTGATGTACCGCGGCATGGCCGGGGAGCCGTCCTCGGGGGCGGTCTTGGCGAAGGCCGCCGCGCACTTCGTGTAAATGTGCTCAAGGAACGGCTGGAACCCGGCCGCATCGAAGCTCTCGATACGGAATTCCTCGGAGGAGATCAGATGGATCCGCCCAAGACCGGCGACCACCGCCGGGGGCTCGCGGCGGAATGCGATCCAGAGCAGGAGTTCCTGGGCGGTGTCCGGCACGTCGGGAACGGGCAGGGTCACGCCGTAGCGGGCAACCCAGATCCCGCGGTCGACCGCGGGCTTGTCGACCAGCCGCAGGCGGTCGGGCGGGCAGCCCAGGAAGGCCACCATCTCCCGCTCGAAGGCGGTGTAGAACATGTCGGCGGTGCTCTTGTCCCCCTGGAAGCGCTCGCGGGCATCGGCGTAGCGGGTGCACAGGGTCTCGAAGCGGTTCATGGGATCCTCCACGGCGTAGGCCGCCCTGCGACTACCAGAGCGGCTGGTTGCAGACACGTGTGATGCTGGCCCAGACTCCCCGCCGCGGCTTTGACACCCGGCGCACACCGGCGGCGCGGTAGGGGTAGTTGTAATAGCTGGCCTCGTCATACCCGGAGGCCGCCTCGGGACGGAGCCCGGTGAGGACCACGCCCAGCACCCGGCCATGGACCTGCTCCAGGATGTCCTTGGCGCGCTTCAGGGTCACCCGGCTCACACGGCCCACCTTATGAACCAGGATGCAGCCGTCGACCCGCGAGGCCAGGATCGAGGCATCGGTGACCGGCAGGATCGGCGGGCAGTCGACGATCACGTAGTCGTACTCGAGCCGGAGTTCCTCCAGGAGCTCGCCCATCGCCTTGCTGCTCAGGAACTCGGACGGGTTGGGGACCGGGGTCCCGGAGGGGAGGACGAAGAGCCGGTCGATGTTGGGCAACCGGAGCAGTTTCTCGATCTCCATCCCGCCCAGCAGCAGATCGTTCAGCCCCCGCACGCAATCCTTCCAGGACTTGTTGGCCAGGATCACCTCGCTGACGCCGGGGGTCTTGGGCAAGCCGAACACGCGGTGGAGGAAGGGCCGGCGCAGGTCGGCCTCGACCAGCAGGGTTTTCTTCCCGGCTTGTGCCATGGCGATGGCCAGGTTGACCGCGGTGGTGGTCTTGCCTTCCATGGCGGTGGCCGAGGTGAGGAGGATCGTCTTGACGCTCTTGTTGAGCGAAACACATTCCAGATTGGTCCGGACAAACTTATAGGCCTCGGCCATGCCGGACTCGGGAGTGAGCAGGGAGGCCAGCGACGTGTTGGCGCGAGGCTGCCCCTCCTCGTCCTCGAGCACCGGGAGCGGCTCGGGACCGGTCTTGGGATCCATCTGCGGGATCACGCCGAGCACCGGCACCGCGAGCGTCGCCTCGACGTCGTTCAGGGTGGCGATCGAGGTGTCGAGCGACTCCAGCACGAAGGCGAGCACCAAGCCGACCAGGAGGCCGATGAAGAGGCCGGCCAAGGCCTTGTTCCCCAGCGCGGGCGCGTTCATCGGCAGGCTCGGCACCAGGGCGGGCCGGACCGGCTTGACTTCCTCGATCTGCTCGCGCTCCTTGATCTGGATCTCGGCGAGCTTGCTCCGCAGCTGGCTGAGCAAGGCTTCGTTGATCCCCGCCTCGCGCTGGAGGGCGGAGAACTGGCGGGCGATCTCCGGGAGGGTCTTCTCGGTGGCCTGGGTGCGGCTCAGGTTCCCCCCGACCTCGCCCAGCCGGGCCTGCAGGATCTGGAGCTTGGCGCCCAGGCTCTGCAGGACGTTGGTCTTGAGCACCTGGACGCGCTCGTCGATGCTCCGCTGGACGCGCTTGATCTTGGCGTCAAGCTCCTTGACGGCCGGGTGGGCCGAGGTGGTGGCGACCAGCAGGTTCTCCCGCTCGATCATGTAGTCGATCAGCATGCCGTTCAGCTTGGCGACCGTCAGGTCCCCCGACTCCCCCGCGTACCGGAGCAACTCGGGGCCCGCGCCGCTACGCTTGATGGTCTCGATCTGCTTGCTCACCTCGACCGCCTCCAGGCGGAGCTTCTCGGCCTCGACCTGCAGGCCCGCCGACCGGTTGATCACGATCGCCGTGGCCTCGGGCAGCGAGGCCATCCCGTACTTCTCTTTCTGGTCGCGGAGCGCGTCCTCGGCCCGCTGGACCTGGGCCGTGACCTCGCCCACCTGGCTCTCGATGAAGCGGCGCGCCTCGATGATCCGGGCGTTCAAGAGCAGCCGGTTCTCCTCGCGGTAGGCCCGGGAGACCTCGTTGGCGATCTTGGCCGCCTGGCTGGGGGTGGGCGCGAGCGCGGCGATGTTCAGGAGGTTGGTCTTCTCCTCCTGGGTGGCCGTCACGCGTTCCCGGAGATCGGCCATGATCTCGGTGTAGTGCGGGTTTCGGGCGATCGCCTCGGCGTCCTGATCGGGCGGGATCAGGTCGAGGGCCTTGGCCGCCCGCGCCAGGACCGGAAAGCTCCGGATTTGGGCGGCCTGGGAGGCCATCGCGTCCCCCGGCGAGGCGGCCATCGACTCGACCATGAACCCGCTCATGGTCATGCTCCGGTCGTAACGGACTACCGCCACCGCCTGGTAGAGGGGCGCCGGGCGGTTGAGCCAGGCGAAGCCCAGGGCGAGCAGGCCGAAGAGGAGGGTGAGGCCGATGATGCTCACCTTGCGGCGGCGGAAGATTCGCCAGTAGTCGCGGAGGTTCAGTTCATACTCGGGTGCGGCCATGGGTGAAGGCCCCTTCCTCTCCGGCTACCGGAGGGTTCCAAGCGCTCGGATTGTGAGTAAGGTCTGGATCGGTTGATTGATCAGGGCGAAGGTCGGCATCAACTGGTTGATCACGCTGTTCCAGTCGGCGATGGCGATGCGTGGGATGAAGACCACATCGTTCGCGCGCAGGTACTGGTCGATCTTCTTGTCACCGTCGATCATGAGGCGGCGCAGATCGACCAGGAGGATCTCGGTCTTGTCGGGCTGGGCCCGGATGACGGCCGCCTGGTCGAAGCGGGCGTTATCGCTCCATCCACCCACACCTGCCACCGCTTGCATGACGGTCAACCCGCGAAACAGCGGGACCGGGCCGGGGGTCTTGACCTCGCCGAGGAGGTAGATGCGGTCCTCCATCCCCTTGACGTGCTCGGAGACCAGGATCGTGTCGCCGTCGTCCAGCACGAAGGCTTGACTCATGTCGCCTTCCTGGATCTGTTTGTAGATATTGATCAGATAGGTGGTCCCGTCGGGCCGGTTCACGCGGATCTTGGACATATTACTCTTGGCGTTGAATCCGCCCGCCACCCCGATCGCCTCGCTGACCGTCATTTTCCCTTTGAGCGAGACGGCGGCGCCGGAGCCCCGGAGCTGGTCCCCGCCGAGCGAGCCCATCACCGTCACCTTCTTGGAGTTGAACTCTTTCACCCGGACCTCGACCCGCGGCGTGTTGAAGTAGCGGGAGAGGGCGTGGACGACGGCCTGTTTGGCCTCGGGAATGGTGAGGCTGTCCACCTGGACGTCCGTGAGCAGGACGAAGACGGTCCCGTCCTCCTGGACGGGCACCGCGAAGCGGTCCTGCTGGGTCCCGCGAGAGACCATGATCTCGAGGACGTCGTCGTGGCCGATCCGGTAGAGGGCTCGGCCCTCGACCGTCCTGTACGTGTTATTGAGGAGCGGGACGGGCGGCGGCGGGGTCTCGGACACCTCCATCGCCGGGTCGGGTGGCAATGCCTGCGGAAAGGTCATCTCATTGACGGCGGTGGTGCGGGTGACGGGCTGCATGCCCCCGCAGGCGGCCAGACTGCCGCAGAATAGAGCCAGGAGCAACAGGCGAGCGATGCGTGTCATTGGCGGGGCCTCGCGTCTGGGAACCCCTGAGGGGTCCGGGTGAGTGCAGCGGACCGGCCGACACGCTCTTCCCAGAGCGGCGTCTCGTCCAGTCGGAGATAGGCGCGGTCCAGGAGCTTGGCCTG
>Ga0182011_10002469_pt1 | contig 15527 bp, 14 predicted proteins | sample 711E1DmetaG_FD_120481 | JGI IMG/M metagenome (GOLD analysis project Ga0182011, IMG submission 120481) | Permafrost microbial communities from Stordalen Mire, Sweden - 711E1D metaG | ecosystem: Environmental > Terrestrial > Soil > Wetlands > Permafrost | place: Sweden: Stordalen | collected... | reverse complement strand
CGATCTCACACCCAATACCGTATATACTGCCATGATTAACACCGGGGCTAAAGATCTGGCCGGTAATGCCCTGGCTAGTACCTATACCTGGAGCTTTACTACACTTGCTGTGGTCAACCCAGGTGGAGGCGGAGGCGGCGGAGGAGGAACCCCGGCAGCTGCCCCGACAGTCACATCAATGCTACCTGTCTCGGGTTCAGTTACGGGCGGTACTTCTATCGCTATCACCGGAACGGGTTTTGTTAACAACGCTACGGTGAATATTGGCGGTGCGCCAGCCACGAGCGTCGTATGGGTGAATGCCACCTTAATTACAGCTATAACCCCGACCGGCACAGCAGGTGCTCAGGATGTGGTGGTCACCAACCCTGATGCCCAGCATGGAACTCTGACGGGTGGCTTTACCTATATAGCATTGGGAGCTGCCCCGACGGTTACAGCGATATTACAAACTGAAGGTCCGACAACTGGCGGTACCTCTGTCATTATTACCGGAACGGGCTTTGTTAACGGCGCTACGGTGAAAATTGGCGGTGCGTCGGCCACTGGCGTCGCCTGGGTAAGCGCCACTTCGATTGCAGCTACCATCCCGGCTGGCACAGCAGGGGCTCAGGATGTTGTAGTCACTAACCCGGATGCTCAGTTTGGCACTCTGACGGGTGGCTTTACTTATATTGCTTTGGCGGCAAACCCAACGGCACCAAACCTCGGAGAGGCCGGTAGATTCGTGATTCTGGCCAGCCAAACAATCACAACAACTCCTGGCAGTCTTGTTTATAATGGGGATCTTGGAGTAATGGACGAAGCCCGTTCGTATGCTGCAGCAGGCTTTACCCCAACTGGAAGCCCCGATATAGGAGCACTTGCCGAGCTTACAAATGGGTTGTCATATGCGAGTGATGATGTAAATCCTATTCCATTTCCATATCCTTTAAAATATGCGACTGCTGTTATTGGACAACCATGGGCAAGTACTCTGGCGATGATAAACCAGGTCAGAACCGACGAAGGTTTCGCAACTTCATTTCTAGAAGCGACAAATCCTACAGCAGCAAATATTGCTTGCCCATCACAGTTGGGCACGCTGCATCTCACCAGGGGTGTCTATAAGACTGCTGTCGATGTTTTAATAACAACAGGGCCTCTCTATCTTGATGCACAGGGCGACCCGAATTCAGTCTGGATTTTTGATATAGGCGGTACGCTTACCATCGGAGCCCCAAGCGGTGGCATTATCCTGGAAAACGGTGCACTGGCTAAGAACGTTTATTTTAGAACGCAGGGCCTAACGAAAATTGAAGCTGGCATGATTGTCCAGGGCAACATATTTGCTAAGACACAAGTAAATGTGCTTGCTGGCGCTAATATAACGGGCAGATTGTTTGCGTCAACTGCTCAAGTTACCTTAGATTCTGATACCGTTACAAAACCGTAAGGGCAATCAAAGTAGGACTGGGGGTTATTACCCCCAGTCCTATCACATTATTGTTATCTACCATCAGGAATTAGATAAGGGGTGAAATTTCATGAAAGACTTCAATCTGGTTAATCTACTGGTGCTCATTGCCATTATCATCCTGGTTTTGTGGTTATTAGGTCTGGTTCTCCACTTTTTACCGGGTCCCATTCTCTGGATTTTACTAATTATTGGAATCATCTTCCTGATTATCTGGCTGGCGAGGCGACTGAAAACCAAATAGTAAAGGTGTTTCTTTGCAAATCGGCATAAAAATAGTTAGAAAAAGGAGGTAAAAATGGCAAGACAGGTAAGGAGCGATAAAACCGTAGGTAAACTGGAAGAAAAAGCTGGTTTACCCAACGGCTCCTTCAGAAATAAAGATGGGAAAAACTCAAGATCTGACAAGACACTGGGAACCATCAGAAAAGAGGAATGTAAATAGGGCTTGATAAATATTTCAGACCCGAACGGTTCGAGGCTAAATTCACTGACAGTCGTGTCAGCTAGCCATCGAAATTCAATCAATAGGGAGAACAATAATGGATAACAAAATAGCAAGATTCGTACCAACTATCCGGTTGAAGCAGTACAATGTCATCAATGTGAAGGGCCAGGATATGGGGCAAGTACAGACCTTTGTAATAGACATGCGTGAAGGGATTATTGCCTTTGTAATTGTTTCATTTGAAGGCTTCCTCGGCATTAGCGACAAATGGTTTGCCATACCATGGGCAGCTTTAACATGGCATCCAACGACAATGAAATTCATTCTGGATATGCCGGATGAAGTTCTCAAGAATGCTCCGGGCATGCACAAGGATAAATGGCTGGAAGAAATCGCCAAATGGCAGGAAGAAAAAGACCTTGAGCTACTCGATCGCTACTATACCAGCTACGGGTATGAATCCTATATGGGAATAGTTCAGGAAAGAATCATCAAAAGGGGCCGGATGAAGGTAGATGCGAAGTTCGAGATAAATAAGGACATTGCGGGAGAATTCCGGTTCAAACTGGTGGCTGTCAACGGCGAGACCATCGCAGTATCTGAGGGTTATACAAATAAAGACGGTGTGCTGAATGGTATTGCATCGGTCAAGACTAATGCGGCCGCGGCGGTCATCGAAGACAAGACATTGTTAGCGCCGGTAAGTTAACAAGCGAGAACGGAGATGATGATAAACAATGGGTATTGAATGGTTCCGTGATTTGAGTATAACCATCTTGTGCTTTGTGACTACAGCTGTGCTCATCTTTACCGCAATACTAGCCTACCGTCTGTATCGCAAGGCAAAGGCTGTACTCGATATGGCTAAATCAGCCGCAAAAATCGCGCGTGATACCGTTACCATGATACAAGAGAGTGTCAAGCCAGCGCTTCCGATAATGTCACTGATTCAAGGTATTTGCGGAGGATTCGAGGGCATCAAAAAAATGTTTAAAAATGATACTAATGAAGGGGGGAAAACTAATGAATAAGGATCACGCTATCGGTTTTGGAGTCGGCTTACTCGCCGGGGCAGTCATTGGTGGGGTTATTGCTTTGCTCTATGCACCGAGGTCGGGCAAAGAGACCAGGGAGTTAATTAAGGATAAAGTAACCGGAGCGGTGGACGCGATCAAGGAAAAGACTACAGGAGCGGTTCACGCAATAAAAAGCTAGGAGACCCTACAATGACGACATAATTGGTCTGACAAAATAATGTGGCGTCGCGATATGGTGAGCATGGAATGGGTAGAAGATCACCTAACGCGTAGCGGCAGGGGAGGTTTGATTTGAACACAGGAGGAGTACTAATAAAGAGACACTGGCAGCTTATCGTTTTTATACTTGGGCTGATCGTTGTTTTCTGTTTACTCTGGGTGTTACGAAGCGTCTTCCTGCCGTTTGTCGTTGGCTTGATACTCGCTGTTCTACTTCTACCTATTATCAGGTGGATTGAGAAACATCTCCCGGATATGGACAAGAAGCCGAAGTTAAAGCAACTAACACGAATTTCAATCATTACCATCGTATATCTCCTATCCCTGGTTATCATCGGCCTGGTAGTATTCTACACAATTACCCTCATAAGTAAGGCCTTTGGGAACCTGACTCAGGACGTTTCACAGTCCATTCCGAACGGCCTGGACAAAATAAAACAATGGATTAAATCTATACCGATACTGTCTAGCCCATCAATGCAGCAGAATATAGACGTCTATGCAGGGAAAGCCGAAGCAGCACTGCCAAACGTACTGAAAGGTTTTTTAACGAATGGCGTGAAGATTATACAGAGTTCGTCGAGCATGATTTTAGGGTTTATTATCATGCCGGTGTTCGTCTTCTTGATTCTTGTAGACTGGGATAGCTTACGCGACAAGTTTTATACGGGATTACCGTTATGGATGCGAACACACACGAAGAACGTATTCTCTATTCTTCAAAATGTAGTGGTACGCTATATTCGCGCCAAGCTACTGCTGGCACTTGTGGTTGGGGTCTGCGTCTATCTTCTATTGTTCTTCATGAAAGTTGATTTTGCTCTTCCATTGGCTGTCTTTGCGGCGGTGACAGACCTCGTACCTACTATTGGTCCATGGTTGGGCGGTGGTCTTGCTGTCGTGGTTACGCTGGCGACAGCCCCGCAAAAAGTCATCTGGGTGGGTCTGGGCTATTTGATTATTCAATTACTGGGAAGCAACCTGCTTGGGTTAAAAATTCAAGGTTCACAAATGAAGATTCATCCCGCTTTTATAATAATCCTCACCGTTCTGGGAGCGTATTTAGCCGGAATATTAGGGTTTATTATCGTCTTGCCGCTTGCCATGATCATCATACAGATATTCAAATACTTTCGGGACAGTGTGCACGAAGGTAGCATCGCCTAGTTTCAACCCTCTCAACATGGTAAACCCAGTTTTACAGGAGGTAAATGAGTTAAGGATACGGAGAATTAAATCAAGCACTTGAATAAAGAAATATTCAATCCAGTGATGAAATATCTTAAAAATAACCGAGTTAAATAATAAATTAGAGGGAGCATAAAATGACAAAGAATATAATAAAAATTACCACTCACTTACCGGTGATTCCGGATTGGTTGAAAATCAATAATTCCATTACCGTTCCCCTGCCGTTAAAAAGTGCCAAGGAGCTGGCAAAAAAACTCTTGGACGTTCAAGACGACGTAGAAATCAATCTTAATTTTGCGACCGGTAAGAAAACTACGATAGAAATCAACTATGAGCCCGAAAAGAAGGCATAGCTTCCTCACTAAATATAGCATTTGCACTTAGGGAGGATAAAAGAGATGACTTTACCAAAAAAAATTGAGCCACAAAATAATATCACCGTGATTGATATAAAGGATGATGTTACTAAAGATGAATCGCCTAAAGTTGTTTCGACGGCGTATGCGCGACTTAAGGAAATAGAGTCATTGCCACACCGCAATCCGATTTTACATTGGGCGGCTTTTGTTCTTTCGTTATTCTCACTGATTTTACTTTCCATCTGGGTCTTCAGCTCTCATAGTGCTGTGCCCATTACTTGGGCGGTGATCGACATCGGACTAGCCGTCATTTTCGCTGTTGAGTTCTTTGCCCGCAGCGGATTTCGCTGGGACAGAGCCGCATACTTGCGCACCCATTTCTTCGATTTTGTGGCCATCGTTCCGGCGCTGGCGTTGGTCCATCATGGGTTTGTTTTAGAGACTATTTGGGTATGGATCATTTTAGTCGCGCGTTTTATTCGCGTCGTAGACCGTCTTTTAGGCGATGGGTTCCTGCAGCGAAACCTCTTGGCTTTAGTGGGCGGTTTCGAGGAAGAACTCACCGACAGAGTACTGGAACGAATTATTGCTCGTGTCCAGGCAGATATGGACAGAGCTGGCTTCAGTCACGGAGTCGCAGAAGCCTTCAAACGTAATAAGTCCAACGTATTGCAGCGTGTCCGGGCTGCCACTCCCCACGAAGGACTCGTACCGGGGCTGGCTCATATTGTGGGATTGGATTTGGCTCTGGAACAAGCCGAAGAACGAACTTATGATGCTGTGGTGGAAGTAATAAATAGTGAAGAGGTAGACCACGCAGTCCGGGACATGGTAAATTCTGTGTTCTTACGCATGCGTAGCGAATTAGGGAAAAAGGACTGGCGTAAACATCTCGGAGTCTGGCGTCGACAGACTAATTGAAAGAATCTCAGACCTGCACAGTCTAAACCTAGGGGGCATAAAATTGTATACCGATAAGAAACAAAAACGTAAAAACAACAGCCATTTCGCCAGATATCGACAGATTGTGATGGTTCTGGTCAAGTACAGACTTGAAGAAGTGTTGCGCTATGTTGGATTGCAAAAATTTCTATTTTTCTTTTGGTTACTCCGTGGAAATCCCTTTCGCAAAATGGTTTATACGAAACCGCAACGCATGCGCATGGCAATAGAGGAGTTGGGGACGTTTTTTGTGAAATTAGGCCAAATCCTTTCGACCCGTGCTGACCTGTTACCGCCGGCCTATACCCAAGAGCTATCGAAGCTGCAGAATTCTTTGAAACCACTCCCGGTAGAGGTTATGAAAAAAGTCATCAGTCAAGAGTTGGGTCGGCCGACTGAGGAAATATTTAAATCATTCGACCCGACCCCCATCGGTGTTGCGTCGATCGGCCAGGTTTATTCTTGTACGACGGCTGACGGTAGAGAAGTAGTGGTGAAAGTGCAAAAACCCGGTGTGCCGGAACTGGTACGGGAAGATATGTATATTTTAGGTCAAGCGGCAGTTGCTGCCACGAAATACTGGAAAGGAGCACAGCAATACGACCTGGTAGGCATCGCCCAGGAGATAGCCGATACCATAAAAACCGAAACAGACTACATTCAGGAAGGCCATAACGGCGAGTACTTCGCTCAGTTCTTCCAGGAAGACCCAACCGTACATGTCCCTAAGATTCTCTGGGAATCTACGACAGTAAAGGTACTTACCATGGAACGAATTAACGGGATAGGTATTCTGGATGTACAGGCGCTGGATAAAGCGGGCTTTGATCGCAAAGAATTAGCCATACGTAGCGTCAATCTCTGGCTCAAAATGGTTTTTGAGGCAGAAGTGTTTCACGCTGACCCTCATCCCGGGAATCTATTTGTAGAACCCGATGGTCGCTTGGGTTTAGTCGATTTTGGAATGGTTTGCATGGTAGATGACGAGGTGCGCTGGCGTCTGGCGAATACTGTTAAAGCCATTCTTGACCGGAACGTAGATTTACTGATAGACGCCTTGATAGAATTAGGCGCGGTAAATTTGCGTCTTGAAGGGTCACGCGCCCGACTGCGAAAAGACATGAAATATGTTATGAGTCATTACCCGGCTGTCCATTTACAAAAACACTCAGAAAGCATAAATACTAACCTGACGCAACTCTTTTCGCTGTTGCGTCGTCATCAAATACAGCTTCCCTCTAATACTTTCCTGCTTTTAAAAACGATTGTTATGGCACAGAGCCTGGGTAGAGGGTTGGACCCCGAATTTAATATCGCTCCGATGCTGGAATCCTATGTCATAGCTATTATCAAAAAGAAGTATTCCCTCTCTGCTGCCTTTCGGCGAATGCCTGCGGCGGCAGCAGAACTGGCAAGCTTGGTTGGTGGACTTCCCCAGCGTCTAGATAGAATGATGAAAACAGCTGAGCGTGGTGAATTACATGTCAGTGCCGACGTTTCCGGTGTCGAGAAGCAACTCGATCACCTGGAGCATATCGTAAACAGGACCGTAGTAGTTATCGTAGCGGCAGCGTTTTTTGTCGGTTTGGCGCTCTTCTTAGTGTGGTCCCGGATGGGTCGGTAGAAACCCCGTTCAAATAATAGAGGAAGCAAAATTCTAGGAATATGGTGGGAGGGGAAATGAAGGGATTATTTAAAAAACAGGGTACTTTTATCCTTTATGGTTTCGTTTTCTGGCTCCCGGTTATTCTGGTAATTTACGTCTTGATTCTGCTTTTCAATAACGGCGAAAAAGTCGGCAGAATGATTCTAGGCGTTGTTGTGCCTGATAAATTATTATTTGTCGGTTTAGGATTTATTTTTTGTATCCTGATTATATATTTCTCAGGAATGCTACTGAAATTAACCAGAGTCGGGAAAGTGCTTTCCAGGATTCCGTTTATCGGACTCTTTTTTGGACAGGGCGAAATAATGACTATAGGTAAGCTGAGTCACATGCAAGCCTGCCTTTTCTTATATTCACCGACCTGCATATCCTACGGTTGGATATTATCGGAGGAAAAAGTCAAATTAAGCGAAGACAATGCCGTTTTCCCCATATTAAACGTCTATTTCCCCAATGTTCCAACCCTCGTTACCGGACAGGTTTTAGCAGCCCGGAAAGAAACAGTCATGAGACTCGCTAATTCTTCCAGCGAGGTAATTAATCTCTTGCTCTACGCTTTTCGCAGTCCTCCCGCCCTGATATATCTTCCCTGGGAAGACGAATCAAAAGAAGAGTTTAAAGAAAGGTCGAAACTCTTCGGCCTGAAGTAGAATCCGATGGATATACTTGATTAGTAAGTAACAAGGCATCAATGAACTTAAGGAGAACGGAATTGGCCATTAACCGGACAATCAATAAATCTCGTGAATACTCAGAAAGTATCATCGATACAGTGCGTGAACCGCTACTCGTATTAGATGCGGATTTAAGAGTGGTTTCAGCCAGCCGCTCATTCTATGAAGTTTTTAAGGTTAAACCTCAGGAAACTGTGGGACAGTTGATCTATGACCTGGGTAACAAACAATGGGATATCCCCAGGCTGCGAGAATTGCTTGAAGACATCCTACCCAAAAAGGCAACCTTTGACGACTATGAGGTTGAACACGACTTTGCTTCCATTGGACGACGTGTAATGTTATTAAATGCCCGGCGTATCCCAAGACCCCCGGAAAAACCAAGAGTTATCCTCCTGGCTATCGAAGATATCACCAAGCGTAAGAGTATGGAGGAATCTTATCGTGGTTTAGCAGCAATTGTTAATACGTCCGTCGATGGCATTATCGGGAAAACTTTACAAGGAGATATCGTCAGTTGGAACAAAGGTGCAGAAAAAATATATGGTTATACCGAAAATGAGATGCAAGGCCAAAATATTTCTCTGTTAGCTCCTTCCGGTTATAAAGAAGAAATACTGGACCAACTTAAAAAACTGCAAGCCGGGGAATTGATTAAAAATTATGAAACAAAACGTGTCCGGAAAGATGGCGTCATAATTGATATCTCTTTGACTCTTTCATCAATCAAGGATAAGTTTGGAAATATTTACGGTGTATCGGCGATTATGCACGACATTACCGAACAAAAAAAGGCAAAGCAAGGGCAGATTGTCAGTGAGTACTCCGAGAGCATCATTAATACAGTGCGTGAACCCTTAATCGTTCTGGACCAGAATTTAAGGGTGGTGACGGTCAGCCGTTCCTTTTATGAAGTCTTTAAGGTAAAGCCTGAAGAGACGGTAGGGCAACTTATTTATGACCTGGGCAATAAACAATGGAATATACCCAAATTACGGGAACTACTGGAAACTATCCTTCCTCAAAAAGCAACCTTTGATAACTATGAGGTGGTACATAATTTTGCCACGATTGGCAGGCGCGTAATGCTGCTGAATGCCCGGCAAATTGAACGGGGGAAGGGCAAGGAACGGATCATCCTTCTCGCTATTGAGGATATTACCGAGCGCAAGGAGATAGAAGCCGGACTGGAAAAGACCCGTAAAGAACTGGAAGTAATTAAACAATCTGCAGACGAAGCCAGTGAATTCGCCGAGAGTGTTATTAATACTGTGCGTGAGCCCTTAATTTCTTTGGATAAGGATCTCAGGGTGGTCACCGTCAGTCGTTCATTCTACGAAGTCTTCAAAGTGAAGCCTGAAGAGACTGTAGGACAACTTATCTACGACCTCGGCAATAAACAGTGGAATATCCCTAAGCTACGGGAACTCCTGGAAACTATCCTTCCCCAAAAGACAGCTTTTGATAATTATGAGGTGGAACACGATTTTGCGACCATCGGCCGGCGCACCATGTTGTTGAATGCCCGGCAAATTGAACAACGGATGGGTAAGGAACGTGTCATCCTTCTGGCTATCGAGGATATTACCGATCGTAAGGAGATAGAAGCCGGGCTGGAAAAGACCCGCAAAGAACTGGAAGTGATTAAGCAATCCGAAGATGAGGCCCGCGAATACGCCGAGAGTATCATTAATACGGTGCGTGAACCGTTAATTGCTCTGGATCAGGATTTAAGGGTCGTTACAGCCAGCCGCTCTTTCTACGAAGTTTTTAAGGTAAACCCTAAAGAGACTGTCGGACAGCTTATTTACGATCTGGGGAATAAACAGTGGGATATCCCCAAGTTACGGGAACTATTGGAAACCATTCTTCCTAAAAAAACTACCTTTGATAACTATGAAGTGGAACACGATTTTGCGACCATCGGCCGGCGCGTGATGTTGTTGAACGCCCGGCAAATTCATCGGGTGTTGGGTAAAGAGCGGGTTATCCTTCTGGCTATTGAGGACATCACCGAGCGTCGGGAGATAGAAACCGGTTTGGTAAAAGCCCATGAAGAGCTAAAAGATCTAGCAGCCGAGTTAAAACGTGCCGCTCGCGTAAAATCGGAGTTTTTAGCTAATATGTCGCATGAACTCAGAACCCCTCTCAACTCTATTAATGGTTTCTCTGAGGTGTTATACGACGAGACCTTCGGGCCGCTTAATGAAAAACAACGGGTATACGTCAACAATGTCTTAACCAGCGGAAAGCATCTTCTCTTACTTATCAATCAGATTCTCGATATGGCAAAAGTTGAAGCCGGGAAAATGAAACTGGCATTATCCATCTTACCTATGAAAACCCTGTTGAACGATATTTCGATGCTGGTTGCGGATATGGTCAGTAAAAAGAAGATTGAAATGTTGCTCGAAATAGCCGATGACCTGCCGGATATTGAAGCAGATGAGCTCAAGGTAAAAGAGATAATTTACAATCTGCTTTCTAACGCGGTCAAATATACCCCCGAGGGCGGTAAAATCGGCATGCACGCGAAGAAAGCCGGTTCAGTGATAGAAGTCGTGGTTTGGGATACCGGAGTCGGCATCGCCCCTGAAAATATGGGAAAAATATTCGAGGGATTTTTCCGTGTTGATACTCCCTATTCCCGTGTAACTGAAGGGACAGGGCTGGGCTTGCCGCTTTCTAAAAAACTGGTTGAATTACACGGGGGCAATTTTTCAGTAGAATCACCGGGGTTAGGAAAAGGCACTTCAGTCCGATTTACTCTGCCTATCGTCTCCAAGAAGGTGGTGTGAGATGAAAAAAAAGGCGTTAATTGTCGATGATAATGGGAGTAATCTTTTGCTGGAAAAAGATCTTTTGGAAGTAGCCGGTTTTGAAGTATTTCAATCGGAAAATGCTGCCGGTGGAATTGATATTGCCCGGAGAGAAAAACCAGCAATTATAATTATGGATGTACGGCTACCGGACATGCGGGGTACAGAAGCTGCCCGGATATTACGTCAAGACCAAGGGACACGCAATATTCCCATTGTATTCGTAACTGCTTCTGTCATGGCAGGAGGCATAGAGGAAATAAAAAATATATCTAACAGCGGATTTATAGGTAAGCCAATAAATACCCGAACTTTTGCTGGGGAAATCAACCAATTTATTAAGTGATCGTTTTAAAAAAAGAGACTTATGATGAAAGACAAACCGATAATTTTAGTTGTCGATGATCAGCCCCAGAATATCGAACTGCTGGAGGCATATCTTGCTCCGCAGGGTTACGAAATCGTCAAAGCAGTAAACGGTGAGGAAGCACTGGTAAAACTTTCCAATAATCAAATAGATTTAATACTACTGGATGTAATGATGCCCGGTATGGACGGTTTTGAAGTCACGCGTAGGATCAGAAAAGAGGACAAAAACCGACTACTCCCAATAATTTTAGTTACTGCGCTACGGGAAGCCGAAGATCGGGTAAAAGGTATTGAAGCCGGTTGTGATGATTTTCTTTCAAAACCTATCGATAAGATGGAGCTCTTAGCCCGGGTCCGCTCTCTCCTCAAAGTCAAAGTCTACAATGATTTGACACATAATTACCAGAAAGAACTTGAGTCTGATGTCTCTAAAAGAACTGAGGAACTAAAGCATGCTTTTGAGAGTATAAAAGCAGCGTCGCTGGACACGATTTACCGTCTTTCTATGGCTTCTGAGTATAAGGATAAGGATACCGGCACTCATATTAAGCGCATGAGCCGTTATTGCGCCGCAGTCGCCCGGCGCTTGGGATTGGATGAAAATACTATTGAAACCATTCTTTATGCATCACCGATGCACGATTTGGGGAAGATAGGTATACCGGATGTGATTCTTACGAAACCCGCTAAACTTAACCCGATAGAATGGGAAATCATGAAGCAACATACGGCCATCGGCGCAAAAATCCTCCAGGGCTCGGATGCCGAATTTATCAAGTTAGCGGAAACTATCGCCCGGGGACATCACGAAAAATGGGATGGCAGCGGCTATCCAGGCAGTGTAAAAGGAAACGCGATACCAATCGCGGCCCGTATCGTAGCAATCGCAGATGTATTCGATGCCCTGACCTCCAAGCGTCCCTACAAAGAACCGTTTTCAATGGAGAAGTCATTAGCCATCATCAAAGAAGGAAGCGGAAGCCATTTTGACCCGGATGTGGTGGACGCTTTCTTTACCATTCAGGACGAGATACTCAAAATCAAAGAGCAATATAGTGAAGATGATCATCAAGCCTTTGAGATTCCTGAACTGAAAACGCTACTGCAGCAATATAACCATGAAGAATCGCATAAAGAACCACAGATATTAGCGGGTCAGAGAAAAAAGTCAGAGGACTTGATAAATGCTTCTGAATTACGGTATCGGAGGCTCTTTGAAGCAGCCCAGGAAGGAATATTAATTCTCGATGCCGAGACAGCGCAAATCATCGACGTTAACCCGTTCCTCATTGGAATGCTGGGATACCCCAAAGAAGCGTTTTTAGGTAAGAAACTTTGGGAAATCGGTCTCTCCCAAGATATCGTGAAAAGTAAACAAATTATCGCTGACTTGCAGAGCAATAATTATATACGTTATGAAGACTTACCACTCGAAAAAAATGATGGTAACCTGATCAGCGCGGAGTTTATCTGCATCACCTACGATGTTGATAATAAAAAAGTAATCCAATGCACTATTCGGGATATTACCGAGCGTAAATTAGTTGAGGAAGCTCTTGCACAAGTAGCCGAGAGAGATTCCGCCGTCTCAATCTTAGCCAGTAAGCTGGTTTCATCTATCTCGATTTATGATATTTCAGGTCTCGTACTAGAAACCGCGGAGCATTTTACCGGCAGCACGTATGGCTTCATCGGTTATGTAGACCTGGAAGCAGGCTATATGATCAGCCCTGCTATGGTCGATAGCATTTGGGAACCTTCTCAAAATGAAGATAAAACGGAGGTTTTCAAAAAGTCGGGCGCAACATGGGGATGTGTACTAAACAATCGACAGCCTTGTTTTACCAACACCCCGGCTAATGACCTGAAGTTTATAGATACTACTTCTTTCCCAATACCCATCCGCAATTATCTATCTGTACCGGCATTGATTGGCTCGGAATTGGTTGGTCAAGTGGTGTTAGCTAACTCGAAACGAGACTACACTCAAAAGGATGTGGAATTCGTCGAGCGTCTGGCTAAATTATACGCCATCGCCATTCAGCATCACCGGACAGAAGATAAAATCAGAAAAATGGCATATCATGATCCGCTTACCGGATTACCAAATAGAACGTTGTTTAACGACCGCTTTATCATCGCTCAGGCAAGAGCTAAACGTTACCGCAATAAAATAGGTTTTATGGTGATTGACATCGACCACTTCAAGAATATAAACGATACATTAGGACACGCCGCGGGTGACGAAATACTTAAAGACTTCAGCGGCGTCATGCTAAGTATTTTACGTAAAACCGATACGGTAATGCGTTTAGGCGGAGATGAATTCGTAATAATGCTCACCGATGTGGCCGAGGTAGAACACATAGTCAATGTTACGCAAAAGGTACTTGAGGCTATCAGGAAACCGTTTATGTTTCCCGACCATGAAGTCAGAATCACTGCCAGCATAGGTATTTCCAGCTATCCTGAAGACGGTGAAGATGTTGAAATGCTAATAAAATGTGCTGATTTTGCAATGTATCACATCAAAAAGAAGGGCCGCGATAATTACGAACGGTATGTACCGGGAATGGGCGATGGTTAGTCTAAGAGAACGCTCAGAGTCCAGGCTGCAGACGGTTAAACGCCGTTTGTTAAAAATTCCTGCACTGCAATTGATATATCGTACTGCGCTGGAATCGGGCAATCATGATGCGACACAGAGAGCCGCCAGCGTAGCTTATTACGCTTTTCTATCGATATTTCCATTGCTACTTGGACTTATAGCTATTTTTGGTTTTTTCCTGCCCTCAATAAATTTTCAAGACGAACTACTGAAGTTTGTCGGTAACAATGTTCCGGGTGCTACCAACATTTTAATGCAGAATATTACCGATATTATCAAACTACGCGGTGTTATGAGTGTACTGAGCATCGTTCTCCTTTTTTGGAGCGCAAGCACAATGTTTAGTGCGATAAGCCTGGCGATTAATCGTGCCTGGGATATTCGCATGTCTCGCCCATTTATTATTAGAAAAGCCAGCGAATTGGGTATGGCATTAAGTTTAGGTGTCCTATTCCTGCTTTCCTTGGGAGCAAGCACTATAATTTCTATTTTGCACGGATCCCTAAATTTACCAACAACTGATTTTATAATAGTAAATTTAATTAGCCGGTTCGTGGCTTTCCTGCTAATGCTGGCCGTTTTTCTATTACTCTATAAATTCATCCCGAACGTAAAGACATACTGGCGTTATGTTTGGCCGGGAGCGCTCTTGGCCGCTATCCTTTTCGAAATCGCCAGGTCTTTGTTTATTTTTTACCTTGAGCACTTGGCAAATTACGAACTAATCTACGGCTCTATCACCTCAATTATCGCCTTACTTGTTTGGATATATTATTCGGCATTTATTTTAATTCTGGGAGCAGAATTCACTTTTCAATACAGTCATATGCGGAATTCGGTGACTACTGGTGGTAGCACCGTTAATTAAAAGGGAGGCAACATGGGTATCTTATTGATTATTGGCATCATTCTATTAATCTTGTGGGTATTTGGATTTTTCGTATTTACTTGGGGTGCTCTTATCCATATAGCCCTGGTTGTCGGAGTCATTTTAATAATTATCTGGTTGCTGAAACAGGTATTCAAACTCTTCTAAACGAACCGTTTTATAAAGATTACTTTACTCCTTGGAGAATTTTTTAAATGTTTAGGAATCATAATAAATGGACTATTAAGAGAAAATGTAATAAAGAAGAAAATAAACCTGGCATGAAACGGATTTTAAGAATAGTAGCGTTATCAATTGCCATCCTGGTTGCACTCTCTACCGTCGGTTGTGCTCACACTACCAAAATCGGTGACATATTGTCTAATACCTCACAATACGATGGTAAAGACCTGACGATCAGTGGAACGGTTGGCAAGACTGCATGGTTCACTCTATTAGAAAAGGGAGCTTACTAGATTGGTGATGGTACTAACAATATCTGGGTAGTCACCAGCCAGCCACCACCTCAAGAGGGGCAATCAATCTCAACTAAAGGGAAAGTCCAGTCGGCTTTTAGCTTGGCAGGGCAATCATACGGCACAGTGCTGGAAGAAATCCAGAGAAACTAGTCAAAACGAAGAATATAAAGGATGTTAAATTGAAGCAGAATGCCAGACTAACGCTCATTATATCTATCATCATGATACTGGCCATTTTACTGGTGTCAGCCTGTACCAGTAAAACACCCACAACCACGATAACATCTACACAGATACCTACATCTACACAGACTATTACCACTACTACCCAAGCGCCAGACACTACTCCACCTGTGGTTAGTAGCACCATCAATGCAGATGGTGCTACGGGT
>Ga0182011_10002467_pt1 | contig 15531 bp, 14 predicted proteins | sample 711E1DmetaG_FD_120481 | JGI IMG/M metagenome (GOLD analysis project Ga0182011, IMG submission 120481) | Permafrost microbial communities from Stordalen Mire, Sweden - 711E1D metaG | ecosystem: Environmental > Terrestrial > Soil > Wetlands > Permafrost | place: Sweden: Stordalen | collected... | reverse complement strand
GACATGGTTCTGGGGGGCGTGACGGAGGATCCATACGGTCGGGCTGAAGCGCTGCTGGGCTCGGTCGGCCCCGGTTCGGACGGATTGACATTCGTTCCGTACTTGAGCGGAGAGCAAAGCCCTTCGTGGAGGCCCTCCGCCCGTGGAGCCTTTGTCGGAATCGGTCTGCGCCACGAGAGAGGACACCTGTTGCGGGCCGTTGTCGAGGGGTTGGTGTTTGCCCTGCAACGCGTAAGGCTCGCGATCGAAGACACCGGAACCGGCAGCCTCGAGGAGGTTGCCGTGACGGGCGGGCTCTGCCGCTCCGCAGCGACGCTCCACATCATCGCCGACGTCCTGGGGCTGCCCGTCGTCGTTCCGCCCGGCCACGAGGGCTCGGCCAGGGGTGCCGCGATCTTGGCGCGGCTCGCGCTCGGCGCGCTGCCAGACCTCGAGACCGCTGGTCGCCTCGCCCTGGCCGATAGGCCTCGCATCCTCCCCTCTGGTGAGGCCCACGCAATCTACCGCCACCGATTCGAGGAGTTTGTCGGCCTCGCCGACAGGCTCACAGTTGAGAAAAGAGGAGACGCGTCATGATCAGAGGCTCCCTGGTTCCGAACATCACCCTGTTCGATGAGTCGGGCGCTCTCGACCTCCGGTCTACGGCGTGGCACATCAACTGGATGTTCGGCCACGGCGTCGACGGGTTGTTTCTGACCGGCTCGTACGGCGCAGGACCCCTGATGTCCGTCGAGGAACGAATCGCGGTCTACCGTCTGGCCAAGTCGCTGGCGGACGAGTCCGGAGACCACCGGACGCTGATCGCGCACGTTGGGTGCATCGACACCGCCTCGACGCTGAGACTGGCGCATGCCGCCGAAGAGGTCGGGGTGGATGCCATTGGTGCCGTACCGCCCTTCTACTACAAGTACAGCGAAGACCTCGTGGTCGACTACTACGCCCAGCTGGTCAAGGCAACGAGTCTGCCGGTGTTCGCGTACAACAATCCGGAGACGTCGAGGTTCTCGTTCACAGTCGGCACGGTTCGCCGTCTTCTCGACGCCGGGCTGGCGGGGATGAAGGACAGCCCCCTCAACGTCGGCTTCGTGAGCCGCGTGTTCTACGAGACGAAGCTTGCCGGTGCGGATTTCCAGATGATCCTGGGCACGTCGAACGGATGGCTGCCCTTCTACTACATGGGCATCCGGGCGATGATCGGCGGGATGGGCAACTGGGCTCCCGAGATCATGACCGCTTTGGTAGCCGCCACTGAGTCGGGAGACCAGCAACGGGCTGAGCTGCTGTACGTGGTGATGATGGACCTCAGCGCCAAGATGCACTTCACGGACAGCACGATCGCTTCCCAGATGGCGCTGTACGCGCGTGGCTTCAATGGAGGGTTCGCCCGCAGGCCCATGGCCCTGCCACCTCGCTCCGACCCGCGCTATACCGAGATCAAGCAGTGGCTCGAGGGCAGCTTCGAACGAGTCGGGATCCCGCTGGAGACCGCCTGACGATTCGTGGCTCGGTTGGTCCACGGTCCGATTCGACAGCTCATGGCCCTAACGCCTGCTTCGGGAGTGGGCTCCAGACGGGCGTAGTTGTAGCAGATCGAGCTTTGAGTGGGGCAGGGTCCGGTCCCCCCGCTGTGGAGGATCTGGCTCGGCGACAAGGCTCAACTGAGGCTTAAGGCTCGGAGTGGGTCTAACCCGCTCTCGGCCCGGCGGCAGGGTCGTCGCAGCCATGGGTTTGACAGTCGAGGCAGAGGCCTCCAACACTTGCATACGGTCGAGGCCCAGCGAAGCCGCCTGCTCCTTTTGCCTCGCCTGCCGTCCCGCGCCGGGAGGAGATCGATGTTCAGTTCAACCCGCTGGCTCAAGCCCACCACGACCGTCTACGCGCACTGCGACGTTCCATGCGGTATCTACGACCCTCATCAGGCCGAGCTTGCGGCTCGAACGGTGGCCCGCATGGTCGAGCTGATCGGTCAGCTTCCCGCGGGCAGCGCCGAGACGGCCGACCGTCAGAAGTTCGTCCGCTGCGTCGCGATCAAGGAGCAGCATGCGGAGATCGTCAAGCACGAGATCCAGGTGATCTGGAGCGACTATTTCAAGCCCGAGCATCTGGAGCGATATCCCGATCTCCACGACCGGACCTGGAAGATCCTCAAGCTCGCGTCGAAGAACAAGCAGAACGTCGACGCAGCCGCTGCGGCCGAGCTCGAAGCCGCGGTCAAGGAATTCGCCGACATCTTCTGGTCGACGAAGAAATAGCCATCGATCGGGCGCTTTCCAAATGAACGTGACGCCGGAGGACAGCCCTTCGGCGTTTCCGTCTGCGGGACCTGCGGAGGTCGGTGAACGCCCGGACGCCACCTCTGGTCGGCCGCCCTGTGCTCCTCGCCGGGCATTGCCCAAGCTCTCCGGGGCTTGGCGGCAAGCCCGCGGCGGAATCTGGCTTGAGCCCGACCTCAGGCGAACCATCCTCTTCGACTGGGACGGGACGATCGTCGACTCGATGCCGGCGATCCTGCAGACGGAAGCGGCGATCTGCCGCCAGCTGGGTCTGCCCTTCGATGAGTCGATCTTCCGACAGACTTTCTCTCCAAACTGGCGACTGATGAACCGCGCACTCGGCATTTCTGAAGACCGAGATGGGGAGGCGCACCAGATCTGGACGGCCACATTCCGCAGCGACCATATGCCGCCGTTTCTCGGGATCGAGGACGCGCTCGCTCGACTGGCCGCGACGGGATACACGCTCGGGCTCGTAACCGGCGGCGATCGAGCCGATATCGAGCCCCAGCTCCCACGGCTTGGCATCGACGAGCTAATGAGGGTGCGCGTCTATGCCGACGACACCGCCGAAGGCAAGCCCGACCCACGTCCGCTGCAGCTGGCCCTGGAGCTGGCAGGCGTCGCTCAACCGGATGACGCTCTCTACGTCGGGGACGCGCTCGACGACATGCGGATGGCCGCTGCGGCTGGCGTTCGAGGGATCGGGATCGTTTCCATGGTGGCCACGGCCGACGATCTTCTCGGCGCCGGCGCGTCCGAGTCGGCCGGCTCCGTCGTCGAATGGGCCGACCGGTTCCTCGGGAGGTCGACCTCCGTGGAATGACGGGCCGCGAGCGGCTGTTGCGCCCGCGAAGGAAGGCATCCGAACCCGTGGGCTCGCACTGTCAAGGCGAGCGCCGGCGGCTGACGCAGGTCAGAGCCTGGAACAGATGGCTCGGCCGGGTCGACGGCCGCCTGCCGACCCCGGGGCATCCACTCCGCAAGAACCTCCTGACGGGCCTCTTGCGGTGGTGTCGCTTGTGTCAGAGGCTACTGTTTCGAGTCTTCTGGCGGTCGGTCTAGATGATCGGCCAGCAGCGGCGAAGTGAAGCGGACGAAGTAGCCGTCCGGGTCGGCGATACGAAAGTCACGGGCGTGCCACGGCCGATCCTGCAGCGGTTTCACTATCTGGATCCCGCCGGCTTTGGCGTCGGCATAAGCAGCATCGACGTCCAAGACCTCGAACACGACCTCGACCCCCGTGCCTCGCGGCCGTTGTCCGATGTGTTCCGTGAAGTAGTGCGGCCCGGCGGCCACGTGGGCATCGTCGTGGAGCACCAGCAGCGAGTCGTCACGCGCCATCTGAACCCACTCGCCTCGATGCTCGCGCACGTGCAACCCGAGAGCCTCGTAGTAGCGGATGCTGCGCGCCATGTCTGAAACGAAGAACTCGATCAGCGTCATCACTCAGCCTCATTGCGGCGCGGCAACGGTTCATCCGGGAACTCCCAACCGGCCGGGTGCGCATCTGCCCTGAATGCTAGGGCCTGGCCCCGGTACCTGCTACCGAAGGCGGCCACCTACCACTGGCCGGGAACGACGAGTGTCCCGATTCGCTGATCGCTTGGGGCTTGCCAACGGCTTTGGCGAGGGATCTGGCCGGCAGTCTTGACCCAGCCGAAGGGCGTTGAGCCCTCGTTCCACTGAGCGTAGGCGGCCCGGGCTATTGGCTGATGGAACCGAATGCCGACCTAGGTCTCGATCTTGTTCATCCAGGATGCCAAGGTAGGGGGGTGCTATACTCTGCTGGGAAACGCACAGACTTGCTGCAATTAGTTGCGAAACTGGATCTCATCGCCAGGTCGCTTAGGTGTTCTAGCCTGAGACGACGTCCGACGCTGAAGGAGGATCAAGATGTCAGACGCGCCCCCCCAGCAGGGACGGGATGCGGCTAGTGTGCCCAAAGAGATGCGGGTGGGCACTATGGCTGCGGCTCATCAGATTGAGTTCCGGACAGTCCCGACGCCCGAGCCGGCTTCGGGTGATGTACTTGTGCGAATCCGTGCCGTCGCCATCTGTACGTGGGAACAGCGGACCTACAGCGGCCAGCAGCCGAACACCTTCCCCTTCATCGGCGGCCATGAGATCGCCGGCGAGATAGCCGCTATCGGGCCGAATTGCGCGCCCGGCCTCGAAATTGGGGACTTAGTTGCGGTCGGGTCGGCATCGTGTGGCCGTTGTCACTGGTGCATGACCGGTCAGGACCGCGCCTGTGCGCGTCACTACGCCGGTGCGCCTCGCTACGGCGATGCGTGGGGTCCCGGTGGCTTCGCCGACTTCAAGACCCACCCGGCGGATGGCGTCTACAAGGTCGGCGACGCGCCGATTGACGTGGCGTCGCTAACCGAGCCGCTGAGCTGTGCAGTTCACGCATCCCGGATCCTGAACCCGTATGTCAGCGAGGACGTCGTGGTGCTGGGCGCCGGCGTGATGGGCCTCATGAACGTTGTTGCCTTGAAGCGGCGCGGCGCCCGGGTGATCGTCAGCGAGATCGACGCGGGCCGGTTGGCGAAGGCCAAGGCTATGGGCGCAGACGAGCTCATTGATGCATCGAAGGAAGACCCCATCGCACGCGTTAAGGATCTCACCGAGGGCCGCGGTACCGAGGCTGTCATTTGCGCCTTCGGAGGCGGCAGTGCAAACGAGCAGGCCCTCGCGATGCTTTCGGAGAAGGGCCGAATGGTGCTGTTCGCGGGCGCATACCCCGAGGCACCCCTGACGCTGGCACCTAACAAGATGCACGACCACGAGCGCCAGGTGATCGGTGTCGTCTCCGGCGACAAGCAGGACTTCTACATCGCTAGCCGCTTGATCCGCTACCACCAGGTCGACCTGTCGCCGCTGATCCAGGCCACCTACCCGCTCACTCAGCTCGGGGAGGCGCTGGACGCGTCCCTGAAGCCAGGGTCTTACAGGATCATCGTCGAACCTTAGTTCTTGACATCGAGCATCTGCCCCTCGAGCGGGCGAATCTTACGGTCAGGAGGACGTTCGTGAAGCGCAAACTGAACCGCTTGCTCAAGCCGGATGGCAAGATCTTGATCTGCGCGATGGACCATACGGCGTTCATGAGCGAACCCGTGCCGGGGCTCGTTGAATACGGCAAGACTGTCCGCCTGGTTGTCGAGGGTGGCGCCGATGCCTTCCTCTCGCCGATCGGATCGGTCGTCAACTTCGCCGACGATTTTGGGCCGGCGGCTGTCGTGGCGAGTGTTATGACCGGCGCCAACTTCATCGATCGCGCAGTCGAGCACGCGCTTTCCATCGGCGCCGACGCGGTCAAGTGCATGGTTTATCCATTCACCGACAACGATCAGTCGATCGATCAGGCCCAGCGTATCGGCGCAGACGCAGCTCGATTCGGCCTGCCGTTCATCGCCGAGCCGATCCCGGGCGGCTTCGCCGCTAAGGACAAGCACACTCCAGACATGATCGCGGCCGGGGCTCGTCTTGCTGCCGAGGCCGGGGCCGATATCGTCAAGACCTTCTACACCGGCAGCCCCGACACAATGAAGCGCGTCCTGGACTACGCTTCGGTACCGGTCGTCGTTCTCGGCGGAGCGGTCAAAGGCTCAACTCGGGATCTCTTCCAGGAGGTCTACGACGCTGTCATAGTCGCTGGTTGCGCCGGCGTAGCAATCGGGAACAACATCTGGCGGGCCTCCGACCCGAAGGCCATCACGCGCGGACTTGCCGCGATAATCCACGGTGGCGCGTCGGTCGACGAGGCTCTCAAGATCGCGGGCGTGCCGCCGACCAGCTAGCACCTGTTTCCGTTCGTCGCAAGGCGTCGCCGGCGGTTACTGGGCCAGCGACGCCTTGCTCCTTTACGCGTCGATCTTCGGACGACGCATGGAGTCGGAGTGCCATGGATGCCCCCGCCGTATCCACCGAGGATCCCCGCTGGTCGGCCATCGACACCGAGCCATATGGGCTCCTGATCGGCGGAAGAATTACTCCATCCGCCGCAGGAGCGACGTTCCCGGCGGTCAGCCCGCGTGACGATCGAGTCGTCGCCCAGATCGCTGAGGCTGGCGCCGCTGACGTCGATGCTGCCGTGAGCGCCGCCCGCGCGGCGGTCGACGAGGGACCTTGGGGAAAGGCGAAGCCCAAAGACCGTGCTGGGGCATTGAACCGGATCGCCCGTCTCATCGAAGTACACGCCGACGAACTCGCATTTCTGGAAGCCATCGATGCTGGCAAGCCTGTCTCGGCAGTGCACCATAGCGACATTACCATGAGTCTCGACGCGCTTGAGTTCTTTGCCGGCCGGGCGATTGCGCTGCGGGGCAGCGCCGCCGTCATGCCCGACAATGCCGTCATTCACCACCAAATCGTCGAGCCGCTCGGTGTCGTGGCCGAGATCCTTCCGTGGAACGGACCGCTCTGGACCGGTGTCCAGCGCATGGCCGCCATCCTTGCGGCCGGCAACGCTGCCATCATGAAACCGGCGCAGCTAGCCTCTCTCTCATTCGCGCGGCTCGCGCAGATCCTCCTCGAAGCGGATCTCCCGCCAGGCGCGGTCGGCGTGCTGACGGGCCCTGGTTCGACCGTGGGCGAAGCGCTGGTCGAGGATCCTCGCGTCGATCTGATTTCCCTCACGGGCGGCATCGAATCGGGTGCGCGGGTCCTGGCCCATGCCGCAAGCAGCGTCAAGCGTGTGTCGCTCGAGCTTGGTGGCAAGAACCCGAACATCATCTTCGCGGACGCCGACTTCGATCTCACTGCGATGTGGACGACGATCGGTGCGTTCTCCAACACCGGCCAGGTCTGCGTCTGCGGGTCTCGCGCTCTGGTGGAGCGCCCCATCTACGAGCGGATGGTCGAGGAGCTCGCCCGACGTGCGGAGGCCATGGTCGTCGGCGACCCTCTGGATCCGAAGACCGAGCTTGGACCAGTCATCGGCCGCGGCCACGCGGCCAAGGTCTGGGACTACATTGAAATCGGCAAGAAGGAGAGCAGGTTGGTCACGGGCGGCGTGCCCTATACGGACGCCGTTCGGTCGAAGGGTTGCTACATTCCACCGACCATTTTCGCGGACGCTGCTCCGACCTGTCGGATTGCCCGGGAGGAGATCTTCGGGCCTGTCCTCACGGTGATCCCGTTCGACACGCTTGACGAGGCGATCCGGATCTCGAACGACACGAGCTACGGGCTCTCATCTGGCGTCTTCACATGCGATCTCGACAAGGCCTGGACCGTGAGTCGGAGACTTAAGGCAGGTCAGGTTTACGTCAACACGTGGTTCGGGCCGGTCCTGGAGGAACCTGCCCAGGGCTACAAGCAGTCGGGATATGGTGGCGTTGGGATCGAGAAGTACATGCAGGCCAAGAACGTCTTCTTCCGCGTGGGCTCTTAGGCGCCCGCCAATGTCTCGGCTCCCGACGTAACTGGCCCTGGCCCACGCATTGGCCGTCCTCAGTCGATGCTGGACTGAACCGATCGGGAACTTGCGCGAGGTAACACCAGGGCACGAACGGAGGAGCAAGGTACCCGGCGATGCAGACTATCGAACTCGAGATGCGGAACCCATCCGGTTTGCACGCGCGGCCAGCCGCGCTGTTCGTCAAGACGGCGGCCGGATTCCGGTCTCGGATCACGGTACAGAACGTGACCCGCAGCACTGCCCCGGGTGACGCGAAGAGCATCCTAACCGTGCTAGCTGCTGGAGTCGCAAAGGGCCACTTCATCCGGCTTTGGATCGACGGTGAGGACGAGGAGGCGGCTGCCCAAGCGCTGAGTGAGCTGGTCGTAAGCGGCTTCGGGGAGGCGGTCGAGTGATACACGACGCCAGTGTCCGCCTGCATGGCATCGCCGCCTCGCCCGGCGTAGCCATCGGCCCGATCTGGCGCTACCGGCCGCCGCAGATGGAAACGGCCTCGGGGGCGGCTGGGTCGACAGCCTTGCCCGGACAATCAGCTGCCGCAGCACTCGATGCCGTGCCACGACTCCGGTCGGCTAGCGAAGAGTCTGCCCGACAGCTGGGGGCGCTGGCGGCCCGTATCCGAGAGCTCGGCCGGACGAATGAGGCCGAGATCTTCGAGGCGCAAGCGCTCATCGCCACTGACGCCGCCCTGATCGACGAGGCCGTTCGGCGCATCAGAGCGGGCGAGGGACCGGTCGCGGCAGTCCAGGCCGCAGCCGAGGCTACGGCGACGGTCCTGGCCGCCCTCGACGACGAGCTCATCGCGGCTCGGGCGGCGGACGTGCGCGACGTCGGCGCGCGGATCGCGCGCATCCTGACCGGCGATGTGCTGGAACTGCCCGTCGTCCCGTCTATCGCTGTTGCGGAAGACCTTCCGCCGTCGGTGACTGCGGAGATCCCGCTCGGGCTGCTGACTGGCATCGCACTCTCCGCCGGTTCGCGCACGTCCCATGCCGTAATCCTGGCCCGCAGTCTGTCGATCCCGGCCGTCGTCGGAGTTGCCGGCCTGCTGGAGGCCGTGGACTCGTGCCTGGGCCGGCTCAAGGGCAAGCCGCTGCGAATGGCTCTGGACGGCGAGGCCGGTAACGTGATCCTCGGCCCACGCCCCTCCCAGGAGATCCATCTGCACATGCGGCAGGCGGCGCTCACGGCCAAACGAGACGAGGCCGCAGCCCTGCGCGACCGTCCCTGCGCGCTGGCCGACGGGGAACGCGTCACACTCGTCGCCAATATCGGCTCGCCCGAGGACTGCCCCCGAGCGCTGGCGGCTCGGGCCGAGGGGGTGGGCCTGATGCGTACCGAGTTTCTATTCATGGGCCGCCAGACCGCTCCGACGGAACAGGAGCAGGTCGAGGCCTATCGGCAGGTACTGTCGGCCTTCGGGCCGGACAGGCCGGTGGTGATCCGGCTGGCCGACATCGGCGGCGACAAGGGAATCCCGTACCTCAACCTGCCCCCCGAGGCCAACCCGTTCCTGGGGATACGGGCCATTCGCCTGGCCTACGCCTCGCGCGAGCTGCTGCTCACCCAGCTCCGGGCGATATGGAGAGCCGGCGCGCTGGCCGGCGTGGTTCCTCACGTCATGGCGCCGATGGTTGCCACGGTGGGCGATGTGGAGCTGTTCCTCTCACTCCGCGACGAGGCCCGGGACGCGGTCCTGGCCGACCGTCTGCCCTGCGCCGAGCGGATCGTCTCAGGCATCATGGTCGAGATTCCGTCGGCGGCCATCCTTGCGGCCGAGCTCGCCTCGCGGGTCGATTTTTTCAGCATTGGCACCAATGACCTGACCCAATACACGCTGGCCGCTGACCGCGGCAACGCAGCTCTAGCACAGCTCCAGGACGCTCTCCATCCGGCCGTTCTGCGGCTCATCGCAAGCGTCGTGGCCGGCGCGGACGCTGCCGGCATCCCGGTCGCAGTTTGTGGTGAGCTGGCCGGAGACGAGGCTGGAGCTGTCGTCCTAGTCGCTCTGGGCGTGGACGAGTTGTCGGCCGACGCAGGCTGTCTTGACGCTGTCCGTGGAGCACTCGCCAGAGTAACCCGGACGGAGCTCGACGAACTCGCCCGGGTGGCCTTGAGCGCGCTGGAGGCCGAGACGGTGCGGGGGTTCGCGACTGAGCTCGCTGGCGGGGTCCGCCGCAAGCACGTCAAGAAGTCCGGCTACCACAGGGCCGGGACGCCCTGAAGGGTCGGGGGCATCGTGAAGCGAGGGACGCACGACTCAAGTTCGGTCGCGTAATCCTCTGAGACCGGAAGGCGCCCCAGGACGTCCAATCTGCGTTTCGCAGCCTAGTTCTGAGGCCAGGGGGTAGGGCCCATGAGCGAAGAACTTCGCGACGCCGTATCTGAAGAGGCTATCTAACGGTCGGGCGCGTTGGGGCAGCGGACCTGACGGTCTGACCCACCAGGATGCCGCCTATCACGGCAACAAGGCCTACGGCCATCAGCAGCGGCACGGTCTCCCCGAAGATGAATACGGAGGCTACGAAACTAAAGACGATCTGCGCCGAGCCGATGGTATTGACCGTTGCCACCGAGCTGTATCGGACGGCTTGCGCTATTCCCGCCAGCGCCAGGATATTGGCGCAGCCGGCTACGAGCACAACGACCACATCGTATAGATGCAGGCCTGTGTACAGTCCGGCCGGATCCACAAACGTGCGGACGATGGTCACGATCAGGAGCGGCACGAGACCGCCTGCGGCAGCACACGCCAGCACCGGGTAGAGAGCGGCCCGATGGCGCTGGACGAGTCGAACGAAGACATTCGCGGTTGCGTAGCACACGCCAGCTGCGATCGCCAGCAGCAGGCCCTCGTACCAGAGCTGGCCAGGAGTGCTTAACTGGCCGATGGCGATGATGGTCAGCCCCCCGGCGATGATCACGGCTCCCATGATCTGCTCCCGCCTGGGTCGTTCGCGCAAGATGAGCGCCCCAAGGATGACGCCGGCCCAGACGCTGCCGGCCTGCACCGCGTTGACGCTGATGGCGAGGCCGCCATCCACTAGGGCGCGGAAGAAGAACACGTTGCCGATGACGTAGCTGACGGCCCCCCCAAACACGAGGCCGCCGATTAGACGCGGGCCCAGGTACCGCGGATCGCCCGGCCGCAGCTCGTGGAAGCCAGCACGCGCCAGCATGAACCACGCCAGCGCGGCAACGGGCAGAAGCCGAAGGAGTGAACCTAGCCACGCGTCGATTTGCGGCGCCGCAGCCCTGATCATCACATTGACTGCCGCGTAGGCAAGGGCGCTGGTCCAGGCCCATCGCTCTCCCAGGCCGAAATGCAGCCGGCGGCGCTCTACAGGGCTGTGCATGGGACCAGTCGGAGTGGTGCCATCGAGACACGCTGAGGGATACGGCCTACCGGCATGACAGATGGGTGAAGGTGCAGTGAAGGAAGACTCATGACTCTCAGCAGGTGGACGATCCCATGCGGAATCTCGGCATATTCGTCAACGACCCGGGTTTTAGGCCCGGGTCGTTGACGAGGCGGCGTCGCCGTCACGATGTCCCTATGGGGCGAGAGTGGGCGCCGGTGCGCATGGACCGTAAGGCTGGAAGATAGCCGACCCACAAGAGCCGGTCACATACTGCGGGGCCGGGCCGAAGAACGGGAAGGACCCCACTAGCGCAATGATCAGGAAGGTAACGAGTAGCAGGATCGGGCTCACGCGCCGGCGCAACAGGTACCAGCACGTAAGAACAACGGCGAGCGGCAGAAGCCCGGGCATGATCTTGTCGAGGATGCCCGTCTGAAGGTTGATGGACGTTCCAGTGACGGTGATAGTGGGCGCGAGGAACAGGGTAACGAAGGAAGCCGCCAGCGCGCCGAGGACGATGTTGCCCAGTACGGTCGCACCCGTGACGATCTTGTCCATGAGGCCACTGCGGAGTACGTCCGTCACGAACGTTCGGCCCCGATAGTAGCCCTGGGTGAATAGGATGTACGACACCGCAAGGATGATCACCGACTCGAGAATGATGTAGAGGACCGCGCCAAGCGGGTTGCCGGTGGCTCCAAGAGCCGCCTGGCCACCCGTAACCGTGACGCCAGCGATCCCGATGCCGAGGGCAAGCAGGATCGGCGTAATGGTCCCCTGGTCGAGCGTGTCGCCAATACCGGCGAGCGGGCCCATCAAGCCAGTCTTGACCGAGTTGATGGCATCGTCGTCGATGTCAGCGCCGTTCGCCCGCTCTTCTTCCATGGCGATCACGATGCCCGGGATCACCGCGCCCCACTGGGGCTCGGTATTGAAGAAGACGAGGTGCCGCTTGAGGGCAGCCTTGATGTCCTCGGGCGTGTGGTACAGACGCCGGATAGCCGGAGTCATCGCCTGAGCGAACCCAGTCGCCTGCAAACGTTCGTAGTTGTAGCCCGACTGGATGAAGAATGTCCAATACAGCCAGGAGTGAATCACGTCGCCACGTGTGATGCGGAATTGCTTCTCACCGACGGGTGCAGCTGCTACTGGACTGCCAGCCGGTGCGCCGGCGACAGCAGCCTGCGGCGTCTCGACTCGCGCGAAACCAGTCGTGAACGTTACATGCAGGAACGCTAGAGCCAACCCAACGACCGCAAGGATCACGATCGAGAGCGCCTGGCCGGTCGCAACCATGATGAAGTATCCGATGAAGAAGTAAGGCATGACCGCGCCGCGGAAGATGAAGCGCATGTTCATTGCAATGCCGATGGCGGCGAACACGCCTCCAGCCACGGCCAACCCGTTGAGAACCCAGCTCGGGAGGTCGTTCAGGACGTTTACGACCGCCTGGGTTCCGCTGTATGCCGCGATCGCGACCGGGAAGAAGCAAATGACGAACAACAGGAGCTGGCTCGGCCATACGTTCATCCAGCCGACGCCGGAGATATCCCCCTTCTCGGCGCGATCATCCGCCCAGTGGGCGAATACGGAAGCAACGGTCATCCGGACGTTCCAGATGACCGTGCCGAGCAGACCGATCGGCACCGCGAGTGCCAGGGCCTGCCCATAGCTTAGGTTAGCCGCGAGGGCGAGCGTCGTGCCCAGCCAGCCGGCCAGTGCTGGGTCACCAGGCAGCGAGCCACCGGCGCTGATGAAGCCGAGATACGCGATGTTGATGGCTGCGCCGATGAGAGTGCCCTTCGCCGGATCACCCAGGATAATCCCGACGAAGAACCCCGCCACCAAGGGTCGGTACAGGGTGAAATAGCCGAGGCCGCCCAGCCACGGACTGTTGGCCAGGTAGTAGCCCAAGCCGATCAGAATTGATGCCAAGAGGCCGACTTTGATTTCCGACGTCGTGCTCGAGTCGGCCAGAACCGACGCCGGGCAGAGCATCAGCAGGAGTCCGAGACCTCCAAGCGCTCCTCCCGCCAGAACGCCACGTCTCAACCACGTTCTCATAGGTGTTCCTCCGCGCGTACCTACACCCAAACTCCCAAGTCTGTGCTCGCCGAGTGCTCTCATCCTCACCGCCTGTCTAGGACCACGGTCGTCACCGTTTGTCGACGGACGCAAACGGGACGCCGTGGTCGTCGGCCACTATCCGCAGTTCAACCTTCGTGCCCATTTCCTCCAGCGTGCGCATGGCGGCCATCTCTTCGTCCGTCGCTGAGATGTTCTTGTAGAGCGGGTGTCGCCCAGGGCCCGCCCCGAGACCGCCGACATTCAACATGTCGAACTGCACGCCCAACTCGCGCAGCCGGAGCGCGGTGAGAGGGGTCCGCATCAACAGGAACACGGAGGTCGGGGAAGAAGCCAGCTCGGTAACCCTCGCTAAGCCGTCAGTGAGTCCATACACCTCGACCGGGGTTCCCTGTGGAGCCGCGAGCGTCAGGACGTCGCGCAGGAATTCGTTCTGGGCGGTCTTGTCGTCAACGATCACGATCCGATCCGCGCCGACGGCCCTCAGCCAGACGGCTACTACTTGACCGTGAATCAGCCGATCATCGACACGCACCAGCTTTAGCGGCACTCCACTTCTCCTTACCGGGATCGCCGGGTTACGCGAGGGCGCTCAACACGCCGCTACACATTGGATTGCTCAAGACGAGGCATGACGTTCACGATGCTGGCTCGGCCAGCGGCCTCCAGCCTGGCGATCGAATCGACGTCGAGCGACTCCATGCCTGTCGCAGCCTCGAGGAGCATGCCCAAATTCGTGCCGCTGACGCAGACGGGCGAAAGTGCCGGTCCGCGGCTCTCGAGGCAGATCAGACTCGCGACGTTGTGCGGCGTGCCGCCCAACAAATCCGTCAGGATGAGGACTGGTCGGCCGTCGTCGCCCATCGCCGATCGCAGGGCGTCGCCGTAGGCTTCGGGCGACTGCTCGGGCTGCAGATCAACGGCCACGGCGTCAGCCACTGGCCCGCAGATCATTGCAGCGCTGCCGAGCATCGCATGAGCGAGGCCACCATGGGATGCCACCACGATACGGAAGGCGCGCGTCGTAGCAATCGCTCCGTTCTGCTCCCGCTGACTCTCCCACTGCGCTGCAATTATTTGCGCATGCGTTTTGCAAGGAGCAACGGAGTTGTATCCTATTGAGACAGCCCTTGTCAAGGATCATTCGGAAGCACACAGGGGGACCTGGTGGAGACGCATGCCGTGGGCAACGAGGACAGACCGCGTCGGAGCCGAGGTAGTTCGCCCGACCGCTCGATCATGCGGCTCGCGGCCGAGCTGTACTACATCCGCGAGTTGAGTCAGGCAGACATCTCTCGCCTTCTCTCCTTGTCGATATCCACGGTCTCGCGAATGCTTACTCAGGCGCGCGCTGAAGGCATCGTCCAGATCACGGTCGAACGCGACCCGAATGAACTGGTCCCGCTCGCGAGGGTACTGTCCGATGCGCTCTCGGTGCAAGTTAGCCTGACGCCAGGACGACCCGGTTCGCCGGCTGTCGCTGGCAGAGTTTGTGCTGTTGCCGCCGCCGCTGCCATTGCCGACGAGTTGCCCACCGCCGGGGTCCTCGGTATGGCTGGTGGTTACACGATCGCGGCGTTGGCCGGAGCCCTGCCCAAGACGGACCGGCCAGGACTAACCATCGTGCCGATCGCGGGTGGCATGCATGCCGGAGTCCCTCCACTGCTCGACGTGAACGCTATTACCGACCGAATCGCCGAGCGCCTGGGCGCCTCGACGATACGACTCCTCGCGCCGGGTCTCCTCGACTCACTGAAGACGAAGGAAGCTTTGCTTGACGACAGCGTCATCAAAGTGACCACGGAGTTGTGGAGCCGACTAGACTGCGCGCTCGTCGGGGTCAGCGGTACGCCCGGCGTCAACCTCGGCTACCCGACGGTGATGGATCAGCTCGAGCCTGACATCCGGCGCCGGCTCATCGCCAAAGGTGTCGTCGGTGACATCGCAGGGCACCTCTTCACGATCGACGGAGGTCTGGTCGAGGACGAATGGGCATCCAGACTCCTGTGTATCAGTTTCGAGATGTTGCGCAAGAGCGGGAAGATCGTCGTGGTGGCGGCTGGGTCTCATAAGGCGGAGAGCATCATCGGGTGCGCCCGAACTGGAGCGATCAGCCACCTCTACACGGACGAACCGACCGCGAGAGCGATTATGGAGTCGCTCGGCGCTCGGCAGCCGCACCGCCCATCGACCGCCGGATCCGTAGCCGGCGCAGCCGACGGATGATAGCCGTCGGCGCGGTCCGTCTCGGCGGGGCACTTCTTCGGGCCTCGTGGCGCGCCCGAGTCAGGTTCTGCCCGTGAGGGATGACTACGCGTCGCGCGGCAGCGGACCTCCGCGGTCAATGCCGACTGGCGATCTGGTGCGAGAGTGACATCGCGAG
>Ga0182011_10002466_pt1 | contig 15531 bp, 20 predicted proteins | sample 711E1DmetaG_FD_120481 | JGI IMG/M metagenome (GOLD analysis project Ga0182011, IMG submission 120481) | Permafrost microbial communities from Stordalen Mire, Sweden - 711E1D metaG | ecosystem: Environmental > Terrestrial > Soil > Wetlands > Permafrost | place: Sweden: Stordalen | collected... | reverse complement strand
GTACCTCTGAAAATCAGATTAACCCGGGTAGATGATTAACTATTGGTTCAATCTCTATTGGCAGACATCTCCTTCTTTGGAACCAGCAGACGATCAAAACCCCTCCTTTATTCCTGGTTTCTGGGAGGGTTATCTATCGGGTTGATCAGGTGGGTTTATGGTACCGGTATCACTTTGCTGACGGGGCGGATGTTTTTTACTCCAGATATGAATCCATTTTTCGATCTCCTCACGGGGTATGTCATGCTCGTGGATTTTCCGTTTTCTCCACATTTTGCAGATACCTTTCACGCTGTCGAATTTCGCCCGGAAAATCGCACGCCACCGACCCTGATGGATATAAAACGGGATATCCCCGCAATTCCTTCCGATTATCCAGGGAAGGGATATCAAAAGTGTCCTGACCGGAAAATTCTTGATCACATACCAGAGCAGGTTTCTGTTTCCGTAATATACCGAGATCTCAGAATTTATCCCGCTTGTTCCTCCGAGAATATGGATCACCCGTGCACGGGGGATATATCTGCAGATCCATCCCGCCCTCCGGGCCCTGAATGCCAGATCAACGTCTTCCATATACAGAAAAAAGTCCTCGTCAAAAAGCCCGATCTCGTCCAGCATGGCACGCCGGTACAATGCGGCCCCCGCACATGGCCCGAATACCTCTGACTCATCTTCATATTGTCCGGTGTCTGCTTCAAAAATGCCCCGATCCCAGGCAGCTCCACTCCGTGAAATGCAGATACCGGTGGAGTTTATCCGCCCGTCGGGAAAAAGCATCTTCGATGCGCACATTCCTATCCGGGAATCTGCTATCATCGGTTTTACGATATTTTCCAGAAATTTCGTATCAGCGATCGTGTCGTTGTTAAGTGTCAGGATAAACTCCCCGTGCGCCTCCTTTATGCCGGCATTTGTGCCACCGGCAAATCCGCGATTGATACCGGTTTCAACAAGAAAGACTCCCGGGAAATGTGTCCGGACATATCCGGCACTTCCATCCGAAGATCCATTGTCAACTAAAACGATCTCGCAGGGTTCATATGACTGTATCCCGAGAGATGACAGGCAGGGCCCGAGATAGCGCAGCCCGTTGAAATTTACGATTACAATGCTGATGAGCGGGTTCATGCAAATCTGACAAGTATCAACTATATAATCTCACTCGTTTTGCGATTTAAATAATCTCCGAAGAATTATCCTGGGGGGGAAAAGGTAAAAGATTTTGGGTATTCCCGATCTCGTGAGGAAAAACGGGAAAATTTCCCTTATCCCACCTTTTCATACCTTTCCACAACCTCATCCGTCTCTCCGATCATGACCTGCACACCATGATCGAGCAGCAATGTTCTCTCGCAATGCTGTTTCACCGCTCCGAGATCATGGGATACCAGGATAATAGTCACCCCTTCCCGTTTGAACCGCTCCAGTTCCTCAAGACATTTTTTCTGGAATTCCTGGTCCCCCACCGCAAGCACTTCATCGAGCAGCAGGATCTGCGGTCTTGTCTGGATCGCGGTGGAGAAGGCAAGCCTTACCTGCATCCCTGATGAGAAATTCCTCAACTTGGTATCTCTGAACTTAACGAGATCGGCAAATTCCAGGATATAATCTGACTTTTCATCTATCTCCCGGGGAGACAGTCCCATGATAATTCCATAGATCCTGATATTTTCCGCTGCGGTAAAATCCTGGTTGAAACCGACTCCGAGTTCCAGGAACGGCGTCACCCGTTTTTTCACCCGTACCAAACCTTCGGTAGGGACAAGAATTCTTGCAAGGATTTTCAATAATGTGCTTTTGCCACTCCCGTTCTGCCCGATAATGCCCAGCATCTCCCCCTCTTCCACGGTGAAATTGATATCTTTCAGCGCATGGAATGTTTCATATACAGGAGGTCGTAACAGGCCGGCAATTGTTTCAAAGAGGGTATTTCGTTTCTCGTGGGGGATGCGGAATACCTTGTGAAGATGTTCAACCTCAATGATATTCATCACACTTCCTCCGCGAACCGTGGTTCCAGCCGCATGAATATTGCATAGCCAATCCCGAGAATGATCATCGCGATGAAGATGACAAATAAAAAGGAGGCCAGGTTCGGCACTTTGGAATACAGCGTGACATCACGGGCCAGATATATGACCTGTGCGAGGGGATTATATTTTAAAATATCCTGCAGGTACTGGGGAAATACATTCAGGGGATAGATCACCGGTGTTGCGAAGAACCCGACCTGCAGAACAAGTGCCCAGATATACTGTATGTCATGGTAGAACACATTGAGTGCAGAAAGGACCAGGGATGTACCAAGCGCTATGATAAAATACAGGAAAATTATTACCGGTAAAAACAGGATATTCAGGGAAAGCGGAATCATGAAGAACAATAAAAAAACCAGGAAGACGATCGATTCAAAAATACTCATGAGTAAGGCAGTTATACAACTGGAAATGACAAGAATATCCCGCGGGAAGTAAACTTTTTTTATCAGCGGGGTTTTAAATTTTAAGGCATAAAGACTCCCCGATGTTGACCGGGTAAAAAAACTCCACATGATGATACCCTGGAGAAGGAAGAGCTGATAATGTTCGACCTGGACCTTCATCAGGTTTGAAAAAACGATGTAGAGGACCCCGAGCATGAGCAGAGGCTCAAGCAATGACCAGAAATATCCCAAGACTGAATTCTTATACCGTTCCTTGAAATCAGTCCATGCCAGAACCCAGATGAGGTTACGATAGTCATAGAGTTCTTTGATGTGCTGAATACGCATTCTCTACCGCCTTTTTTATTTGCTCTTCAAAGTGTGCGGGGTTGAATTCCCGCGCCCGTGCAACACAGGCCTCTTTGTATGACTCCGGATTCCTGCTCAGTGTCTTTATTGCATTTACTATATTAACCTGTGATGGCTCTACAAGAATTCCGGTCCGGGGCGTAACCGTTTCGCGGAAACCGCCCTCATCTACCGCGACAACCGGTTTCCCGCTTGCCATGGCCTCAAGCGGGGTGAGCCCGAAATCCTCATCAATGGCAGTGCAGATAAATCCTTTACAGGTTGCATAGAGGTCAAGAAGTTCCAGGTCGGTAACTTCACCCTTCAAATTCACATTCGGGGGGAGGTGCTGCTGAAGTTTTTGATGGTACCGGGTTGCATGATCTCCAGATGCATAACCACCGACAATAATTAATTTTTCTTCGGGCAGGTTCCGGAACACCTCTAACTGGAGCTCTATGCGTTTCTCCGGATAGAGACGGTTCACCGAAAGCCAGAAATCTCCGTAACCGGTGGTATAAAACTTGGAGGTATCAACCGGGGGATAGATGACTTCTGCATCCCGGTTATAGGTTTTCCTGATCCTCCCCTGGACATTTTTTGAGTTGGTGACAATGGTATCGATATGCCTCACGGATTGCTGGTCATATTTGCGCTGGATTCGTGACCAGATCCGGAACTCCTGGCGTGAAATTATATCCAGACGTCTCATAAAGACATCATACAGGTCATAGAACGCTCTGACAGGTGTATGGCAGTACCACATATTGGGGTGATGGCGGTGCGCGGCATAATGCGCCCAGTTTCCGCTGAAAATGAAAAAATCATAATCGTCTGAAAAATCACAGTAATAAAATTTCAGGGATGCAGCGATCTGCTTGTATCCACGGTATTTGATGGTAGGACCAAGACTGATGACGCGGGCCTCAGGATCCATCTTCCGGAGAGCTTCAGTATCCGTTGTGATAATATCTGCATCCAGAAGCTTTGCCATCAGCAGGACGATACGCTCTCCCCCGCCAATTGCGCCGAAATAGTCATGAAAAATCGCGACTTTCATAATCCTGCATTACCGGAATCTGTTCCGATCCCCGTCTTAGTGCGAAATCTGAAAATATTCCCGTTAATACTTACGCATTTGTTTCCCGGGAAATAGAATTATTGCATCCGTTCAGATATACATTCTTTTCAAAAATACCCTGATAAAGGGGAATTTCTGCTCTATAGAAATCATTTGATATTAATTATAACGCTCTTTTGGGCTCTGCCCCCGCCGCTATGGCATCCCCCTTTAGAGGTGATGCAGAGGCATCGCAATGCGCCCCACCCCCAATGGGGGCTGGGTTTGCGCAAGGGAGAAGATCATCATTTAAAAAGAGGATTTCTCCAAAGCAATACTATTATTTCTTTTCTCTCAGCTTCGCGAGCACCCGCTCCTTCTTTTTAATTGCGGCTTCCGAAGCCCTGAGCACGCCTTCTTTCATCTCGTCGATATCCCGCATATCGGAATCTACGACTTTCTTGACCGGCGTATAAGCCGATTCACGGAAACGGGGGGTGAAGTCCTGCTCCCTGCCCTGGGAGATGAGCACTGCTTCGGGTTTTCCTTTTTCTACCCGGCCGACCTGTTCGATCCTTACCCCGGCAGACCGCACAATGCTGCAAATCTCCCCGGCATCTTCCGGCGGGGCAACGATCAGGAGGGCATCGAGCGAAACTCCAAGATAATCGATCTTAAGTTTTTCGAGCATTGTTCTGACATGGGGCTCGACAAGGCCGGCCACGTCGGTATCGTCAATAACAATCCGGCACTGTGCCGTCTCAGCCATTTCGTAAATATCGCCACGAAGCCCGCCATTTGTCACGTCAGTCATTGCATGAACTTTTAAAAAGGCATCGCTCTTCATCAGTGTTTCGCAGGTTACAAGGAAGTTGAGGTTGATGGTCTGCTCCACGACCTCCGGAAATCCTGAATAGATACCTGCTGTTGCTATGGTGCCCCCGCCGGCGCCTTCTGTCATCAGGAGTACATCGCCAGCCTGCGTGGACTTTCGTGCGGTGAGGTGCCCGGTAACTCCGACACACCCCACACAGCCGGTAAGCCGGCCGCCAAGAACCATATCACCGCCGATCCGGAGCGTTGAACCGGAGACAAGGGGCACATTCATTGCTTCCCCGACCGTGGTGATACCAGCAGTGTAATCAAAGATTTTCGCTACATCGCCATCGTCGGCAACATGGATGTCTGAGAAGAGCATCACGGGCCGGGCACCCATGACCATTGCATCCCGGAGTGTGGCCCGTGTCACATGGAATCCCGCCAGAAACGGGAAATCCGAGAGTCGCGAGTGCATACCGTCAACCGTACAGACAATAAATTCCCCCCCGGACCGGACTGCGCCCCCGTCATCCATCTCATCAACCCCTACCGCAGCAGAGCTCTTGCCGATGATCCGGGCGATCTGACGATGGGCAAAAAAGTCGCCCTTCCCCCGGGATCCGACACCGAATTCCCCCATTTTTACGCCGGCGGGTTCGGAGACAAAAAAATCCCCGGACAATCCACGAGTATTTTTCACTTCGGTAATTACAGCCCGTGCAAATGCGGATGCATAAGAAGGGTTCACGGTCTTATACGAACGGATGATACTGACAAGTCGTTCCTCTATTGCTGCTTCGCTGACACCTTCCGCAATTTTTTTTCGGGCATATTCCTCAACATCCATGCTTCTCTGTACGTATGAGGGACATAAAAAACCAAAGGATTTTTTAATACCCGCGCCATAATACCGAAAACCTAACGGAGCAGGATGCCAAAGACATCCGAGAAACTTCTCACGGCATCGTCAACCTTGCCGACCTTCAAAAGCGAGAGCCCCTTGACCACGCCAGTACGGACATCCTTGACATCGATATAGTACGCCTGGTCGAATGCCCGCGCTGATTCCTCCAGTTTGCCCACCATAAAGCACGAGTTGCTCATCACGACCCATGCATCGGCTATCGTCGGATCCGCTTTCAGGGCTTTTTCAAGGCAGGTTATCGCTTCTTCGTGCTTCCCGAGCATGCTGAATGCGAGACCTTTCCGGTACAGGGCTTTTGCATTATCAGGGTCAAGAGAAAGGACCACGTCAAGGATTTCAAGGGACTCGCGGTAGCGTTTCAGGTTGATTAAGGCAACCCCTTTTTTAATCAGGGCCGACAGGTAGAACGGGTAAATTTTCAGTGCCCGGTCGTAGCAGATGATCTCTTCTTCGTACCACTTGAGTTTCCCGTACGCGTACCCCTCGTTGACCCATGCAGAGAGGTACCGGGGCCGGAGTTCAAGCGCCCGCTTGCAGCACTGGACCTCCGATTCGAACCTGCCAAGCATGCCGAGAGCCACTCCTTTATTGTTCCATGCCGTGGCATTCTCCGGGTCGATCTGAAGCGCCCGCTCGCTGCACCTGACCTTGTCTTCGAACCGATCGAGCATGCCATAAGCGAACCCCAGGTTGTTCCAGGCATCGACACAGTAAGGGTTCAGTTCAAGTGCCTTTTTACAGCAGGCGATCTCTTCGTCAAACCGGCCAAGTTTTCCCAGGGCAAAACCCCGGCCGACCCAAGCAATTGCCAGTTTCGGGTCTTCTTTAAGTGCAAGAGAGAACGAGTTCAGGGCTTCCTCGTGCTTTCCTTCACGCCCGAGTGCAATACCCTCAAGATAAAAATCTCTCCCCGTCATGGGGGATTGGGCCGAATCTGTCGGTTCTGATGCAATTGCCATGGACTGCTCTCCCCGGGACTGACTAGTACAACTGCTTAGTGCCGGTGATATTTATTTTAACGGATTTAGGATGACGGGGGTTGCAGGGCGCAGGAGGAAAAGGCAATCATGGCTGAAAATTGTAATATTTTAATAGTAATAATACTTAAATTCAGATTCAACCAATTAGTATATATTCAAAAACCTCTTTTTCTTAGATAATCACAATGCCTGCCAATCTCTGGAAATCCTTAACGGTACAGATCATGGCGCTCGGCCACTCGCTGCACGAGGCGCAGTGCATAGCCGCAGTGATCGTGATCGAATATCTGGTGCTTTATATGATCATGGGATACCGCTTCAGTGATGCAGAGCAGGAGTGGTTCCCGGCCGTTTACCGTGCACCGGCTGACACGATTCCCGTGAGCAGTGCAGGCAATTGTGGGACTGTTCCAGTTGTTATGAACCGGGACCTCAGCCTTTTACCTCTTCGGCTGCATCCGGAATAACCGGACCACCGGATGGAGCGGGAACGGATTCCTGACCAGCGAAACTTATCTTCCGATCATACGGAAAGCAATCATGGTGCCGCGGTAACCGTTTCCAGATTTCCTGACCGGTTGTTGGTATCGCAGATACGAGAGCGGAGCTGCCGCTCCGGCTGAACGAACCGTTGCTGAACATCTCAATAGTTTCGAAGGTGAATTGGCGATGAAGAGAGCGAATAATAGCGGCGAGGCTGATGAGCTTCCCGCAACAAATCCGCAGGAACCTGAAAAATTCCTGCCCGGAATGTGCGAAGAAAATGAGGAACTGAATTGGGCGCGAAGGCATGTGCCGGAGGAACGGTCCGGGCTGCGTTTCGTGTTCCGGAAAACAGAGCTGCATGACAAGCCGCCGGGATCCCGGTCGTACCGGGCCGCCACGGCCCCTGCCACAGGTCACCTGGACCAGGTCGTAAAGGAACTTACCGGGCAGATCGCTGCACTCACTGATCGGCCCGGTCCAGTCAAGAGCCGGATCGATCGTGCAATCGACCGGCCCGGACACCGGCTTCTCACACCCAAACACCCGGGGGAATCATGATGCCGCGCAGGTTGGCCATAATCGTGCCCAGGATCTCCCTTTTCCTGATCACCACCATTGCCGGCAGGGAAGTGAAGAAGGCCGGTGAGGAACTGATGCGGATCGTCGTGAAGAAGGCAAAAGGGCACTACTACAATGTCAGTATCCGGACCCGGTCGGTGAACCGCGAGCTGCGGTCCTCGGTACCGCGGGCCGGGATACCGGATATCTTTGAGATGCCGACATGAACCGCGGGCCACTGCCGCAGAAGGGAATCGATATCGCGATGCCCGTTGCCTTGGCCCGGGGCTTTGTCATCTTCTGCCGTCATTATTACGGATATGTCTGCGATTTCATTATCGCGGAGCCCGGCAGGACAACCATTGTTCGCATTTTCAGGACCAAGCGCCTCTACGACACGGTCCCGGGGATGGCCGGTCAGTTCCGGACCGGCATTGCCGGCCTTAGCCGGGTGCTGCCGGACATCTGCCGCTCTCTGGAAATCTGGGCCTGCGATTACTACGGGAACCTCCGGTTCTTCCGGCTCAGGGGGACGGGTCTTGTCGAGATCCGACAGAACGGGACGCTGCTCGATCCAGCGGCGGCTGTCTCCGACTCTGATGAGGAATCATCTCCGGTACCCAATGCCAAGAGGATCCCGTCCCATCGCCCATGCGGGGGGGGAAACACCCGGTACCGACGGGAAAGAGGCATCTGACCCAGACGGAGAGAAGGCTCCCGGCTGACCCTCCCTCTGTCCCTCCGTCGGAGGGACATTTCCGGAGGGGCCCCCTGGGCATAGCCAATCGGAGCCCTTACAGGGCTCCGTTTCCCTGTTTTGGGGGGAAACTTAGGATAGTTATTCGAAAATGCAGGATAGTTATTCATTCTGAGAGTGATTTTTACCTTATTTCATGTCGGAGAATACCATTTTCCCGGAAGACAATATATGACAGTTACAGCGGGCGATCGGGCAGGAGGATGTGGTTTAGGACGTTGACCGGGGGGTAGGGAATGGAACGAGGATATTAGGATCACGTCGGAGAATGAGGCGCGGGTGCGGATAGCTCTCTTAACATTTGCACTTTGAACGAAATCTTGGCTCTTGCCCATGGATCCTTGGGCTGAATTGTATTACTATGCAGAACGGCGGTACTACTTCTGGTTCGGCGAGGTCGCATCTGCGGCAGCGCTGGCAGGACCACTTACTGTCCCGCTCGGCATATATCTTGCAGTGAAGAGCGGGAGCCTGTTCTCGTTCGCCATCGCGGCACTGATCTTCCTGCTGCTCTTCATCTTCCTGCCCAAACTCATCCGGCAGGGGATGATGACCGACACGGACACTATTATCCAGCTGTTCTGGAAGAACGGGCAGATAAAAAAAGTGTTCTGGAGCATGTTCATCGTGTTAGCGAGATTCGTACTCGCATAGATCGTGAACCCGGTGACGGTGCAGTAGATTATCGGAATTATCACGGGAATCTTGAGGGATTTGCCAAAGGTTCTGAAAACTAATCCGTGTCAAAATATTTTTAAAAAGACAATATCGTAAAACTTATATCTTTTTTAATATAACTCAGACTGTTGTCGCCTCCACCCGGATCCGATCAAGCCTCATCACCGGTTATCGCCGTCGTCCTGCTGATAGGCATCGTCTTCATCCTCGCGATGCTGGTGCTCCTCCTGTGTCTCGGATTCCAGATGCCGCACGGAGATCCATCAGTTCCGGATGTTTTCAAGATTGCATCGATCACTTACGTTCCGGACAGTTCCAATGCCCACGTACGAGGAATCGTTACTATTACCAATACAGGACCGGAGGATTACCGGAACAGATATATTAAAGTGATTACCTATGTGAACGACAGGAAGGCAAACTGTAATATTCCGACCCTGAACAATGATTTGTTCGATAGGCTTAATCATGACGGCGTATGGCATATACGGGGAGTGGGAACATGGGGGAACAGAGATTTTCCGACATCGGTCTGGCCAGGGTATTCCGACATCTCAATAGAATATAAAAAAGAGATATTGCATCCGGGGGATCGCGTTACCCTGGAATTTATCGATACCACAACCAACCAGACAATCTCCCGCGATACTTGGCCGCATACAACTGAACGTGATGCCCGGTGGTTCTACAACTACTTCCTCAATCCTCAAGCCGCTTGAAGACGCCCTTTTTGCACTTGAGAATCTTGCATTCGGGGCAGCGCCATGAATCCGGGACCTTTTCCCATGGCGTCCCGGCAGGGATGCCGTTTTTGGGATCGCCCTTGACCGGGTCGTAAATATAATGGCATTCAAGACAGACCCACCGTACATTCTTCTCATCCGCTGGCATTTTTCTTTTCAACTCCTTTTAATCGTAAAACGTATCAGTCTGGTTTTTCCTGTATGGTTATGAATACTTTTCTTGGGGCAAACCCTTTCGTTATTCACTTAAGCCCCTGTTTGAAAAAACCTGCCGTGCACAAAGCCGGGCTACGCGCAGGGGCTCAGGGATCTTTCCCTCAAGGGTAAAATCCCGGCAAAACCGGGCTGCATCCACTTGCCCGATCCCAGCCGCCCGCAGGTAAATTGTCCGGTTGCCGCCAAGATCGACCGGTACCCGTTCGCCCAGCCGGAGATATGCCCGTATGCGTTCCTCATCACCGGGGAAATGGTGCTGAAGATCGGCAAGGAGCCCGTCCGATTCCTCATAGGTGACACAAGTCACCGGGATTCCGGATTCATCTGCTACCCGCCCGGGATCGATCACATTGAACCACGCGATAACACATCCGGAGAGCAGGACGAGATTAATATCCCGGCGGCCAAGGTCCCGGATCATTTCAAGAATCGTATCGGTGGCATCCATACCGCCAACCGTAACCCTGCCAGAACAGAACCCATCAATGCGGAGGTCCTTGCGCATCACGACACCGGCAAGCGTGGAATGTTCGCGCCCGGCATAACTCTCCGCGATCCCCAGTGCCCGCAGTCCCTTTTTGGGGATATGCATAGAAGCACTTATGACACCCGATTAAAAATACTATACCAATGAAATTCAACAAAGACGAGGTCTGCGTTTTAATTCCAACGCTCAACGAAGCGCCAACCATTGGCATTATCGTCAAGGAATTCCGGGACCTCGGGTATAACCATATCCTGGTCATTGACGCCAAGAGTTCCGATAATACGGTGAAAAATGCCCGCGAGGCTGGTGCAACCGTACGGACGCAGTCGGGAAAAGGAAAGGGGAATGCGATCATCGAAGCGTTTGAGGTGATCGAGCAGCCGTATATCCTCATGCTTGACGGGGACGGCACCTATACTTCGAAGGATGCGGAGAAGATGCTGACCCCCCTGTTCCTGGGATTCGATCAGGTCATAGGCGACCGTCTCATCAATGCCGAAGAGGGTGCATTCTCCCGGATCAATCTTTTCGGGAACCACATACTCAATCTCATCTTCAAGATCGCCCACAGCCGGGACCTTCACGACATCCTTTCCGGCTACCGGGCATTCACCAGACTTGCCATCCAGCAGATGCACTTAAAGGAGAAAGGATTCGAGATCGAAACGGAGATCTCCGTTGAGGCAGTACGGAACGGCCAGCGCATCATGGTCGTCCCCATCCGGTATTCAAGCCGGCCGGGAACCGCGACCAAGCTCTCCCCGTTCCATGACGGGGTCAAGATCGTAAGCACGATCTACCGGCTTGCGAGGGTGAACAACCCGATGTTCTACTTTGGCATGATGGGTGTTTTTACCTCTATACTTGGATTGCTTGTCGGGATCTATGTCCTGATCGAATGGTTCAACAATATCACCCACGTCCCGCTCACGATCCTCTGCCTGCTGCTCATCGTTGTAGGTATCGAGATCTTCATATTCGGCATGATCAGCGACATGCTCCTCGTCTTCCACCGGGAGATCATAAGGGAGATCCAGCTTCTCCAGCTCCCAAAACCCCCGAAATAAAACCTGTTTTTCTTTTTTTCAGAAACAACGACTTGAATAGATCAGGCTTATCTTTTTTCCTTGAAAACGAGATAAAAAAAACCTCGTAAAAAAATTACTTCAGTAAAAATGCCTGTTTGAAATAAAGCACCCTGCATGCGTGTTCTGCAAGGGACGTATAGAGGTATGCTTCGTCAAGCGTCTTGCCCGCCGCAAAGGTGCCGTGGCCACGGGCAAGCACCAGCTTCGAGCTGACAAGAGCATGGGAAACGGTGTCGGCTATCTCCGGTGATCCCGGCTCTCCGGAAACGACCGGGATCACCGGGCAGAACATTCTACCTTCACTATCTTCAGGTATTACTTCGTCACGGATAAGGGACAGGGCCACCGCAACCGGGGGGTGCGCATGGACGATCGCCAGATGGGGGGTTTTTCTGTACACTTCCCGGTGAACCCGGTATTCACTCGATGCTCCGGGCGGGACGTCGCCGGTCATCGGGACAAAGACCGGTTCCGTCGCAACGTCGAGGTAAGCCCCGGTGCGTTTGATATAAAAACCATCCTCTCCCTCCCGCATGCTGACATTGCCGAAATTTCCCCCGACAAGGTGCTCAAAAAAGAGCCGTTTTCCTATCCGCTCGAATTCATCAGAATACATGTATCACACCTCTTTTTTATACAGAACTCTTTTGCATATTCCACGATATGTGCATGGGTCTGGCGGTAGGCTTCATCGGTCTCTGCCAGCACGCCCTCAAACAGCGGCTTCAGCCGGTTGCGGGGCTCGGTCACGCCAATACACCGCATTATACGGTCAGTATATGCATCAATAACAAAACTCGGGCGGGAGAAACCATAACAGAGAATGCTGTCCGCAGTCTCCTCACCGATCCCATGCACGGACAGAAGACCTTCGCGAAGAGCGGGGGTTGACATTACCGCCATCCGCTCCACACCCCCGCACGTCACTTCCACAAATACTGCCAGGCATTTAAGTCTCCTGGCCTTCATCCGGTAAAACCCGGTGCACCGGATAGCATCTTCAAGTGCCGTCATATCAGCGAACCGGATCGCAGAGAGGGTGCAGAGATCCTTCCGGTGGAGTTCGTCAAGCGCCCTCCTGACATTCTCCCACCGGGTCTGCTGCGTGAGGATCGCACCGATCATCACCTCATCGCAATCCCCGGGCCACCAGGGGATCTTGCCGTATTTTTTCTTCAGGATCCGGACAATACGCCGGACCTTAAATGAACTGGATACCGACATCCCTCATCTTGTTATACCGTGCGATATTGAGCAGGAGCGGGGTCAAGGATTCCACCATGCAGGAGACATGGAGTGGCCCGGCATTGTATGCCTTGAGACGGGGGATCCGGTTCACGATTGTCATGACCTCCTGTTTGGCTTCGTCATCATCACTGCAGACCGGCACCGCAAACGCGATCTCCTCGTCAAGAGCTTTCCACTTGTTCGCGGCAATCGTATTGAACGCAGAACAGATCCGGGCTTCCTTTGGCAGCATTCGTTTGATCAGGAGGGCTGCGGATCCTTCCACGGGCGGTACGAAAACGAAATGATCCTGTTTCTCCATCGGGTTGACCGGGCTGACCACGATCTTGTCTTCAAAGCCATGAAGGGTCTCGAGCGTGCTGACGAGATGCTTGAAGGGGATCGCGAGGATGACAATATCCGCTCCGTCAATGGCGGCCTGGTTATCAACCCCGTTCAGCGAGCATTCCTTCCCGCGTTTCCGGAGCAGTTCACGACCCATCGTACAGGTGACTTGTGCCTTCTCCGGTTCCCGGGATCCCACAATTATATCAAACAGAGGGGAGAGACGCAGGGCCATCCCCTCACCGATATCACCGGTCCCTCCGACAATACCGATCTTCACTTAACCCACCAGCGGCCGTAACATTTTTTCAAGCGTAATTGCGTCCGTAACACCTTCAAGGGACTGGAGGACCTTGCCATCCTTTTCAATGATGAGGGTAGGGACAACGCGAATCCCGTATTTTTCTGCAAGATCCATGTGCTGGTCGATATCTACTTTCCGGAACTCAACGGTGTCCCCCATCTTTTTTTCCAGTTCCTCGATGATAGGCGTCTGCATCCTGCAGGGCCCGCACCAGGTTGCAAAGAAATCAAACAAAATCGGCTTGCTCATAACGATATACCTGTAGGAGTCGTCGATGAAAAAAAAGATAAATCTATGGTATTGTTACTTGGAGAGCATCTGCATGATGACTCTCCCGTATGCCGGCCGGGTAACAATGACACCGACAAGGACGCCCAGGATCGTGATGATGGCAAATCCTTTCAGGGTCGAGAGGTCCATGAGTGCGAGAGGTACCATCGCGATGACAACAGTAGCTGCCGCTGCAACGATGATCGAGAGTGCCCGGGCAAGCCGCTTTAAGTAGAGATTGGGCGAAGGCACCTTTCCTTCGTGCAGAATCTCGTCGGTGATGATCACCAGCTGGTCGATCCCGGTCCCCACGACAGCAACAAGACCGGCTATCGTTGGCAGGTCCATCTGGAACCGGATCAGGGCAATGAACCCAAGCAGGATGAGCACCTCTGAGGCATTGATCAGGATCATCGGGAGGACAATGCTGGGTTCGCGATACCGGTAGTAAATAACAAAACCTACGGTGATCAGGGCAAGAATACCTGCAAGGACCGCCATGGTTTTATACCGCTCACCGAGGGGTGCGGAGGTACCTCCCGATCCCGCGATGGATACATCCACCGGCAGGGCTCCTGCATGAAGGTGGATCTCCAGATCTGTTGCCTGATTGGAACCAGCCGTGCCGGTACCGGTCGAAGCGAACAGCTGCCGTATCTGTTGAGTCTTCAGCTGCGCAGCGAGACTGTCAGACAGGGGCGCTGAATACACGGTATTGTTGTCAAGGATCATGATGAGGTAGTGGTTGGCAGGATCCGTGGTGGCACCGTACTTGATCGCTGCATCCTGGAACGCGGTTGCACCGGCATCACTGAGGGTAAACCCGACTCCCCACTTGTCACTGCCGGCGGGTTCCTGTGCCGGCGTCTGGACGCTGGTAATAGCATCGCCGGATAACACATGCTCGGTATTGTTACCCGTAGTCTGGACGCGAATCTCGAATTTTCCCTGTTTCCCAACAATTTGCTGTGCCTGTTTCATATCGACACCGGCCATTTCCACGCGGATATAGCGCGCGACATTGTTAAGACCGGTGAGCGTGTTGACTTTTGCATCCTTGGTGCCGAGGGAATTGATCTTGTTTTCAAGAATGCGTTTCACGGTATCCGCAGTGGACTTTGACACTCCCTGGCTGTAACTGGTAATCTTCCCGCTTTCAGCGGCAAAGACCGGATCAAGATCGGTCTGGTTATAGAGTTTCCGGATCTCGAGGTGATTCGCATCCACCTGGAGGACCTCGGTATCAAGCCGCTTTGAAAGGTTCGAGACAAATGTGTCGACCGGCTGGTCGGTTGTGTACCCTACTACTTCTCCTTTCATTTCCAGCTGGATCCATGCGCCCTGCTGGAGATCCAGACCATACTGGAGGTTGGAGGTCAGATGACCCTGGTCGTCGAAGTGGGGAAATATTGCGATTACCGATAAGATTACCAGAATGATAAGGGCCGCAACTCTCCAGTCGCTCACGAGTGCCTTTAACTCCTTCTGGTTCATTTACCGCCTCCCTTCAGTACGTACCATTTCAGGATCCCGACGTTGGTGAGCCAGGTGTTGAAGATATCGGCGAAAAGTCCTATCAGGAGTACCGCAGAAATTTCCATGAGAACCTGGACCGATCCGAACCAGGAAACCAGGAATAAAGCTGTAGTTGCGGCAAGCGTCGTCGACGTCATGATGATCCCGGTATGGAACGCTCCCATAAGTTTGTCATTGAGCTTCCCCTGCCGTTTCAGCACCCGGTTGGTGAGCAGGATGTCACTGTCCACCGAATAACCGATCAGCATGAGGAGGGCTGCAGTAGTCCCAAGGGACAGG
>Ga0182011_10002465_pt1 | contig 15531 bp, 18 predicted proteins | sample 711E1DmetaG_FD_120481 | JGI IMG/M metagenome (GOLD analysis project Ga0182011, IMG submission 120481) | Permafrost microbial communities from Stordalen Mire, Sweden - 711E1D metaG | ecosystem: Environmental > Terrestrial > Soil > Wetlands > Permafrost | place: Sweden: Stordalen | collected... | reverse complement strand
GTTAGCCGCACCGCCGTTATAGGTGAGTGTGAGTTGGTCAGCTAGAATAGCCGTTATGGTATAACTGCCAGAATCAATGATTAACTGTTGGCCTACTGTGAAAGGATATTCATTAGTAACATTTATGGTTACTTGTCCTCCGACTACGGGAACAGTGAAATTAGATGTGACAATTTCGGATACAGACGGAGTAATGTCAGTGACTAAAGTGGAAACATAATTGGGTGTGAATAGTTCTGCACTGGCTAACCAGCCAATATAATTATTAGTTCCCCCTTCGACTAAAATACTTCCATTTGTTAATAGTGTTGCAGAAAACTCTGCCCTAGAATTATTTAGAGAACCCGTTAAAGACCATGTTCCAGAAACATAATCATAAACCTCTGTGCCTGATAATGAATTCACAAGGGACACACCATAACCTCCTATTGAAATTACTTTTCCATTCGATAGTGCTATAGATTGAGAATTGACTCTAGCAACATTGAGTGAGCCAGTGTTAGTCCAAATTCCCGCAACGGGGTCATAGAGTTCGCAAGAAGACAGGACGGTGATAATGCCTGTGTTTGTAAATCCACCCGCAATTAGCACTTGTCCATTTGGCAGAAGTGTTGCCGTATGAACAGCGCGTGCCGCATTAAGTGACCCTGTATTTGACCAAGTTCCAAGAGCAGTATTGTAGATTTCGCAACTTGATATTCCCGCATTTCCTCCAGAAACTAATACATTTCCATTGGCCAGTAAGGTTGCCGCGTGATTGTCTCGTGCTGTTGCAAGCGAACCCGTGTTTGCCCACGTTCCAGCAATAGGGTCGTAGAGTTCGCAGGAATTTAGAGCGGCATTTCCTAATCCTCCGACAACCAATACTTTTCCATTGTTTAATAAAGTGGCAGTATGAGAAAAACGCGCTGCGTTAAGTGAGCCAGTTCCAGTCCATATACCAGTATTAGAGTCATAAAGTTCACAAGCTGATTGTTTTTGAGCGCCAAGGCCTCCAGCTAACAATACCTGACCATTGTTTAATAGAGTTGCTGTGGTTTTATAAACGTTTCGAAAGAGCAGGCCTGTTAAAGACCATGTTTTTGTATTTGGATTGTAAAGTTCTGAAATTCCAAGACCTTGACTGCTTCCTGCATATCCACCAGTTACAAGAACATTCCCATTCTGTAATAGTGTTGCGGTGTGTTCGTCTCTTGCTGTATTCAAAAATCCCGTGTTCTGCCACGACCCCGTTCCCAAACTTGTTCCTATATCCAGATAGATTCTGAACAATCTCCCACCAACAGAGGTTATCAGGCTATTTTCCTTTTCATCTGATGCTTCATAAAAACACGCCCCCTGAAACATACCCGTAAATGCCGCTTCTGTGGATGAGTTGTCAAACCCAAGAATCTTGTTGGCGTAGGGTGGGCGTGGGTGGGCTATACCATTACGAAGACTGATATTTCCAAAGAACGCGCCTTGATTCGATTCCAGTAAACTAGGGTCTATGTCGGAGTTTTGTCCGGCTTCGAGCGTAGTAAAACCGTCGTAAACGCGCTTAATATCTTGATTTGGCACAGCTTTAGCGTTAACTTAAACGATAAATGGCTAAAATCAATAGCAAACTTTCTGAATCTGTTGTTCCAATCAACACCTATGGGTTTAAGTTTGTTCCGGGGAAAACTCAGTTCGTTTATGACATGGCCGCGTTTGCTGACCGAGTTACAATAGATAAAGGCGCACCACCAAGACTTAAACTGTTCAAGAAATACACTGATGTTTTGATGCCCGGCCACTTTGAATGGCATGAATGGACTGAAAGATTTATTCGTCCTCTTTGCCCTGATGAACCCAAGCAGGCCATTTTAGTTGGATATTCAGGCTGTTCAAATTCGGCCAAATCGTTCAACGCTGCTTCGTTTGCGTGTGCGTGGTGGTTGGCGTGTCCAGAAGAAAGTTCGGTGACATTTGTTTCCACCACAATGAAGGCTTTGAGACGTCGAGGTTGGTCAGAGGTGCAAAAGTGTTATAGCGGTGTAGCCGGAGAACGCTACGGAAACTTTATTGATAGTAGGATGGTATGGCAATCCGTTCGCGGTGACGATAAGCACGCTATCATCGGCAAAGCAGTCGAGGAAGGGTCAATGCAGAAGGTTGCTGACGATATTAAGGGAGTTCACACGCGCCGTCAGATGTTCGTTATTGACGAAGCAACCAGTGTTCCAGAAGCAATTTTTGCGGCTTGCAACAATATGTATTCGTATCCAGACGAGTTCATTATGATGGTTCTGGGCAATCCATTTAGTCGTCTTGACCAGATGGGATTGTTTTGCGAGCCTGAAAATGGCTGGAACAGCGTCACGGTTGAAACTGGAGAATGGGAAGCCAAACCTTTCGCACATTGCGGGAACATACAACCTCATGTAGTTACATTCGACGCCGAAAAATCTCCTAACATTACCGAGGGTAAGATTGTTTCTAGGCACTTGCCCAAAAAGGAGGAAGTTGCTGCCAGTTACGTTGCTAGTGGTAACGGTCAAACCCCCCTATGGTGGTCTAATAAGCGCGGGTTCTGGCCTCCAGAAGGTCTTGTAAAGACCGTGTTCACCGAGTCCATGCTGTCTAAATTTGATGGATATGGGAAGCATACGTTCCAGAACAACACCTATTCCATCATTGGAGGATTTGACCCTGCTTATGGTGGTGGCGATAATCCGTGCTTACGATTTGGTAAGATTGGAACATTGGAAGGTGGCGGGTGGGGAATAGAAGTTCAGCCGCCAATTATTCTGAACATCAAAGCCAACGATGTTACAAATCCAGCTCATTATCAACTGGCAAAACAACTTCGTGATAATTGCGAGAAGATTTCTATTGACGGCCACGAAACGTCTTGTCCTCCAGACAGGATGGGCGTGGATGACACTGGGGAGGGAGGACTCTGTGATATTCTCTACCGTGAATGGTCGCATCATGTTCAAAGAATTGAGTTTAATGGAGCGGCATCAGAAGAACCAGTCAGTTTAGAGGACTCAAGACCCGCGCATGAATTTTGCAAGAACAAAAGAACGGAGATGTTTCTATATGCAAGAGCAGCATTACAGTCTGGCCAACTCAAAGGTGTGGATAGAGAAACAGCCAAAGAGATGTGTTCAATCGAGGTTGACGATTCTAAACCCAAAGTTCTCATTCAAAGCAAGGTTGAGTATAGAGCAACTCACGGAGGTCATTCACCAGACCGCTCTGACTCATTGGTTATCCTATTGGAAGTTGCGAGGCGAAAAGGATTCGCCTTGAATGCTGTGGGACAAACTGCTACAGTAGCTCAAGAGTGGACGGACGACATTAAGAAGTCTCAAGAGATTTATTTGCCAGAAAACACTTGGCAGCCAGAGGAATTTGTTGATGAACCTGTGGAGACATTTGTGTAGAATTTATGGAAAGAACACCCGTTAACAGTAGTCATCTAAAGGCAGTCGGCCACGATTCTGAATCGAACAAAATGGAGATTGAATTTAAGAACGGTCAAGTCTATTCCTATGACAACGTGCCTAAAAGTGCGTTTCATCAAATTATCAATCACCCAAGTTCCGGCGCGGCTTTCCATCGCATCATAAAAACCAAACACTTTGAATCAAAGTTAATGAAATGATTACTACCAAAGCAAAAGATGGGAGATGGTATGTTCTGCCTGATAACAGGTTTATTCATGGCTGTTGCACTTGTGGGGTTGAACATGATGTAACTGCCAAAATTAAAAATGGCAGGGTTTGGTTAAGATGGTTCAAACGAAAGAAAATATGAAACGCTCATTACCCCACAATATCCCCGCATCCGGAACTTACGAAACAGTTGACCGGCTTACAAAGATTCGCTGTGCTTCGCCCACATTTGAGGGTTTGATTGATAAGATAAATCATGTCAGGAATGCTATGGGTGCGGTATCTGGATTAGACCTGCGAACCGAGGTCGAGAATTGGATTTGTGCTGAACATCCCGAAGATTGCACCGAGGTTGACATGAACATTCCGCGTCGAAGGAAAATCAATTTAAGTGATGTGATTCGTGGCACAAGGGTTATGGTGGCATTTAAGCTGGCCGGTAGTCCGTTAGTTGAGCGGGAGGAAGCAGAGAGGCGCGGAGCAATCTGCAAAGAATGTCATTTCAATCAACGGTTCGACAAACCTTGCACGGGGATTTGTCCAGAATTACAAACGGTGGTTAATGCCGTTGTAGGCCACCAAGGAACACATTACGACCAATATCTCAATGCCTGTTCAATTTGTGCTTGTATGTTGCAAGCCGCAATATGGATTCCTCTGGACATTATGGACAAAGGATTAACTGACGAAATGCGTGCGCAATTTTCAAAGGTAACAATTAAGATGCCAAGTGGTTTTGAAATTCCATGCTGGAAACAATACCAACCTTGTGATACAGTAAAGGATAACTTATGCCTAGTCCCAACGGCTCTATAGAAACACTAGATAAAGAAACACTAAAAGCACCCGAAACTAGGATGCGAAGTGCGGCAGACGTTTCTTCCTATGTCCGGCGTCTAATAGACAACGACGCCAAACGCTCCTACAAGCGGGCTAGGCTCAATGGTTTGATTGACGGGAATCCTCCCTATAAGGCCAGCAAACTGCGCGAGCAAGGCCGTGGAGATGCTTGTAACGTGGCGTGGGGTCGCGCCCGCTCCTACATGGAAAGCGGCTCTGGCCAGTTCTACGACCTGTTTAATGATGCTCCGGGTTATATCACAATCCGAACCGGCTACGGAACACCCGAACAAAAGGAAACATGGTCTAACATCATTTCAGAAGAAGCTGATAGGGCATTAAAATATAATCCTGTGTGGGATTATGAAATGTCGTTGTCTCTGGACAACATGGTGCTTCATGGGTGCGGGCCGTTATTGTTTGAGGACGCTTACCGTTGTCTTCCTAAAGCATTTCTTTGCGGTGATTTGAAAGTGCCTGAATTTACCAAGTCAGACACTTACTATTGGGAATCGGGCATGATTCAAGCAACGTATTATCCGGTTGAATTATACGAGTTTATTCAAGACGAGAAATCCGCAACCGCAGTTGGATGGGATGTTGAACACACCAAAAAGGTGATTGCCAATGCCATGAACATTAAGAGTGAAACTGGCATTTCATATGAATGGGAGTTTTACCAATCCGAATTAAAGAACAACGCCTTATCTTATTGTGACGAGTCAAAGATTTGCCGATTGGCTCATGTATTTTGGCAGGAGTTCGACGGAAGAATCACTCATGCGATTGTAGAGCGAGACAATGCAAGTGGATTAGAGTGCAAGTTTCTTTACATAAACATCGGTAGATACGCTGATTTCAAGAACGCAATTCATCCGATGTATTTTGACCATGGTAACGGGGGATATCATCATTCTGTTACAGGACTAGGAGTGAAGATGTTCGGTGCAATGGAATATGAGAACCGATTGATTTGCAATCTAGGCGACAAAGCGTTCTCTCCAAAGATGCTGTTTAAGCCCACCACGGCTGATGCAACGCAGAAACTTCAACTAGCAAGGTTCGGTGAATATGGTGTGTTGCCTAGAGGCACAGAGGCTATTCAAACACCCGTTCAAGGAGTGATGCAGGAATCACTTGAGATGTATCAGTTGGTTCAGAGTTTGAACCAAGACGTTCTAGGAAACTACAAGCAGGTATCCGTTCCGGCATCGGGCAATCCGGCAACGAAATACGAGAAGATGATGGAGGCTGCCCTTCAATCGGCTTTAAGCAAAACTCAATTCAACAGATTCTATGCACAACTTGACCAACTATATCAGGAAATTTATCGCCGCCTTTCAAAATCCAGTTCGACTTGTCCAATCGCAAAGGATTTTCAAGACAAGTGCAAAGAACGCGGTGTGCCAAAAGAAGCCCTGCAAAAAACGGAAAACATCCAAGCAACACGGGTCGTAGGTCAGGGTAACGGGTTCATGCGCAAACAGTCTATTGATGCGTTACTACCTATGGCCGGAGCGATGCCGGAAGATGGCAGGGCGAATCTGATTAGAGACAAGATAGCTGCTGAGGCGGGGCAATCTGCTGTCAACCGTTATTATACTCAAAAACCTCCGCAAATGGCAAGTGACCAAGAAGTTGATGCAAAGTTACAGGTAACACAGATGCAATCTGGACAACCCACAACGATTTCAGCCAGTCAGAATCCGGTTATATTTGCAACCACATTTACACAAGCCGCTATGCAATCTTTACAGAGTCTCCAAAAAGGCGGCGACCCGCATGAAGTGTTACGTTTCCTGTCGTTGGCTGGCCCGGCCATTGCCGCTCATTTACAACGGTTTGAGCAAGACCCGACTCGGAAACAAGTCCACGAACAACTGACTGGACAATTAAAACAGATTGGTCAAGCCACAGACCAGTTAAAACAAGGTTTAATGAAACAGGCACAGGAACAACAGGCGCAACAGCAAAAGCAACAACAGACCATGACTGACGCACAATTAAAGCAGGCCAAGACCCAAAGTGACATTCAGTTGAAACAGGTCAAGACACAGGCACAGTTGAAACAGTCTGAACAAAAGCATCAGATGAAGATGGCGCAGGAAGTTCAAGACCTTCATTTGAAAGATGCGAAGACTGCTGCTGAAATCCACAGGAATAGGATTAAGGCCTTCAGTGAGTGAGCCCGATAAAGATAAGGATAAGGACGATGAGCAACCAGAATCTTGTCCAGAACCAGACAACATTTTTAGAGGACGAATCGAAGATTTGCCCGACGAAGATTGGCGGGTGGCATAATGTTTCGGAGGAAGTAAAGAATGTTGGCACAAAAATGGAGATTGCCAGATTAAAGCGTTTGGAACACAAACGACAGCCCATTAAGAAAACAAGCACTTTACCGTGAGAATTTGCATTGAAACTATTCCTGACAGCCAGCATCGGTTTCCCTTTACTGGTGCGGATTGGTTTTATGATTCGCACGGAGACTTACAGGTGCGCGTTTCAAAATTAAGCGATTGGAGGCGGGAAACCATTCTGGCGGTTCACGAACTTGTGGAAGCAATTTTATGTCGGCACAATGGAGTAAGTCAGAAGGCGGTAGATGACTTTGATACAGAATATGACAGGACGCATTTACACGACTTAAATTCTGGTGACGACCCACTTGCTCCTTATCATCATGAACACTGCCTAGCAACTGCCGTTGAACGAATTATGGCTGCCGAACTTCGTGTGCAATGGTCGGAGTATGACCTAGAATTGGAATCGTTTCCATCTCGACAGGAAATGAAACCGTGAAGGAACACATTTCAGATTTGACGGTGTGTATATGGGACTACTCTAGCTTTCCCTGCTTGGCGGAAATGTTTGGGAAAGTCACCACCAAGACATATTATTACAGTCCGTTTGAAACCGAATACCGTGAGGCTGGCAAGTGTTGTCTGGGTGATGGACTGGAAGACATCGAAGGCTTTGAAAGGTTGGACGACCCGCTAGACCCCGATGTTCTAGATACAATAGACCTTCATGTATTCCCCGATATAGGATTCAAAGGCGTCCAGCGTCATCTACGCGAGTTGGGTAAGCCTGTGTGGGGTTCTATGGGCGCAAGCGACCTTGAACTTTACCGCACTCGATTCCTGAAAACCCTCAAGGAACTTGACCTGCCAGTGGTTAAATCCGTTACAATTAAAGGATTAACCAACTTATCACTTTACCTAAAAGATGTTGAAGACAAATGGGTTAAAGTAAATCGTTACCGCGAAAACATGGAAACATTTCATCATATTGATTATGTTCACAGCCAACGCGAGTTAGAACGGCTTGGGCAAGAATTTGGCGGTGTGAAGGAGCAGGTTGTTTTTGTGGTGCAGGACACGATTGATACGGATTTGGAGATAGGTTACGATGGTTGGTCTGTTGATGGCGAGTATCCAGACAAATCGTTTCAAGGTTACGAAGCAAAGAATGAACTATATCTGGGCAGTTGGATGGACGCAGACGACCTGCCTGATGTAGTAAAAGAGGTAAATACCGCCTTTGCGCCAGTATTAAAAGAATATGGCTATCGGAATATGATAGCAACTGAATTGAGGGTCAGGGGTGATGTGACGCACTTCATTGACCCGACATTAAGAATGGCTGGTCAAACACAGGAACATTTGATGGATACCTGCACAAACCTAGCAGAAGTCATCTGGCACGGTGCTAATGGAGAATTGATTTCACCGGAGTTTAGGTCAAAGTTCGCTGCCGAAGCCACAATGCACTACACCGACCCATCCGACCAATGGCGCACACTGGTTATCCCACCTGAAAATAAAGAGCATATAAAACTCTATGGCTATTGTTTCGCTGATGGTGCTTACCAGTTCCCACCCAGAAGGAATGATGAACTGGGCGTGGTTTGTGGTGAAGGCGATACCATTGAAGAAGCCATTAACGCTGTGAAGGACAATTTCGATGCACTTGGCGATGAGCCTTTGTCAATTAACTTTGAGGGATTTGCTGATTTGTTAAAGACGGTTCACAAGGCCGAGGATGAAGGGGTGGAATTTACCAGCCAAGAAGTCCCAGAGCCGGAAATTATCTTGGAGGACTGATGAACTACCAAGGAACACCGGGTCGAATTAGGGTCATTCAATTTGACCAGAATAACGCTAGGATTGATTTTGACCCTTCAATTGTTGCCTATGTGAATGAGAGTTTTTCTTCTGGCGTGTATAATGAAGTCACGGTTGATTCAACCGGCAGAGTGGTGGCTGGAACATTTAATCAGCCGATAATTCCGGTTATTCCAACCGTTAAACAGACCAATCCGCCAGTGGTTTATACTGCCGACCCCAATGTAGAAGGATTAACACCACTTGACTCGACACAACCTTGTGTGGCATATTCAGCCGATGGGTCGCTGGCATTTTTCGGGTGGGACACCACTAATTTAGTTTGGGTATAAGATTATGAATAAAAAAACTCTCCAAGACCAAGGATTCAACACACAGACCTATGACAACCCATCCGAAGCATTTCTGGCATCGGTCATGGAAAATTCAGGTGTGAACTGGCCGCGAAAAACATTGTCTGGCAAATCAACAACAGGCAAATCCGGCAGGAGCGGTAGGAGCGGCAGGAGCGGAGTTCGAGGCCTGTCTGGAATCAAAAAGAAAAAAAACTACTTGACGATGTAAAGGAAATGGTTTAGGCTTTGGCTAGAAACATGAAACCGGGGCCGAAACCAAAAGATTTCAGCGAACGCCGCAAACTAATAAGGCAGCTGAAAGATAAAGGGTTTTCTTACGCTGTTATAGGAAAATTGATTGGATTAACTCGCCAGAGAATATGCCAACTTATCTCTTTAACACCAGACCATAAACCCATAGGATTCAAATGCCCAAAGATATTATGCGATATTTGTAATAAGAAAAAACCACATCTATACGGACATCACGTTAGTTATCAAAAAAACGTGGTTCTTTGGTTATGTAAGTCGTGTCACTCAAAAGCATATAGCAAACGATGCACTCCAATTACGATTAGAAACCACGGAGTGATAGAGAAGGAATATCCAGCATGAACCAACACTTGAGCATTTGTTACATGACGAATCGGCGCGACTGTAAAATCCAGTGGTTCATGGATTCTTTGGCTAAACAGATAAAGCCAGATGACAGAATCAAAATTGTTGTTATCAACCTGTATCCAATTACACAACCAACTATTCCAGTTGAACTGGAACACACAAAGATTTCTTACCACGAACCCAAGCCCAATGTGTATCAGGGTCGCTACCGGCTCACAAAAGAAGATTGGTTTGCTGCTGCTAATGCTCGCAATACTGCGCTATGTCTAGCTCCTGATGGCTATATCGTGTTTGCAGATGATTTAAGCGTTCTTTTACCCGGATGGCTAGACCGAGTTAAGGCCGCAATGGAAGGCGGTTATGTGGCTTGTGGCGCGTATCAGAAGGTCAAGGATTTGGTAGTGGAGAACGGCGAAGTAAAATCATTCACAGATTTTGAGGGTGGCCATGACAACAGAAAACAATTTGCTTTAAGTCCATTGCATCCGTGCGGTGGAGAATGGATGTTTGGCTGTTCCTGTGCCATGTCAGTTGAAGCATTGCTGACTATTGGAGGATGGACAGAATTTACAGATGGGCTTGGCAGTGAGGATTATCTGACTGGTATCACTTTACAAAACACTGGCTGCAAGTTTTTCTATGACCAAAAGATGCTAACCTATGAAAGCGAAGAATTACACCATGTAGAACCGGCAATGAAACGGACGGATAAAGGAATTAGTCCAGACGACAAATCGCATCGGGCTTTGAACATAGTCCAGAGCGGCACGAAGTTTTTTGATAATTACGTTGAAGGTGGAATGAGAACAATCAGGGAAAAAGTTTTGAAGGGTGAGCCATTTCCAAACATGGGACAGCCTTTGTCGGATTGGTATGACGGTCAGCCAATAAAAGACATGAAAGCCCCATGAGCAACATTCTCTATCGTTTCGATGATTTGAAGAAGCTGCAAGGCGGCGAGATGATTAGCCCTAGTTTCGTTGACTTGCATTTGTCAGATGTATGCAATCAGAATTGTCATGGATGCGCGTTCAAGGCCGAACACGAAGAAGATATCAGGCCGTCTCTGCTGACGGTTGGTATTGTTCTGGCGCAGAAGAAATGATGAAGTATTATCCCGAAGGCAGCAGTTACGACATAATGCTAATGCCAAAATGAAAACTCTATTTACTCAAATTGAATCTGAACTAGCCCATCCAGACCATAAGGACGGGTGGTGTTCGGTTGAAAAGGCCTTTTACCTAGCGGCGTCAGTTATGGCATTGCGCCCAAACCTAGTGGTTGAAGTTGGCGTCTGGGCTGGAAGAAGCGTTATTCCTGTGGCTTTATCGTTAAAGAAACTAGGAAAGGGTAAGGAAATTTGCATAGACCCTTGGTCTGCCTCGGCTTCGGCGTCGGGATTAGTAGATGGCAAGGACAAGGATTGGTGGGCAACTGTTGACCACGAACGGATTTTCAATGTGTTCAAGAAATGGGTGGCCGACACTCAAGTTGAGCCTTATGTGGAAATTCACCGATGTCGGAGTGACGAGTTTAAGATTGAGAAATTGGGGTTAATCGGGATATTATCAGTGGACGGGAATCACGGGGAAGAAGCCTCTATTTATGACATAACTCACTATGCGTCTAGGGTTGAGCGCGGAGGCCTTTTGTTCATGGATGACATTGGATGGGCGACAAAGGCAACAATGCTAATTCCCCAATACGGTTTTAAGGAACTTTACCAGCTAGACACGGGGAAAATCTATCAACGAATTGACTACGGAATAAAAATATGAAATCACGACAAGCATTTGAGGGTTCACTAGGGGCGATGGTAAAAGCCAGACTGCTGGAAGCACCAAGCAGCCGAGAAGAAGCCCTATTTCTGATTGATACCTTTCTAGCGGCGTCCGTCTTTTTGGTGGGGGTAGTTGAAAAAGGCGCAAAAGGCGAACGCGTTATGAACTGTCTTTTTACCAGAGCGCACAGGGTCGTTGAGGCCATGAAAAAGGTCGAGAGCAAACCAGATAACGGCCAAACCAGCACCACGGGAATAGATGGCGACCCAATCATCATCCAGCCATGAGAACTAGCAAATATGACCTTGTTCATGGTGATATGCTCGCCATGAGAGAATTTGAAGGGAAAACATTTAGTGAAATTGGAGGGCTTTTTGGATGTGGTGCAGAGCGCATAAGGCAAATATGTATTAAAGAAAAACGTCGTCAGAAATTACAGAGCAGAAAATGTTCTCATTGTGGTAAAACGATATGACTGACACTCGGATTTGGCCGAGCATCACTAAACAGACCAAGTGGCCGTGCAAATTCTTTGATTTCGGGAAAGCCAAGTCACCTACCGTCTGTTATTTTAATTGTGGACTGGTCGAGAGGATGGACGGGTTGTGGCTGATTACTAGGCGTAGTCGTAATGAACGCCATGTCAAGATAGGTTACAACGACTTGATGGCCTTCCGAATGGATGAAAACAAATACCTGCACTTTGGTGTGACGATGCAATTCCATCATTTCTTCAGCAGAGAACACTTTGAAGACCCTAGAGCTATTTATCATAACGGAACGACCTACATTAGTTCGTGCAACTTTGTTGTGTTCAACAACGGTAGGGGATGGACAGGAGCGCATCAGGTATTAAATATCATCAGGAGCATTAACCTCAGAGGGGCTTGGAAAGTTGACCAGCGCATTGACCCTGTTTATGGAAATAACGGTTATGCTTTGGGCAAGGATACAGGCGCGGAAAAGAACTGGTTATGGTTCTTTCACGGAGAACAGTTGCACATGGAATATCAGGCCAACCCACATATTGTCTGCCGCTTTTCTTTAGACGGAAAATTCGAGCAGGAATATAAGACGGAAGCCAACTTGAGTTGGGATTATGGCATTATTCGGGGCGGAACTCCGCCTGTTCTTGTTGGAAATGAATATCTGACCTTCTTCCATTCCAGATTAAAAACCGAGGAACATCATTGGCGATATTACATGGGGGCTTACACATTTGAAGCACAACCACCATTTAATATAATCAGAATGACTCCAGAACCGTTGTTGGCCGGTTCATCGGATGATATTTGGTCGCCTACGAAACCACTTGTAGTTTTTCCTTGCGGTAGCAGGTTAAAAGATGGTAAATGGCTGGTGACGATGGGTGTAAATGACTTGACAAGTGCATGGATAGAAATACCTCATGAAGATTTAGAGAAATTACTTGACGGATGCAAACAATAAAGTATATTTTCACAGATGTTCAATTTTCTAAAGAAATCGTCTTTACCTCACACCCGACCAGAGCGTGTGATAAAGGTCATCGAACGGGAGTTGGGTTCATTGACATTGGGGGAATGGTGTCAGGACAAGTCCCTCTGCACTCAATCTCAGAACGTGCTTACATCTCCGATTGTCAGGCAAATGATACAGGTATTGCACAACTCGCATCCGGCATTTCAGGTATTCAACACGGGAGGCAAGATTGATACTAATGACCGAGCAATGCACCAAGCCAAGTGTGAAGGATACACCAACTGTTTGGCAGACTTTGAATCCATGGGACATTATGCATCGCCAACCGAAAGTGTTGAAGCTGCATTTGATGCGGAAGAAATCAGTGAAATCGAACTAGCACCATTCAAGGCTGACGGTAAAAGGACTGCATGAGCGAACTAGTAAAACCTAAAACAATGGGTGGAACGCCTGTTGCCATTCAAGAGGCTGCACCGGCTGATGCCAATGAAGTGTTTGGTAATCCCAGAAACTTCCCGATGCTTTGGAAGAAAACCAAAAGACCAGACCCAACTATAAAACAAGCAGACACAGTCTTTCCCGCAACCACAACCGTTAAACCAAAATAATTATGGCAGACCCTATTGTTGTCCCTCAACCCTCTCAGAAATATAGCCCGCGCAACTCTGCGGCTGACTTTCTTGAAAAAGTGATGAAGCCAGAGATGGCAACACCCGAACCCGCTCCTACACCACCGCCAGAGCCGAAGCCATTACCTAATCCGGTAATACCGCCAGAGGTAAAGTCTGTTGTTGAACCAAAGGCTGAACCCGTTGCCGCGCCTGTAGAGGTTAAGATACCGAAGAACCAAAAAGACTGGGAGGCTTACAAGTCGGCGGAGAAGGCCAGACTTTCAGAGAAGGAAGCCGAAATTGCGAAGTGGAAGAAGGAAGCCGAAGAAGCACGCAAAGCCCCACCCGTGTCCACTGTTACTGACGATGACCCGCGTATCCTTTCAACCAAAAAAGAACGTGATGAATTGAGTGAAAAACTACGTTTGGTTGATATTACGCAACATCCCAAGTTCAAGGCGTATTATGATGGAAAGACTGATGCACAGATTAACATGGCAAAGCGCATAGTAGGTTCAGAGAACGCCGAGGCCATTGCTACCCTTCTCAAGTTGCCGGACAATGACTATCGGCAAGGCAAGATTGAGGAATTGGTTTCTACACTATCACCAATCCAACAATCTCGTGTGGCTGGTGTGTTAAACTCTCTCAACGAGATTGATATTGAGCGTGACGGTCAGATTGAACAGGCCAAGAAAGATTACGTCAGGTATCAGGAAGATGCCAAGCTAAAGTCTGAAAGCCAACAGAAAGAGAATCTAACAAAAGCCGAGGCCGCCTTTACTTCTGTCCTATCCACATTGCAAAACCCCAAGGACAAGGATGGGCTGTTCATATTCCAGAAACAAGAAGGGAACGAGGAATGGAATAAGGGTGTAGATGAAAGAACGAATTACGCCAAGGAGATGTTATTTGGAAAACATGACCCGCAAATGTTGATTCGGGCTGCGCTGCACGCTGCTGCCCTTCCCGGAGTGGTCAAGAGTTACCAGACAGCTTTGGACAAAATCAATACCCTAGCCGAACAGGTTAAGGGGCTGTCAGTGGCACAGCCTAGAGTTGAGGTTAGAACCACACCCGAAGGTGGAGAAAAATCTCCTACCGCCAAGCGAGACGTAAAAGGCAAGTTTCTAGGGGGTCGTGACCAAGCTAAAGGCTGGATTGACAGTATCAATCAAACAGCAGAGGCAGAGTAAAGGTTGACAAGTAGTCAGTTTGTAGTAGGTTATCTATGTGAAGCCCGATAACCACAAATTAGCCGTTGCCTTTCCTAGTTCGCTTGCGGGCTTCACAACTTCCTTGCGGACGAAGATTGGCAACGGTATTTCTTTTTATGCAAGGCATATTCACTGACCTCACTGGTAGAATCTTCACCAACCTTTTAGTTCTTGGCCGTGCGCCAAAAGGCAAGTCTTACGATTCAAAATGGGAGTGTATTTGCAAATGTGGCACTCCTAGAATTGTGTATGGAATGATGTTGACTAACCACAAGACTAAGTCTTGCGGATGTTATTGTAGAGAAATAATGAGCAAACGCCAAACCAAGCATGGTATGAGTCGAAATAAAAAAGGCAATGAACAAATCGCGGAATATGTTTCTTGGATTGGGGCAAAGGGAAGATGTTTCAACACTTTTAATAACAAGTATCACAACTACGGCGGTCGAGGAATAACTATGTGCGAACGTTGGCATCGCTCATTCCGTGCTTTTTACAGAGATTTGGGACAATGCCCTCCAAATCACTCGATTGATAGGGTAAATAACAATGGTCACTATTCATGTGGTAAATGTCCACAATGCCTTCAAAACCATTGGATTTTCAACTGCAAATGGTCAACACCCAAAGAACAAGCAAACAATCGTCGCGTTCGTAGAAATAATCCTATTTGACAAAACTTATTAGCTGTGCTTTATTCCAACTAAGCACTTAGGATTCCGCAAGAAAAGCGGAGGGTTGGCCTAAAACCTTGTAGGCTATTCTAAATCTTACCGTCTGGTATCAGACACGGGCTGCACTGCCGTTGACTTCCAGTGTATCAAAAACATTATCCATTGGTGTCTCGGCGTGTGCCGTTTTCTCTAATGGAAAACAGTCAAAATTTTAATCACT
>Ga0182011_10002464_pt1 | contig 15541 bp, 14 predicted proteins | sample 711E1DmetaG_FD_120481 | JGI IMG/M metagenome (GOLD analysis project Ga0182011, IMG submission 120481) | Permafrost microbial communities from Stordalen Mire, Sweden - 711E1D metaG | ecosystem: Environmental > Terrestrial > Soil > Wetlands > Permafrost | place: Sweden: Stordalen | collected... | reverse complement strand
GGGGGGAGGTATCGCGATCTCGTCCGGTGAGAGAAACGGGTGGTGGTCCCGCTTCTTTTGAAAGAAGCGGGGCCGCCCGTTCAACGAGGTCAGTCTGTCACAATGACGAGGTAGTTTTCCTGCCAGAACCTTCCGGGACTCGTGATCGTCAACTCGGAGCCCTTCTCTGGTTTCTGCGTTGCGGCAAAGAGCTCCGCACTCCGCCGGGGGAGTATCTCTTCGATCCGCCCGTTGACCAGGATCGTCGCGTCCTTTGTTTTGTCAATCGGCGTGAAATTTGATTGATCAGCATTGCTGTTCATGATCGTCGTCGAACCGAGGAGTCCCCAGAGGAATCCGCCCTCATCGGTGATGATCCCCTTCTTCCGGAGCTCGTCCCGTGTCCCTATCACGTAGAAAGCCGTGTTCAGCGTCCTCTGCTGGTCGCCGATCGTGGTCTCCTTCTGTTCGAGCAGCTTTGTCTTCTCCGCCATTGTTGCCTGCAACCCCTCGACCTTTGCCTGCAGCTGCGCGATGGATTGCTCGCGCTCCAGTATCGAGGCCTTGAGGTTCTCGACCAGCGTATTGAGTCCCGCGATCTGCCCCTTGAACTGCTTCATGCGCGACTGGATGGCGGCGACCTTCTTCCGGTTTTCCTGCAGCGACGATCCGATTTCGTTGATGTTCTGGATCAGCCTGTCGCGCGACTGAGCGTTTGTGTACTGGGGAGGGCCTTCGACTCCCGTGGCGCCTTTCTTGAGCACCCCTTCCTTGATCCGGGCTTTCTCCAGGTCTGTGTAGACTTCATTGACCGACTTCATGACTTGTTCGAAATACGCATCCCGATCCGTGATGTCCTGCTGCATCGATGTGCGGGCGTTTTGAGCCTCTGCAAGCTGTTTCTGAATCTCTTCCTTCTCCTTATTGTTATTGCACCCGACGACAAGCAGGGCGCACAACGCGATTGCCCCGAGCTGAATCTTCATACTGTCACCTCGCCTTGTGGATTGATGCCCGGTCATTTCGCCGTCCCGCCTCAGGCGGGACTCCGGACGATGCCGGGATCAGGTAGCAGTGTATGTATCTCCCCGGTCAGGAACAATCGGGAACGTGATGTATTCACATCGTCCCCTTGGCGTTTTCTTCCCTAGGGACAATGCTGTAGGGTTCGGGGGGGGGCTCCCTCCCGGCGGGATACGCCGGCCCTTTATGAGCCGGATTTGATGAGTCCGAGATTGATGGCATGCCGGACAAGACCGGCGGTATCGTGAATGTTCAGTTTCTGCATCAGATTGGCGCGGTGAGTGTTGACAGTCCGAAAGCTGAGGAAAAGTGCCTCCGCAATCTGACGGTTCGTGTATCCCTTTGCGATGTACTGCAGGACTTCCATTTCCCGATTCGTCAGTTGCTGGCCTGCTGCGTCGTCCCGTTTCTCCTCCGGATGATTGTGCGTGTTCCCTTCGCTTGCCCTCTTCATAAACCCGTCCACGATGAGCTTCGAAATCCCGGGGCTGAAGAATCGCTCGCCGGCCATCGCGGACCGGACCGCCTCGAATATCTCTTTCCTGCTCGCGTTCTTCAGGAGGTAACCGCTGGCCCCGGCTCGCAGGACGTGAAACGCATATTCCTCGTCCTCATGGACCGTCAGAATGATGACGTTTGTCCCGGGATGGTTCTGTTTGATGAGCTTTGTCGCCTCGATCCCGTCCAGTTTCGGCATCGAGATATCCATGAAGACGACGTCCGGCTTCTGTTTTGCAACGAGCCGCACGGCTTCCTCGCCGTCGGCGGCTTCCCCGGTGACCGAGAATTCCGGGTGGGTCCTCAGGAGCATCCGCAGTCCGCTCCGGACGACGTCATGGTCATCCGCGATGAGTATCCGGGTCTTCTTCACGTGTGGCCTCCACTGGCAATGGTAATGTGACGGTGACGGTTGTTCCCGTGCCGGATGTCGACTCGATGCGAAACGTCCCGCCGAGCAGCTCCGATCGCTCCCGCATCGACATGAGTCCCATGCCGTGACCCTCGCCTCTGGCGCGGGCGGCATCCGTTTCATCGAAACCCGTCCCGTCGTCGGAGACGGTCAGCTGGATGGACATGTCCTGGCGCTCGAGGTGCACTTTCGCGTTGCCGGCATGCGAGTGTTTGGCGGTGTTGGAGAGCGCCTCCTGTGCGATCCTGTACAGGGCGATCTCGATGTGGGTGTCCACGGGCCCCGGGGGGGCATTCGCTTCGCGGAACGAAATGCGGACCGCGTGGAGCTTTTCGAATTCCTTGCAGAGCATCCTGAGCGCGGTCACAAGTCCGAAGTCGTCAAGAACGCTCGGACGGAGATTCGAGGAAATCCGCTGTACCTCGGTGATTGCCCGGTCCAGTTCCTGGTTGATGACGCGCAGGCCCCGGACCATCCGTTTGTTGGCTGGTTCTGCGCCGCCCGCAAGCACCTCGACCCTGAATTTCATTCCGCTCAGCCGCTGGCAAATGTCGTCGTGCAGCTCGCGCGATATGCGTTCCCGTTCCTCCTCCTGGGCGCGCTGGACCGATATCGCGTAGGCACGCAGGCCTGCCGACCGCTCCCGCTCGGCATGCTCCAGCTGTGCGGTCATGAGGTTGAACGCATCCCCGAGCGACCTGAGCTCATCGCTTGAGCTGATCTCCACTCTGCGGAGCTCTCCCCCCTGGGCCACCCTGTGCATCACCGATGCGAGCTCGCGTATCGGGGTGGTAATGCTTTTCGTCGCGAGTGCGCCCCCGAGCAGTCCCGCAACGACGCAGGCAAGAACCGCGATGGCTATGCGCGTGTTCGCCGCCGCCTCCGTGCTCAGGACATCCTCTTTCGCCTGAGCCAGGTTCTTTTCCGTGCGCAGTTCGAGCCGGTCGTTCAGGATCGTCCCGAGGTCCGTGTACGCGAGCACAAACGCGGCCAGCTTCTGCGTCCGCTCCTTATGTTCATCGGCGATGACCTGTGCGAGTCCCGTGCAATGCCCGGAGAGGAGGGCGAGCCTCCCCGTCCACTCTTTTTCTTCCGAGGAGATGGTGACATTCCGGTAGATATCAAAGTAGCGCTGGAATTCACTTCCGGCGCGGTGAAGTCGCGATTCGAATTCAGGCTCACCGGTGACGAGGAAACTTCCGAGCGATTTCGTCATCGCGTTGGCGTTGACCTCCATCTGGAGTGCGGCCTGTTCCCGTCGGTAGGCGAGGGGGTCGTCCGCCTTGATGGAGGAGACGATCCTGTCTTTGAGGAGGCCTTCGATCTCGTCCACTTCCTTCAGCAGTGCGGACATATTCCGGCTCTGAAGGTTCCGGAGCTCGATCTGGTCGGCCGCCTGGGCGCAAAACTCCTTGAATCCCTGCCGGAGCTTTACGCCGGGATCGGCGCCGCCGGCAGCCCCGTATTTCCGGTCGGACTCCTCGAATGCGTTCCGGGAGGTCTGGAACGATTCCATGAATCCCGCATCCCCCGTCGAGAGGAAACCGAGCGTGGCAAGTCCGGTTTGTTCGAGACTGGATTCCATCCCGTGAACGGCAGTGTTCACAGGCTCACGCACCTCCGTGATCTCCCTGATCTTGTCGCTCACGACGCGCGACTGCAGGTAGGACACCAGCCCGATGGCGATGCAGAGCATGACCATCGTTCCTATCCCTGCGCCCAATTTTGTTCCGATAGTCGGCATATCTCTCCGCTCTCCGATGAACTGTCACATCGTGCCGCCCTTTGTCCGCCGTCCGCCTCTCATGAATATATGGTAGTTTTTGATGAAACCCTGACACCAGGCAAAGCCGCACGCATGCCCGATCCCGTGATCGACCATTTCCTTGACTTTCTGGGGTAAATCAGTTAAATTTTCAATTCAGGGTCATAACGCCTCCTTCAGGAGACGGAAATTCATCACGCGAGAGTCCATTCCTTGGGAAAAGGTCCACAGCAGGCGTCGGGGGAAGACCTGAAGGTGCAGGAAAAGCTGCGGACGGGTGGTGAAATACCCTGCCATATCGCCATCATTATGGATGGCAACGGCCGCTGGGCCAAGAAACGGGGGATGCCCCGGATCGCCGGACACACCGAAGGGGTCGAGTCGGTACGGGACACGGTGGAGGTGTGCGGGCAGCTCGGCGTGAAGTACCTGACGCTCTACGCATTCTCGACGGAGAATTGGAAACGGCCCCAGGAAGAAGTGTCGCTTCTTATGCGACTGCTCCTGAAAGCACTGAAGGACGAGACCGACAGGCTCAACACAAACAACGTTCGCATCCAGGCGATCGGCGAGATCGCCGCCCTCCCGCAGGAAGTCCAGAACGAACTCCTGGAAGACATACAGAAGACGAAAGACAACACGGGTCTCACACTGATTCTTGCGCTCAGTTACAGCGGGCGCTGGGATCTCACCCGCGCGGTCAGGAAAATAGTGCACGAGGCCGCCGGGCGCGGGATCACCGCGGAGCAGGTGACGGAGGAGCTTCTGGGCTCATTCCTCTCCACGGCGGGGATCCCCGACCCTGATCTGCTCATCCGGACCAGCGGAGAGTTCCGGATCAGCAATTTTCTCCTCTGGCAGCTGGCCTACAGCGAGATTTATATCACACCGAAATTCTGGCCGGGCTTCCGGCGCGACGAGCTCTATGCGGCGGTGCGTGATTACCAGAAGCGGGAAAGGCGGTTCGGGATGGTCAGCGAACAGGTCCGTCCGGCTCCCCCCGAAGAGGCGCGGTTCAGCAGGCTCATCAAGAGTGTCACAGGACTCTGACATGAAGACGACGGCAATGGTGCTGGTGGTTGCAGGATCTGTCCTGTGTTCCTCGCTCAGCGCGCAACAGAAGGCGCCTCCCCAGGAGGTCTTCAAGATCCTCGGAGTCTCCGTCGAAGGCAATTCGCTTGCCGACCCGGCGGCAATTATCGCCAACTCCGGCCTGAAGGTCGGAGATGAAGTCACCATTCCCGGCGACCAGGTCGGACAGGCAATCCGGCGGCTGTGGGGACTGAAACTGTTCGACGACGTGCAGGTCTCGATCGACAGGCGGGCGGGGAACGGGATCTATGTGCTCCTTGCGGTCAGGGAACTTCCGCGGTTTGATCATACGGAATTCGTCGGCCGCAAAGAAGTGAGCGAAGACGATATCAACAAGAAGATCGGGCTTGTCAAGGGGCAGGTCTTCCAGCCGCAGGAACCCATACGTATCCAGAAGGAAATCAAGAAGCTTTACGAGAAAGAAGGATACCTTCTGGCGGTGATCAAGGTCGAGGCGGTCAGGCTGGACACCCTGAAGAACCGCGTCACGCTCAGGATCACGATTGATGAGGGGAACGAAGTCCAGGTCGACCATATCAACTTCCAGGGGAACAGTGCCTTCACCGACGGTGACCTGCGCGGGGCCATGGACGAGACCTCGGAGAAGAAATGGTGGAAGTTCTGGTCTTCTGCGAAGTTCGACAGGAAAAAATACGGCGAGGACAAGAAGAAGATACTGGAATTTTACCAGAAAAACGGGTACCGCGACGCGCAGGTCCTGGGAGATTCAATCTGGTACTCGGAGTCCAAGGAGAACATGGACATCCTCATCCGTGTGAAGGAGGGGGCGCAGTACAGGATCCGCCGCATCACCTGGCAGGGGAACACCGTCTATTCCGCGGACGAGCTCAACCAGCGTCTCGGGATGATCCCCGGGGAAATCTACAATCAGGAGAAGTTCGACCACAATCTCCGCGGCAACGAATCTCAGAATGACGTGGCGTCGCTGTACCTGGACAACGGGTACCTCAGGGTGAACATGGAGCCGACCGAAACGCGGGTGGGTGACGACTCGGTCGATATCACGATCAACGTGTACGAGATGAACCAGTTCAAAATCGGCCACGTCAGCATCCGGGGGAACACCAAGACGCAGGAGAAGGTGATCCGGCGCGAGCTCTATACGAGGCCGGGGGATTATTTCAGCCGCGCGGCGATAATGAGGAGTATCCGCCAGCTTTCTGTCCTCAACTACTTCAACCCGGAGAAGATCAAGCCCGACTACAACCTGGTGGACGACAAGACGGTCGATCTGGCATACGACGTCGAGGAAAAATCGAGCGACAATATCAACGCTTCGGTCGGGTACAGCGGGGCGTTCGGGGTGACCGGGGCTCTCGGGTTCACGATCAACAACTTCTCCATCAGCGAACCGCTCACCGGCGGTGCGGGGCAGATCCTGAACTTCGAGTGGCAGTTCGGCGAGGGGTCGCGGTTCAGGACATTCAGCCTCGGGTTCACGGAGCCGTGGCTGATGGGGGAGCCGACGCTCCTCGGGGTGACGCTGTTCGACACCCGCCAGATCTACGGGTTCGACCTGCAGCAGACCGGTGCGTCGATACGGATCGGCCGCCGCTTCAAATGGCCCGACGATTTCTTCCGGGGTGACTGGATCCTGAACGGCCAGTTCAACAACGTGCGCGCCGGCGAGGGTATCTACAGGGAGGGGGTGTCGCAACAGGTGAGCATCACCCAGATCATCACCCGGAACAGCATCGACAATCCGGTCTTCCCGACGTTCGGCTCCAACGTGTCGCTCTCGATTCAGATGTCCGGGGGGCCGGCCCTTCCCGGGAACATCAACTTCACCAAGTGGATATTCTCGTCGGAATGGTACCTCCCGATGTTCAACAGCACGCGGGTGGCGTTGTACTGGAATTCGATGTACGGCTACCTCGCCCCCATGGGCTCGTCCCTGATCAACCCGATCGATGAGTTCATCATGGGGGGGACCGGGCTCGGGTATGTGGCCACGACGCCGCTGCGGGGATACGACGACCAGTCCATCGGCGTCCGCAACGCCGCCGGGACGGTGGCGTACGGCAACGTGATGACCAAGCAGACTCTGGAGTTGAGGCTTGCGGCGGCGCTCAACCCTATACCGATCTATTTCCTCCTGTTCGCGGAGGGGGGGAACGTTTTTCCGGCCCTCTCGGAGGCGAATTTCTTCGATCTGAAACGCTCGGCCGGCTTCGGCGCCCGCATCCAGATTCAACCGATCGGTTTGCTCGGGTTTGATTACGGCTACGGATTCGACAGCGTCGTGCCCGGCACGACAAACGCATCCGGGTGGCACTTCCATTTCCAGTTCGGCCGTGGTTTCTAAAATCGTCATTGCGAGGCATAGTCATTGCGAGCGGAGCGAAGCAATCTGCGTGCCGAAGCTATCTCGACAAAGTTCCAAACTCAAAATCCAAAATCTCACATTGAGGATCTCGTGAAAAAACTCTCTCTCCTTTTGATCGGCGCGGCATTCATCGCCTCCGCCACTACGGCGGGCGCGCAGCAGCGCATCGCCTTCGTGAATTCGACAAAGATCTTCCAGGAGCTTCCGGCGGCGCAGGAAGCTCAGCGGAGGATCGACGGGATCGGCAAGCCGATGCAGGATTCCCTCGAGGCCATGAAAAAAGACCTCCAGGACAAATATGCGGAGTACCAGAAGAAGGAATCGCTGTACAACGACGCCACGAAGAAGAGCGAACAGCAGAAGCTGCTCGAACAGGAGCGGGCGGTCCAGGAATACCAGTTGACCCGGTTCGGCCAGGAGGGCTTGCTGGCCAGAAGGTCCGAGTCGATCATCAACCCGATCCGCGACAAGATCAAGACGGCGATCGGGGCGGTCGCCAAAGAGCTGAAGTACAATTTCGTGTTCGACAAGACCGAGCAGATCCAGATCCTTCTGTACGGCGATCCGAAAGACGATATCACGTTCAAGGTCATCGACAGGCTTCGTCGCGATTAGCACACACCCGGAGGGGGAAGGAATGAGACGACTAGCGGTGGTCGTGGTCCTCGCGCTGGCATGTGCGGGGGCCGCAGCGCAGATGAAGATCGGTCATATCAACTCCGAGACGATCATGCAGACGCTCCCGGAGGCGATCGACGCCCAGAAATCGATTGATGCGCTCGTGGCCGGCTGGGAAGCGGACCTGCAGAAGATGCAGGCGGACTGGAAGAAGAAGTTCGACGAGTTCGACAAGCGGAAGCTGATCCTCACGGATCAGGTCCGGGCTGACCAGGAGCGCGAGCTCCGCGAGCTCGACCAGAGCATCACCGATTTCCGCAACAAGAAGTTCGGGCAGAACGGCGAGCTGTTTCAGAAGCAGGGCGAGATCATGAAGCCGGTTCAGAACAAGATGTTCCACGTCCTCGAGGAAGTCGCCAAGGACGACGGGTACGATTACATCTTCGACAGGAGCGGCGAGATACTGGTCCTGTATGCCAACGACAAGTACGACCTGACCCAACGTGTCCTGCAGCGCATGCAGACGTTCGGGAAATAATCCGTCACTCCGCCCATGATGACCGTCCGTGACATCGCGGCCGTGCTCGGCTCCGCCGTCGAAGGAGATGCCGCGACGGGGATCGGGCGGGTCGCCAAGATTGAAGAGGCGGCCCCCGGCGACATCACTTTCCTGGCCAACCCGAAATACAAGAAGCACCTCGAGTCGACGCTGGCCTCCGCCGTGATCATCGGCAGAACCGTGGAGACTCCGGCGCGGACCGGCCGGTCGCAGCCGGTGTTCCTCCGCGTGGACGATCCGTATACGTCGTTTCTGAAGGTCCTCCTCCTTTTTAACCCTCCAGGCGATCCTCTTGCTCCCGGGATCCACCCCACGGCCGTTGTCGAGCCCGGTGTGAATCTCGGCACGGATGTCCGCATCGGGCCCCATGTTGTGGTGGGGGAGAGGTGCCGGATCGGGGACGGAACGATGATCCTTGCAGGGACCGTGATCGGCCGGGATGTCACCGTCGGTGCGCGAACGCTCCTGTATGCCAATGTGACCGTCCGCGAAGGGTGCAGAATCGGTGACCGGGTGATCATCCACCCGGGGGCAGTCATCGGGAGCGACGGTTTCGGTTTCGCGCCGAAACCGGACGGATCGTACGAAAAGATTCCCCAGCTCGGCATCGTGGTGGTGGGGGATGACGTCGAGATAGGCGCAAACTGCACGGTGGACCGGGCAACCATGGGCGAGACGCGCATCGACAACGGTGTGAAGCTCGACAACCTGATCCAGGTGGCCCACAACGTTGTCATCGGCGAGAACACGGTGATTGCCGCACAGGCGGGGATCTCGGGAAGCACAAGGATCGGCAAGCGTAACATGATCGGCGGCCAGGTCGGATTCTCGGGCCATCTGGCCATTGCCGACGATTCGAAATGGGGAGCACAGTCCGGCGTCCACCGTTCGGTCCCGGCGGCCGGGGGGACGTATATGGGGACTCCTGCCGTGTCCTTCCGGCTGGCGTCGCGCATCATGGGCGCCATGCCCCAGCTTCCGGACGCCCTGGCGGAAATCCGCGGATTGCGCTCCGAAGTTGAAGCCTTGCAGAGAGAAATTGAGAAATTGAAGTCCAGGTCGTGAGCGCAATCCAACGGGTCACAGATCACCGGAACCTCCATGCTCGTACAGCAGCACACGATTAAGCAGCCGGTGTCGATCAGCGGCATCGGTCTCCATACCGGGAGCATATCGACGATGACGTTCAAGCCGGCCCCGGAAAACTACGGGATCCGGTTCCGGCGAATCGACCTCGGGGGCTCCCCCGAGGTGCCGGCGGACGTGGACCACGTCGTCGATATTTCCCGGGGCACCACGATTGAGGTGGGCGAGGCCCGGATCCACACCGTGGAACATGTTATGGCGGCCCTGGTGGGGCTCCAGGTCGACAACGTCCTTATCGAACTCGACGCCAATGAGCCTCCCGTGGGGGACGGAAGCGCAAAGCCCTATGTCGATGTCCTCCTGCAGGCGGGCTTCGAGAAGCAGAAGGCTCCGAAAGACTACCTCATCATCGACCAGACGGTCCACTATCACAACGAAGAGAAGAAGGTTGACATCGTCGCGCTGCCGACGGACGATTACCGCATCACCGTCATGGTCGACTACAACAACCCCGCGCTGGGGAGCCAGCATACGGGCCTCTTTAACCTCGAGAAGGAGTTCATCGAGGAGTTTGCCCCCTGCCGGACCTTCTGCTTTCTCCATGAGATCGAGGTGCTGCACTCGCAGGGACTCATCCGGGGAGGGAACCTCGACAATGCGATCGTGATCGTCGACAGGGATCTCGACCAGGCGGAGATCAAACGCATCTCCACGAAGCTCGGGATCAAGGATGCCGTCATCCTCGGGAGCAGCGGTGTCCTGAACAACCGGCCTCTCCATTTCCCGAATGAACCGGCGCGCCACAAGCTCCTTGACGTCATGGGCGACCTCGCGCTCATCGGCGTCCCCCTGAAGGCCCAGATTCTTGCCGCCCGCCCCGGCCATGCCAGCAACATAGAATTCGCCCGGATGGTGCGCAAGCTCTACCAGCAAAAGAAACTCATCCGGCGATATCAGCACGAGCGGAAAGAGGGAGTGGTCTTCGACATCAATGCGATAAAGAAGATCCTGCCGCACCGCTATCCCTTCCTCCTCATCGACAAGATCATCGAGTTCCAGATGGACGAGAAGATCGTCGGTGTGAAGAACGTGACGGCGAACGAGCCGTTCTTTGAGGGACACTTCCCGGGCCGCCCCGTGATGCCCGGCGTCCTCATCCTGGAAGGGATGGGGCAAACGGGGGGAATCCTCCTCCTGAACGGCATCGAGAACCCGGGCGACAAGCTCGTGTTCTTTATGGCGATCAACAACGCCAAATTCCGGAAGCCGGTCCTTCCGGGGGACCAGCTCGTTTTCGAATTGACGATGGTGAGCCGGAAAAGCAGGGTCTGCCAGATGAAGGGCCTCGCCTTCGTCGACGGGACACTCGTTGCCGAGGCCGAGCTCCTTGCGTCGATCGTTCCCCGCAATGAGGGACCACAGGAGGCGCCGGGCGGGAACGCCGGACAACCGGATTCCCTCCCCGGGTCCACCACCAAAATGAACTGACCTCTCATGAGCATTGCCATTGATCCCCGTGCCGCGGTGAGCCCGAAGGCCAGCCTCGGCACGAATGTCTCTATAGGCCCATTCACCATCGTTGAAGCAGGCGCGGTGATCGGCGACGGCAGCACCGTCGGCGGGAATGCGCTGATCGCGCTTGGGGCGCGGATCGGGAAGGACTGCCGTATCCACCACGGCGCGGTCGTCGGCCATGCGCCCCAGGATCTCAAGTACAACAATGAGCCGTCGACCTGTGAGATCGGTGACAGGACCACCGTCCGGGAGTACGCCGTTTTGCACCGGGGGACCGGGGAGGGGGGGCGGACGGTGATTGGACGCGACTGCTTTCTCATGGCCTTCTCGCACATTGCCCACGACTGTGTGCTCGGCGAACATGTCATCATGGCGAACGCGTCGATGCTCGCGGGCCATGTCAACGTGGAAGACTGGGTGACGATCGGGGGAATCACGCCGGTTCACCAGTTCGTCAGCATCGGGCAACACGCGATGATTGGCGGGGGTCTGCGTGTCCCCAAGGACGTCCCTCCATACATCCTTGCGGGAGGAGAGCCCGCGGTGTTCGAAGGGCTGAATTCGATCGGACTCAGAAGGCGCGGATTCGTCCCCGGTGTCATCGACGCACTCGATCACGCTTACACGCTCATCTACAGATCCGGGCTCAACGTCTCGCAGGCGGTGGCGCGGATCAGGGAGGATGCGTCGCTTGCCGGTGTCAGGGAGGTGCAGAATGTTGTTGAGTTCATCGGGAAGAGCAAACGGGGGATCATTTCCGCCCCGCGCGCCAGGCACTGAGCGATGCCCTTCCCACTCTGGACATTCATCGATTCGGGCGAGCAGACGGGCGCCGTTAATATGGCATTCGATGAGTCGCTCGCCCGCGCCCTGGCAGCCGGCGGGGGGACTCCGTCGCTCCGCCTTTTCCGGTGGCTGCCGTGGGCGATCTCCCTCGGGCACAACCAGGCGGCGGAGGAACTCGACGCGGCGCGCTGCGCCGCGGACGGCGTCGATATCGTCCGCAGGCCGACCGGCGGACGCGCGATACTCCACGCCGAAGAGCTCACCTACAGCGTTGTGATGCCGGCAGGCAGGAAGAGCATCCTTCAGGTGTACAACGAGATCAGCGGTGCGCTCGTGCACGGTCTCGCCCTCTACGGCGTTGAGGTCGCACTCCAGAAGTCCCAGCCTGATTTTGCAAAGGAATACCGCTCGTCCTCCTCCATCCCCTGTTTCGCAAGCTCCGCCCGCTATGAAATTGAATGGCACGGGCGGAAGCTCGTCGGGAGCGCGCAGCGACGGTTTACCGGGCCGGCGGGCGACGTGGTCCTGCAGCACGGGTCGATCCTCTGCGGGGACGCTCACCTGCGCCTTGCCGGCTACCTGGCGGCTTCCGTTGCGGAGGCGCGCGACAGGATCCTTGCCACCCTCCGTGAAAGGACGGCCGATCTGCGAATGATCACCGGTGGACCGGTGAGCATGGACCGTCTCGGCGGGTGCATACGCCGGGGATTCGAAGAATCGTGGGGGGTGAACTTCACGGCTCCTGCGGGCATCCACACACAAACGGCATGAGGGACCCATGAGCACGGCACAGAAGACATCCGGGCGCGTCGTGACGACAAAAACCGTCATGACGATGAAGCGGGCGGAAGAGAAGATCGCGATGCTCACGGCCTACGATTTTCTTACGGCCAGGTACCTCGATCAGGTGGGGATAGACATCATCCTGGTCGGGGATTCGGTCGGAAACGTCGTGCAGGGTCACGAGACGACGCTTCCCGTGACAGTGGACGATATGATCTACCACGCCAAGGCTGTCAAACGCGCGGTGAAGAACGCCCTGATCGTCGTGGATATGCCCTTCATGTCGTACCAGAACACCATCGAAGAGGCCGTGCGGAATTGCGGCCGGGTAATGAAGGAAGTCGGCGTGGGAGCAGTGAAGCTCGAGGGGGGGGAGTATGTTGCCGGGATCGTCAGGCATCTTGTGAAGATAGGCATTCCGGTGATGGGACACCTCGGACTCACCCCGCAGGCGATCAACAGATTCGGGACGTACGAGGTGCGGGCGCAGGACAAGCGTGAAGCCGCGCAGCTTCTGCAGGATGCGAAGATACTCTCGGATGCCGGAGTGTTTTCCCTGGTTCTCGAGAAAATACCCGCGGGGCTGGCGCGGAAAGTGACGGCGGCGATCGAAGTCCCCACGATCGGCATCGGCGCCGGACCCCACTGCGACGGACAGGTTCTCGTGGTGCACGACATGCTCGGCCTGACCGAGGAATTCAGACCCCGGTTCGTGCGGCGGTATTCGGAGATGGCGGACACGATGCGGGGAGCGTTCCGTCGCTACATCAGCGATGTGAAATCGAAGCAGTTTCCGACGATGAAAGAGAGTTATTAGCCCTCTTTTCCAGAAGCATTGATCGAGCCTCTGAATGTCCTTCCATGTCCTGATTTCCAACGACGACGGCATCGACGCCCCCGGGATACTTGCCCTCGTGCTTGAAATGAAGAAGATCGCCATCGTGACAGTGGTGGCACCCGACAGGCAGCAGAGTGCGGTGGGGCACGCGATCACGATGAATTACCCCCTGCGTACTGTCCCTGTCAGGAAGAACGGAGAGTTTTTCGGCTATGCTGTGGACGGGACCCCCGCGGACGCCGTCAAGCTTGGCGTCCGGTTCCTGCTGAAGGAAAAGCCTGACCTCCTGATGTCCGGCATCAACCACGGCTCGAACACGGCGATAAATATATTGTATTCCGGCACCGTCTCTGCGGCCACGGAGGGAACCATCCTCGGGATACCTTCCATCGCGGTCTCGCTGACCACGCACGACCAGGCCGATTTTTCCTACGCGGCGAAATTCGCCGCACGGCTTGCCGGGCGTGTCGTGGCGGAGGGACTCCCGCAGGGGACGCTCCTCAATGTCAACGTCCCCGCCGTGCCGGAGGAAAAGATCTCGGGAGTGCGGGTCACCCGCCAGGGGAATTCCTCGTGGGAAGATACGTTTGATGTCCGGCGCGACCCTGCCGGGAGGGAATACTTCTGGCTCACGGGGAGCATGGCGATCAGGGATACAGACCCGGAAACCGACCAGATCGCCGTCCGCGAGAACTTCATTTCGGTGACTCCCATTCACTACGAATTGACGGACCTGACACAGCTCGAGCGGATGAAGCACTGGTCCCTGGGGGATCTCAAATAGAATTCATTTTCAATCTTCGATTTTCCATCCTCCATCTTCCATTAAATCTCTTTACGTGAATGAAAACAATCGGCGTGTACACGAGCGGCGGAGACGCACCGGGTATGAACGCCTGCGTGCGCGCGGTTGTGCGCGCCGGCCTGTATAACGGTTGCGAGGTGGTCGGCATACAGCACGGCTATGAAGGGATGATCGAGGGGAATTTCGTCGATCTGGGCGCCCGCTCGGTCTCGAACATCATTCAGCGCGGAGGGACGATACTCCGCACTGCCCGGTCGGAACAGTTCCGCACGGCCGAGGGGCGCGCGCGCGCGGCCGCGCATCTGAAGAAGGCGGGCATCGAGGGGTTGGTGGCGATCGGGGGCGATGGCACGTTTCAGGGAGTCGTCCGTCTTATTGAGGAACACGGTGTGGCGGCAATCGGTGTGCCGGGGACGATTGACAACGACCTGTTCGGCACCGACTTCACGATCGGCTACGACACCGCGGTGAACACTGCGATGGAAGCGATCGACAAGATACGGGACACGGCCGCCTCCCACGACAGGCTCTTTTACGTCGAGGTGATGGGGCGGGACGCCGGGTTCATCGCGCTCGACGTCGGCATCTCCAGCGGTGCGGAATACGTTGCGATTCCCGAGACGACGACCAATGTCGGAGCGTTGAGAGAGTATCTGGAGAATTACAAGAAGGTGAAGTCCAGCGCGATCATCATCGTGGCGGAAGGGGAGGAGGAAGGGGGCGCGTTCAGCCTCGCGGAGAAAATCAAGGACACCGCCGGATACGATTACCGGGTCTGCGTCCTGGGCCATATTCAGCGCGGGGGAAGCCCGAGCGCCCGCGACAGGATACTTGCCAGCCGAATGGGTCTGGCGGCCGTCGATGGCCTCCTGGAAGGGCAGTCGAACGTTATGGTGGGAGACATACACGGGAAAATCGCCTACACCCCCCTTCGTGAGACGTGGTCTCAGCGAAAGGCGCTTGACAAGGATCTGTGGCGGCTTGCGAAAATACTCTCGACATGAAGATTCTGCTTGACTTTTGCCCCGAATCCACGTATAATATTAGCCCTCCCCTGATACTGCGACAATTCGCTTCAGGAAAGGTTGCAATAAAGCTTCTCAGCTCTTGACAAAGAGGGTTTCTAGTCGTATATTTAATGCCCGCTCAAAATGCGGCAGCCTCAAAAAGGCTGATGTTCTTTGAAAAATAGTGTGCATAGCCATACGTCAATCTTAGCAGAGTTAAACCTTGGCTAAGATTAGTTTCCGTCTTTTGTTTGGACGGGAGGTAATGTGGCCAAGCTTCAAACTCGAAACTTATAGTTTGAAATAAACTACAACGGAGAGTTTGATCCTGGCTCAGGACGAACGCTGGCGGCGTGCTTAACACATGCAAGTCTACGAGAAAAGGGTAGCAATATCCTGAGTAAAGTGGCGCACGGGTGAGTAACACG
>Ga0182011_10002462_pt1 | contig 15555 bp, 11 predicted proteins | sample 711E1DmetaG_FD_120481 | JGI IMG/M metagenome (GOLD analysis project Ga0182011, IMG submission 120481) | Permafrost microbial communities from Stordalen Mire, Sweden - 711E1D metaG | ecosystem: Environmental > Terrestrial > Soil > Wetlands > Permafrost | place: Sweden: Stordalen | collected... | reverse complement strand
GCGCGCCAGAGGCGGTCTTCAATGCGTGCGCTATATTGCGGCGCGCGGTCAGCGGGCGATGGCGCGGTGGCTTCCATGCGAAAGAAGCCGCCAAACATGTGACGAATGGGCTGTCCAAATCCCTCGGCGGTGTCCTGCATCCGCGCCGTCTGATGCGGGTAGCCACAATCCCAGGCAACCGTCTTGCGCGCGCGTCCGTGCGCAATCAGGCGCACCAACAGGTAGGTCACGCCGACGACGCCGACGATTCCAAGCAACAAAATCAGTCCACTGTACGAGGCTTGCTTCGATGCAATCGGCGCGATCCACCAGATCGAAGCCGTGGAATTGATCTTCTGGCCGAGCAGCATTCCCGTGACGCTCGACGCCGGACGCAGCGCAAGCTGTGGCATCACGCCGATCAGAATGCAGCCCAGCGCAAGCCACGCAAGACCGATTCGCTCCAGCCAATTTGCATCGTGCGCGTCGGCCAGCGTCTCCTCGCGTGGCTGTCCGAGGAAGACTACGCCGTAGAACTTCACCATCACATAAGCCGCCAGCGCCGCGGTCAGCGCGAGGACCGCCGCGCCTAGCGGGACAAACATATTGACGAAGGCGTGCGGAATCTGCGGCGTAAACAGAAACGATTGCAGCAGCAGCCACTCCGAGACAAAGCCGTTCAGCGGAGGCAGGCCAGCGATGGCCAGCGTACCAACCAGAGCCAGACTCGCCACCCAAGGCATGGGGCGAATCAGCCCGCCAAGCTTGCCCAGATTGCGATGCCCCGTCGCGTGCAACACAGAACCCGTGGTCAAAAATAGAAGACTCTTGAAGAGCGCGTGATTGAGCGAATGCACCAGCGCGGCGCAGAGTGCCAGCGCAGCAAACAGATGCAGGTTGCAGGTCTCGAACAGAATCGCAAGTCCGATGCCGGTGAAGATGATGCCGATGTTCTCAATCGACGAGTAGGCCAGCAGGCGCTTCATGTCTGTCTGCACCGAGGCGAAGATCGCTCCATACAGCGCGGAGAAGAGGCCGACCGCAAGCACCACCACGCCCCACTGCCAGTAGCGCAGATGCAGCAGGTCAAAGCTGACGCGCAGCATTCCGTAGACAGCGGTCTTCAGCATCAGGCCGCTCATCATGGCGGAGACCGGCGATGGTGCGGCGGGATGCGCCTCCGGCAACCAGACATGCAGCGGAACCAGCCCCGCCTTTGCGCCAAAACCCAGCAGCGCCAGCAGGAATGCGGTACTTGCCCAGAAGGGCATCAGTGAGGCGTTGCGCATGGCGTCGAAGGTGAACTGCCAACTTCCGCCCTGTAGCACGCCGAAGCAAAGCAGAATGCAGATTGCGCCGACGTGCGCGATCAAAAGATACAGAAAGCCAGCTCGGCGAATCTCGGGAATGCGGTGTTGCGAGACGACCAGAAAGTACGAGCTGAGCGCCATCGTCTCCCACGCAACCATGAAGAGGTAGGCGTCGTCGGCCAGCAGAACCACGGCCATGCTGGCGAGGAAGACGTGGTACTGCAATCCCATCAATCCCGGTGCAGTGCCTTCGCCCGCGCGAAAATATCCGGCAGAGAAGATCGAAATGCCCGTGCCAGCGCCACCCAGAAGCAGTAGAAAGAAAGCCGACAGCGCGTCCAGACGAAGGTGAAACGGTAGATCCGGCAGACCCAGCGGCAGCACCATTGCTTGCGACGCCTCGCCTGAGGCAAGAAAGACTCCTGCAAGAATTGCAATCAGCAAACAAACCAGCGCGCCCAGTGGGAACAGGACGTGCGCAACAAATCGGCTGCCACGAGGACGCAGCAGACCGGCAAAGCCCAACGCAATCCAGGCCAGAATCAGAAACACCAGAAATCGCAACTCGTGTTGAGGCACAGCCAACTGCAAGGCAGAGATCACCGAACCCCCTCGGTGGAGCTGCTGTCCATCTCGCCCAACAACTCCATCGCTTCCTTGAGATGCGTATAGAAGTACCGGCGCATGAGGGCAAGAACTTCAATAATCAGCGGATCGCGCACCGAGTAGAAGACCTGGTTGCCCGCCTTGCGGTTGACCACCAACTGCTTGGCGCGGAGCACAGACAGATGTTGCGAGAGATTGGCCTGCTCCATGCCCAGCTTCTCCATCAGCTCGCCAGCGGAGAGCTCTCCGTTGCCCAACAGTTCGATGATTGCGATTCGCTTGGGGTTGGCGAGGGCCTGAAAGATGTCGGCTTTGAAGCGACGCAGCGCGTCTTCCATGGACCACTCCAATACATATATATAAGAATATACGATCTATTGAATATACTATGCCGTTGATCTGACTTCTGTCATTTCTGGGCAACAGCGACATGCGTGTCCTTCGACTGCGTGGCTCACAATGAGGCCGTGAGCTGCTCCACTCAGCCTTACAGATTTGTTCTATGAGCATCTTCGGAATTGTGTAGACAAAATAGGGATTGTCATTCTGAGCGCAGCGAAGAATCCCCGCATTTCGCTCGTGCCGCCACACTTACCCTATGAGGAGAACTGCTCTAGGCCCAGTAGCTGCGGTCGAGGGTGCGGTACTGAATCGCCTCGGCGATGTGCTTGACGGCGATGTTATCTGCGGTGTCAAGGTCGGCGATGGTGCGCGCCACCTTCAGGATGCGGTCGTGGGCGCGGGCGCTGAGGCCCTGCTGCTGCATGGCGCGCTCCAGCAGCCGCTCGGCGTCGGAGTCGAGTTCGCAGAAGGTGCGAATCTGTTGGGTGTTCATCTGCGAGTTGGAGAAGATGGGTTTGGCGGTGCGCGCAGGGCCTTTGGTGGCGGACTGGGGCTTCGCAACAACGGCGAAGCGCTTGTGTTGCCGCTTGCGGGCGGTAAGGACGCGAGTGCGAATCTCGGCCGAACCCTCGGCGGAGGCTCCTCCGCGCAGCTCTTTGTACTGCACCGCCGGAACCTCAATGTGGATGTCGATGCGGTCGAGCAGCGGCCCGCTGACCTTGCTGACGTAGCGCTGGATCATGGGCGGCGTACACATGCACTCGCGCGACTTGTCGTTGAAGTAGCCGCAGGGGCAAGGGTTCATCGCCGCTGCCAGCATGAATCGCGCGGGGAAGCTGAGCGACATCGCCGCGCGCGCGATGGTGACGGTTCCATCCTCGAGCGGCTGGCGCAGGACTTCAAGAACGTTGCGCGGGAACTCCGGCAGCTCGTCGAGAAAGAGAAGGCCGTTGTGCGCTAGCGATACCTCGCCGGGGCGGGGAATCATTCCGCCGCCGATCAGGCCCGCGTCGGAGATGGTGTGATGTGGTGCGCGGAAGGGGCGATGGGTCACGAGGCCGCGATCTGCGTCCAGCACGCCAGCGACCGAGTGGATCTTGGTGGTTTCCAGCGCCTCTTCGAAGCGCAAGGGAGCGAGGATCGAGGGAAGGCGCTTGGCCAGCATCGTTTTGCCAGAGCCGGGAGGTCCGATCATCAGGATGTTGTGGCCCCCGGCGGCGGCGACTTCCAGCGCGCGCTTGGCCGCTTGCTGGCCGCGCACGTCCTTGAAGTCGTAGGGGAAGTGTTCCAATTCGTCCAGCAGGCTGGCTGCATCGCCCTTCAGCGGCATCGCCTTGATCGCGCCGTAGGTCGCGGAGTTGAGCAGCTCGCGCACTTCGTTGAGCGTTTGCACGGGATACACGTCGACGCCCTCGACCACAGCCGCCTCGCGCGCGTTCGAGGCAGGAATGACGAGGTTTTTGATGCCTTTCTCGCGCGCCGCAATAGCAATCGGCAACATTCCCTGTACGGCGCGAAGGGTGCCGTCGAGACCCAGCTCGCCGACCAAAAGGAAGTTTGAGATGTCCTTATTGGACAGCCCGCCATAAGCTCCGAGGATGCCGATGGCGATGGGAAGGTCAAAGCCCGAGCCTTCCTTCTTGATGTCGGCGGGCGCGAGGTTGATGGTGATGCGCGTGGGGGGAATGTCGAAGCCGGAGTTTTTGATGGCGGAGCGAACACGGTCGCGCGACTCGCGCACGGCTGCGTCGGGCAGGCCGACGGTGTTGAAGATCTCTTTCTCCATCACCACGCCGGAAAAGTCGACCTCGACGTCGATGATGTGTGCGTCGATGCCGTAAACCGCTGCGCTACGAGCTTTGAAGAGCATAGTTTGGCAACCTGAATCCAGCGTGTGGGTGGACGAAATGAGTTTAGCATCCGTGGCGCGCTAGAGTCGGACGGCGCAACGCAGCGGTAGGGCAAAAAACCTTTTGCTCATGCAATTGCCTTGATGTTTTGGTCGAGACGAAAGCCGCCGATGGGCTAAGATGGTACCGATGGCACAACTATCTGCAATTACACTTCTCTTTCCTGGTCAGGGCTCGCAGTCGGTGGGCATGGGCCGCGATCTTTATGACAAATTCCCCACCGCGCGCGCGGTCTTCGAGGAGGCCGACGAGGCACTGGGATTCTCGCTGTCGAAGGTCATCTTCAAGGGGCCGGAGGAGACGCTACGCCTCACCGAGCATACTCAGCCGGCGATTCTGACGGTTTCGACCGCCGCAGCGCGTGTGTTGACCGAGGAGCTGAAGCCGCTTGGTATTGCGCCAACGCTAGCCGCTGGTCACTCGCTGGGCGAGTATTCCGCGCACGTCGCGGCGGGGACGTTGAGTTTTGCCGATGCGGTGCGCGCGGTGCGGTTGCGCGGACGCTATATGCAGCTGGCGGTTCCGGCGGGCGAGGGCGCGATGGCCGCGGTGCTGGGGCTCGACCCGGCGCTGATTGCGACGATCTGCGAGCAGGTGACCGACAAGCTGACGCCGCTGCCCGGAGACGTGGCCGCTAAGGACTTTCAGCCAAAGCTGGCAGTGGTTTCGGCGGCGAACTTGAATTCGCCCGGGCAGACGGTGATCTCGGGCGCGGTTGGGGCGGTCGCGCAGGCGGCGGAGTTGTGCAAGAAGGCAGGCGCAAGGAAGACCGTGATGCTGCCCGTCAGCGCCCCCTTCCATTGCGCGCTGATGCAGCCCGCACAGGACAAGTTGGCGCAGGATTTGGCAGCAGTGGAGTTCCACACGCCGGTGTATCCGGTGGTGGCCAACGTCAACGCCAAGCTGATTACCACCGGCGACGCCGCGCGCGAGGCGCTGGTGCCGCAGGTAACCGGAGCCGTGCGCTGGGTCGAGTGCATCCAATTGCTGGTTGCACAGGGCGCGACGCAGTTTGTCGAGGTTGGCCCAGGACATGTGCTGGGCGGCTTGCTGAAACAGATCCTAGGCAAGGACGCCACCCCCGCGCTCAACGTAGAGGACTCAGCGAGCTTGAAGAATACGCTGGCAGCGCTTACAGCAAAGTAACGGCACACGAAAGACTAGAGAGTTTTAGGTATTGCTGTATACCAATTGGTTTGTCATTCCGCAGCGTAGCGAAGGAATCTGCTTTTTGCTCGATCCACAGCGGGCTGCACCATCACCGAAAATGCCATAGGTCTCTGACCGTGTGAATTTGTTCGATCCCACCCTCGCGGCAAGAACAAGTACGCCGTAAGGATGGGGCACCCAATGATGTACAACTTCAAGCGATCAGAGACCAAGGAGAATGCAGATGCAGGTTGGCGACATGGTCGAGGACTTTATGCTGCTGAATCAGGACGGGGTGAGCGTCTCGCTACGGGATCTGGCTGCCAAGCCCGTCGTCCTCTTCTTCTACCCGCGAGCCGATACGCCGGGCTGCACGCTGGAGTCCTGCGGATTCCGCGACGCATTCACCAAGTTCAAGAAGGCTGGCATCACGGTGCTGGGCGTCTCCCGCGACACGGTGGCGAAGCAGAAAAAATTCAAGGACAAGTACGAGCTACCCTACGACCTGCTGGCCGATCCTGAGATGGAGCTCATCAAGCGCTACGGGCTGCTGAAGGAAAAGAAGATGTACGGCAAGCCGGTGACCGGCGTCGAGCGCACGACGTATGTCATCTCGTCCGACAAGGGCAAGGGCCAGAGGCTGCTGCGCGTCTTTGAGAAGGTGACTCCGGCAGGCCACGCCGACGCGGTCTTTGATCTGTTGAAGCAAGACGGGGCGCTGCTGAAGTCGGCGGGGAAGAAGTAGAGATGCCTTCGATGATTGTAGATGGTGTGGTTGCGGCTGCGGCGTTGGGGCTGGCGGTAGGCGGATGCGCGTACGCGTCGCTGTGGCCGACCTCGCAAATCTTTGGCCGAGCGGTGATAGCGGGCGACGATCCAGACGAGGTCGCGTTGACCTTTGACGATGGGCCAAACGATCTTGCCACTCCGCAGTTGCTCGACGTACTGGCGAAGCATGGCACACGCGCGACCTTCTTCAACATGGGGAACTTTGCGCGCCAGAGGCCGGAACTGGTGCGGCAGGTCGTGGCGGCGGGGCATATCGTGGGCGACCACTCGATGAGTCACCCGAAGCTTTCAACCGAACCCTCCGCGCGCATTCGGCAGGAGATCGCCGACTGCAAGGCTCTGCTGGAGGACATTACTGGCGCGGCGGTCAAGTTCTTTCGTCCGCCGTTTGGAGCTCGTCGGCCTGCGGTGCTGCGCGTGGCGCGGGAGCTGGGGCTGACGCCGGTGCTGTGGAACGTGACCGGGCACGACTGGGATCCGATTGGGGTGGAGGGAATTTTGGCCAATCTGGACCGGGGTATCACGCGCAATCGGCGGCGCGGGCGTGGGTCGAACCTGTTGCTGCACGACGGTGGGCATCGCGCGATGGGCGCAGCGAGATTGGATACGGTGCGGGCGGTCGATCAGTTGCTGACAGCGAGGCAGGGAACGACGACGCGCTTCGTAGCGGTGGACGCTTGGGCGTAGACGCCTGGGCAAAGCAAACGGCTTAACCCCGATCTGCCACCGATGTCACCGATCTAAATGCGACCACGGATTGGCGCGGATTATCACGGATCAAAGGCGACGGCGGGTAAAGCCAACGGCAAAGACTACAGCAACAGCAACGAGAGTGTTGTGGCGCGAACGAAATGCGGGGATTCTTCGCTATGCTCAGAATGGCAATCATAAAATCCTTTATTGCAACAGGGAAAATGCTTTCAGCTCAGTGATTCCATGGCCAATACAGGCCGGTTTATCGAAACGTATCGTTCAACCAACTATTTCTTAAAAATTAATCTTGCCAATCGACCCACGCTGAGCATACTATCCGATTCGATCAGACATAGTTGCGCTTGGTAGCGCACACGTCAGAACCGAGTCGAACCGGCCTCCGGTGGTACTGGGAGTTCTCCCCTCAAGTGAAGGGAGTGTCCAAGTGCGATTCCGAACCGCTTTCTCGTTCAAGTACCCCTTTTCCACAGGATAGGGCTTTGATTTTATTGCGCTTTGGAGTGACGAAACGATGAGCTGGTACGCCTACTGCATTGCAGAACGAAATGACTTTCCAGAACTTTTCCGGCACCGACGACCCATGCCGCTAGAAGGCGTCACAGGCCTGTTTGGCAACCAAACCTTTTTGTTTCCAGCGGGCGATTTGGCCGTCGTCGTCTCCGAACACACGCCGGAGGACTCGGCGCGGATGGATCAGAGCGTCGCCAAGGACCACGCCAACGTCATTGCGGACTGCTTCAAACTGTCCACGGTCCTGCCGTTTCGCTTCGGCACAACATTCGCCGACGACGACTCGCTGCGCCGGTCGGTTCGCTCCAACCAGCGCCACTTTACGGCCAACGTCGAGCGGCTACGCGGCAAGGCAGAGATGCACTTGAAGGTTCTGGTCGACGACACCTGTCCGGGAACCTCGGCGCGCGACCTGACCGTCGGCCAGCAGTACCTGACCAGCCTGCGCGAGAGTGCCGCCCGCCAGCGCGAACGCCAGTCCCGCGCCCGAGCGCTGTCGATCCAGATGCATCGCATGTTCCTGCCCCTCGCCGAGGAGATTAGCTGCAAGCGAACTGATTCCGGCAAGATGCTGCTGGACATCGCCCACCTGATCGACAACAAAACGGTCGAGCGCTACCAGAATAAGTACACCTCAGCCTTGCAGGAGTTGAAGCAGTGCCGGATGCAACTGTCCGGCCCTTGGCCGCCGTACCACTTCGTGCAGCGGCATACGCCGTCGCCTCTGCACAGCGCGTAGAGCAGAACTCACATGGGTGCACTGGCTTGGCGCTATCGGTCGGGCCTTCTGCCCTTGGTCTTTCTGCGGATCGCAACCCTAAAGCATTTTCACTATTGCTATAGAGTAACTAGAGCGGTTCCCGTATTTATGTAGACCAGTTTTTTGTCATTCCGTAGCGAAGCGGAGAAATCTGCTTTTTGTCGTTCTACTACGGCATACACCATTACGGGGACCGCTCTGATTTGCAGCACAAAACCAAGGGCCAAAGGCCCGCTCTATACCAGCCTAGGCCGTAGGCCTAGGTTAGCGTTCAGAACAAAGATAGAGGGCTGAAGGCCCGAACTATACTTCAACGAACTTCTGACTCAGGACACTAGGTCTCCGACCGCTTGAAGTTGTACCAATTACGGGTGCCCCAGGTGCCTCGCATTTGGGCACCTGGGAGTGAAGCGAAAGAACAAATTTACGCGGTCAAAGACCTAGGCGCCGCATCCATTAGCCATTGCGGATTCCCTATCGCTTCGTGCTCATAGCAAAACACTATCGTCTTTCACCCCTTGTCGACGGCGGCCAGTTTGATGACACGCCCCGACAAAGATGCAACCAGACTTATCTCTACGGAACAATGGTCTGCGAAGCGTGCGATCCATTTGCCACCGCAACTAGACAGGTTGGTTGTCCTGACCCCTGAAACGGCGAGTTTTGGACTCTACTGAGCCCGCCCGTATTCGGAGAGAGCTTCTCTCCGGTAACTGTATTATCCGTATTGTCTGAGGTATACAGAAATGTGCCTACCGCAGGATCGATCGTCACACAGTTCGGGCCCGCGCCAGTTGCCGTTCCATACGCGCCAACCGCACCCGATGGCGCACCCGTCGTTGAGTCAATCATGTAGCCCTGCACGGTGTTGGAGTTGTAGTTCACCACATAGATCAGCTTGCCGGTCGGGTCGATGGTGATGTTGACTGGGTATAGCCCTGTGGTAAACGGTCCATTGACCATCGCGGTCAGCGCGCCCGTATTGCTCACGTTATATCCGATTAGCTGGTTCGAAATCCGATCCGTCACATAGAGGAAGCGCGAGGTCGGCTCTTCGGCAATGGCACTCGGAGACACGCCCGCGGCCGTTCCCCCAGTCACCACCGAATTGCCCGCCGTGCCGCTAATCGTGGTTCCCGGAACCGGAGTCAGCGCGCCAGTCGTCGTATTCTGCGAGAAGCCTAGGACCAATCCAGTGGTCGCGGTCTGCTGTCCCACCACATACACAAAGTGGTAGTAGTAGCTCGTCGTAATGCCCACCGGGTTGTTCCCCACGGGTTGTAGCGAAACCGTGCCCAGCGAGTTGTCCGCCTTGACAGGGAAGATCGAAACCACACCCGTACCGGTGGAAGAGCCAGCCACATAGCTGTTGGTCACATACAGGAACGCGCCCTGCGGGTCGATGGCGATTGCCGTCGGGTGCGCGCCGCCCGTCGGATAGGCGGTGTGCTGCGTGACAAGCGTTCCATTGCTCTGCACCGCAAATTCCTGCACCGTCGAGTCGCCCTGATTGACCACATAGATGAACTTGCCGCTGGGCGATGCCACCAACGCAATCGGGTTGTTCCCCGCAGCAATCGGCGAGCCAATTTGGCTCAACGCGCCCGAGTCGAAGTCGATGGCGTACTGATCGATCAGGCCCGGATTTGTCTGGTTCGTCGTCATATAAACGTAGCCAACCGTGTAGTCAAGCGAGCAGGACGCAAGGCCCAGAACCATCGCCGCAGACACTACCGAGAGCTTCGCCGTACGTCGGATCATATGCAAGTTCATCAGTTTCCTTCATCCCGGCAGCCTGCGCCGCCTACTGAAAATCGATTCCTGAATGTCAGACTGTCTGCCAAACCGGCAAGCCAGCCCTCTACAACCAATTCTGTGCAAACAATCCTTCTACAATCAATCGCTCTGCTGCGATTTAACGCAGCGGAAACGCCGGAACCGTCACCAAGCAGGTCGGCAGAGCGCTGCCGCTGAACGGCGTTCCTGGGATCTGAACCAGGCTGCCGTCCTGCTGATTCAACTGCAAGCCCGTAACGTTCCCCCCGAGCTGGTTCGATGTGTACAGATACTCCCCGTGGCTTGGTCCCGCATTGGTCGGAGCACCGATCACTGCCGCACAGGTTGGTCCCGTTCCAGTCTGCATCGTAGGCATTACAGTTGATCGCACCGGCAACCCACTGGCGTTCAGCGTATATCCATCAAGAGTATTGGCACTATAGGCCGTCACATAAAGATACTTGCCGCTCAGATCAAAGGTCATGCCCATCGGACCCGCGTCAGTCTGCACCGCCGTCCCAATCGGGGTCGGAATGCCGTTGGACAACGAGTAAGTAGCCACCTGATTCAGCGTCTGGTCGGTTACATACAGATGCGTTCCGGTAGAATCGGCCAGAATCCCGCTCGGCGTCGCACCCGAAGCAAACCCGGTCGAAGCCACATTCCCCTTGTTGATCGTGACTCCCGCCGCTGTTAGCGCTGTCAACGCGCCAGCCGTCGCGCTGTTCGTCGTATCTTCCGAGAAGGCCAGCAGATTGTTCGTGCCCTTATTGCCCGTCACCGTATTCGTCGTAATCGCCGAGTCCTGCTCAATCACATAGACATAGCTCTTTCCACCGCTGGTGACGGTCGTAATTCCCACCGGATTCCGTCCTACATTTACCGTTGTCGGTTTCCCCAGCGTGTTGTCAGAGTTGATCGGAAAGATCGAAATTCCACCAGGCCCGGGATTGGCTGGCGTATACAACACCGAGCCATCGGAATTGTACTGATAGGTAAACGTCACATACAGAAACTTGCCCGACGCGTCGATGGCCGCCGCCGTCGGTAGGCTCCCCTTGGTCTCGTAAGTGTGTTGGGGATACAGCTTGCCGTCGGTTCCGATGGCGAACTCCACCACGTTGGAATCAAAATTATTGACCGTATAGAGGAACAAGTCATTGGGCGCAACCACCAGCGCCACGGTGTTACGTCCACCGGTGTCGATCGGCGAGTCCGGTAGCTGACGCAGCAACCCCGACTGGTAGTCCACCTGATAGCCGTTGATCAACCCATGGGGAAGCGCCTTCGAGGTCGTCATGTAGACATACGCAGCAGTGTAGTCGTTGCTGCACGACGTGACGCCGAGCGTCATCGCCAGAGACAACATCGAAGCCGTACCCGCGCGGCCGATCAGTTTCAACTTCATGCGATTCCATAGCTCCAGAGGCAAGATCGTTTCCGCCCCCATCCCGACCGGAAGAGGCCAAATATCGCCTTGCTCCCGCCCGCTCTACAATACCGGCGCCGTTGATATATCCCAGCGTCGCTGCTGCGCAACCTATTTCCCAGCCTGATCAGAACCGTCAACCATGCCCGGACCAAGCTGGGACCACTTCCGAACCACTACGCCAGAAACTAATCGACGGATCCGCTTACGACAAGACACGCCGCACCGCCTGTCGGAAACGCCTGAAACACCGATCCGCGCGACAGGCTAGACAGTTGCCCGGTGTTCTGGTTGATGAATTTACCGGTCACGGTTCCATCGATGCCGTTGGACGTATAGAGGTACTGATTCGATGGATCTTCCACCATGCAGACCGGCCCATTGCCAACCCCGTACGGATTGCTAGTATCAGAAATCGGCAGCAGCGTTCCGGTGGTTTGAATCGCAAAGGCCGAGATCGTACTATTCGCCGCGTTTTTACTCGTGTCGGTCGTTTTCTGATTCAGCACATAAAGAAACTTGTTCTTCGCGTCCGTCATGCTGTAGACCGGATCGGCAGTCAACGCCAGATTGGACACCGCACCGGCGGCCTGCACACTCAATGTGCAGCCCGATCCCGCCGTATAGGGCAGAATCCTTCCCGCATCCGTCGTTCCGTTCCCCGCATCGGTCAAAAAGACATAGCTGCCACTAACGTTGATCGAGGTCAGATTGGTGGTGCCAGGCTTATATAAAGCGGTACTCACCGTCGAGAGCTGCCCATTGCTGCCAATACTCCAAGCATAGATCGACTGATCGCCGTCGAGCGTGAATAAGCAGGAGCCGCTGGAGCGGAAGGTCGTCGGAATCTGCCCCACTTCAAAGTAGTTCGTATAGATTCCGCCGGTCTTGACCGACGTGTTCTTCACCAGTTGCAACCGACCCGTGCCACCGTCAATCCCGTAAACCGCGATGCTTCCATCTCCCAGCTTCGACAGTCCGTCAACTGGTGCCTGCGCATCGAGAACGTACAGGTAGCTTCCGGATCCATCAGCCACCGCCCAGATCGGCGTTCCGCCGGGGGTGGTGTAGGTGTTTTGGAAGGTCAGCACACCGTCTTGGCCAACCGCAAAGACCGCGACGTTGCCGTCATGGTTGCTCACACCATTTGTGGAAGTGCCCTTGTTGACCACAAAAACGAAGTTGCCACCCGCGCGCACCACAATCGACACCGGGTTCTGCCCCGCCGAGGTGTACGGAGAGTTAACCATCGCGGTCAGATTGCCCGTGTAGTCGTCGATCTTGAAGCCGGCGATCTGGTTGTACTGCGTCCCCAGAACCCACATGAAGCCGACCGTGTAGCCGCCGCACGCCGACATGCCCAGCACTACCGCCATGGATACAACCAAGGCCTTTGAAATCCGGCCAATCTTGCTCAACGTCATGCGCTTCCTTAATCCTCGCCAGCGACCCAATTGCGACGCCATTGTTGCGAGCAACTCCTGAAGATACGAATCTTGATCCTATTGTAGAAGGTGAGAAGACTTTGCGCCACTTTCACCCAAAACAGTTCTCGACCGTCCGTGGCAAACACTCAATTCACGTTCCACACCGAATTACCGCTACTCAATACTGCCCTTAAAAAATCTTCATGTGAATCGTCAGATACTTCTTCGGGTCTTGGCGAATCGTCGTCACCAACGTCGTGCTCTCGGTCAGCAGACGATTCAGATTTACATACGCCGTATCGTCTGTTGCCAACTTGCCCAGCGTCCCCTTGCCTTCGCTAATCGACGTCACCAGCGCATCGGTCTTGGTTAACGCATCATTCAAACTCTGCGCAAACGCCGGGTCTTTGATAAGCATTCCAACCGATCCCTTGCCCGAATCGACGTCACTCAGAATCGAGTTCAAGTGCTTCAGCGAAGCATTGGCATTGTTGTACAACTCGTCGTCGGTCAGTGCCTTGCCCGCACTGCCCTTGCCATTCTGTAGACCCTTGCTGATGTCGTCGACGCGCGTGATGGTGTCGTTCAGCCGGTTGTACATCTCGGCGTTGTCGTTGAAAAATTTGCCCACCGTATTGTCGTTGCTGTTCAGCTTGACGGTCAACTTGCTGATCTGATCGGCAGACGCGGTGAACTTGTCGTACAGCGCGGGGTTGGTCAGCAACTGCCCGAACGATCCCTTGCCCGCCTGCATGTTATCGACCACCGTATTCATCTTGGCCAAAACCACATTCAGGCTCTCAATGGTCCCTTGACTGGCCTTCACCACGTCCTGAATGCTGGGCGTCTCCAGCGTCTTCAGCTCGTCGCCATCACGCAATTCCGGCCCGGCCGCAACCTGACTATTGATGTCGATCACCGTATCGCCCAGTACGCCAACCGTCGTCAGCGCGGCGGTCGAATCCGTGTGCAGGCTGGTCTGATACTTGCTGTCGAGCTTCATCACCACCATCACCGGCGTCAGCTTGCGCTCCGGCGAGATCACCACTCGGATGTCCTTCACCACCCCAATCGTCACTCCAGAGAGATTGACCGGCGCACCCAGCTTCAGCCCAGCCGAGTTCTCAAAGTAGGTCGTCACCGTCAGCTTGCGAGAGAAAACGCCTAGCCCAGACGAACTGGTCATCAGGAACAGCAGCACCGTCAGAATCGCCGACGACACCAGCACAATCACCCCGACCTTCAACTGGGACCATCGGACCTCCTGCTGGTTGGGCATACCCTTCCTCGAATCCTTTCAAACAAAATCTCGCAACCGTCTGCACACAAACTACAACACGTAGACCGCGCACTACACGCAAGTCGCGTGGCTCAAACAACATCGGAGCTTGTTCAGAGGGTACCACCCCACACACACAATCTGCATCCCCTGTGCAGGCTTTTTCACGCCGTATCCAACATAATAGATGCGATCTCTTGCCGCCGCGTCTGCCTCCGGACTATCGCAGAAATCAAAAGATATTTCTTCCGGGTGTTGTTGCCTTTGCCGTTGCTTGTTCCGCCGTTGCTAGAGTAGTTCTCCTGTCGCTATAGAGAATTAAATGATTGTCATTCTGAGCGCAGCGAAGAATCCCCGCATTTCGCTCGTGCTGCGACACTCTACACCATAGGGCGAACGGCTTTAGTTCCATAGGCAGCAACGCCACCCCAACCGGTATGATCGAAGCAGGGCTCTCATGCATTCATCCCGCCCCCAGCCCGCGCCCCAGCAACCCACTTCGTAGAAAGCGCTCGACCCGATCCCATGAGTTCCACCAAGTCCATCGCCGCTTCCGGCCTCACCCTTGTTCCTCCGCCCACGCGTGCCCGAGACCGCCTGAAGCTGACGCCCTTTCCCCATCATCCCTTCGACCAGATGCACGGCGTAGACACCAGCGGCCTGGTCCCGGCGCGCCATCTCGTCACCGGCCACGCCAACGACGAGCACGTCACGGCCTACTACGGCGTTGCGCCCAGCATCCTGCGCTCGCTCATCGACCGTTGGCGCGAGACTCTGCCGCCTGCCCCCATCGAGCACTACACCTTCATCGACATCGGCTGCGGCAAGGGCCGAGGCCTAATGGTCGCCAGCGAGTTTCGCTTCCGCCAAGTCGTCGGCGTTGAGCTGAATCCCTCGCTGGCCTCCATCGCCAAGCAGAACGTCGCCCACTGGATCAGCACCCACGCTGCGGACCCCACCGCCGCGCCGCTTACTCCCATCGAGGTCGTCGAACAGGACGCGCTCGACTACGATCTCCCCGCCACGCCCACGTTGCTCTTCCTCTTCCATCCCTTCGAGGCCCCAGTCCTGAAGCAGCTTCTGCGCCGTATCGAGACCCAGTTCGCCCAGCGCCCCGGCTTGCTCGACCTTCTCTACGTCAACGCCGAGTGCGCCGATGTCCTCGACCGCAATCCCGCCTTCGAGCAGCTCTTCCTCGACAAGGTCCCTATGTCGCCCGAGGACCACGCCGCCGACCTCGAAGCCATCGCTCAACAAAAGGAGTACGGCTCCACCGGCGACGAAGAGTGCGCCATCTACCGCTACTCCGGCCGCGCCAAAGGCTCCATCTTCGCCCCCGCCAATTAGACCGTTCACGGAATCGAAACACCAACATTGAATTGTCACTGATGTTACGCGGTAGCGCGCAGTTGAAGCAGTTCGTCGTGGTTGAATTGCCCTGAGCCGTTAATTCGCAGCACAAAAACTTCGCTGCACAAAACCAAGGGCCAAAGGCCCGCTCTATACCAGCCTAGGCCGAAGGCCTAGGGTTGCGTTCCGTACAAAGACAAAGGGCTGAAGGCCCGAACTATACTT
>Ga0182011_10002459_pt1 | contig 15569 bp, 15 predicted proteins | sample 711E1DmetaG_FD_120481 | JGI IMG/M metagenome (GOLD analysis project Ga0182011, IMG submission 120481) | Permafrost microbial communities from Stordalen Mire, Sweden - 711E1D metaG | ecosystem: Environmental > Terrestrial > Soil > Wetlands > Permafrost | place: Sweden: Stordalen | collected... | reverse complement strand
TATAGGTCGGGCCTTCAGCCCTCTATCTTTGTTCTGAACGCTAACCTAGGCCTACGGCCTAGGCTGGTATAGAGCGGGCCTTTGGCCCTTGTTTTTGTGCAGCGAATTGACGGCTCAGGACAATTCAACCACGACGAACTGCTTCCACTGCGCGCTACCGCGTAACATCAGTCACTTAGAACGAGATGCTGGTCTGGTACATGGGATTCCCAAGGCAATAACATAAATCGAAAATAATTTCTGCGAAGTGGGGTAGCAATAGTGGAAATGCTCGAATCTTCGTCTCGGCGAGCAACAGGACGAGAGACAAGCCACGCTTCTCAGCAATTACCGCGAAACTGGGTCGACCCAGCGGAGACGGTTTTCCAGTCCAGCAGCTCGAAATGTTTGCTGGATGACTTGCTTCGATTCGCTGAAATGAGCCCAGCCTTCAAAGTGCAATGGAACGATAATGGCGTCGGGCATCGCTTTCGCAACTTGGAGGCCGTCGGCGGCGGTCATGGTTAGGGGAGCTGGACCTGCTGCCTCAACGCGCGCGGCCCCCATGTTGAGTATGGCAGTCGTTACATGAAACCAGCGGGCGACTTCGGCCACACCTTCATACCAAACCGTGTCTCCTGATAGATACAAAGCGTCATGGTCCGCACTATCGGCCAGACGAATAGCGAATCCGATAACGGGTCCGCTTCGGGCTTCGCATCCAACAGGGCCGTGTCGGGCAGGAGTTGCCGTAACCAGAAGGGAATATCCATTTGGCGTTGGCACCTCGATTGTTTGCCACGGGAGCAGACCGATGGCGTTTCCCCCGAGTCGTTCTGCGCCTTCTTTCGTCGTCAACACGGTTCCGGCTTTGGACAGAATTTGTCGTCCGGCACGATCCAGATTGTCAAAATGTTGGTCGTGGCTGAGAAGTACAAAGTCAATTGAGCCGAGGTCATGGTAACGGATCGCCGGATCGCTGAGCTTCCGCAAAGTACCGAGCCCGCTGCCGTATTCCTCGCCACGGCCGTCGAAGGTTGGATCCGTAAGGAATCGGAGACCGTGAAAGCCAATCAGTGCCGTTGGACCTCCGACATAAGTGATGTCTACTGCCTGCTGTTCGGCCATTGAATGTTTCCTCCCTTACAGCGACATGATCTTCACATTTGATAGATGGCGGGTCAGGCCGGCTGGTTGGAGAACTGGTCAAGCAGGGTTACGGCTTGGGCTGTGTTGTCGACGCCGAAGGCGGCCAGCATCTGCGTCGATCCGGGCTCGATACCGCAGTAAGAGTAGTCGATGTTGATCTTGCCTTCGCCCAGCACTGTGGCCGCGCGCGCGAGTTCGCCGGTATGGTTTGCGAGGTGGACTACGGCCACCTCGGTGACCTCGAAGATCATGCCCAGACCTCCCAGAACGACCCTTGCGCTGGGGGGATCGTCGACCAGAAGGCGCGCCAGACTCTCGCCCTCCTCGACATAGGATTGAAAGGCTAGAATGTTGATGCCACGGCCCGCCAGTGCGACGAAGCACGCGCCTAGAGCCCCCGGCTCGTCGGCAATGGTTACGGTGAACTCCTTCATCTTTGGCATGTGGCGCAGCTCCCTTCGCATTCTGGACTTTGGCAACCGGCAGAGTGATCTTAATCATAGTAGTTCAGCGGTGCCCTTTTTTAGCGAAGACAATTCAGGAAAGAGGATTATGACGTAAGAGCGGTTTCACTGTTGCTGTAATGTGGGCATCGTGCGATCCCACCCTTGCGGCAAAGACAAGTACGCCGCAAGGATGGGGCATTTTATGCGTCATCGTACGGGTGGCTGGCGGCAATCGGAGGGGGCGAACTTTCGGATTGAATGCGCCCTGCGCATCTGCTGGAAAATGCGAGGAAACCTGCAACTGTATCACGTCTCGGATGACTTTCTTCGTTTTTTATTTGCTGCGGACCATTTGAAAGCCTAGAATGGAAGATGTGCCGCAGTTAGTGACCGACCACAAACCCGTCCAAGCGCCCGACCATAAGCGCTACTTTATCGAGAAGCTCGGCCTCTCTGAGAGGCTGATGGAGCGTTGCCTCGGCGAGGCTCTTTCGGCTGGTGGCGAGTACGCCGACCTCTACTTCGAGTCGGTGACATCCACTGCGCTGGGGATTGACGAATCGCTAGTAAAGACGGCCAGTCAGAGCATTAGCGTGGGCTGCGGGATTCGTGTTTTATCGGGTGAGAGAACAGGCTACGCCTACACCGACGACCTCTCTTCGGAGCGTCTGTTGAGGGCGGCTAGAACCGCCGCGCTGATTGCCAGTGGTCCGACCACGGAGAAGGTGGCTGGATTCCAACGCTCGGCGGACGCGGCGACGCTCTACCCCATCGCGGGCGCGGCGAATGACGCGGAGATTTCGGCTAAGTTGGAGCTGATCCAGCGGGCGGACAAGGCGGCGCGGGAGTACGACGCGCGCATTACGCAGGTTCGCGCGGGATTCAACGACGAGTTGCGACGGATTCTGATTGCTGCCTCGGATGGGACTTTTGCCTCGGACACGCAGCCGCTGGCTCGGTTGAATATTTTCGTCATTGCCAAGGACGACAGCGCTAACGAGGGCGCGGGCAGCACGACTCGGGGGACCTCGGGCGGCGGCGGTCGAGTTGCGCTGGAGTTTTTTGAGGGCAAGCATTCGCCGGAGCACTTTGCGCGCGAGGCTGCGCGAACGGCGATCTTGCAGTTGGACGCGATTGCCGCGCCTGCGGGTGAGATGCCCGTGGTCCTCGGCCCAGGATGGCCCGGAGTGCTGCTGCACGAGGCCGTCGGACATGGGTTGGAGGCGGACTTCAATCGCAAGAAGACGTCGGCGTTTGCGGGGCTGATTGGGCAGAAGGTGGCTAGCGAAAAGGTTACGGTGGTCGACAACGGAAGGATTGCCAATCGTCGTGGGTCGATCAATCTGGACGACGAGGGCAATGCGACGCAGGAGACCGTGCTGATTGAGAATGGGATTTTGAAGGGCTATCTGACGGACAAGTTATCGAGCCGCCTGATGGGTTCGCCCAACACCGGCAGTGGACGGCGCGAGAGCTATCGCCACATTCCCATGCCGCGCATGACGAACACCTACATGCTGAACGGGACTGACGCGCCGGAGGACATTATCAAGAGCGTGCAGCGCGGGCTATATGCGGTGAACTTTGGCGGTGGGCAGGTGGATATTACCAACGGCAAGTTCGTATTTTCGGCCAGTGAGGCATACCTGATCGAAGACGGCAAGGTAACGCGACCGGTGAAGGGCGCGACCTTGATCGGCAGCGGGCCAGAGGCTCTCAAGTTTGTGTCGATGGTGGGCAACGATCTCGCCCTCGACGAAGGAATTGGTACCTGCGGCAAAGCCGGGCAGTCTGTGCCGGTCGGCGTAGGAATGCCAACGACAAAGCTAGACCGAATAACGGTCGGCGGAACCGGACAGTAAGTACCGGGCAGTAAGCATCTTTCCCAGGGTGTGCTGTAACTGAAGTGCTTGTGTCGTCTGCTGCAAAGGATGCATGACTTGCTGTATGCATCGTTTGCTGCAACGGCGACATTTGAAAATTATGAGGTCGCAGAAAAGGAGAAGTATTCCAATGGCTGTCGAACGGGAAAAGATGTATGAGTGCGAGGTGCGCCGTCGCCGTCTGAAGGCGGGCGGTGGGTACGAACCTTACTGGAAGGTCAAGAGCGTCGCCGAGGCTCTTGAGGACGCGGATACTGACTTCCGTTGCAAGGAGTGCGCGGGCGCGGTGAAACTACTGGGCCGCAACGGCAAGGCTACGACGGTTGCCTACGTCGAGCACAAACTGATTGCCGACGCGGAGTTCTGTCCTGCTGGCCTACTCTTTCAGAAGGCAACCGACGGACGCACGCCAAGGTCCTCCTCTCATCCGGTGGATTAGCCGCTGGATCTGATTGGATCTGTCACAGGTTAGGCCCGTCAAGCAGATCGGCCCAGCCACACAGAGTCGTGCGAATGGACGGAAACGTTCCGCGCCGCAGAGATTCTGTCTCCGCACACCTCCTCCGTTCGCCATCGCGGGCGGAGCAACAACCGAACCTGTCTCAAAAGGAGCATTATGGCCGCTGAATCGGAAAAAATCTACGAGTGCCAGGTCAAGCGTCGTCGCCTGAAAGTCGGCGGTGGATACGAGCCCTTCTGGAAGCTGAAGACCGTCTCAGAGGCTATCGCCGATGATGACACCGAATTTCGCTGCTCGGACTGCACCGGTGCAGTTAAGCTGCATCGGCACCATGTCGCCGATGCGCCGCCGCCGCACATTGCACACAAGTTGAAGACCGACTCGGAGTTTTGCCCCGCGGGGCTCTACTTCCGCAAGGCCACCGACGGCCGCCAACCGCGCATGTCCGAGCATCCCGTGCGGTAGAATGTCCCGATGAAAGTTCGCGATCTTTTGCGATTGTCGCATGACGATGGCTGGGTTCTCTCTCGACAGGTTCACGTTAGACAGAGTGGCAGCCATCGTCAGTTCAAGCACCCAGAGAAGGCCGGAACGGTGACCGTGCCGGGGCATCCTAACGACGAGTTCCATCCCTAAACACTTCAGAGTATTCTGAAGCAAGCGGGGTTGAAGCCATGACGCGACGCTATCTTGTTGTCTATGAAAACGGGCTGGCAAACCTGAGCGGCTTTGCCCCAGACGTTCCCGGCTGCGCCAGCACGGGCCACTCGCTGGAGGAGATGCGCGCCAATCTTCGCGAGGCTCTGGAGTTCCATCTGGAGGGGCTTGCGCTGGACGGTGCTGCGATTCCTGCGGCAACGACGCATCTGGTCGAGGTTCCCGAGGACGGATTCGCCGAGTGGCTGGATGTGAAACTACCCGTGGCGGAAGCAATCTCCGCCTGAGAGCCTCATGCAACATGCAACGCGATCCGTTCCGCATTCAGACCAAGAAAGAAAATATATTGCCGAACTCTACCGCTGAAAACATCGCCACAACCGACCTTAAGCAGATTGCTAAAGATGTTCTTGCGCGCGCCTTGAAGGCTGGGGCGACGGACGCAGAGGTCGTCGTCCACGAGGGCGACGAGTTTAGCGCGCTGGTGCGGCTGGGGCAGGTCGAGACGCTGAAGGAGTCTGGCTCGCGGGCCGTTGGGTTGCGCGTCTTTGTTGGGCATCGCACAGCCAGCACTAGTTCTTCGGACTTTTCCGCCGAGTCGATTGAGAAGCTTGTAGACGGAGCCGTTACGCTGGCTCGCATCACGAGTGAAGATCCGTTTGCCGGCTTGCCCGAGGCAGGAGAGTTTGGCCAGCACGATGTGGCCGCGCAACATCTCTACTTCGAGGACGTGAATGAGCAGCCACCCGCCGAGCGCATTGAACTGGCGCGCGCGGTGGAGGCCGCGTCGATGGCCTACGACACGCGGATTCAAAACTCTGGTGGAGGCGACTTTGATACGGCGACTTCGCACAAGATTTTGACCAACTCGCGGGGCTTTACGGGCGAGTATCGGCGCAGCTACTGCGGCTTTTCGGCGCAACCGATTGCGCACGAGGCGGACGGAAAGATGCAGCGCAACTACTGGTACTCGGCGGCGCGAACGACGCAGCTGCTGGAGGACGCGAAGGCTATTGGCGAGGAGGCGGCACGACGTGCGCTGCGAAGCCTCGGCGCTCGGCAGGTGAAGACGCAGCAGGTGCCGGTGGTCTTTTCGCCGGAGATCGCGCGGTCGATTGTTGGCAACATCTTCGACGCGGCAAATGGGGACGCCATCTATCGCCATGCAACGTTCTTTGCCGAGATGCTGGGCGAGCGCGTGGCGGGAGAAAACGTCACGGTGATTGATGACGGGACGATGGTTTTTACCCATAAAGGCAACAACGGGGATCATGCAGGCGGGATCAAGACGGGCGGCTTCGGAACTTCGCCATTCGACAGCGAGGGGCTGCCAACGCGGCGGACTGTGCTGATTGAGAACGGCATTCTGAAGAGCTATGTGAACAACACCTACACGGCGCGCAAGTTGGGGATGGCGTCAACTGGGAATGCTTCGCGGTCGTTGGCGTCGAACCCCGGGATTGGCGCGGGAAACTTTTTTCTACAGCCGGGAACGCTGACGCCGGAGGAGATTATCGGCGAGGTGAAGGACGGGCTGTACGTCACCGAGACGATGGGATTTGGCGTGAATCTGGTGACGGGCGACTACTCGCAGGGCGCGGCGGGGCTGTGGATCGAGAACGGCGAGCTTGCCTACCCGGTCGAGGAGATCACCATCGCGGGGAATCTCAAGGACATGTATAAGAACATCACGGCCATCGGCAACGATCTGGTCTTCCGCTCGGCCAGCGCCTCGCCTACGCTGCGTATCGACGGTATGATGATCGCTGGAAGCTAGAGCCCATAAGGATGAAGCCAAAGTGAGACCAAACAAGGCAGGCAACAATGAAGAGACGCAAGATCAGCAAAGAGGACTACGTCGAGAGAGCAGCGAAAGCGAAAAGGACCCGCGCCGCTAAGGTACTGCAAGGTTGGATAGAAGATAATTCCTCCGTCGATTTGATTTCCTGCAAATCTAACTTGACGATACAGGGATCACTCTCTGCGCTTGGCATCGGAGGAGGCCAAGATTTCTTTTTTAAGTCGGTAAGTGGTGATGTAACAAGCCAGATTTTCCTGCTTCTCTACGACAAGGTGTCAATCAACGTAGATGGACCGTGGGGAACTGCCATCAACCTTGAAGACACACGCGGCCAGCGTGATTTGACCTTGCGCAAATCGCCAGTAACGCCAGCTACAGATGAAGAAACTGCAGCTCTAGTCAAGCAATTACGACTGTGGATTAAGCTCAAATCGAAGGTCTACACCTTGTCCGGTTCGCCGTTTGGAGCCGCCGTCACTATTTGTGAAATCAAAGAGCTTTCCGACAGCGTTTTCTTGCTTATAGACGACATAAGCGGCCGCACTGATATTCTCCTACTTAGCCAATGTCATCGAATTACAGTGAAAAAGGCCAGCGGTCATACGAAAGTGGATTTGTACTCACTCGGAGGGCGGGACTGGATGAGGTTAAGTGACCAGCAAGAATCGCCTGAAGAAATGCTCGAACGATTCGCAATCAAAACGCCGATCCTGCAATGAGGACCTTCTGTGGGTATGAACTTTTATTTCCAGCAGTCGGTGGCGTTTGAGGCGGCGAATGCGGCCGAGATTTTGCGTGGGATTCCGGCGTTGCCGGGAGTGTTTGCGCTGCGGGGTGCGGTTGTTGAGGGACAGGCGGAGGCGCAGCCTTATCTGACGCGGGCGGCGGATCTGCGGCGAAGGATTACGCGGATGCTGGCTCCGCCAGAGTTTGCGGCGAAGGCACAGGCATCGACAATTGAACAGACTTTGGTGACAACGCCAACGACAGATGGCCAGTCGTCCGCCAACGAACAGTCCGCCAACGAGCAGTTCACCAACGAGCAACTGACTGCCAATGTTCAGCCAGCATCCAGCCCCGTTCTGTCGAAGAGGCTGAACCTGCGCGGGCGGGTGGCGCAGATCGAGTACAGCGTGACGGGGTCGGAGTTTGAGTCGGTGGTGACGCTGTATCACGCGGCGGCGGCGATCTACGGGTTGGCCGAGGCGCGGAGACGACTGCGGTTGCGCACACCGTTCTTTCTGCGGTTCACGGCGGAGAACGCTTTTCCGCGCGTCTACTCGACCAACCGGCTGAGCCGGCGGGCGTTGGCGAACTACTATGGGCCGTTCCCTTCGCGGGCGGCGGCGGATCGCTACTGCGACGCGGTGTTGGACCTGTTCAAGCTGCGGCGGTGCAGCGAGGAGCTTGCGCCTGCGCCGGAGCATCCGGGGTGCGTCTATCAGGAGATGAAGAAGTGTCTGGCGCCGTGCAATCAGGCCTGCACAGCGGCGGGTGCGGGGGCATACGCCGCGGAGGCTGCGGCGGTCGAGGCTTTCTTCGAGACGCGGGGCGAGTCGCTGTTGGGCGAACTTACCGCCCAGCGCGAGCAGGCTTCGGCGGAGATGGAGTTCGAGCGCGCGGCGCAGATCCATGCGCAGGTGATGCGCGTGAAAGCTGCTGCGGCGCTGGCCGATGAGATCGTGCAGCCCATTCCGCGACTGCGCGCCGTGATCGTGCAGGCGGCGGCAGAGACTGAAGAGAATACGGATGCGGCGGTCTTTCTGGTTGAGGGGGGATCGCTGGCGGGACCGGCGCGGTTGTCAACGCTGGGTGTGCGCGCGGTCAAGGAGCAAACCTCGGTCGGCAGCTCGCTGTTCGCGCAGCCGCTCATCTTGCAACCTGTGCCTCTGGTGGACGCGGGCGGGCAAACTCCGGTGGCTGGAATTGCCTCCGCCGCGCAGAGCGATGCCGATTCCAATGCCGCGATCAATCCGGCTGCGATCAATCCGACCACGATCAATCCGGTTGCAACTGATTTCGCTGATGGCCCCACGCCGAGACCCTCCACGCTGAACCCGGAGGAGCGCGCGGCGCAGGTGCTGGGCGATCTGGCGGCTCGCGTTGCGCCACAACCGAAGTCGGCGGAGAATCTGGCCCGTCTGAGCGACCATTTATCGCTGCTACGGCGCTGGTACTACAGGCCGGAGAAGCAGCGCGCGGGCGAGGTCTTTCTGCCGAGGGAAGAGGGCGCAAAGGCAAAGGCTGAAGGCGGGTTACCGAAAGCTGAAGGCTCTTGGCCGATTCGCCGCATTCTGCGCGGCGCGGCGCGTGTGGCGCTCGGCGACCTTCGGCTTGTCGATGAGACCACGCGCGACTCCGGCCAAGCCAATGCGGAGGCTGCCGCGCCGGGACCGGTCAAGACGAAGACTCTGCACAAGGGGCGACCCGAGGTCGAGCGTGTGGTTCCGGTCCTTGGCGGAAGCGTTTCTTCCACCCAGCAAAACCCTCCCCAGAGCGAGTCGCCGCAGTCGGCTGATACACTTCCAGCAGCGAAATCTGCATTTTGAACTAAACCCTACCCATCGAGAGACTTATGATTGAACTGGCATTTTCCATTCTTGCTTCTGATTTTGCGCATCTGGCCGATGAGGTTGCGGCGGCTGAACGCGGCGGCGGCAGCATCGTCCACGTTGACGTGATGGACGGACACTTTGTGCCCAACATCACCTTTGGACCGCCGGTGGTGAAGGCGCTGCGGCCGGTGACCAAGCTGCCGCTCGACTGTCACCTGATGATCGAGGACCCGGACGACTACATTCCGGCGTTTGCTGCGGCGGGCGCTGATATGATCTCGGTGCATCAAGAGGTCTGTCGCAACCTGCATCGCACGTTGCAGTACATCGTTGAGCACAAGGCGCTTCCCGGCGTGGTGCTGAACCCGGCGACTCCGGTCGAGACGCTGGTGGAGGTACTGCCCATGGTCCACTATGTTTTGGTGATGAGCGTGAATCCGGGCTTTGGCGGGCAGAAGTTTCTGCCGCTAGCCGTCGACAAGATCGCGCATCTGGCGCGGCTGCGCAAGCAGATGGGCCTCAACTTCCGCATTGAGGTGGATGGCGGCGTGGCTAGCGATACGGTTGCCTCAGTCGTTCAGGCCGGGGCCGACATGCTGGTCGCAGGCTCGGCGGTCTTCGAGCGGGGGCACACGGAGCAGAACGCGGTCGAGCTGCTGAAGCTGGCGCTAGCGGCGGCTCCGGTGGGCTAGCGGCGGCTCCGGTGGGCTAGTGCCGGGGCCTGTGGGTTAGCCCTGCGGTTTTGACGGCACAAATTCCTTGAGCGGACACGGATTGGGCGTTTCTGCACTAGAATAGAATCAAGCTGCGCACCGCCGTATGCACGGTGCGCCAGTACGCTTCAGCCTGTGGCAGACGGAGTTTCAAGCATGATGCAAAGCAGCGCCTTCAATCGCTTTCAGATTTCCAGCCGAAAGGCTCGTTCCTTCTCTCTAGTTCGCTCGTTCACTTCGGATCTGCGCGCCTCGCTTGTCTGCGGGTTCGCTTTGTCTGCGCTGTTGGCGGCAAGCACGGGTGCGCGCGCGCAGGTGGCAATACCAGACGATACGACCTCGCCCAAGCTACTGATCCCGCTGGACAATCAGAAGGCGGGCGATCAGAAGGTGGCGAAGGAGCGCAAGCAGAAGGAAGAGAAGGTCGTCGAGAGCAAGGCCACCAAGAAGGAAGAGAAGAAGGTCAAGAAGGACAATCCGTTGGCGGGACAGGATGCGAAGCTGCCCGACAAGGCTCTGTACGACAAGGCCGAGGATGCGGTCAAACATGGCCGCTACGACGTCGCGCGGCTGGACCTGCAGACGCTGCTGAACACCTACTCCGAATCGCAGTACATGATGCGCGCCAAGCTGGCCATCGCCGATAGTTGGTACAAGGAGGGTGGCACGGCGGCGCTCACGCAGGCCGAGCAGGAGTACAAGGACTTCATTACCTTCTTTCCCAACGCGCCCGAGGCCGCTGAGGCGCAGATGCGCATCGGCGATATTTATTTCCGCCAGATGGACAAGCCGGACCGCGACTACACCAATACGACCCATGCCGAGGAAGAGTATCGGCTGATGATTCAGCAGTTTCCCGACTCAACGCTGGTTCCGCAGGCCAAGCAGAGGCTGCGCGAAGTGCAGGAGACGCTAGCCTCGCGGGAGTCCGATATTGCGGGCTTCTATGTGTCTCGTGCGAACTGGTCGGCGGTGATTGCGCGCTATCAGACGGTGATCGACACCTACCCGTTGTACAGCCATTTGGACGACGTGCTGGTGGGTCTGGGCGATGCTTATGAGGCCGAGGCGCGACTCGTTCGCACCTCCAAGATGCCCGAGGCTGTCAAAGCTAGGCTGCTGATGATCGACGACGGAGCGGCGGCTGCCGCCTATCGCAAGGTTGTGCTGGAGCACTCCGCCGCGCCGCATGTAGAGGACGCGCGCGACCGGCTGGTAGGGATGGGACTCCCGATTCCGACCCCAACGCCGGAGCAGATCGCAGCCAGCGCCGCGCTGGAGAACAGCCGCGGGCAGTACACCCTGAGCAACCGGATGGAGTTCTTTATTCTGCATAAGGCGGACACCGTCCCGGCGGCAACCATCGGAGAGCCGCTGCTGGAAGACGCCAAACCCACGCTTGCGCCTTCGGTTTACAAGCAGACGATCAACGAAATAAACACTGCGTTGAACCCGTCCGCCCACACGCAACGCCTTGCAGAGACCTCGCAGCCAGCCGACGCAGCCGCGAAGACTGCGGCGCCCGTTGCTGCGGCACCGCTCGCGCTTCAGGATGTTACCAGCGCCGACGCGGGGCAAGGCGGAGGTTCATCGTCCGCGGTCACCAGTGTGCAGGAAGCAGCTCCAGCCACTTCCTCGGGTGGAACATCGGTGGGCATCGAGATCGTTCAGCCCTCTGCGGGCTCGCAAGCGCCAGCCAGCACTACGACGACCTTTCCGGGAGACGCCGCGAAGCCTGAAGCCACGACGCCCGCAACATCTGCGCCCGCCGCCGATCCAGCCCAGATTAAGGATGTCCATGAAGGGTTGATGCCAGCCGACGAGACCCGCGCCAAGCCTCTGCCTCCGATCGAGAAGCCTGCCGCCGCGCCCGACGCCATCAACGAAGTCGCTCCGGGATCGCAGCCGCCCGCGCAGATGGCTCCGGCCAAGGGTAAAAAGGTCAAGCCGGTGATCGACAAGGCGGACGATTCCTCCAGCAAGCACAAGAAGAAGAAGGGGCTGTCCAAGCTGAATCCATTTTAGTTTGTCACTTGGCTGCACCGGTTTGGGAGATTAAACCCTAGGAGATTGGGTTCTGAGGCGCAACGATTCTGAATCGCGGGCCAGCGCTTCGGTCAGGATTCAGAGGAAGGTTTGGGTCTGAAAGATGGGACACAGCGAGCTAGTCCGCGGGGGTACGCACAGGGCAGGCGCGTCGGCGTCTGAGATTCCCAACAAGCTGTACTTCCGCATCGGCGAGGTGGCGCGCCTGTGCGAGGTTCCGGCCTACGTTTTGCGCTTCTGGGAGAGCGAATTTCCACAATTGAAGCCGAACAAGGGCGGCACCGGACAGCGCCTCTATCGGCGACGCGACGTTGAACTCGCGCTGCGCGTGAAGACGCTGCTGAAGGACGAGGGCTATACCATTCCCGGCGCACGGCAGACGCTTAAGACGGAGCTGAAGCAGAAGGAGCCGCAACTCACGTTGATCGCCGGTGCCGCTGGTGGAGCGACTCTGGACGCAAAGAGCTTGAGCGGTCTGCGACGCGAGTTGGAGTTGCTGTCGGCAATGCTGGCCAAGCCGGTCAGCAAGGCTGCAAAGGCTCAGAAGCCCACATCGAAGTCCCGCTCGCAGCCCATTGCAGTAGAAAACTCCGTGCAACCAATACACCCTTCGTGGACTGAGTCCGCGCTGATTGAGTCCACGCTTCCTCCCGTGGAGTCTGCACCCGCGCTTGTCCCAACGCCTGCGCCTCTCGAACTTGCGCCCATTGAGCCCGCTCTCCTTTCCGTTGCGTCGATGCCAGCGCCCCTTGAGCCTGCGCCCGCCAAACCTCTTCCCGCTTTAGTCCCACCTGCGCGCGCGCCCAAGACGGCTCCCTCCGCCGGTCTTCTCTTCGACCTCTTCGATCTGCCAGAGAAATCCGAGCCGCAGAGCTCCGAAGGCGATGAGCGCTAGAGTGTCCGCGCAACCTTTCACGAATGCCGCACCACGCCGCATCGGCAGCCACACGGCTGGCTCTGCGACGATCCTGCTCATGATGAGCGCGTTCTTCTCCGGCTTGCTCGCCCTAGCCCGCATCAAGATCGTCAACCACCTCTTCGGCGCTGGTGTCGATCAGGACGCCTATCAAGCTGCCTTCACGCTGCCCGACCTCATCAACTACTTCCTCATCGGCGGCGCGGCGTCGATCTCCGTCATCACCATTCTCAACCGCTACCGCGTCAGCGGCGACGAGGAGGGCGGCGACCGTGCGCTCTCGGTCATCCTTACCACCATGCTGGTTGTCCTCGGTGCGGGTGTTCTGCTGGGCGAGATCTTCGCGCCGCAGTACGTCTGGCTCCTCTTCGGAAACTTTCCCAAAGACCCCGGCGGCGCCGCACTCTGCATCAAGCTGACCCGCCTCATGCTGCCTGCGCAGATCTTCTTCTTTGTCGGCAGCGTCATGAGCTCGCGGATGCAGGTGCGCAAAATCTTTATCTATCAAGCCTTCACGCCGCTGATCTACAACGCCGGAATCATCCTCGGAGCGCTTCTGCTGCACCGACAGCTTGGCGTTTACTCGTTGGCCTGGGGTGTGCTGGGCGGCGCGTTTGTCGGTTCGATGCTGCTGAACTCTTTGGGCGCATTTCGCACCGGACTGCGCTTTCACCCCATCGTTGGCTTCCGCGATCCTGCCTTCCGCGAGTGGTTCAAGCTCTCCCTGCCCTTGATGATCGGCGTCTCGCTGGTTATGTTCGACGGCTTCTTCCTCAAGTTCTTCGCCGCAGGGCAGTTTGGTGGCGTCACTCTCATCACCAACGCCAAGAGTCTCTTCAACGCGCCGTTCAACGTCATCGGCCCGGCGGCGGGCGCGGCATCGCTTCCCTTCTTCGCCTCGCTATTCCAGCAGCATCGCGCCTACGATTTCTCGGCCTCGGTCGGGCGCTCGGTCTCGCGACTCTTCGCCGTCGGCATGATCGTCTCGGCGTGGATGATCGCGCTGGCTCCGTGGTTGATGGACCTGCTACGCGGCGGCAAGTTCAACCGCGCCGACTCCGACGCCATCGCGCAACTGTTCATCATTCTTTCTATTACGCTCGCTCTCTGGGCGGTGCAGGGAATCTACGCCCGCGCCTTCTACGCCGCCAGCGACACTCGGACCCCCATGATCACCGGCTCGATCATCACCGTGCTCTCGGTTCCGATGTACTGGGGCCTCTTCCACGCGCGCGGGCTCCTCGGCCTAGCCATTGCATCGGACGTTGGCATTCTGGTGCAGACCGTCTCGCTGGCCGTGCTGCTGCATCGCAAGCGGCTAGTCTCGCTGGCACATCTGGAGTTCGCCGAGCTGGGCCGCGCACTGCTAGCCGCGTTGCTGGCCTACGTTGCGACGGTCTTTGCGACGCACTTTCTGCCCGGCGTCTCCACCCACACGAAGGATCTGGTGACGATCACCGCCGCATCCATCGTATGGGGCGTCGTCGCCGGACTAACCCTCACCATCACCGGCTCAAAGCTCCCCGCACAGATTCTCTGGCGAAAGTCTTCAGCGCCTGCGGCGTGAGCGAACAAAGCTACGCATCCTTCGCGTCTTCATACTCTTCGCGCCAGGCGGTTTGCATGGCTTCCAAAATCCCCTCTGTCGACTTCGCCGGGTCGCCGACAAAGTTCGGCAACTGCACGATCCACTTGTGCAGATCGGTGAAGCGCACGGAATAGGGATCGGTCTCCGGGAACATCTCCTGCAACTGAATCCCAATCTCTTCGATGTCGTTCCAATCCAGTTCGCGTGGCATAACGATCCCTCCCTCACACTTAAAAAATACTGACCACGGATTTACACGGATGAATACGGATCAGAGCATTTTCGGAAAAATTATAGACCGTCATGGCGCGAGCAAAAGCAGATTCCTCCGCTTCGCTACGGAATGACAAACGTAATTTACGTCTATAGCGATTACAAAAATGATCTAAATGTGATAGGATTTTATCCGTTCTTGCCCGTGTAATCCGTGGTCGGTCATTGTTCTTAGATCGGTTCCATCGGTGCAGATCAGTGTTAAGTATTTTCTCCGATCGCCGCGCAAGCTAGCTACCGGGGCCGTGAGCGGGCTTACCCTCCTGCACGTAGTTGCGATTCCACTTGGGGATCTCGACGACATAGCTACCCGGCTTTTCGATGACGGACTGACAGCCAAGGCGCGAGTTCAGCTCAATGCCAGCGGCCGTGTCCATGCGGTCCATCTCCAACTCCTCCGGTTCGCTAAGTCCCTCCGCTCCCTCCTTCACATGGAGGTGACATGTGGTGCAGGCGCAGACGCCTCCGCAGGCGTGGTCGAGAAAGATGCCGTAGTTCTGGGCCACGTCGAGCAACGACATGGGCAGGCCGTGGCCCTCATACGGCAGCGTGTCAAAGGCGAATTCGACGGTGCGGCCCTCGGGCAAAAAGGTGACGCGCACCATGCCCTCGGCGGGTGGTTTCGATAGATCAACTTCAGACGAAGTGGGAATGGGATCGGACATTGGTCCTCCAAAAACATAATACCGATCTACACCGACAAGCACTGATTAAAACAGGAACAACTTAAAACAAACAGAAGCAAATTACAAAACAAAATAGACAAAAGCAAAATGCGAATTAGACCGTAAAAAGCAAAATAACAAGATAATTATGCAGTTAGCTCCGGTCCACACGCCGTAAGGCAAAAAAACAAGCGGATGTTTAGGCGTGGTCCTATAGATCGAGCTTCCAGCCGTTGGCGCTTTTCGGTCGTGCTTGATCAGACTGGATAATCATCAATAATAATCCGAATTGGTGGAAGAAATATTTTCTGCTGTGGCCGCATTCAAGCTACAAGTGCAACACGGTTGATTGCGTTTGATGGTGCCCAGTATTTTTGGAAGTTGAAGGCTGCCCTCTGGCAGGAAGAGTTCGGCTGGGGCTTTCCATCCCAGCGACTT